>Ga0209254_10002122_pt1 | contig 18010 bp, 18 predicted proteins | sample FrelakmetDIP11DI_FD_187148 | JGI IMG/M metagenome (GOLD analysis project Ga0209254, IMG submission 187148) | Freshwater lake sediment microbial communities from the University of Notre Dame, USA, for methane emissions studies - DIP11 DI (SPAdes)... | ecosystem: Environmental > Aquatic >...
TCCATGGGGGTAGAGAGCCCGACGACCATGCCAAGCTCGAAGGGCCGTTCGTAGATCATCTTGCGCATCTTCTTGCCGAAGCAAGTCCGCCAATCCGTATTCGGATCATGAGACCAAGACTCCTTCACCTTCTGCCAGGAAAGGTTGACAAGGGGAAGGTCATAGGAGCGCACAAGCTCGACGAACCTTCTACGAGGAGCGAAATCAGGGTCCGAGGGGGCTTCGCCCTCGTCATAATCGCAAAAAACGAAGGGAACTGAGACGTCCAGCATCCCCTTCTCGCTAGCGTTCATCACCGAACGGAGCACATTGCTGTCCGCTTCCTCACGGCCGCTGGAAAACCATCCCAATCTAAGGGTCATGTTCCTTCCTTCAATCCTTCAATATAGGGTCCTTATTTTGCCGCCTTGGGATAACATGCCCTTCCCAAGAATAATAGTATGTCCGATTTCCCGGATGCGGTCAGAAGAGGTCCTCACTGACCACCTTGGCCTCCCCGCCCACTGAGCATTCGATGGTCTCGATCCCCAAAGCCTCGACCCTCGACCTGACCTCCCTGACGTCCTCCAAACGGGAATTGATGTAGACAGTGGCTCCAGTGTCGATGGAGAAATATGCTGGGAGACCTTCCTTGCGCATCTTCTTCACCTCCAGGATGACCTGGACCGTGTCCGGCCGCCAGAGGATCAGCTCGTCGATCCCGGTCATGGTGATGCCGTGGAGGAGAAGGGTGTCCGTCTCCGCCAGTGAGCATAGGCGATCGATGTCTCGCGCGAATATGGCCCTCTCCATCTTGTCCAAGGCCTCGACCACGTACTCAAGCCTGGCCTTGAAGAAGGGCGAGGTGACCACGTCCTTGTGTGCCGTATCGGTGAACTTGTGCGCGGGCACCAGGGCGCATATTATCCCCATGTCCAGGTCCTCCGGCCCTGCCAGCTTATGCGCATAGGAGTCCTCGTCGCCCTTTCCAGCATACCAGCGGGAGAAGCCCCCGGTCACGGCCCGGGAAGCTGAACCCGCTCCCCGGCGTGCGAACCGTGACGTCTCCTCGAGGCTGAGTTCGAGACCGAGCGCGGCCGAGGCTGCCACGGCCAACGCCGCAAAGCCTGACGCACTGGCCCCAAGGCCGATATTGGAAGGGAAAGAGTTCTCGGAGATCATCTTGAAGCCGCTCCTTTCCTTGGCCAGGGATCGGAGGGGCTCCACCACCCTAAGGATGCGCTCCATCTCCCTGCTCTGCGCCACCTTCCCATCGAACGCCGCGCTATCCTCCTTATGGCCGAACTCTATCGTGGTCAGCGTTCTGATGGGGGCAGTGCAGACCGAGATGGAGTCGTGGTATGGAAGGCGAAGGTACTCGTCCCTTAGCCCATGATACTTGATCAGTCCCTGGATGGGATAGGCGGTGGCAGATGCTTTCATGCCGCACCTCATATATCGAAGATCACGGTGACCGACGGCTCGTCCGGATCCACGGAGAGCATATGGTAGGTTATGGCCTTAACCTCGTGCCTTTGGCCGTGCCTGCTGGGCGAAAGGCGCTCTCCCCTGGCCTTGCAGATAACCTTGTTCCCTTGGATTCTGACGTCGAACTCCCTCAGCACCAGCCGTTTGGCATCGTGGAGGTAGAGGAACTCGGACAGGAAATTGTACAGGAGCGATTCAAGGTCGTGGCCCTCCACCTCGAAGCAGACCTCCGTCCTGGTTTCGACCTTGGTGACATCCACCATCTGATCGAAAAGGGCGTAGGCGGCGTTGGAGTAACATTCCTCCAAGTCCTTGCCATGTGCCCTCACCATGACGTCCGCGGTGTGCTCCAGGAGTTCGTACCTCATCGCTCAAAGGAATGGACGCCACACATTAATACGTGATGTCCAAGACCCGCCGCATACGCCATTCCGCATCCGATCATCGGCGTTCGGACCATGCAAGAAAAACTATATGCATCGTTCGTATTCGATGCGAGACATGCGCGTCCTAATCGTCGGGTGCGGGTCCATCGGCAATGTCCTAGCCAAGGCCGCCCAAGGCATGCCAGAGATCGATGGCATCTACTTCACGGACAGGAGCGAGCAACGCGCGAAGGCCAGGGCCATGGAGTATTCCAAGGGGAGGCTGGCGAGTTACGACGACACATCGATAATCAAAACCATCGACGAGGTCGACCTGGTTATCGAGGCGGCCAGCCAGGAGGCGGCGAAGAGGTTCGTCCCTATGTGCCTCGAGAGAGGGAGGGACATCATGGTCATGAGCGTAGGCGTCTTTCATGACGATGCCTTCCGCAGCACATGTTTCGAGCTGGCAAGGAAGAAGCACGCCCGACTCTATATCCCCTCAGGTGCGGTGTGCGGAACGGACGGCCTCAGGTCAGCTCAAGGGAGGATCGACGAGGTCCAGCTCATCACCACCAAGGGACCGAACAGCTTCCAGGACGTGCCCTACCTTAAGGAGAGGGGAGTGGACGTCAACAAGCTGACCACACCCGAGGTCCTCTTCGAAGGTCCGGCCAGGGAGGCGGTCCGCTTCTTCCCCAAGAACGTCAACGTGGCGGCCACGGTTAGCCTGATGGGCTTGGGTTTTGATAGGACAATGGTCACCATCATCTGCGACCCCAGGTCGGTGGTTAACTCCCACCAGCTGATAGCCAAGGGCGCATTCGGAGAGCTCAAGGCGGAGATACAGAACGTGCCTTCGCCCGAGAACCCGGCCACGAGCTATCTCGCGGCCCTTTCCGCGGTCTCGGCCCTGAAGAGCATTGCCACCAACGTTTGGGTCGGAGTCTAAGCGAAGCGGTCCTGGATAAGATTAAATCGCCAGGAGCATCTTGTCCCGGTTCGGGATAAGATGAAAGAGAGGGTCCTAAGGATATTCCAGAACGCTCCAGAAGCGCTCGATGCCATCGTCCTCGCCAACGACGTTGAGCCGAACCTCGATTTATCCTTCTTCTATGCCACCGGTGTGCATTCTGGGCTTTTCGAGCAGTGCGCCGTGGTGCTTTGGCCGGACGGTAGGTCGGAGCTCTTCACCTCGTTCCTGGAAGAGACGAGCGCTCTCACCTCAGGGTCCGAAGTTAAAGCATACCGCAGGAACGCTGAGAGGGACCAGATGCTCGCCTCGACCCTAAAAGGCGTGAACAGGGTCGGGATCTGCGGTTCGGGGCTTACCTATCGTATGCTCCAGGAGATGCGCAAGTGGACCAACGCCGAGTTGGTGGACGTCTGGAAGGCCGTAGAGGCCACCAGGATGATCAAGGACGAGACCGAACTGGAGAGCCTGCGCAGGGCCTGCCGCATCGCCTCCCAGGTCGGGGAACAGCTGCCATCGATCATCAAACCGGGCATGACCGAGGTCGAGGCCGCTGCCGAGGTCAGCTACCTAATGCAGAAGCAAGGTGCAAGCGCACCCTCGTTCGCCACCAACGCCTCCTTTGGACCCAACTCCGCCGAGCCTCACCATTCCCCGGGGGACGACCGATTGAAAGTGGGGGACGCGGTCCTCTTCGACTATGGGGCATTGTTTAGGCGATATGGGTCGGACGTAACGCGCACCTTCTTCTTCGGTAAGGTCAACAAGAAGCAGAGGCGCATGTACGAGGTGGTGCTGGAGGCGCAGCTGGCAGGGATAGAGCGCATCCAGGCAGGGGTCAACGGCAAGGACGTGGATGCCGCGGCCCGAAAGGTCATCGATTCCTCTGAGTTCAAAGGCCTGTTCATCCATTCGCTGGGGCATGGCATCGGGCTCTCCGTTCACGACGGAGGGCGTATGGCCCCTGACCTGGACATGGTGCTCAAGGAGAACATGGTGTTGACGGTCGAGCCCGGCGTCTATGTCCGTGGAGAAGGGGGGGTCCGCATCGAGGACGACGTGAGGATAACCAAGGACGGCTGCGAGGTCTTGACCTCCGCCCCGAAGGAACTGAGGGTGGTATGATGCAGGACATCCTGCAAAAAGCGGTCGACCGCATGCTGTCTGGTAAGGCAGATTTCTGCGATGTGAGGTTCCAGAGCCTGCGGAGATTGAACGTGGTCATGGTCGATGGCGCCGTGCGCAACCTAACCGAGGACGCGATCGAGGGAGTGTGCCTTCGTGCCAGGCATGACGGTTCCTGGGGTTACGCTTCGACCAACTCATCGGAGCGGGGGGCGATCCTGGAGGCAGCTTCCAAAGCCGCCAAGAACGCCAGGCTAGGCACGGCCAAGGGAAAGCGCATCCCCGAGATGAGAGGCGAGCGTGGGAGCCACAGGGCCAGGGTGAAGCTTCACCCTTCCAAGGTACCATTGGAGGAGAAGCTCTCCCTAGTAAAGGACCTGGACCAGGCACAGAGGGAGGTAAAGAGCGTGGTGAACAGTAACGCTGCCTACGCCGAGAGCATCAAGACCACCATGCTTGCGAACTCTTTCAACGCCGCTCTGGAATGGGAAGAGGTCAGAGGCCGCTTGAACTGCATGAGCATCGCATCCAATGGGTCGAGGACCGAGGTGTACTACGACATCGAGGACGGGAGCGGCGGATATGAGATGTTCAAGTCCCTTGACACCTCCAAGATGGGACTTGCATGCGCGAAAGAGGCGGAGCGGATGCTCAGCTCCAAGAAGTGCCCATCTGGTGAGACCACCTGCATCACCGACCCTATGATATCGGGCTTGCTGGCCCACGAAGTGATGGGCCATGCCTCAGAAGCGGACGAGATCGTCAAGAAGCGCTCGTTCCTCTCCGACGTGGTCGGCAAGAGGGTGGCGAGCGACCTGGTAACCATGGTCGACGATGGAACGCTGCAGAGCGCCCATGGCTACATACCCTTCGACGACGAGGGCACGAGGTCCTCTCGGACCGTCATCATTGACAATGGCAGGTACCAGGGTTACATGCAATCCCTCGAGACCGCGGCGGACATGGGGGTCAAGCCCACCGGCAACGGGCGGGCCCAGGACCCGCATCGCCGGGTCTTCGTGCGCATGACCAACACCTTCTTCGAGGCCGGGGACTGGAAACTTGAGGAGATGATCGAAGGCGTGAAGCACGGCGTCCTTACCGACCGGTCCATAAGCGGCATGGAGGACCCGGTGGGCGGAGGGTTCGAGGCCAAGGTGCTCCGGGGCTTCCTGATCGAGGGGGGCGAGGTGACGGACATGCTCCGCGGCTTCACCCTGACTGGCAAGGCACTGGAGATACTGAAGACCACGGACGCGGTAGGGAACAAATTGGAGCTGGACGGGGGAACCTGCGGCAAGGGGGTCGAGGACCTCGTCCCCGTATCATCGGGCGGCCCGCATTGCCGCTCCAGGATAATCTTGGGAGGTGGATGAGTGAGACCCGAGGACGTGGCCAGCGTGGCGATCCAGGCCGCCAAGGTCGCCGGAGCGGACCAAGCCGAGGCCTTCGTGGTCAGCTCAAGGTCCGTTTCCGCTTACGTCGATGACTCCAGGGTCAAGAGCGTCGAGGAGAAGTCGGACCTCGGCGTGGCCGTCAGGGTCATTGTAGGCGGGAGGCTGGGTCAAGCCAGCTCCTCAGTTTCTTCGCTCCAACAGGCACAGGCATGTTCCCGGACCGCGGTCCAGACCGCCTCTTTGATCCCAGTGGACAAGGTCTTCAAGGGGTTCGCTTGGCCCGCCAAGGGGCGATCTCGGTTCAAGGCCAATGACCCAGCGGTCGCATCCCTGACCGTCGAAGAGGCGGCCGAGAGGCTCAAGCACATCATCGGGACGGCCATTGAGCCTAGGAAGGTGAAGGTGCCCAACGGCGTCCTGCGCGTGGCGGACCTGGAGTCGGTGGTGGCCAACACCAACGAGCTGCTGACCAGGAGAGAGGCCTCGCTGGTCTTCGTCATGCTCAGTGCCATGACCCACGGCACTAGCCCTGGGGAGGGCACGGAATTCTTCTTCTCGCCTTACCTGAAGGAGCTGGATGAGGAGAAGCTCGGCAGCTCCCTAAGAGCCAAGGCCAAGGCCTCGGCCCAGGCCAAGTCCTTCAAGGGGCGGACGAAGCTCCCGGTCATGCTCCCACCTCACGAGCTCTCGGAGATGTTGCAGGGCTCCATCCATTTCGCTCTTAGCGCGGAGAACGTGAACCGCAGGAGGAGCCCATTGGTGGGCAAGCTGGGAGAAAAGGTCACTGCCAAGTGCCTGAGCCTGACCGATGACCCCCTGGACCGGAGGGGTATGCTCTCCTCGCCCTTCGACGACGAGGGCACGCCCACCAAGCGCAAGACACTGGTCAAGGACGGCGTGCTCAAGGGCTTCCTCTATGACCTGTACAACGCTCAGCTCTCGGAGGTTGAGCCTACGGGCAACGGTCTCAGGCGCAGCACGTCCGATGCTTTGAGCAATTATCAACAGGGTATAGGGATAGCCCCGGTCTGCCTGGTGGTAAGGCCAGGATCCAAGTCGGTTGAGGACCTGATAGAGGATATGGACCATGGGCTGTTGGTGGAAAAGACGGCCTCGCCCGACGTTCATCCCATCACTGGAGATTTCGGCCTCGAGGTCCGTTGCGCCCATTTGGTGGAAAAGGGGGAGGTGAAGTCGACGGTGAAGCACTGCTTGCTGTCCGGCAACATGTTCCAGGCATTGAACCAGATCAGGGCGGTGGCCAATGATGATACCGTCTCCCGCAACCTCATCCTGCCCTCGGTCCTTTTCGAGGACTTCGAGCTCATCGGGAGCGAATGATCACTTCTCATCCACGAAGCGGAGGGAGCCGGAGTTCATGCAGTAGCGCTTCCCCGTCGGTCCCGGGCCATCATCGAAGACATGACCCAGATGCCCGCCGCAACGCGCGCAGGCCACCTCGGTCCGGACCGCGCGAAAGGTCTTGTCGTCGTGGAACTCCACCTTGTCCTCGGAGATAGGAGCGAAGAACGACGGCCATCCCGTTCCAGAATCGTACTTGGCATCGGAGGTGAAGAGCTCATTCCCGCATCCAGCGCAGTAATACTTGCCCTTGCGCTTATTGTCATGGTACTCGTTGTGGAAGGGCAGCTCCGTGCCCTTCAGGCGGAGGATGCGGTACTGGTCGGAGGTCAGGGCCTTCTTCCATTCCTCTTCGGTCTTGCTCACCTTTTCCTTGGCCATTTTTATCACGAGACCAGTCTCGGACATCTCGCTATTTTACCCTTCCCATAGTCATTTCGCTGGGAGATAACCAGGCGGCAAGGCTAAAAAACAAGGGCAAAAATAGTCTAAAGGAAGGATGAGCACGCTCGCCGAAGACAAAGTCCTGAGCATGGGCGAACCGAACGGCGGCCCTTACCCTATACTGGGTAGGCTGGACCAGCCCCGCTCAGCGACGGTGCGCGTCCCCTTGTGCTTGGACCTTGCCACAATCGACTCCACCGAGAAGTTCTCCGGGACCCCTGGAGGCGGGGGGATCGGTCTGGCCATCGACATGCACATATTCCTCAAGATCCTGCCCGCCGACGATTGGCAGGTCGAGGTGGTGCCAGATCGCTCGGTGGAGCACGTCTGCCGGAGCATCTGCCACCTCGTGGGCGTCGAGCGGTCATTCCGCATCACCACGCCCGAGGAGGGCGGGGTCCCCTTCGATTGCACCTCGGAGGTCATCGCGGCCGCGGCCGCAGGGGTCAACGCTGCCTTGGGCCGCCCCTTCGGCCAGAGGGAGCTCAGGCGGATCATCAGCAACAACCTGGTATCGGAGGACAACGGCGAGCTTCGCCTGGCACCAGATACCGGTGTCAGGGTCGCTGGGGCCTTCTTCGGGGGCCTGGTCATCGTGACCGATGAACTGGAGATCGCGTGTCGCACGCCTTTGCCGGACACGGGTTCGATCATCCTCGCCTTCCCGGATGATGATGGAACCGTGCTGGACAAGGAGAAGATGGTCTACATCGATGGCAAGGATCGCGAAAAGAAGGCCCTGGAGGTCCTCATGCGCCTCATGCCCGCGGCCATCAAGTCCGAGATCCCCAAGATGGGCGATTCCATTTATCGCCTTCAGCTCCTGGGCTCCAAAGTCGTGGAGATACGCCGTTTCGGAGGGGGCAAGGACATCTATCGTCTCATGAGCATGCTGCGGGTGAAGGGCTGCGAGATCGTAGCCGTGCACAACGACACCGGGATCGTGACGACCTATGTCAGTCAGGACCGGATCGACGACATCCTGCAGGTGATCAAGGACACGGGGAAGGACAAGATAATAACTAGGCCGGACAACAAAGGGATGAGGATCACGCTGACCAAGTGATTCAGGCCCTTTCCAGCCTGACCAAGGTCCTATCGCCTAAATCCTTCAATGACTCGACATCGGCCACTACCATGCCGATGGGGCTTACCAAGGAATACGCCTCGGGCTTCGGCCCCTTGCTAACTGGGGTGGGGCCAAAGAAAACACAGAAGGCATCACCTTGCGGCCAGTAGGCGACCTCTCCCACCTCCATGACCTTCTTGCCGTTCTCGAGCTTCATGTGAACGGGGATCTCGAAGTAGATCTCCTCTCCCCAAACGTTCACATAGGCCTCAAGGGGCAAGGCCAGATAAACGGCGTCGGCAGTCGCGGAATCGTTCAGCTCGACGAGCAAGTCTTTTTTCGGGGTCTTGAGGACTATGCTCTTGCCAGTCATCGTGATCTAATCTAGGTAGCAGGGTGCGCTTAGTTGAGCTTTTTCCCTACCCCAATACATATATTCATCCCACCCTCGAAGCGCAAAGCCTGGGATAAGGATGCTGGCACTCGCAAAGCAAGGATTGGGAAGTGGTTTCGAAGGAACGTTCATCTCTTCTCGAAGAGGGCGCGGATATCCTTGCCAACGACCTCGACCCTGCTCTCGGCCTCGGCCTTTTCCATGGCATCGAGCTTCTTCATGCCCGTCTTCGCGTCCGAGAGCCAGGTCTCCGCGAACTTACCGGCCTGGATCTCCTTGAGCATCTGCCTCATCGCCTTCCGGGTGTCCTCGGTGATGACCCGGTCCCTGGTGGAAAGGCCCCCGAACTCCGCGGTGTTCGAGACCGAGGTCCACATCTTCATCATCCCACCAGATTGGATAAGGTCCACGATCAGCTTCAGCTCGTGCAGGCATTCAAAGTAGGCGATCTCCGGCTGATAGCCGTCATCCACCAGGGTGTCGAATCCGGCTTTGATTAGAGCGGTCACGCCGCCACAGAGCACGGCCTGCTCCCCGAATAGGTCCGAGGTCGCCTCCTCCCTGAAGTCGGTCTCCAGCACGCCAGCTTTAGTGGCACCAATGCCCTTTGCCAGGGCTAGCGCCACTTTCTTGGCGTTTCCTGTGAAGTCCTGGTGGACCGCAATGAGCGCCGGCACCCCGAACCCCTCCAGGAAGACCTCGCGCTCCCTCGGGCCAGGCGCCTTAGGCGCCATCATAATCACGTCGACGTTCTTCGGCGGATTGATGGTGCCGAAGGTGATGCCGAAACCGTGCGCGAAGTCCAGCGCCGCTCCTTGTTTCAGGTTCGGTTTTATGTCCTTCTCGAAGACGACCCCCTGGATTTCGTCGGGGATGAGGACCATCACCACGTCGGCACCCTTGACTGCCTTGGGGACCTCCTCCACTTTCATACCCTTCTTCTTGGCGTCCTCCCAGGACTTGCCGCCCTTGCGCAGGCCTACGACCACATCCAAGCCAGAGTCCTTAAGGCACATGCTCTGTGCCTTTCCTTGGCTTCCGAATCCGATGACCGCTACCTTCTTGCCCTTCAGGACGCCCAGGTCGGCGTCAGCATCGTGATAGATCTTTGCCATGTCATCACCTGTTACGGTGGTTACTTTGGACCTTAAAAGCTAACGCCTATAACTAGGTTCGTAAGTCATCGGGCTTGGCCAATGCTTCGGTACCTGGCATGCTGCTACAGCAAAAAGCATAACTCCTAACGGGGTTCGGGGGATGGCCATGAGCGAGCAAGGGAGCGCCAAAGCAAAGAGGACGAGGTTCGCGATAATCGGTGGTTACCTGGGGTCAGGCAAGACCACCCTGGCTACAGCCATCGCCAAAGAGCTCCGCCTGCGTCACGGCAAGTCCACAGCCATAGTCACGAATGACCAAGGCAATGTGCTCGTCGATACCCAGTATGTGAAGGACGCAGGGTTCGATGTGGCCGAGGTGCTGGGGGGCTGCTTCTGCTCCAAGTTCCCGGAGTTCGTGAAGAACGCCAGGACATTGGTGGCCATGGGGCGACCCGACGTCATCCTCGCAGAACCGATCGGGACCTCGACCAACGTCCTTTCCTCGGTGGTCGCGCCCCTGCGTAACCTGTACCCAGATGAGTTCGAGGTCGCGCCTCTGCTTGTGGTGTTCGATGGCACCAGGGCGAACGAGATGCTGGAAAGGCCGACCGGTTTCGGCCTTGGAAGCCAGTCCAGGATAATCCCATTGAATCAGGTACATGATGCCGAGGTCATCTTGATCTCGAAATGCGACCTCATGAGCCAGAGGCAGATCGAGGACGTTATCGAAAGGATAGGAGTTGAGGCGCCTGGCACTGAGGTAATCCCCTATTCGGCGCACAATTCAATGAACCTCGACAAGATAGTCGATCTCCTGGTTTCCTCGAGGACCAGCCAGAAGTTGCCCCGCCCGGACGACCCATCCATCTTCGCCACCGAGAAGGCGTCGATGGGGTGGTACAACTTGAGCGGCAGGATACAGGCTACCAGATTGGACCTCTCAGCCTTCATCACCACGTTGCTGAGGCAAGTCGCCGAAGCCTTCCCAGGTCGTATGACCGGTCATGTTAAGGTGGTAGTCTCAACTCCCCGCGTGGCGGTGAAGATCGGACTCGTCGAAGGTCAGGTCCAGGTCGAGGGCTTGAAAGGAAGCCGCTTCCTCGAAGGGGAAGGGAGGCTGGTCATCAACGCGAGGATCACCACGTCACCTGAGGAGATGAAGCGCGTCTTCGAACAGGCGGTCGAATCCACCTGTGCCCGGTTCGAAGTGGAGTTGACCGAGGGATCGGTTTCCTGCTTCGCCCCCCGGCCCGAGCAGCCCGACCATCTCCATCGGGAATAAAAGGGGAAGCGGGCCACCCTTCCCTCAGGGAGAGGCTCTCACTTGCACGCCCAATTGCATCTTCCGGAGACGACCTCCGTGCTCATCTTCCCGGCTGGGACCATAGGGAGCACGTCCTCCTCAGGGTCGACAATGATATCCAGAAGGCAAGGGACCTCTGACTTGAGCCCTCTCTGGAAGGCCTCGTGCAGTTCCGATGGCTTCTCTACCCTGACTCCCTCTGCGCCGAAAGCCTCAGCAAGCTTTACGAAGTCTGGGTTGGCGTGCAAGCTTGTCCCGGAGTATCTCTGGCCCCAGAACAGCTTCTGCCATTGTTTCACCATCCCCAGCCAGCCGTTGTCCAACAAGCAGACCATCACCGGCAGATTCTCCTGCATCGCCGTGGCGAACTCGTGGAAGACCATCTGGATGCTTCCATCGCCTGCGATATCGATCACTGGCTTGTTGCGAAAGGCCATCTTGGCCCCCAGGGAGGCCGGGAAGCCGAACCCCATGGTGCCCATCCCCCCAGAGGTGATGAACTGCCGGGGATGACGAACCTTGAGGAAATGCGCCGCCCACATCTGGTTCTGTCCCACTTCCGTGGTGATTATGGTGTCATCGGTGATCACTTTGCCCAACTCGTAGATGGCTTTCTGCGGTTTGATGGGCATGGTATCGATATCGATGTTGCATGAGCACTTCACCTTGAATTCCTGGATGCGCTTGGCCCAGGGCGTGTCCTGCTTGCCCTTGCCCACCCCTTTGATCATCTGCTGCAAGGCCTTCTTTGCATCACCCACCAGTCGTACCTTTGTCCGTGGGTTCTTCCCTGCCTCAATAGGGTCGATGTCGACATGGATGATCTTGGTGATCATGGGGATCTCATTCGCATTTGGAACGGTCCTATCCGAGAAACGCGTTCCGACGGCAAGGATGAGATCGGCCTCGAGGAGCGCGCGTCGGGAAGCCTCCTTTCCGTGCATGCCAAGAATCCCGGTCGAGAGCGGGTGGATCTCGGAGATGATCCCCTTGCCCATGATCGTGGTGATGACCGGCATTAGCATCAGCTCCGCCAGCCTGGTCACCTCTGGCCCGGCGTTAGCCCAAATGGCCCCTCCCCCCACCAGCATAACTGGCCTCTCCGCGTTGAGAAGGTTGCGCACGGCCTCAAGCATTTGGGAGAAGTCCTCGGCAGGCGAGGGGATGGGGTAAGATTCGTCCATCAGGTTCTCCGGCACGTCCCCATTCATAACGTCCATGGGGAGGTCGACATGTACCGGCCCCATCCGGCCGTTGCGGGCGATGTTCATTCCCCGCTTTATCGCTTCTGGAAGCTGCTTGGGCTCAAGCACCCTGAAGTTGTGCTTGGTTATCGGCATCATCAGGCTGAAGGTATCGGCCTCTTGGAATCCAGCAGTGCCGATGAGGTGCGTAGATACCTGCCCGGTGAGCACCAGCATCGGGCTGGAGTCGGCATAGGCCGTGGCCACTCCGGTTACTAGGTTCGTAGACCCTGGCCCCGAGGTCGCCAGGCAGACTCCAGGCCTTCCGGTTGCCCTTGCATATCCATCGGCCATATGGGCGGCGCATTGCTCGTGACGAACCAGCACATGGTGTATCTTCGAGTCCAAGAGGTCGTCGTAGATGGGGATGACAACCCCGCCTGGATATCCGAATATGACCTCTACTCCCTCTCGTTCCAGCAGTGCTAGCAAAGCCTTCGAGCCTTTCAAAAGCCATACCTCCTATCATTTACGATGCTTGAGGACACCCTCGGGGAGAGTGTCCTCTACCCCAGAACAACGATCACTGTGCCGACCAAAACATCGAGTCGTCCAGAGCACGTGATATCTGTTCGCACGGGTCATGAACATATAGAGCATGATATTTAACGGTTCGTAGGCATGATTCGAACCTTCCTCGGCACCAGGATTATTTGCCGAAACACGAATCCAGGGGACGTAATCATGTCGTACTACAAGGTGAGCAACAGCGTCCTTCTCCAAACCAGGGAGATGCAGAAGACCAAGGAGTACTTCCAAGGTCTGGGTATGGTCGTGGTAAACGAGAATAAGGACATAATTGAGATGTTCGACGGTGATGTCAGGCTCATAATCGAAAATGGGGATGAGCTGGGCCCGATCATGGAGCTTCTTGTCCCCGACCTGGAAATGGCCAAGGAAGACCTTGAGTCCCAGGGCTGGACGGTATTGACCTGGGAGGGCAAGGGGGGGAGATGTCACATAGTCAACCCCATGGGCGCCTTGTTCAATATGGTCGAGGACCCCCAGGCCTATGAGGACGAGGAGGGAGGGGGCGAGTGAGCTGGAGCCGGACGATGAAATAGAGGTCGTAGACCACGACCCGCGTTGGAATGAGTTCTTCCTTCTAGAGAGTAAGAGCCTGGAGGGCGCGTTGGGCCGTCTTGCCCTTGAGATCCATCATATCGGTAGCACCGCGGTCCCGGGCCTGGCGGCCAAACCAGTGATAGACATAATGGTGGCTACGAAGGGGATATCCGAAGTCAATGGATTCTCCAACAGGCTCGCGCCGTTAGGTTATATCAACGTACCTCAGGATGATCCAGGTCGTCTCTTTTTCCGTAAGGGCGTGCCGAGGACGCACCATTTGCACGTGGTCAAGGCAGGCTCCTGGACATATCATAGCCATCTCTGGTTCAGGGACTATCTCATGGACCACCCGGCAACGGCAGAGGAGTATGAGTGCCTAAAGTGGGTGCTGGCTACAAAGTTCAAGTCGGACCGGGCCGCTTATGTCCAAGGCAAGGAGCACATGATCTCAATGGTATTGGAGCGGGCCTCCAAAGAAAGGCTGATATTCCCTTTGGGGGCCGTGTGATTAATATCCTTGCCACTTCCTTTTGTGCCCGGGTGCAATCATGAAGGAGAGCCTAGGTAGCACATGCGCGCTATACCCCATGCCCGTGGTCATCGTAGGTGCCATTGATAAGGATAAGGAGAACTACACGACCGTCGCGCACGTAGGTATTCTGAATTTCGGTCAGCCGCAGTACATTTCCATAGGGCTGCACAAATCGCACCATATCAACGACTGCATCAAGAGGTCCAAGGCATTCAGCGTCTGCCTGCCGTCAGAAGACATGGTGGTGGAGACTGATTATTGTGGCATCGCCTCGGGGAACAAGACAGATAAGTCGAAGGTCTTCAAGGCCTTCTACTCAGAAAAGAGGAACGCGCCCATGGTCGAGGGTTGCCCGGTCTGCATGGACTGCAACCTCCACGATGTTATGGACTTCAAGTCGCATGAGATATTTATCGGTGGCATCCTGGCCACTTATGCAGACAAATCGGTCCTGACCGAGGGCCATATAGACCTCATGAAACTGAGGCCGATGCTCTTCGACATGGGCAGCAAGCAATACTGGACCATAGGAAAACCCATAGCCAAGTGCTGGGACATCGGAAAGAGCTACAGGTCCAAGTAAGGTCACGCCGCCTCATATCCATTTGCAACGATCCTTTAGGGCCACATTATTCGAGCCAAGGTGACAATTTCTTATGGAAGAAAATCCTAGAATTAGTGAAAATTTGTACAAGTAGGATATTATTTTCTAATTTATACAAAAGTATATTACCCCATCTCTGCCATGAAGTCTCGAGTCGGATCTCATATGGCCCCCCCAACAAGGTCGGATATCACCTTGGCCGATGTGCTGGAGTTCGTTCTCTCTGCATATAACGTAGAACAAGACCCCAAGACCGGTCGTAACGTCTACCCAACCATACCGCACTTGCCCATCGACCCCGAAGCCCGCATCCTGATCCTCTCGCCCCACCAGGACGACGATGTCATCGGCTGTGGTGGCACGATAAAGAAGCATCGCCAGGCCGGGGCAACAGTCAAGGTGGTCTTCATGACCGATGGCCGCTACGGGAACACAGAGGTCGAGCCCAAGGAGCTCGCGGAGATACGCCGCAAAGAGGCAACCGAATCACTTGCCTTCTTGGGATGCGATGATATCCAGTTCTTTAAGAACCCGGATTTGGGACTGGTCTGCGACTCCTCGAACGTGTATCGCCTCAACGCCGTCCTCCGGGACTTCCACCCCACGGCCATTTTCGTACCCAATTTCGCGGATGGGCCCCCGGACCATTTTAACACCAGCAAGATACTAGCCTACGCCCTGATGGAGTACGATGAGGACGTCACGATCTACAATTACGAGGTTTGGCAGACATTAGTGCCAACCATGGTCATGGATATCAGCGATGTCATCGAGGATAAGTTGGATGCGATCGCCTTTCACCGCTCTCAAGTGGCGGTGATGGACTATCCACGAATGGTCCGCGGTCTCGATGAGTTCAGGTCGTTGCTTGGCGGGAAAGGGTGCCAGTATTGCGAGGCCTTCGCCAAGTTCACCAAGGACGAGTATCTCTACACGGCGATGCGCTTGGGCGTGATGGAGTTCAAGTCCCCCATCGCTCTCGAGCTGGGCTTCGACCCATCTAGGCTCATTTGAATCCCTGGCTCAGCGCCTTCTCTGTCTCGTCGGGGCATCCTCAATGGGCAGTGACCACATCAGGCTCATGGTCCGAGTCGCTTCCGTGGCAACCTCCCTAGCCCGGACCCCGATCAAACGGCGCTTGCCGCCACTCAGCTCCAGGGTTATGGACCTGTCATAGTCCCTTTTGCCTTGGGCGTTGACCGATACGTCCCTTAGCTCGATCCCTACCAAATCTGATTTGTGGAGGAAACCATCCACCCCACGAAGTCTATTGATGATGCTGGAATAGGCCTCGACCCCATTGGAATAGATGTTGATCGGCTCGGTCTGGGCATGGAATTGGTTGGCGACATACAACATGGTGATCGCTTCCATGGGTAGGACGCCACAGAGTATGATCACGAAGACGTACCAGTACTCGTTGCTCTCGATTTCCGTCAACAAGAGCAGCCCCAGCATTATCATGGCGATGAGGGGCAAGGAGATCCACTCCGCCAATAGAACCAGTTTCTTTCTTGGGGCCATCGGATCGGTGCTCTCGATGGTGCGGACCAGGACTCCTTTCTCCTCCATATATTCACCGCGTAACCCTGGCATGACTGGATTGATTTATGAAGATTTTGATTACATCAATGGAATCAGATAAAAACATCCCTCCTGCTTGTGGCTCAGTGTTTATATTTCACACACCCATGCGGTCATCATCCTATGACTGTAGGAGAGATATTCGCCCGGGCGGCGAAGAGCCGGCTTCTTCAGGACCCGTTCGTCGAGAAGGTCTGGGAGGTCATTCAGGGCGATTCCTTGTTCCATAAGTCTCCCGACCAACTGGGTAGCATTCGCAAGCAGATGACCAGGGAGAGCCTGCTCTTCTTCAAGCGCCATAGCAATTATTATTCCGAGCTCTTAGATCGCCTAGATATCGATCCAAACACAGCTGGAATCGAGGACCTGGCCAAATTGGCCATGCCCTCCGACATGCTACGAGGGGAGGGCCATAAGCCCTTCCTCATACCTGATGTCGAACCGGAGGGAGAGAGCTTCCAATCCTCTGGGACCACGGGTCGGGCGCCAGTCAAGCTCTACCGCTCGCCCTTGGACCTGGCCATAATGGTGAAGGCCAACGCCCTGTTATTCGAGTATGTTTACGGGGACGTGCTGGATCAAGATAAGGGGCTGGCGCTCTTCATGGCCGCCCCCGAGCTGCGCCATCGGCTAAGCTTCGTGGCCTTCGTCGAGCTGGCGCTCGAGTCAAAAGGAATCGAGCTGATCTATGGCATGGACCTGCAGGAGGGCATGGAGGGGGACAAGCCCTGGCAGAAGCTGGAGCCCAACCGGAAACGGATAATGCGGTTCCTGAAGAGCAAGGCCGAACCCAAGCTGTTCTTTACCGCTCCTGCAGGGGTCTACCTGCTGGCCAAGCGGACCGAGGAGCTCACCTGGTCCAAGTACATAGTTCAGAAGCTTGCGACCGGCTCGCCCCCCATTCGGCTCGGCAAGGGGGGCGCCATCATAACTGGGGGAGGGACGAAAGGCTTCGCTGACCTTCCGCCCTATGAGCAGATCGTCAGCCTTTCCCGGAGGCACTTCACCGCCTCCACCAAGAAGGGAGAGCCGAAGCCCACACCTTTCATGGACGTGCTGGGCATGACCGAGACCTTGACCGCGCTGATCGATCATTATGGTGTAATGGAGAAGGTGCCCCATCCGCTCTCGGAGGTCTTCCTACTGGACCCGAGGACCTTCCAGCCCATGGAGGGGGAGGGCAAGGAAGGGGTGCTCTGCATTTTCAACCCATTCACCACTTCCTGGCTGGAATGCTTCTATCCCGGGGACATTATGTCCTATAAGGCATCGGACCGCTTCTATGGCAAGGAGTTCATGTTCCAGAGGAGGCTCACGATAAAGGAGGGCTGGGAGCTCCAGCGCGCCTGCGGCGGCTCGTTGGAGGAAATGATGCGCGGAAAGGGGGAGGGGCCATGATCGAGCCCCTTTACTTCGGGGGGAGCGTGGAGAGCATCGAGAGGGACGTGGGCGGGCAGAGAGTGAGAGAGATCACTGAGCCCAGCCTGATGCAGCTTCTCAAGGAGGGGAAGGCGCTCCAGTCGGAGATGTGCGACCTGCCCCTGGATGAAAGGCTCCAGGCGATCGACTGGCTGGGGGAGGTCTGGAAAGAGCGCCTCATCGCTGGCGAGCTCGCTGCCGTCAAGGAAGAGCTGAGGCAGAGCACTGGCTATCCCTCCCGGTTGATAGACCTCGAGTTCTCCCTGGTGCCCAAGGTTCTCAGCGGCAAGGAGATCCAGCGCAACCTCGAGGCCTCGCTGGTGGGGGGCAAAGGGGCGCTGGAGGCCTTCGTCAACATTGACGAGACCGAGGCCCTTCGGCATATGCCAGCCGGGCCTTCCCTGATCATATCATCAGGGAATTCCATCATCCCCACCCTGATCCCGACCACCATCTCGCTGACCACCGGCAACTTCACCGTCCTAAAGCCTTCCCTCTCCAACTTCCACGCGGTGGCTGAAGTCTTCTCCGGCCTCAGGGAGCTGGCCTCCAAATCGCCGGCG
>Ga0209254_10002123_pt1 | contig 18009 bp, 16 predicted proteins | sample FrelakmetDIP11DI_FD_187148 | JGI IMG/M metagenome (GOLD analysis project Ga0209254, IMG submission 187148) | Freshwater lake sediment microbial communities from the University of Notre Dame, USA, for methane emissions studies - DIP11 DI (SPAdes)... | ecosystem: Environmental > Aquatic >...
CGCTCGTCGGGCCATCGGTCACGATCGCCTGCCTCACCGCCTCCACCGCCACCCGGGCCGCTTCGACCACCTGAACCCGCGGGTAGCGTTCCAGGAGGGCTGCCGCAGCCGGGTGGCTTACCAGTTCCTCCACCGACGGGAGTCCGCGCAGCGCCTTCAGTCTCGCGTCGTCCACCCTACTTCTCCCGCTCCAGGAAGAAGTCCGCCATCGACTCCAGCACGTCACGGGCAGGCGATGCCCGCAAAACGCCGAGACACTCGCGTGCCTCCTTGATTAAATCGCGGGCTTGGGCGCGCGCGAACCCGATGGAGTCATAACGCCGCAGCAGCTCCAACACCTCCGCCGCATGCTCCAGGTTCTTGCCGTGTCCCAAACGCAAGATCTCCACAAGCCGCTCTCTATCCACCGGCTCCGCTACCGTCAGGCAGTGGATCACCATGAGCGTCCGCTTGCTCTCGACCACGTCGGTGAGGTAGTCCTTACCCATGGTGTCGACGTCGCCCAGGATGTTGAGAAGATCGTCCTGTATCTGAAAAGCGATGGAAGAGCTCTTTCCAAAACCTTCGAGCGCCTTTTTCTCCTCGTTCGTGGCCCCACCGATGATCGATCCCACCTTGACCGGAGCAATGCCGGAGTAGTACCCGGTCTTGCCTAGAGCCATCTGCAGGTAGTCATCGAGAGTAAGGTCGTAGACGTCGTCGCGCACCCAGCCCACGTCGAGCGCCTGACCCTCGACCGTACGGGCGCTCATCTCGCCGATGACGTCCAGGACCGCCAACTTGGTGGCGTCGTCGAGCAACGGATCGCGCACCACGATGGTGCATACCAGGCCCAGAGCGTAGTCGCCGGCGTTGATGGCCAGCGGTGCGCCGTGCAGGATGTGCGCGCACTTCTGACCGCGGCGAAGTAGGCTCGCATCCATGATGTCGTCGTGGATAAGCGCCGCTGCATGGAAGAACTCGATCGCACAACCGGCGGACAGGGCCTTGCGCGGCTCGCCACCCACCGCCTCGCACGCCAGCATGGCCAGAGCCGGTCGCGCCCGTTTGCCTCCGCGGACGATGAACTCGTCCAGGATCCCGTACAGATACTGGTGGAGAGGGCTGCCCTCCGGGACCCCGGCCAGGTACCCGTGCAACTTCTCGTCGATCTCAGGGGTGACCTTGATGAGATAGTCGATGAAGAGATCAACACCCATGGACTGCCCGCTCCGTTTTTTGCTCATGCCGCATTGGCCGGGTGGCCGCCGAGCCTGGTGTCTGTCGAGCCTGGTGTCCGCCCAGACGACCATAGCATACGGAGGGTCGCATCCCGTCGCAAGCGAGGGCTATTGCCGCTTCTTCCTGATATCACCGCGCACAGCCAGGGACAACAAGGCGCCGACGATCATGAGGATGGTCGACGGCCGACACGTGCGCCCACGCACCGAGCGTTGGCCTCCGCGCACCTAGCCTTGCTGCTCGATCAGCTTGAAGCCGATCATGTCCCCCTGCACCACGATGCGTTGCTTCGCGCTGTAAATGGGGTGGCAGGCGGCCAGCGAGACCTGTTCCTTGCCGAGTTGGGCCACCTCGTCCACCTCGTCCGGGTAGACGATGATCACCCGGGTCACGGTGTAGCGGGCGACGGCGTATGGCAGCACCAAGTTGATCTGGTCGCCGACCTCCACCTTGTTGAGCTTGAGGAAAGGAGCACCGTAGGTAGTGCGATGCCCCGACACGACAAAATTGCCCCCCTGGCCTGGAAAGGGCGTCTCCGGCCAATGTCCAGGCCCTTCACGTAGGTCGCCCTTCCCTGTGCCCTCAACCATGACCACGTCCATGCCGATGCTGGGGATCACGATCCGGCCGATGGGCTCGCCGGGCCGGCCGCCGACAGATCGCTCGAAGTCGTCGGCAGCCGCCTCAAAGGCAGCCAGCTCCGCCAGTCGCTCGGCCTCGGCCGCGGCTGCCGCGATTTCCGCGGCAGTCTGCGGGGCCGTGGTCTCAGTTGTCTCGACTGCGCCTGCCGAGGCTTGCTCAGCGGTCTCAGCCTCGACCTCCATAGGAACGAAATCGGCGGCCGAGAGAGCGGCACCGGTAGCAGCCATCTGCGGGTTGTCCCTTTCCAGTTGCTGCCGGAGCTCTCGCTGCTGATACCAGGTATAGCCCCAAGTTCCCACTGGATAGGCGAGCAACAACACGCCGGCCACGATCATGAGGTCGGCCAACCAGCGCTTCCACGACCGGCGCCTCCAGCGGGAGCGGCGCGCCGTCGGCTCGCCTGGCGTCACCTCCCCCGTGTGCGTCACATCCAACTGGGGCGTGTCTTGCCCCTGAGGCGCCGCGTCCCCCGGCGGCCCTGCTGCTTCCGGTGTCTTCTCCGCGTTGTCTCCCACGTCATCCGCCATAGTGGCCAGAAGTATATCCCGCTATCTTTGGTGCAGCCCGAAACGAGGTATCGGCATGCTTGGGTCGATCACTGATACAGAGGTTGCCCGCGTCACGGCAATCGTCCTATCATGGAGCCCTGTAGATCCACGATTCGGAAAGGACCCGGGGGGCTGGTTTGATCATCCGACCCGTCATCCTGGCCGGAGGTTCCGGCACCAGATTGTGGCCGGCATCGCGACAGTTGCATCCGAAGCAGCTGCTTGCCCTCGTCGGCCCGAATTCCTTGCTGCAGGAGACTGCTTTGCGCCTGCGAGGCTTCGCAGGGGCGACAGTAGCCGAGCCGGTGGTTGTTACGAACGAGGAATACCGCTTCATCGTGCTCGACCAGCTTCGGGACATCGGCGTCACCGCACCGCGGGTCGTCTTGGAGCCGGTGGGCCGGAACACGGCACCGGCGCTGACCCTGGCCGCGCTGCTACCCGCCGACTCGGAGGATGACCCCGTATTGCTGATAATGCCGTCCGACCACCTCATCGAGAACATCCCCGCTTTTCACGCCGCCGTCGGCGAAGGCGCAGAGCAGGCCGAAGCGGGCCTGCTGGTCACCTTCGGCATCGTCCCGCAGCGACCCGAGACGGGCTACGGCTACATCCGGGTCGGGCAACCGATCTCCCGGGCGGCAACGGCCCGCGTTCTCGCCGGTTTCGAGGAGAAGCCCGACCTGGAGACCGCCGAAAGCTACGTCGCGGGAGGCGAACACCTTTGGAACAGCGGTATCTTCATGATGAAGCGCTCGGTGTGGCTGGCGGCTCTCGAGCGGCACCGCCCCGGCATCGGCGCGGCCTGCCGGCAGGCGATGGCCGGAGCCAAGATCGACGGTCTTCTAGTGCGCCTGGACAAGGGGGCCTTCGCAGCTTGTCCCTCGGAATCCATCGACTACGCCGTAATGGAAGAACTCGGCACCTCCTCTGCCATCACTGAGGCGGTGGTAGTGCCACTCGAGGCCGGTTGGTCGGATGTCGGCAGTTGGGAGGCCCTCTGGGCCGTCTCCCCCAGAGATGAATCCGGCAACGCGGCTCGAGGGGAGGTCATCCTCGAGGATACCCGGGACACGCTGGTGCACGCCGATTCCCGCCTGGTCGCGGTGTTGGGCGCCGAGGACCTAGTGGTGGTCGAGACCGCCGACGCCGTGCTGGTGGCAGGCAGGGAGAAAACCACCGACCTCAAGAGACTCGTGGCCCGCGTCCACGACGCGGACCCGGACCTTACGCTGAGTCATCGCCGGGTGCAGCGCCCCTGGGGGCAGTTCGACTCCATCGACAGCGGTGAGCGCTTCCAAGTGAAGCACATCGTCGTCAACCCGGGGGCCAGCATGAGCCTTCAGTTCCACAAACACCGGGCGGAGCACTGGGTGGTGGTCCGCGGCATCGCCGAGGTGACCTGCGGGAACCGGGTCTTCCGGCTGACAGCGGATGAATCCACCTATGTGCCCGTAGGCACTCCCCACCGTCTGGCCAATCCGGGACCGGAACCTCTGGAAATCATCGAGGTGCAGTCGGGCGATTACCTCGGCGAGGACGACATCGTCCGCTTGGAGGATAGCTACGGGCGCGACTGAGGATGATGGATCGCTCCGCCCAGCGCGGACGAGGCGGTCAAGACTCCATTCGGAAACGAGTTCTAAGCGCACAGCCAGGCCTCCAACTGTGCTGGGTCCCGGTGAGATCCCTACGGCCCCATCCTCATCCGTTTGCGCCACGAGCGTCTCTCCGAGGGCATGACCGCCACCGGCCGGCCTCCTGAAAGCACGATGCCGGGGTTCACGCGGACAAGCATGTCAAGGTCGTCCGCCGGTATCCGATCGCGCAGGGTCGCGGCGGCAGAAGCCAAGGTCCAGCTCGAGCGGCGGTGGGCATGGGCGTCCGAGGCGAGCAGGCTCATCTCGCCTCGGAAGAGCTGGCGATAGAACGCCTGCTTGCTCGCGCGACCGAAGTCCCCGTTCAGACTGGCGGCCGTACCTTGCGCGACCGCCCCCGCTTCCAAGCACTTTGTCAGTAGTTCCGGGGAGCGTTGTATCCGATCGTTCCTTTCGGGATGGGCAAGCACCGGTAGAAGACCCTCCATCCGCAGTCGAAACACCGCCTCCAGCGCATAGACCGGCCAGCCCCAATGAGGTACCTCGATCAGAAGAGCGCCCGCACTGCCTTCGATCGTAAGGGTCTCGAGCTCGTTTCTTCCGGCAGTCGCCACCACGTCCAGACCCACCTCGAAGCCCAGGAGAAGATCCAGTCCGATGCCCGCCTCCATCAAGGCGGTCCTGAGCGACTCGATCTCTTCTCGAGCCCTCTCGACGAACGCCAGGTCCAGCTCCCTAAGGTGGGGCGTGCACACCACGACAGTGGTGCCGACCTCCGCGGCTTCGGCGGCCATCCGCAGGCTGGTCGCCAGGTCGGGAGAGCCGTCGTCCACTCCGGGCAGAAGGTGGGAATGAGTGTCGATCATCCTCTCGGCGCGTCCTCCCTGAGATACGGCCTCAACTACTAGGGCTGTAAAGCCGAAAATACTAGAAGGGACCCGGGTGGGCTCACGCCTGCTGCGCTAAGGCGACCGAAGCGTGGACAACACGCCTTTACCAGGGTTCCGTGCTGGCGGATAGTATATATGGATGTGCTGCGCGGACTCCAGGAAGGGTGGATGGAGATGCCAGAGCTTTTTGGAAATGCCTACATACTGCCGGTCGTCATAGTAGTCGTCTTGCTCCTGGTGCTGCTGCTCATCCTGATGACGCGGAAACGTCGGCGCACCGGTCCCACCGAGGCCCGGTCGGCGGAACGAGTGGTCGCACCGCCGGCCAGACCCACGCCGACTGAAGCGCCCGAAGCGCCGCCTACACCCTTCGTTCCCACTACTCAGACCACTGCAGTCACTCCTCAACCTGCCGTACCGGGCGAGACCCCCGCTTTCGTCAAGCCCTCGACCACGGCAGGCGGGGCTGCAGAGAGCGGGGCGCTCGCCGACGACCCGTTGAAGGCTGTAGTCGTCGATATCGTTCACGGGTGGGGCGACCTCACCAGTGAGGACACCAACCGGCTCGCTCTCTTTCGGCCGGACAAGGTGTTGGCTGTAGCCGAGACGATCGAGCTTCCCAAGGACGACGCGGGCGGCGGCTACGCCCGCACCCGTCTCCTGCAGATCAGGAAATACGCAGCCGACAAGCAACTCGAGCACAAGGCCCCTGACACCGCATCCCCTCCCGGAGCAGAGTCGATGGTCGAGGCCGAGGCCATCCAGAGCGAGGCCGCCCCGCTGGCGACCACCGAGGTCAAGCCTGACGGCTCGACTCCGCTTTGGGGGTCTCCGCTGCCGGAGGCGAGCGCGGCCGGTGCGGGTGTGGCAGCCGCGGCCGTGGCAGGCACCTTCGGAAGCGAGCAGATCCAGGATCGCAAGAGCTTGGAGATGGAGCTCGGAGAAGAGCTCGCGGCCGAGGGGAGTGGAGAGCCACAGTCGTCCGAGCCGCTCGCGTCACCGCCGTGGCCAGAGGAGTCACAGCCGGTCGAGCCGGCCGTCTCGTCACCGTGGCCCGAAGAGTCGCAGCCGGCGGAGCCGGCCACGCCCTCACCGTGGTCAGAGGAGCCGGCCGGATGGGATATTCACGAAGCACCTGCCCCTGAGGAGGTCGCGGTCGAACCGGCCGAGGAGACGCTCCTCGTCGATATGGAGACCGCGGGCATCGAGGCCGGAAACCCGGATGGCCTCAACGGCGCGACCGCGGGCGTGGTGACCGGGGGCGTGGTGGGCGCGGCCGTGGGGGGCACCGACACCGAGACCGTCGACCTTGGGGATGCCGAAGAGCTATCGTCGATCGACGACATGACAGCACAGGTCCAGACGCCCGAGGATTCGCTTTCCAGCCTCCACGTCAGGGTCAGGACCGCGGACGAACTCCTGGCCCTACCCCCAGGCGATCAGGCCGACATGCTGGCCTTCTTGGAACCACCTGAACTCGCTCGGGTCATCGAGGCCAGTGACGACCGTAAGCTGAAAAAGGCGGTCATCGACGTGCTCGAGAATCTGGGGAACCCCTCGTCTCTCGACGTGCTTCGCCGCTGCCTCGACGATCCAGACCCGGAAATACAGGTTTACGCTCTAGATGCGGCCGACCGCCTCTTAGGGGTGGAGTAGAGCCTCCCGCAGCCCTCGGGCGCGCGCCACGATCTCGGCACCGTCGAGTCCCGCGCGCCAGGCGACGAAGGCGCATCGCTTCTCCAGGTCGAGAGGTTGATCCCACACGTCCCCGCCGGCCAGAGTGGCGACTCCGCCTCCTGCCTCAGCTAGGATCAGAATCCCCGCGGCGACATCGACCGAGCGGGAACGGACGGCCGCAACCAGGATATCGGCGACCCCGGTGGCTACATAGCACAACGCGAGGGCCAACGAACCGATCTGACGGATGCGCATGTCCTGGCTTCGGCCCACAGCGCCCATGGCGCTCAGATCATGGAACCGGAAGTGATGACGGTCGGGCCTTCCGGCTTCGAGCAGGATCACCTCCACCAGGTCGCTCTCGAAACGTTCGGGCTCGACTGCCACCCCAGGCTCCCCGGCCGCGATCACTCCGAAGCCCTTGACTGCGCTGAAGATGTGAGGACGCAGACAGTCCTCGACGTGTCCCACGCGCACGTCGCCCATCGTGGGGCCGTCGGCTACGGCGATCGAGACGCAGAAGGGCGCAAGACCGCGCTTGGCGTTGAGGCTGCCATCCACAGGATCGACCACCACCAGCCATCCGGCATCCAGGGGCCCGCTGATGCCGGATTCCTCCGATACCAGACGATGCGGAAACGGTGCCTGGGCATCCAGAGCGCGCCGGATAGCTTCCTCGCTGACTCGGTCGACCTCCAGCGTGCGATCCCCGCCGGCTCCCTGCCCGAGCACCACCCTACCCGAGGCTCTACCAAGATGTGGCCGGATCGCTTCCTTACCCGCGGAGGCCATTTGAGCGACGCACGCCAGCCACTGCGCCTCGATTGCGGGCAGTGACCGGGTCCTGGAAGGGCCATACTGAGATCGATCAGGTGTGCTGGAGATCACGATGCCCAAAATACCACCCCTATGCCCCCCTGGGTTACCATAGCTACGATGATCGACCGCCGAAACTACCGGCATCTGCCGGATACCAAGGACTCCAGGATTCGCGCCTCGGTATCGGATACCGTGCCGCGGCCGCTCCACTGGGCCGCGGCCGCAGGGGCGGCCACCGTGGCCTACATGGTCTTCGAGGCCCAGTGGGTCCAGTGCCGCGAGGCCGAACTCAGTGTGCCCGGTCTGCCGCCCGCCTGGTCCGGTCTGCGCGTGCTGCATCTCTCCGACGTGCACGCGGGCCTTTTCCCTACGAACGAACGCAGTCTCGAGAAGGCCGTGCGCTGGGCCGTGCCCCGCGCCCCGGATCTGGTGCTCCTCACCGGCGACGTGCTCGGCGATCCCCGTCGAAGCAGCCCGTCTCTCGAGCTGCTCTCCCGGCTACGACCGCCGCTGGGGACCTTCGCGGTCACCGGCAATCACGAGTACGGGATCGGCAAAGACCCTCTGGCGCGCCCCCGAGAGACGGACCACCTGTGGGCACAAGCAGGGATCACACTGCTGGTCGACCGATGCGTGTCTCTGCCGGCGCGCGAGGGCTCCCATATCATCCTGTGCGGTGCCGACTATCTGAGCGGTGGCTTCGGGCTCATCGACGATGACGGGGTGGGCGCGGCGGTGACTGGTCCGCTGATCGGATCCGATTCCGACTTCCCTATACTCCTCATCCATGAGCCGCCGCCTGCAGGATCCCCTTTGACCCGTCTGTTCCCGCTGGCTTTTGCCGGACATACCCACGGCGGTCAGCTGCGATTGCCCTGCCGACACGGTTTGAAGCCTATCCACAGAGAAGAAGGCGAGTACCTGGGGGGAGTACACACCTGCGGAGAGAGCCTGCTGGTCGTTTCGCGCGGGGTGGGTACCAGCTTCCTTCCTTTTCGCCTGCTGACTCGGCCCGAGGCGAGCCTGTGGCGATTGGTATAGAATTGCAGCGAGACCGAGGGAAATCGGATGGTGCACTTGAACAGGGGGCATTCATGAGTCAGTCGCAGGATGAGCGGCTGTCTGGAGACCTGCCGGTCAGTCCGACACCCTACGAAGAGATGAGACCCGCCGTCTCCCACGAGGTGGTGGCCACCTACGTGGCCGACGCGGCCCGCTCAGTCCACGGCATTGTCGATCTCCACACCTCGGCCTGGAAGGGACTTTCGTCGCGCGTGCGCGAGACTCACACGGGCGGTGTGCTCATCCGGGAATCTCTGCCAGGGACGGTGGACGTGGAGATCCATGCCCAGGTGGCCTGGGGTGTGGTGATACCGGAGTTGGCTCGTGAAGTCGAGGAGGCTGTGCGCAGCCGGGTTACCGGACTTCTCAGTCTCGAATTGGGGAACGTCACGCTTTTCGTCGATGAGATAGCCGGACCGACGGAGGGCGGTGACTCGCAGGAGGGCTAGCATGCCCGACTACCTACCTCTTTGCGCTTCTCGACAGGACCTGCTGCCGCCTGTCTGTCGCGCGTGCGCGTGGTGGCAGATCCCTGGTGGTGGGCGAGAGTGCACGGTCGCTGCCGGCGAGAAACGCCGCCAGTGGATGATCGCGGTCGAATCCACCTGGGGTAGCCCAGGACTCCTCCTGGAGAGAACCGAGGCATCAGCGCGTCCCGCCTCTGCGTCCAGCGGAATGCCCGAGGATCCGGACGATCCGGGGGGTTCGTCGGCCGACCTGACGGCGGCCGCCTCCATCCATTACGCTCCGGCGGCGGCGGTCCCCCGGCTACGGAGTCTTCCCTTCGCTCCTCCCGAGCGCGGATCGGTGCTCCTGTTCTGCCTTCGCTCGGAGGAGAATCGCGCCGGACCACAGGCCAGACGGATACTGCACAAGGCACTCGGACAACTGAAAGACCGAGGCGCCCAGGAAGTGTATGCCTTCGCCGGTCTCGTCGGCAGCCCTGAAGACAACGAGCGGTGTGAGTTCTTCTCCCTCCACTTCCTTGAGTCCAACGGTTTCCAACCGGTCAGAGACAACGGGGACATCTATCTCATGCGCGCCGACCTGCGGGGCCTGCTTTCGCTCATCAGCCAGGTGGAGACGGCAGTACGAAGGGTGCTGAGGAACGACCCCAGCCCGAGTCCCGCCGCCTGGACACACCGAGGGACGTAATGAGCCGGCAACGATCCTGGGCGCGACGCGATCCTGGGCCGGGCCGCCGGACCTGGGAACGGCGACCAGCGCCATGAGCTCGCGGCGCCAGAACAGCTCCCAGTGTGGCGGAGGACGTGGCGCTCGGAGACTCTCACCCTGCGGCGCTCTGTTGGCGCCGGTCGCCGTTGTTGCGGGGATGCTGGTCTTCCTGGCGGTATTCGCTTTGGTGGCACTGCCGGCACTGCCCCGGGCGGTTGCCGACGCCGGCGGATCTCAGGTCGCCGCGCAGCCGCAAACTGCCGAGGGCAAGGCCCCCGTCTGGGTCACTCGGGCCAAGGGCATCGTCGATCCAGCCATGGCGAGCTACCTGGTCAAGACGATGGAGCGGGCCGCCGAAGCCCAGGCGGCCGCGCTGGTGGTCGAGCTCGACACCCCCGGCGGACTCGACACGGCCATGCGTGACATCATCCAGGCCCAACTCAGCGCCCCCATACCTATCGTGTTCTACGTATATCCCCAGGGAGCTAGAGCGGCATCGGCTGGAGTCTACATCCTCATGGGTTCGGACGTGGCGGCGATGGCTCCCCAGACCAATCTGGGCGCGGCGACCCCGGTGGCGATCGGCGGCGAGATGGACGAAGTCATGAAAGCCAAAGTCACCAACGACGCCGCCGCCTACATCTCCGGCCTGGCCACCACCCACGAGCGTAACGCGGAATGGGCTGAGCAGGCGGTGCGAGAGTCGGTCTCCCTCACTGCCGAAGAAGCCCTGCAGAAGAACGTCATCGAGTTCGTGGCCGCCGACCTACCCGCCCTCCTCCAGGCCATGGACGGCTACGTTACCGTCCCCAAAGGCCTCACCCTGCACACCGCCGGAGCCCCCGTCGAAGAAGTAAGCATGGGTTGGGTCCAGCGCTTCCTCCATGCCATCGCCAACCCCGACATCGCCTACATCCTCATGACCATCGGGATCCTTGGCATCATCACGGAGCTCAGCACTCCCGGGCTCGGGGGGGCGGGCATCGGCGGGGTCATCGCCTTACTTCTGGCTTTCTATTCCTTCCAGGTGCTCCCGGTCAGCCTGGTGGGGATAGCCCTGGTAGTGCTGGCCATGATCCTCTTCGTGGCGGAGATCTTCATCCAAAGCCATGGGGTCCTGGGGATCGGGGGAGCGGCCGCGCTCATCGCGGGCGGCCTTCTCCTGTTCGACACTTCAGCATCATTCCTCAAGGTGAGCTTGCCGGTCGTAATAGCAGCCGGCGTCATCGCCCTCGCCTTCTTCATGTTCGTGATCCAGGCGGTGGCTCGAGCGAGACGCCGACCCGTTGCCACCGGAGCGGAGACCCTGGTGGGCGACACCGGAGTGACGGTCTCGCCCCTCAGTCCCTTGGGCCAGGTTCGGCTCCACGGCGAGACGTGGAAAGCCCGCACCGAGGGAGAGGACCTGCTTAAAGACGAACGGATAGAGGTACTAAGAACAGAGGGACTCACGCTCGTCGTGCGCCGGGCGGGTCGGTCGGGCGCCGATGCTGCGGAGAAACAGGACCAAGGGACGTAAGGAGACGTCATGGATGTAGGTACAGTGGCAGTGATCGTGATCGTAGTGATCGTGGTAATCATCATACTGGCGTCGGCGATAAAGGTCTTTCCCGAGTATCAGCGCGGGGTCATCTTCCGCCTGGGACGCCTGACCCCGCCCAAAGGCCCGGGCATCTTCCTCATCATCCCCATTGTGGACAAGGTGGTGAGGGTCGACCTGCGTACGCTCACCTTAGAAGTCCCAGCCCAGGAGGTAATCACCAAGGACAACGTGCCGGCCAAGGTCAACGCCGTGGCCTACTTCCGTGTCACCGACCCGTCGAAATCCGTGGTGCAGGTGCAGAACTACGTAGCCGCCACCTCCCAGATCGCCCAAACCACCCTGCGGAGCGTACTCGGCCAGTCCGACCTCGATCACCTGCTCACCGAGCGCGACAAGCTGAACGCCCGCCTACAGGAGATCATCGACGAGCAGACCGAGCCCTGGGGCGTGAAGGTCAGTATCGTGGAGATCAAGGACGTGGAGATCCCCAGCACTATGCAACGGGCCATGGCCCGTCAGGCCGAAGCCGAACGGGAGCGCCGCGCCAAGGTCATCGCCGCCGAGGGCGAGTTCCAGGCTTCGGAGAAACTGGCTCAGGCCGCCGAGGTGTTGTCACGAAACCCGGCCGCTCTCCAATTGCGTTACCTGCAGACTCTGGCCGAGATCGCCGTCGAGAAGAACTCGACCACCATCTTCCCGATCCCAATCGATCTGATCGAACCGTTCCTGAAAAGGCAACTAACGAGCGAGTAACGCCTTGCGGCCCGCCGTAAGACTCGCCTGCCGCGCTGCTATCGCCCTTCCGGAAGAGTCGTACTACGCAGCTGGAGGAAGGGCGATGGCAGCGCCGCCCGTGTGCTATAAATACGCGTCCGCCGCGCACGGGGTGGTCATTCGTTCGACTGGGGGTATAGCTCAGTTGGGAGAGCGTCGCGTTCGCATCGCGAAGGCCAGGGGTTCGAGTCCCCTTACCTCCATTCTCCCTTCCTTCGCTTGTCGTCATCGGGATGCGGCCGCTTTTCGGCGGCTGCGCCATCGACCGGCCGCGGCAGGTGTGACACGCACATGAAGAGGGGGCGATGACCATGCCTCTCATCGAGCTCAAAGTCTCTTCTCCCTCGCGAGAAGCTCTGGTGGACATCACCGAGAGGGTCCAGCGCGCCGTTGTCGAGTCCGATCCGACGCTGAGCGGCATGGTGAACCTGTTCGTCCCTCACACCACGGCCGGCGTGACCATCAACGAGGGCGCTGACCCATCGGTGGCCCGCGACATCGTCGAAGGTCTCACGCGCTTCGTCCCCCGCGAGGCCGGCTACCGCCACAGCGAAGGAAACTCCGACGCGCACATCAAGGCCAGTCTCATCGGCTGCCACGTGGCTGTCCCGGTGGAACTAGGCCGATTGCGGCTGGGTACCTGGCAGAGCATCTATCTGGCTGAGTTCGACGGTCCCAGGACCCGGCGGGTACTGATAGTGCCCGCGCCGGCGTGAGCGCGTCCGGGCCCGGGACCGGCTCCGGGCCGGAGCTCGGTCCGGCTGTGGAGGACTTCATCCGAGATCACCTCCAGCGGCCGGAGAACAACAACCTCGGTCCCGGCACCACCGGCGAAGCCTGGCAAGGCATCCTGGTAGGGTTCTCCAGCGGCGCCGACGAGCTCTACGAGTTCCTCAAGGAGCACATCGGTGCCTTCCACTGGACACCGGCCGAGGCTTTCGCTCTCGGCTCCGCTGCGCATCGGCCGTCGTCCGACGCCGACCGGCCCACCCACCCCCGGCCGGATGAGCTCACGGTGATCAGTTGGGCCCTCTGTCAGACAGAAAGTACAAAGGCCGCCAATCGCGCGCAGACCCGGCTGCCGTCCGAGCCTTGGGCTCGAGCCCGGATCTTCGGCCAGGACTGTAATCGCCGCCTGCACTGGGCTTTGTTAGAGGCCCTCAGCGCTCGCGGATACGAGGCGGTAGCCCCTGGGCTGCTCCGCCAGTGGACCGAGGAGTCCTCTCCCGAGTTCGGACGGGCGTGCACCTGGTCTGAGCGTCATGTGGCATATGTCTCAGGGCTGGGGACGTTCGGACTGTCGGGCGGGTTGATAACGAAGCGAGGACAGGCGGTCAGACTCGGCTCGGTGGTGATCCGCGCGCAGATCCCGGCCACTCCAAGGCCCTACACCGACCCCTTCGCGTACTGCCTCTTCTTCGCCCACGGCGGCACGTGCGCCGCTTGCGCGGACCGGTGCCCGGTGGGCTCCATCAGCGAGGAAGGCCGCGACAAGGCTGCCTGTGCCCGGCACCTCCAACCTGTAACCGCGGATTTCGTTCAGCGGGAATATGGCTTCGACGGCTACGGCTGCGGCCTGTGCCAGACCAAGGTGCCCTGCGAATCCGGTATCCCCAAACCGCTTCGAGGCTCGGCGGGCGAGTAGGCTAGACCCTGGTCCGCTCGCCTGAGTCGCCGTCGTCGGGGTCGTTCGGCCCACTTATCGGATCTTCATCTGCGTACGAGTCGACGCCCAGGATCGGTGCAGAGTCCTGCACCGCCCCGGCCAGCCGTCTGCGCCGGCGCCAGAGGATGGCCCTCCAGACGGCCAGTCCCAGAAGCAAGAGCCAGGCAGCCACCTCTAGTGTCTGACCCACGGTATTGGCAGCAGTGCGCCCGTAGGTGAGCGTCACGTGGCTTTGGGTGGGGATGACCATCATGAACGACGGGGACGCCAGATACGGACCTTCGGCTCCTTCCACGTGCCAGTTTGGGAAATACGAGACCTTGACCCAATGCGGCTGCCCGATGGCCGTGGTATCGAAGGAGAGGCTCTCGTTCTCCATCAGCTCCCCTGTCACACGGTCCTCGGTGACGATGGGCTCCACGGGGGGAACCGTAGCCTCGCCCGGGGTGATGGCGGCGAACTGTTGAAGTGCCTCCTCCCCTTTGTCGAGCACCAGCGGAGTGTCGAGGGCGGCGTCGGTGAGATACCACTCGACGGCGATGTCGCGCCACTCGCTCACCTCAACGTCGACCCGCACCGGCTTGTTCTTCATTACCTCGACGTAACCGGTGGTGCCCGAGATGCGGAAGACGTTGTAGTCACCGAACGTGGCCAGCAACTCCGCCCGCGGGTCGGCCTGGACATCGCCGGTCACCTCGGGGGAGAACGTGAGCAGATAAGGGATGTTCATGAGCTGCAGATGGGTTATCCCCTGGGGCACGTTGAGTGAGGGGTAGTTGACGCCGATGATGGCGTTGCTCGCCTCCTTGGAAAGCTCCGCCTGGTTGATGAAGTGGAAGGGCGCCGTGTAGGAAGCCTCCATCAGGGTGCCCTCCATGGTGGGCAGTCCGGTCCAGTACGGGATGATCTCGAAAGCACGGGGGGTGCCGAACTGATCGATCTTCTGCCCGTGTTCCACCATCACCCGGCCCGGGGGATCCAGCGTTGCGATGAACTCGTTGATCGAGTTGTACTGCTCCCAGGCGGTCTTGCCCTCATAGCCGGAGTAGTTCCATCTGATCCATCCGGCCGCCGTGGTGCTGGTGACGATGACTACCGCTCCCAGCACGATCGCCACCACCGGGACGTAGACGCGCCGGGCATTGACCCCCCGCAACCGGAAGAGGTCCCACATCATCACGGTGAAGGGGCGGATCAGCCAGGTGGCGCCGTAGGCGGCCCAGAAGTGTAGGGAGACGTAGAAGAAGGGCAGGATGCGGGCGTTCCACAAGCGGCCGTTGGGCAGTACCCAGAAAAGCACCAGGGTGATGAAGGTGATCCAGGCGAGCGGGAGCAGCTTCTTCTCCTTGCGGGCCACGGCATAGGCCATCCCGATCAGACCCAGGGTGGCGACCGGCAGCAGTTGCACCGGCAACAGATCACCGAGGGAGTTCAACTGGTCCCAGGCCATATGGGCCGTCCACTCCAGGTTCGCGGCGAACGGTAGTGACCAGAAAGCAGTCAAGCAGAATCCCACCGCGGCCACGGCCGCCACATAGCCCAGAGAGCGCCAGCGGGGATTCACGAGCAACAGGCCGGGGATGATGCCGACCAGCACGATCGTGGTCACTATGTGCGAGAGGACCAAGGCCATCAGGATGAGGCAGTTCAGTACGAAGAGCATGTTGAAGTGCGGTTTCTCCATCCCCCGGTACATGGTGCCCAAGAACAGGAACACCAGGGCGAAGCTCAGCATGTAGCCGAATTCACCCGCCAGCGTGCTGAGGATGTTCCCCCCATAGATGGAGTAGCTCTCCATGAGCAGGAAGATCAGGGCGAAGACGGCGGCCAAGATGGGGAAAGGACGCCGCACCCGCCAGAGCCGGCCCATCGCGTAGGCGGCGGCCGGCAGGGCGAAGACGCCGAGCACGGTCCCGATCTTGAAGGCCACCTCGTAGGCCATGAACCAATCCATGATGGCGATCAGCAAGAATGGGAAGGGGAAGTAGAACGTGAGCATGGGCATACCGGCGTACCAGCCCGGGGCCCACCCGGTCAGGCGGAAATTGGGCAGCAACTCCTGGATGAGGTACTGCGCCGGGTAATGATGGGCGCCGGTATCGCCGCCTGCGGTCGTGGTGATACTGAAGAGGAGGTCGGGCCTGTAGAAGATGAAGAGGGTGGTGTAAATGGCCAGGAAGGCCAGCAGCGTGGGGACCCAGTCCCAGATGCTTCCTCTCTCGACTAGGTCCTCCCGCTTGCGATCAAGCATTCCCCTCCCTCCACAGGATCAGCCGCAACTGCATCAGACCCCACATGGTACGCGGTATGCGACGTACTATAGACGAACGCGGTTTCCTTTTCTCCTCTACCCTCACCGGCAGGGCTTTGACGGTCACCCCTCCGCGCCGGGCGCGGATGATGAGCTCGGTATCGAACAGATCCCGCGTCCTTACCGTTCGGGGCGCGTAGCGCTCGACCACCTCGCGACGGAGCACTTTCATGCCATGAGTATCGTCCATGCGGGGGTCGAACAATAGTCTGAGAATGCTGGTGAAACCCAGCGACACCAGATGGCGGGCGGGCGAACGCCGGTCTTCGGCCCCCTCTATGAGCTTGCTGCCCACCACTGCGCCGGCCCCAGTGGCCGCGATCAGGTCGCCGGCGGCCAGCATGAAGCCGACGTCGTGAAAGTCGATGTCGAAATTGACGACTAGCTCGCCCCGACCGCTGAGCATGCCGGTCTTCATAGCGGCCCCGTAGTCGGGCACGGGAACGCGCAGGACCCGGATGCGAGGGTTCTGATGGGCGAGTGCCTCGGCGATCGCCGGGCACTCATCGGAGCTGCCGTTCTCGGCCAAGAGCAGTTCGTAGTCGACCCCCCGGGCCTCCAATTCGCGCACAAGCTCAGTTACCTCTCCGACAAGACACTCGGCCTCGTTGTGGATGGGGATGACGATCGAGTAGTTGGGCGCCGCGCCCGCGTGAGGCGCCGCGCCCGCCTGCGGGGGCGCGGCCCCAGACAAAGGCTCCGCCGCTGCCTCGCCCAGCAGGGCGCGGTCGCCCCCTGGCGCCTCATTCATGGGGTCCTCGTTTCAGGGCCGTGTGCCGAAAGGCCAGATAGCGGCTGCCCAGGAAGTTCCAAGCCACGGATATCACGGCCGCGGCGAAGGCTTTGCCTATCCGCACATACCACGTCCCCGACTCGATCCACAGTCCGAGCAGAGTGAAGGCCACCACGTTCACGAGTAGCGGAGGGATGTTGACGGCGAAGAAGACCGCGAATTCGCGCCAGCCCCGTCCCGAGCCGCGCGCGCTGAACGTCCAGTACTTGTTCCAGACGAAGCTGTTGCAGATACCCAATATGTACGAGATGGTCTTGGCCGCCACTTCGGGCATGCCGGGAATCAGCGCCAGAAGGTAGAAGGCCACCAGATCGACGGCCGTGTTGAGCACGCCCACCATGATGAAGCGGACGGCCTGCCCGGCCATGCGATCGCGCCGCAGAAATGCAGGTACCAGGCGTTGGTACCAGGGCTCCTGCGTCATTGGGCTCTGCTCTTTACCGGGAAGCGCGGAGACAGGATTCACGATCCCCTGACCGTTGGAGTGGTTGAGCCTGCCGGAGGCAAGCGGTCTATATGCTAACATCCCTCAGTCCTCCAGTGGCCCGGAGTAGCGCGTGGGAGAAGCGACCATCGGCCGATGATGCCTGCTCTTTACCTCCACGGAATGGCGCCGACCACGGTTGCTTTCCGAACTATCGGCTGCAAGCTCAATCAGTGTGAGACCGCCCAGATGCAGGAGCTGCTGTCTGCCTCGGGCTACCGGCTTGTGGAGTGGGATCGACCCGCTGCAATCAGAGTGATCAACACCTGTACTGTGACCGCCAAGAGCGACCGCACGTGCCGGCGCGAGATCCGGCTGGCCAAGCGCCTCGACCCAGGTTGCGTGGTGGCGGTCACGGGCTGCTACGCCCAGGTGGACCCGGACGCGGTGGCCGCGATCCCCGGGGTCGACCTGGTGTTGGGCAATATCGACAAGCTGCGCCTGGGGCAGCACCTGGGCGAGCATCTGGCCTCGCGGTCTACCGGGCGCGCGGCCGCGGGGCCGTCGGCTTCCGTGAGCGAAACCGCCGTCGCCCCGGCCGGCGTCTCCGTGTCGCCATACTCCGACCACCCTGGCTTCGAAGGCGAGTTCTTCACCCATTTCTACGGATACACCCGGGCCTTTCTCAAGATCCAGACCGGCTGCGATTCGCGCTGCGCCTACTGCATCATCCCTTGGGCCCGAGGCCCGGCCCGCAGCATGCCCAAGGCCGGCGTCCTGGAGCAGGTGCGCCTGTTGGCCGCACGGGACTACCAGGAGGTGGTGCTGACCGGCATCGATCTGGGCAGCTGGGGCAAAGACAGCG
>Ga0209254_10002124_pt1 | contig 18009 bp, 16 predicted proteins | sample FrelakmetDIP11DI_FD_187148 | JGI IMG/M metagenome (GOLD analysis project Ga0209254, IMG submission 187148) | Freshwater lake sediment microbial communities from the University of Notre Dame, USA, for methane emissions studies - DIP11 DI (SPAdes)... | ecosystem: Environmental > Aquatic >...
GCCGCCGCACCCGACGCCGGAAGCCCCCACGGCGAATGTCGACCTCGCCGGCATTACGAAGGCCGCTGGCGGCATGACCGTCGCCGAGGTGTTCGCCGATAAGGATCAGCTGGCCGGCAAGCCGATCATATTGCGCGGCAAGGTCGTCAAGACCAACGCCAACATCATGGGCAAGAACTGGCTGCACGTGCGCGACGGCTCTGGCGCCGAGGGCACCAACGACCTGACCGTGACCACCATTGGCACGCTGCCGAACGTCGGCGACACGGTGCTGCTCACCGGGCCGGTTGTCCTCGACAAGGACTTTGGCATGGGCTATCAGTACGACGTCCTGATCGAGGACGCCCTGGTCAAGGTCGAAGGGTCCGGCGGCTGACGGCGTTCTAATCGAGTACCGCACCCTCGCTGGCCGGCCGGACGTGCTGGCGGTACCGGCGCATGAAGCCGTGCGGCACCGGCCGCTCGTACGGTCGCCAGGCCTTGCGGCGCCCGGCAAGCGTCGCATCGTCGACGTGCAGCGTGAGCTTGCGTCCCGGGATGTCGATCTCGACCAGGTCGCCGTCCTCGATGAACGCGATCGGCCCACCATCGATCGCCTCGGGACAGATGTGGCCGACGCAGGGGCCCGACGTGGCGCCCGAGAAGCGGCCATCCGTCACCAGCGCGGCATTGCCGAGCCCCGCCATCTTCAGCGCCAGCGTCGCGCCGAGCATCTCCGGCATGCCGGGTGCACCGCGTGGACCCAGGTAGCGCAGCACAATGACGTTACCGGCCTTGATCAGGCCGGCGCTGACCGCCTTGATCGCGTCCTCTTCGGAGTTGAAGCACACGGCGGGACCCTTGCATTGCATCATGCTTTCCGCGACGCCGGCCTGCTTGATGATCGCGGTGTCGGGCGCGAGGTTGCCGCGCAACACTGTGATGCCGGCGCGCTTGCGGAATGCATCCTCGACAACGGGAATCACCGTGGCGTTGCGCACGGTCGCCGCTGCAATCGTCTGGGCCAGCGGACGCCCGGTGACGGTCATCACGCTCGTGTCGAGGAAGCGCTCGATACGCTGCAGCACCGCCGGCATGCCACCCGCCGCCCAGAGATCCTGGATGCCGTACGGGCCGTTCGGGCTGACCGCAAGCAGCGTCGGTATGTGGTCCGCCGCTTCGAACTCCGCCAGCGTGAAAGGCACCTCGGCGGCGTGGGCGATGGCCGGCAAGTGCAGGGCGGTATTAGTCGAGGCACCGATCGACATCGCGGTGGCCACCGCATTGCGGAACGCGGCCGGCGTGAACATCTGCCGGGCATTGAGGCCTTCCCTGACCATGGCCACGATGCGCTCGCCCGTGGCGCGCGCTGCCGCGAGCTTGTCCGCGTGCCAGCCCGGGATGTTGCTGCTGCCCGGCAGGCAGATGCCGAACGCCTCCGCGAGGCACTGGAACGTGTTGGCCGTGCCCATGATCTCGCAGGCACCACAGGTGGCGCACGTTGCAGACTTGGCCAGCAGCTGGAAATCGTGCTTCAGGTCGCCGTGGTCGATCGAGGCCGGCGCGCCGTGCACGTTGCGCACGTCCATCTGGCCGGGCCCACCGGCCAGGTACAGCGCCGGAAGGTCGAGCCGGGCCATCGCCATCATCATCCCCGGGTTGATCTTGTCGCAGCCGGCGATGAACACCACTGCGTCGTACGGCTGTGATCGGACGTGCGTCTCGATCATGTCCGCGATGAGGTCGCGCTGCGCCAGCACGAAGCGCATGCCGTCGTGGGCCATGGCCACGCCGTCGCACGGTGCCGGCACGTTGAACTCGGCACACTCGCCACCGGTCGCAAGCACGCCGTCGCGGACCTTCGCCGCCAGCCGGTCTAAGTGCGCGTGGCCCGTGGTCAGCTCGGTGTGCGAGTTGGCGATCGCGATCAGCGGCCGCTCCTTGAGCTTGTCGGTGTCGTAGCCCGCGCCGTGCAGCAGTCCCTTGCGGAACAGGTTCATCAGCGGGCTGGCACTGTTCGAGATGATGTCGCTGCGCTTGGTCATGGACGGCTCCCCGGGGATGCGGTTGGGCGTGCTGCTCCAGCGCGGCATCTTAGCCTGCCGTCAAACTACGCCATTGACGCAGGTACGCCACTGACGTACGTTACGACCGCCTGGCTGCAAGGCATTATCGGGCCCGCCGTGAGTCGCGACGCTTTCATCACCCTGCTCGAGACTGCCCGCGAACTGCGGCGCCAGCGGCGCGAACGGCTCGCGCGCCTGGTCCGGCGCAGCGTCGGCCCGGCTCGCCGCGCGGCCCCCGACCCGGACTCGGTCGACGTGCGCCCGGTCAGGGCACTGACCGGGCTCAGCCAGGCCAGGTTCGCCGAGCTGCTCGGCATCGAGCTCGCCACGCTGCGCAACTGGGAGCAGGGTCGTCGCCAGCCGACGGGCCCCGCCCGCGCCCTGCTGCGCGCCATCCGCAACAACCCGATCGAGGTCATCCGGGCCTTGAGCGACTGAGGAGACCGACCCATGGCAGGACCCACCCGCACACACCTAACGGATTTCCGCGGCGCGGCACGCATGGCGGTCGACGCGACCACGGGACTCGTGGACGTGGTGGAACGCATGCATCGCACGATCCAGCTGGTCCCGGCCCCGCTCGGCAAGCCGAAGGAAGGCCCCACCCGGGGCATCACCGGGTTCGTCTATCGCAGCATCCGTGGCAGCACGCGATTGATCGGACGCGGCCTCGACGCATCGCTGGCGCCGCTGGCCGACCTGCTGCCCGAGGGCGAGACCACAGCCGGTCGCGAGGCATTCGTCTCTGCAGTGAACGGTACGCACGGCGACTACCTGGCGCGCACCGGCAACCCGCTCGCCATCAGCATGTCGCTGCGTCACGGGGGCCGGCCGGTCAGCGTGACCTGCCCGCAGGACACGCTCGGCCACGCCGCAGGGGCAGCCCCTTCGGCCAAGCTGCTGGTCCTCGCGCACGGGCTGTGCATGAACGACCTGCGGTGGAACCGCGAAGGATTCGACCACGGCGCCGCGCTGGCCGACGAGCTCGGTTACACGCCGCTTTACCTCCGCTACAACAGCGGCCTGCGCGTCGGCGAGAACGGCCGTGAATTTGCCGCACTGCTCGAGACGCTCGTTGCGAACTGGCCGCACCCGGTCGAAGAACTCACGATCATCGGCCACAGCATGGGCGGGCTGGTGGCGCGCAGCGCCTGCCACTATGGCAAGCAGCACGGGCATGCATGGCTGGCACACCTGCGCCGGCTGGTGTTCCTGGGCACGCCGCATCACGGTTCGCCGGTCGAACGCGGCAGCCGCGGGCTGCTCACGGTCATGGACCTGAGTCCCTATTCCGCCCCGCTCACCCGCGTCGGCAAGTCGGTCAGCGCCGGCATCCAGGACCTGCGGCATGGCGCAGTCACGACCGAGGGGAACGGATTCGCACGATTGCCGCGCGATATACGTTGCTACGCAGCCGCCGCTACGCTGGGTACGCGGCGCAGCCTCCTTGCGGACCGCCTGGTCGGTGACGGCCTGGTGCCGCTCGACAGCGCGCTCGGGCGACACCCGGACCGCTCACGGGCGCTCGGTGTGCCGAAGGGCCGCCGCTGGATCGGCTACGAGATGGGACACCTCGAGCTGCTGCACCGGCCGGAGGTCTACTCGCAGCTGCGCGCGTGGCTGCAGGAGCCGGTCGGCACCGTCGCATAGTCCGGAAAACGAAACGGCCCCCGAAGGGGCCGTTCGCCTTGCATTCGCTGGCAGTGGTTGCCCACCGCCGCCGCGCATGCCAGATCCGCGCTTGCCTGATTACCAGGCGCGACGCGGACGATCGGTCTTGGGCTGTGCCTCGTTGACCTTCAGGGCGCGACCGTCCATCTGGTGGCCGTTGAGGGCCTGGATGGCGCGCGCCGCATCGGCGTTCGCCATTTCCACGAAGCCGAAGCCACGCGGCTGGCCGGTGTCACGGTCGGTGATGAGGGCGACGGACTCGACCGTGCCGTGCGTTGCGAACAACGTACGGACCGCGGCTTCGTCGGCCGAGAAAGGCAGGTTACCAACGTAGATCTTGCTCATTGAAAATACTCACTGACGAGGGTCCATGACGCCGCGCCCAGTTGGGTCAACGGTCATCGGGACCTGGGAAAAAGGCATGCGGGGCTCCGCGACTGATATCCCCGGCCGAAGCGCGGAACGAACACAGACGCGTGGCAACGGTGCCACGTGGATCGGAAACTCTTCGGCTTAGCGTTGGGCCGCTGGGCGCCGGGATTGGCGCGTCGGGCCCGGGACAGAAAGTAGAAGGGTGACTACCCGCGGCGGAGTATACGCACTATTGCGGCCGGGCGTGGCCTTTTCTTGCCAATGCCCCTTCTTGCCAAGGCCCCGACCGGGCGCGCCGGGCGACATTCCTGTATCGTGCCCCCCCGTTCACGAGGTGATGGTATTGGCCAAGGAAGAATTGATCGACATGCAGGGCACCGTCAGCACGGTCCTGCCTGATACCCGTTTTGTCGTCACGCTGGAGAACGGCGTCGCGGTGACCGCCTACCTGTCCGGCAAGATGCGCAAGCACCGCATCCGCATCCTGGCCGGCGACAAGGTGACCCTCGAGATGTCGCCGTACGACCTGTCCAAGGGGCGCATCAACTTCCGTCACAAGGACGAGCGACCCGCGGCGGCGTCTTCGCGGCCGAACTTCTTCCGCCGGCGCTGACGAACAGCGGTGCCGCCACCGCTGGGCCACGGCCAGGAGGGCTGCGCATGAATGCTCTGATCATCGGCTGCCTGATCGGGACCGTATTGTTCGTCGCTCGCCGCCTCGCAGCGTCCCGTGCCGAGAACGCACAGTTGCTCACCAGCATCGCTGCCCTGAAGCGGCAACTGGCCCGTCGCGAACGCTGACACGTCCCGGACCGCAACTGGGGACTGCCACTGACGCCGAATCCGGTTAGGATCGCGGCTCCGACGTCGGTCCCCAGGGAGAGTCGCCGTGCGCCACCGTTCTCTTGCCGTGCTGCTGGCAGCGTGCCTGATCGCCGCCACGCCGGCAGCGCAGGCTTTCAACTATCGGTTCCTGCGCAACTCGGTGCTCAAGCAGCTCACGCCGGCGGACATCGAGATCGGCACCCTCGCCACCCGGGAGGCGCTCGACAGCGGCACCGACGGCGAGTGGACCAATCCGGCGACCGGCGCGACGGGCACGATCCGGATCCTGGGTACCGTCGACATCGGCAACCACCAGGGGTGTCGTCGCACCCGTCTCGACGTGACCGCACGTGGCCGCACCGGCGGCGGCGAGTTCACGCTGTGCAGGACGCCGTCCGGCGCCTGGAATTTCCACAACCCTCCGCGCTGAGCGGATTCCGCCGCCATGAGCGCCGCTGCCCGCAGTGTTGAACGCCTGACCGCGTCGTCCTGGGCCCCGCCGGTGGCGGCCTGCGCGCTGCTCGTCGCAATGCTTGCGGGTGTGGTGCCGTCCTCCGCTGCCTCGCTGATGCAGGTCGCGGCGGCGCTGCTGCTGGTCGGATCCGTGTTCGCCGCGGTGCACCACGCGGAAATCATCGCCCTGAAGGTCGGCGAGCCGTTCGGCACGCTGGTGCTGGCGCTCGCGGTGACGGTCATCGAGTGCTCCCTGATCGTTTCGATGATGCTGTCCGGCGGTGAGTCGACGAGCGCGCTCGCGCGCGACACCGTGTATGCCACCGTGATGATCGTCTGCAACGGCGTGCTGGGCCTGTGCCTGTTCGCGGGCAGCCTGCGCCATCACGTGGTCAGCTTCCGCGCCGAGGGCACGGTGCCCGCCGTCGCCGTGCTGGCGACGCTGGCGACGCTGGCACTGGTGCTGCCGCAGTTCACGCTGTCGAGTCGGGGACCGACCTATTCCGTGTCGCAGCTGGAATTTGCCGGCGTGGTTTCGCTGGTGCTGTACGGCGTATTCGTCTTCGTGCAGACCGTGCGTCATCGCGACTACTTCCTGCCGGAGTCCGGCCCCGCCGACGAGATTCACGCCGCCCCGCCGTCCACTCGCGCCACCACCGTCGGCACGGTGCTGCTGCTCGTGTCACTGGTCGCCGTGGTGGGTCTGGCGAAGTTGCTTGCCCCCGCGATCGAGGGCGCCGTCGCGTCGGCCGGCATGCCGCACGCGGTGGTCGGCATTGCGATCGCGATGATCGTGCTGCTGCCGGAGACGTTTTCGGCCGTGCGGGCCGCCCGCCGCGGACTGCTGCAGACGAGCATGAACCTCGCGCTCGGCTCTGCGCTGGCGACCATCGGCCTGACCATTCCCGCGGTCGTCGTCACGTCGATCGTCCTGGACCTGCCGCTGGTGCTGGGGCTGCCGGCGAAGGAAATGGTGCTGCTGGCACTGACCCTGCTGTTGACCTCCACGACCGTCGCGTCGGGGCGCGCAACCGTGTTGCAGGGAGTCGTGCACCTCGTCGTGTTCGCCGTGTTCCTGTTCCTGGCGATGGTGCCCTGACCGGTAGCAGGCGCGCGGTTAGGCACGCTCGAAGCAGGCAACGGTCTCGACGTGCTCCGTGAAGGGCATGAGGTTGAACCCGGCCAGGTCCGCCAGTCGCAAGTTGCTACGTGAGGTCAATTGCGCGACGTCGCTCAGCAGCGACTCGAGTCCGCAGCTCACGTAGATGAGGCGCTCGGGCGAGTGCGCGCAGAGGTACTCGAGCAGCTCGTGGTCCAGCCCCTTGCGCGGCGGGTCGACAATCACGACGTTGGCGGCCGAGGCTGCGACGGCCGCGACTGCGCCGGCCGGCCCCGGCACGACCGTGACCTTGGCGCGGCTCGCCGGATCGAGGTCCGCGAGCCCAAGCGCCATGCCTTGCAGCGAATGCGGGCTCAGCTCGTTCATGCGCAGTTCGTTCACGCCCGGCAGCAATGACAGGCCGATGGCGCCGACACCCGCATAGAACTCGGTCACTCGCGCACCCTCGGGGACCCGGGCACGCACGTGCTCGACGATGCGCTCCGCGATGTCGAGATTGTTCTGGCCGAACGCGCCCGGCGGGTAATGCACCGCCGCTCCGCCGAAGCGCTCGATCACGCTGGCGGGTCCGCACCAGTGCTGGAAATCCGGGCCCAGGATGGTGTTGGAGCGCCCGCAGTTAGAGTTGAACCACAGGCTGTGGAGCTCGTTGCCGAGCCGCTCGCGGATCAGGTCGAGGCAGGTCGCCAGGGGTACGGCTGAAGGACTGTTGGCGACGAGCACGACCTGTGCGGTCTGCGTGCCGCGTTCGACCACGACCTGCAGGTAGCGCGCCAGACCCGCGTGGGCGACTTCCCCGTAGCTGGCCACGTCGGCATCGACGAGGCTCCGGCGCACGACCGCGACGACGCGATTGACCAGCGGATGGTGGACGCTGCAGTCCGGAATGGGCACCACTCGGTGGGTGCCGAGCTGGAACATCCCGATTTTCGGTGCGCCGCGTCGACCCCGGATGGCGAGCCTCGCACGCACGCGGAATCCGCGCGTCGCCCCGGACACCACGGGCAGGCCGGCCAAGCCATGCTGGCGCGCCAGCGCCTCGAGAGCCTCGCGTGCCGCGGGCGAAATGCCGGGCACGCCGTACCGCGGGCAACCGGGGCAAGGCGGACGGTGGGGGCAGACGGAATTCATCTGGCGTTCCCGCCTGACCCTGATCGTCGCGGAGGATTTGACAATACAGATGCACCACATGCACGTCGGTAGGCTGACGGCGTGAGTCCCCGTTCGGTGACGAACGCACGGCAGAAATGACTCTGGCCACGGAAGCCGACGGACTCGCTCACTTCACCAATGGTGAGACTGGTGGTGCGCAGCAGTTCGCAGGACCGCTCGATCCTGGCCCGGCGCAGGTAGCGGTGCGGCGTGACGCCCGTCGCCTGGCGGAAGCGGCTCGAGAAGCTCGTGACGCCGACTCCACACCGCTGCGCCAGGTCGTGCACCGACAGTGGTGCGCCGAGATTGGCCAGCATGTGCTGGATGGCGGTGTGCGCTATGCGGAGGCCACCCCGCGAGGCCGGCAGGCTGGATGCGGCGCGCGTGCGTTCAAGTTCGCGCTGCAACTCGGCGAGCAGCGCATTGGCGAGCGATTTCAGGTAGGACTCGGTTGGCGCCCGTGACTCCAGCTCTTCCATCAGGCGGCGCGTGATCGACACGACCACGTCGTTGGTGAAGGTCACGGGCTCGCGGTCCCTGCTGCGGAGCAGCCACGCTGGAAGACTGTGCTCGTCGCCGAAATACACGACGGTGCCCTCGCCCACTCCGCGCAGCGCTACTTCGGAGCGCACGTTGCGCGGCAGAAACGTCACGAGCCCGGGAAGTGATTGCTGCGGCTGCTGCCGGCTCGAAGTGAGGTAAGCCATCGGCTTGCCACCCGTGTGCACGAGTAGCAGGGGCGCGGGCAATGGCGGCACGGTGACCGACTCGAACAGCGCCTGGTGACGTTCCAATATCAGCGGCAACCGGCCCGGGATGCGGCCGGCGCCAACCGGCCGACCGACGATCCGCCGGATGATGCGGCGCACGCGAGTTGCGGAACTGGTCATGTCGGCGAGCAGTGTAGCGAAAGAAAACGTCAAACAGCACGGCGAGAAACGATAATCGACGCCGTGCTGAGGGGCTAAGGTCGTGTTCCCTCGCCACCCATGCGGATAACGACCATGCACCTGGACCACGCGTCTCGCACGCTGATCGCCTTGACCGGTGTTGCGTCGTGCGCGTTCGTCGCGCCTTGCTGGAGTGCAGGACCATGGCTCGCCGAAACCGGTGGCGCGGACTCGGGGCTGGCCGGGGCAGGACGCGCGGCCCTGGCGCTGGACGCAGCCGCGCTCGCCTCAAACCCCGCGGCCATTGGCGGCCTGTCTGGCACGATGATCACTGCGGCGGTGATGCCACTCGAACTGGACTTCAAGTTCCGGGGATCCGCTGCGACACCGGCAACAGCGACGAACCAGGAAGGCGTCAAGGTGATCCCGGCACTGTATGCGACCAGCCGCAACGATCGATTCAGCTTTGGGCTCGGGGCGTACAGCTATCTCGGCCTGTCCTTCGACCTCGGCAACCAGTGGCAAGGTCGTCGCGTCATCGAGCAGGCGGGTCTCGCGACTTTCAACATCGCGCCAACCGTCGCCTGGCAGGCAACGGATCGACTGGTCGTCGGCGCATCGCTGGCCGCCCAGCTCGCTGAACCTGAGGCGCGCATCGCGATCGCCAACGACGCGATGTTCTATGGACCGCCCGTCGGACTGCCGGATGGCCAGCTCGAGTTGAGCGGTCAGTCCTGGGCCATGGGCGGCCAGTTAGGCCTGACGTATGCGCCGAACGACCGCCTCCGATTCGGGCTGGCGTGGACGGCGCCGGTCGATCACAGCATGCCGTTCGATGTCACCGCGAAGGGCGTGCACCCGGTACTGGCGACGCTGTTGCCGCCCGACGGCGTTGCCAGGCTCGAGCTCACGGTGCCGCAACAGGTATTGCTTGGCGTGGCGCACCAGGCAGACAACGGCACGACGGCGGCGCTTGGCCTGTCGTGGCAGGACTGGTCGAGGTTCGGCGACGCAAGGCTGAAACTGCCCGGACGGTCCGCGCCGATGATCGCTGGCGGTCTGCAGGATACGTGGGGCATCTCAGTCGGCGTGCGCCGCTCGTTCGGTGACGACTGGGCTGGCTCCGCGGGCGTCAGCTACGAGAGCGGACCGGCAACGGACGGCGGGCTGCCCGCGTATTTCCCGGTAGCTGAGCAGTGGAAAGTCGCCGCTGGTGCGGAACGCGTGATCAGCGACTCGCTGCGCGTGCGCGCGGCGCTCTCCGTCACCCTGCAGGCCGACGCCGAAATCGTGCAACTGTCGCATCCGCTGCCATTGCCCGGTCGGCCGTCGCTGACCGGCGCATACGACGACACTCGCGTCTACCTGCTCGTGCTGGCGGCAGATTTCATGCCCTGACCCGCGACCTGCCTCTCACCGCAAGCGTCTCTCGGTAATTCACAGGTTACGCAGCGGCGCGTGACGCCGACACTGCCAACCCTCCGCATGGACACCCTCGACGCCGCCCTCGACTTCCTGGCTCGGCAGGACCTCCTGCTGCTGTTCCTGTTGCTGGGCACGGGAGCGTTGATTGGACGCATCCGCTTCGGTGGCGTCGAGCTGGGCGCGGCCGCGGTCCTGTTCCTGGGGATGGCGACCAGCTTTTTCGCCGCCACGCACGGCTACCGACTCGTCGTGCCCGAGGCGCTCGGCACCCTGGGGCTGGTGCTGTTCACGTTCTCGGTCGGCAACATGTCGGGCCCGGCCTTTTTCGCGTCGCTGCGCAGCGGGTACGGTCCGATCCTCGCAACCGTCGGGGTGCTCGTCGTCGGGGCATTGATCGCCGTGGTCGGCGGTCACCTGCTGGGCCTCTCCGGTGCCGCGGTCGCCGGCAGCTTTGCCGGGGCACTGACCAACACGCCTGCCCTGGCCGCAGCGCGCGAAGCGGCCCATGACGATGCGGGCCCAACGATCGCGTATGCAGTGACATACCTGTGCGGCGTGGTGGGGCCACTGCTCGCCACCAGTCTCGCCTTGCGCGGTCGCGGCGAGGACACTGACGTGCCCGCGCCGTTGGTCAGCCGCAGCATCGAGGTGGACAGTGCTGCGGAGCCCAGCGTCGGCGAACTGGAACGACGCTACCGGCACGCGATCCGCTTCTCCCGCCTGCAGCACGGGACGTCGGTGGACGACGTGCAGGCACCGAGCGACGAGGCACGGCTGCAGCGCGGAGACATCGTCACCGTGGTCGGGCCGATCGACCTGGTCGAGCAAGTGACGCGCGAACTCGGTCACGCGGCGACGGAGTCCCTCGAGGCCAGCCGTGCCGGCGTCGACTTCCGTCGCATCACGCTCTCCAACGAGGAACTGGCCGGCCACACGATTGGCGACCTGGACCTGATGCGCCGGTTCGGTGCCAAGGTGATCCGCGTACGGCGCGGCGACGTCGACGTGTTGGCCAGCGACTCCTTCCCGCTCCAGCCGGGCGACCGCCTGCGCATCATCGCCCCGCGCGAGCAGATGGCGGCAGTGACGGCCTTCCTCGGCGATTCGGAGCGCGGCCTGTCCGACCTGCGCCCAATGGTGCTCGGCACTGGCATGACGCTCGGGTTGCTGCTCGGCAGCATCGTCCTGCCGCTGCCGGGCATGGCGTTCTCCATGGGACCTGCAGCCGGCACGCTGCTCGTCGGCCTGGTCTTCGGCAAGATCGGGCGCATCGGTCCTTTCCTGACCACGATGCCGCACTCGGCCGGGCAGACGATGGCGGATTTCGGGTTGCTCGCGTTTCTCGCGCACGCCGGGACGCGCGCCGGCATCCAGCTGGGCACGGCACTGGCGAGCGGCGACGGCCTCAGGATCTTCGTGCTGGGCATCGCCATCACTGCCTGCGTCTCTTGCGGCATGTTCATCGTCATGCGGCGTGCCTTCAGCATGGGGCGGACGCGGTTGTCGGGGGTGCTCGCAGCCGCGCACACGCAGCCCGCCGTGCTCGCATTCGCCAACGGCCGAACCGGCTACGACAGCCGGGTTGCACACGGCTATGCGCTGATCTACCCGGCAGCACTGATCGCCAAGATCCTCATTGCCAAGGTGCTGGGCTCGCTCTGACCTGCGCCAACTTCGAGTTGAAATGGGACGGGCGTGCAACACATCATGGCTGCGATGCCGACCATACTCATCGCCGAAGACGAGCCGGCGATTGCCGACACCGTTGCCTACGCGCTGCGCGCGGAAGGGCTCGCGGTCGAGCACTTCCTGCTGGGCGGTGCCGTAGCACCGCGAGTGAGGGCTGGCGGAATCGACCTCGTGGTCCTCGACGTCGGCCTGCCCGACATGACCGGCTTCGACGTGTGCCGGGCGCTGCGCACCTTCAGTGACGTGCCAGTGATCTTCCTGACGGCGCGCGCTGCGGAACTCGACCGCGTGCTGGGCCTCGAGCTGGGCGCCGACGACTACGTGGTCAAGCCGTTTTCGCCGCGCGAACTGGTCGCGCGCGTACGGGCCCGCCTGCGCCGGCGAGACCAGGTCGCACAGGCGCGCTGGCAGCGCATCGGCGCCTTCGAACTGGACCGGGACGGCCTGCGAATCCGCTACCGCGGGCACCTGCTCGACCTCACGCGCTACGAGTACGGCCTGCTCGAAGCACTGCTCGCGCGCCCGGGTGCAGTTCTCTCCCGCACCCAGCTGATGGACCGCGTGTGGGCGGATGCACTGGAAAGCACCGACCGCACCGTCGACACCCACATCAAGACACTGCGAGCGAAGCTGCGCGTGGCGGCTGACGGCGACGGCGGGGGCGAAGGGCCGATCCGCACCCACCGCGGCCTCGGCTACTCGCTCGACGCCGACGGTTGAGCCGCGGCCAGGCGACGCCACATGCGCATCGGCCTACGTGTCCTGCTCGGCTACTTCCTGATCGTCGCGATCGCCGCGATCCTGCTCGCGCGCGTATTCGTGCAGGAGGTGAAACCGGGTGTGCGACAAGCCATGGAGGACACACTGGTCGACACCGCCAACCTGCTCGCAGGCCAGGCCAAGGACGACCTGCTCGCAGGCCAGATCGACCGCGGCCGCTTCGCCGCCAGCGTGCGGGAGCTGACGGACCGGGACCTCGGCGCGGAGATCTGGGGCTTCAGCAAGCGTCGCGTCGGCACGCGCATTTACGTCACCGATGCACGCGGCATCGTAGTGTTCGATTCCAGTGGCCGGGACATCGGCCAGGACTATTCGCGCTGGAATGACGTCTACCTGACCTTGCGCGGCCGCTACGGCGCGCGCTCGACGCCCGACGACCCGACCGATGAGGCTTCCACGGTGATGTACGTCGCCGCGCCGATCGTCGACCGCAGCAGCGGGCGTGAGCAGATCGTCGGCGTGCTGACGGTCGCGAAGCCGAACCGGACCATTGCGCCGTTCATCGAGCGCAGCCAGCACACGATCCTGCGCTGGGGCTTCGTGCTGCTCGGAACCGCCCTGGCGATCGGCCTGCTCGCGGCGTGGTGGCTGTCACGTCAACTCGGCGCGCTGCGCCGCTACGCCGATGCAGTGACCGCCGGCGAACGAGTTTCTCCGCCGGATGCCGCGGGCGAGTTCGGCGACCTCGGGCGCGCGCTGGCGACGATGCGCGAACGTCTCGAGGGCAAGCAGTACGTCGAACAGTATGTCCACGCCCTCACGCATGAGCTGAAGAGCCCGCTGGCAGCGATCCGCGGCAGTGCGGAACTGGTCGAGTCCGGCGGAGACGCGATGCCGGCTGTCGACCGCGCGAGGTTCATCGCCACGATCCGCGCTCAGGGCGATCGACTGGCCGAGATGATCGACAAGCTGCTGGCACTGGCCGCGGTCGAACATCGCCAGCGGATCGAAGAACCCGAACCGGTTGATCTGCTCGCCCTGGCCGAGAGCACTACGGAACAGCTGGCGCGGAAGCTGCAAAGCCGTGGCTTGTCGGTGCGGATCACCGGACAGCCGGCCGTGGTGCAGGGCGATTCCTTTCTCTTGCGACAGGCGCTGATCAACCTGCTGGACAACGCAGCCGATTTCGCGCCGGAAGGCAGCGTGGTGGAGATGTCGGTCGCCCGCAACGGCGCGCGCTGGGACGTCGCCGTCGCCGATCGCGGGCCAGGCGTTCCCGACTACGCGCTGGGCCGGGCGTTCGAACGCTTCTATTCGCTGCCGCGGCCGGATGGCGGCAGCCGCAGCAGTGGCCTGGGGCTGTGCTTCGTCGCCGAGGCGGCAGCGCTGCACGGCGGACAGGCCACGCTCGCCAATCGCGAGGGCGGCGGTGCCGTCGCGACCTTGTCGCTGCCAGCCTGACTTCACGGTCACTTCACTCAGCCGCCATCACCGGCTCGTACGCCGCGCCGAGACTGCCTCCGACACCACTCGGGAGGCAGCATGCGATTTGCATTCAAGACACTGGCGGTTTTCGGCCTGACCATCGCCCTCTTGCTGGCGCTGTCGCTGATCCGCGGCACCGTCCAGGACCGGCAGCGCTACCGCGCCGAGGCCGTCGAGGAGGTCGCCCGCAGCACCGCAGGCGCGCAGTCGCTCGAGGGCCCCGTCCTGTTCGTACCGTTCAGCGACCGCGTGGTCACCACCCAGGTCGATGCGAATGGGGCACGGCGTCAAGTTGAACAGGTGAAGTCCGGGACGTGGGTTTACTTCCCGCAGTCGCTGGAGGTCCAGGGCACGGTGCGCTCGCTGCCGAGGATGCGCGGACTGCACGAGGTGCGTGTGTTCGAGCTGGACGCCACGCAGCGCGCAGCGTTTCGTGTCCTGATTCCGCAAGACGAGGACCCGGCGACGCCGCGGACGATCGGTGAGCCGCAACTTGGCTTCGGCATTCGCGACGTGCGCGGCCTGATCGGCGTTCCGTCGCTCCGGGTGTCGGGAGTGCAGCGCAGGCTCATCCAGGGCCAGGGGCGCGGCAGGAGCGGCCTGCACACGACGCTCGACGCGCCAGCCGCGGGTGCGACGCTTCAATTCGACGTCGAGTTCAAGTCCTCGCTACAGGGCACCGAGACACTGTCGATCGCTCCCCTCGCCGAGCGGAATGTGATCGCGCTGGCGTCCACGTGGCCCCATCCGCAGTTCCATGGTGATTTCCTGCCGCGCTCGCGGGCTATCGGGCCGGACGGCTTCCGTGCGCGTTGGGAGGTGTCGTCGCTGGCAAGCAATGCCCAGTCACAGTTCCGGGCAGGGATGAGCCGACGCGCGACCCAGGGTTCACCCGAAGCAGAGGCGGTCGATGCAATCAGCGTGTCGCTGGTCGATCCCGTGAACGTCTACTCACAGGTGGACCGCGCCACCAAGTACGGCGTGCTGTTCGTGCTGCTCACGTTCGTCGCGTTCTTCATGTTCGAGTTCCTCAAGCAACTTCGCATCCACCCGATCCAGTACGGGCTGGTCGGCCTCGCGGTCGCGATCTTCTTCCTGTTGCTGCTCGCGCTCTCCGAGCGCATTCCGTTCGGCATCGCCTACCTCGTAGCCGCGGCCGCGTGCGTCACCCTCATTGGTTACTACCTCGGGCACGTGCTCGGCGGGTGGCTGCGTGGCACCGGCTTCGCGGGGCTGCTCGGTACGCTGTACGCCGCGCTGTACGGGCTGCTGATCAGCGAGGACAACGCGCTGGTGCTCGGTGCCGGGCTGCTGTTCCTGATCCTGGCGACGATCATGGTCGTGACGCGCCGGGTTGACTGGTACCGCGCGACTGCCGCTGGCTGAGTCGCCTATGGCGCCCATCATTAGAATGAATTGGATCGCCAGCCGGCCCGGGACTACATTGGCGTCGGACAATCCAGGATCAAGTCAGGAGTAAGCCATGTCGAGCGAAGCGAAGTGCCCGTACGCCGCGATGCACGGTGCCCGTACCCACGTGGGCGCGCAGTCGAACAGCGACTGGTGGCCCAACCGGCTCAACCTGCAGATCCTCCATCAGCACTCTGCGAAGTCCAACCCGATGGGCGAGCAGTTCGACTATGCAGAGGAGTTCAAGAAGCTCGACCTGGCCGCGCTGAAGAAGGACCTCTATGCGTTGATGACGGATTCGCAGGACTGGTGGCCGGCCGACTGGGGTCACTATGGTGGCTTGTTCATCCGCATGACCTGGCACAGTGCGGGGACCTACCGCACGTCGGACGGACGCGGCGGTGGCGGCACCGGCAACCAGCGTTTCGCGCCGATCAACAGCTGGCCCGACAACGGCAACCTCGACAAGGCGCGCCGGCTGCTGTGGCCAATCAAGCGGAAGTACGGCAACAAAATCTCCTGGGCCGACCTGATGATCCTGGCCGGCAACTGCGCGCTCGAGTCCATGGGCTTCAAGACCTTCGGCTTCGGCGGCGGGCGTGCCGACATTTGGCAGCCCGAGGAAGACATCTATTGGGGTAAGGAGACCACCTGGCTCGGCGACGAGCGCTACAGCGGCGACCGCGAGCTGGAGAACCCGCTCGGCGCCGTGCAGATGGGCCTGATCTACGTGAATCCCGAGGGCCCGAACGGCAATCCGGACCCGGTTGCGTCGGGCCGTGACGTGCGCGAGACGTTCGCCCGCATGGCGATGAACGATGAGGAGACCGTGGCGCTGGTGGCCGGCGGCCACACTTTCGGCAAGGCGCACGGCGCTGGTGATCCGGCGCTGGTGGGACGCGAGCCCGAGGGCGCCCCCATCGAGCAGATGGGCCTCGGCTGGAAGAACGCCTTCGGCACCGGCAAGGGCGTGCACACCACCACGAGCGGCATCGAAGGCGCCTGGAAGCCGAACCCGACCAAGTGGGACATGGGCTATTTCGACGTGCTGTTCGGCTATGAGTGGGAGCTGACCAAGAGCCCGGCCGGGGCGCACCAGTGGGTGGCGAAAAACGTCAAGCCGGAGCACATGATTCCGGACGCACACGACCCGTCGAAGAAGCACCCGCCGATGATGACCACGGCGGACCTGTCGCTGCGCCTCGATCCGGCCTACGAGAAGGTCTCGCGCCGCTTCCACAAGGATCCGCAGGCTTTCGCCGACGCCTTCGCCCGCGCCTGGTTCAAGCTGACCCACCGCGACATGGGCCCGCGCGCACGCTACCTCGGCCCGGAAGTGCCGGCGGAAGAGTTGATCTGGCAAGACCCGGTCCCGGCGGTGGATCATGAATTAGTGAACGAGCAGGACATCACGGCGCTGAAGAGCCAGATCCTCGCGTCGGGCTTGTCCATCCCCCAGCTGGTGACCACGGCATGGGCGTCGGCAGCGACGTTCCGCGGCTCGGACATGCGCGGCGGGGCCAACGGCGCGCGTATTCGTCTCGCGCCACAGAAAGACTGGGAAGTGAACCAGCCGGCGGAACTCGCCGCGGTGCTGCAGAAGCTTGCAGCCATCCAGAAAGCGTTCAACGACGCCCAGGCCGGCGAGAAGCGGGTCTCGCTGGCGGACGTCATCGTGCTGGCGGGTTGCGCTGCGGTCGAAGCGGCAGCGAAGAAAGCGGGCCACGACGTCAAGGTGCCCTTCTCGCCGGGGCGCACGGACGCCTCGCAAGCGCAGACCGACGTGGAGTCGTTCGCGCCGCTGGAACCCATGGCCGACGGCTTCCGCAACTACCAGCGTGCGGGCCTGAAGACGCCCGCCGAGGAATCGCTGCTGGATCGGGCCCAGTTGCTGACCCTGACCGCCCCCGAGATGACGGTGCTGGTTGGCGGCCTACGCGGCTTGAATGCCAACGTCGGACAGTCCGGGCACGGCGTGTTCACGAGCGCACCTGGAACACTGACAAACGACTTCTTCGTCAACCTGCTCGACATCAACGTGGAGTGGCGCGTCTCGTCGACCGAAGGCGTCTATGAAGGGCGTGATCGGGCTTCGGGCCAGGTCAAATGGACCGGTACTCGGGTCGACCTGGTGTTTGGCTCGAACTCCGAGCTCCGGGCGCTGGCCGAGGTCTATGCCTGTGATGACAATCGGCAGAAGTTCGTGCGCGACTTCGTCGCGGCATGGCACAAAGTGATGAACCTCGATCGGTTCGACCTGGCGTAGCCCGGGAATTACTTCTCGAGCAACGAACGCAGCATCCAGGCCGTCTGCTCATGGACGGTCAATCGCTGGACGAGGAGATCCGTGGTCGGCTCGTCGCTCGCCGTCGCGACGACCGGCAGCAGGCTACGGGCAGTCCTGGCGACGGCCTCGTGGCCCTCCATCAGGATGCGCACCATCTTCATCGCCTTCGGCGGCATTGCAGGCGCGTCGGGCAGCGAGCTCAACTTGCCGAACTCCGCGTACGAACCCGGCGCCACGTGGCCGACGGCGCGGATGCGCTCGGCGATCGGGTCGACGGCGTTCCACAACTCCGTGTACTGGGTCATGAACATGACATGCAGGCTGTTGAACATCGGGCCCGTCACGTTCCAGTGGAAATTGTGGGTCGTCAGGTACAGCGTGTAGGTATCGGCGAGCAGTCGGCTGAGACCCGCCGCGATGGCCGTCCGGTCCTGCTTGCTGATGCCGATGTCGATGCTCGAGCCG
>Ga0209254_10002125_pt1 | contig 18004 bp, 12 predicted proteins | sample FrelakmetDIP11DI_FD_187148 | JGI IMG/M metagenome (GOLD analysis project Ga0209254, IMG submission 187148) | Freshwater lake sediment microbial communities from the University of Notre Dame, USA, for methane emissions studies - DIP11 DI (SPAdes)... | ecosystem: Environmental > Aquatic >...
GGAGTCATCGGTATTTTTGTCATGTTCGCGGTGTTGTTCCTGCTCAGGATCCCCGCAGCCTTTACCATGATGCTGGTCGGTTTTCTGGGGGTGACGTATGTGACGTCTTTCAAGGCGGCCCTTGGAATGATCGGCCCTGACCTTTGGAACATTTTCTCAAACTACGGCCTCACCGTGATCCCTATGTTTATTCTGGTAGGGGAGTTTGTGCACTATGGAGGCTATAACAATAGCCTCTACTACGCGACCTACCGCTGGTTTGGTCATTACAAGGGCGGACTGGCCATTACAACCATCATGGCGTGTGCGGCTTTTTCCGCCATCAGCGGATCGAATACGGCGACGGCAGCCACGATGAGCAGCGTCGCCATCCCGGAAATGAAAAAGTACAAATACCATCCTATGCTGAATGCCGGGTCGGTCGCTGCGGGCGCCACGCTCGGCGTCCTGATCCCTCCCAGCATTGTTCTGGTGGTCTACGGTCTGTACACAGGACAATCGATCGGCAAGCTCTTTTTCGGAAATGTCATCCCCAGTGCCATTCTCACGGTGCTCATCGCAGCAACCGTGTTCTACATCTGTTTTCGCCATCCGGAGTGGGGGCCAAAAGGTCCCAAGAGCACGTGGCGAGAAAGAATGAAGGCCCTTCCCGAGATTATCGATATCCTGATTCTCTTTGCCATTATCATGTATGCGCTTTTTACCGGCGTGGTGACAGCAACTGAGGCGGCGGCAGCAAGCTGTGCTCTCGGTCTCGCGATTTGCTTGATCAGGAAAAAGCTCACCTGGAAAGGGTTCATCGCATCCATTTCGGACACCCTCCGCATCTCGTGCCTGGTCTTTATGATTGTAGCGGGGGCCACCATCTTCGGACGATTTCTTGCCCTCACGCGATTGCCTTTTGAAGCAGCATCCTGGATCAGCACCCTGGATCTGCCGAACTGGGTTCTCCTGTGGATCGTCCTGATATGCTATATCATCGGTGGATGCGTGATGGACGCCCTTGCCTTTCTCCTGATTTCGCTGCCTATCTTTTTCCCTCTCGTCATGGCCATGGGCTATGACCCGATCTGGTTCGGCCAGGTGGTCTGCATCGTCACCACCATGGGGGCCATCATGCCGCCCATCGGCATCTGTTGTTATATTGTTGCGGGAATGGCAAAGGACATCCCTTTGGGGACGGTGTTCCGGGGAAGCATGTATTATATTCCCGCTTACCTTATCTCGATGGCGATCTTGATGCTTTCGCCCTATTGGACTGTTCTGGTTCTTTCGAACCTTGTAAAATGACAAGGCGTTCATACGGACGAGTTTGATGGACAAGGAGGCGGCGACCAGCATGTCAAAAAGTTTCATGCCTAATATCAAGACGAAAAAGGAACTGGCGGATCTTCAACTGAAAGGCCTGAAATGGACAGTGAACCATGCCTATCGGGGATCGCCAGTTTATCGGAAAAGACTGGATGAAGCGGGTATGAAGCCCAAGGATATCCGTAGCCTCAAAGACCTTCAAAAACTCCCTTTTACCACATCCAAGGATCTCCAGGAGGGTTATCCTTTCCCCCTTCTTTCAGTTCCCTTTGAGAAGGTGGTGAGGATTCACGCCTCCTCTGGAACGACCGGGAAGAGGAAGGTCCTCGCTTACACCCAGAAAGACATTAATGACTGGGCCAACTTTTTTGCCCGCTGTTACGAAATGGCAGGTCTGACGCAGGAAGACAGGGTTCAGATTGCGGTTGGGTATGGCGTCTGGACCGCAGGGGTGGGCTTCCAGCTGGGATGCGAACGTTTCGGCGCCATGGCCATTCCTGCAGGTCCCGGGAATGTCGACATGCAGTGCCAGTTCCTGGTCGATATGAAGACTACAGCTATGTGCTGTACGGCGTCCATGGGCCTTCTCATGGCCGAGGAGGTCCACAAACGGGGCATCAAGGATCAGATTCATCTCAAGAAAATGATCTTCGGCTCTGAAAGGTCAAGCGATGCCATGAGGAACCGAATCAAGGAAATCCTCAACCTGGAGCACTTATTTGACATACCCGGGATGACGGAGCTTTATGGTCCGGGAACAGGGCTGGATTGCATTTATCACACAGGGATTCATTACTGGGCGGACTACTACATCCTGGAGATCCTGGATCCTGAGACGCTTAAGCCTGTTCCTGAAGGAGAGATCGGTGAGATGGTGGTGACCACCCTCAGGAAAGAAGCTGCTCCGCTGATCCGTTACAGAACCCGGGACCTCACAAGACTCATTTCAGGGAAGTGTCCGTGCGGGTCCATTCTTCCGAGGCATGACCGGCTGCTGGGCCGGTCCGATGACATGATCATCTTCCGGGCGGTGAACATCTACCCCGGGCAGATTGACCACATCCTGTCCGGGATGCCGGGGATTGGAAGCGAGTACCAGATCATCATCGACCGAAAAGAGGATGGGAAAGACTACATGACCATCAAGGTGGAGCGAGATCAGCGGGTCGACAAGGAAAAGGATCCGGAGCTGAGCAAGAAAGTCGGCGAGGAAGTCAAGAAACAAATCCTGGTGAGTGCCGGCGTGGAGATCGTGGACTACGGGGCTTTGCCAAGATCAGAAAGGAAAAGCAAGAGGGTTTTTGATAACCGAGAATTCTAAACAGGGAAGAAAGCAATTGCGAATTGAGGAATTGAGGGATTTAGGAATTCCTCAATTCCTAAATTCCAGAATCCCTAAATTTTTTTCAGAAGGAGAAGAACCGTGAGCAAGTTTGAATACCTGATGCCTTCAACCATTGACGAGGCCATTTCCCTCCTGGTCAGCCGTGGAGAGAGGGCGAAATTCATTGCGGGAGGGACGGATGTGATGGTCAAGATCAAGGAGGGGAAGATCACCCCTCATTACCTGGTCTCCCTGAGGCGAGTCCAGGGCCTTGATCAGGTCACCTACAAGGATGGTGAGCTGCGGATCGGCGCTCTGGCGACCCACCGGATGCTGGAGCTCTCTCCCGTCATCCGGAAAGAGTTCCCGATTCTCATCGACGCGGTGACCAATATCGGTTCCGTGCAGATCAGGAATGTAGCAACCATCGGCGGCAACATCGTGAATGCGGTCCCTTCGGCCGATGGTGCTATTCCGTTGATCACCCTCGGGGCTCAGGTTCGGATCCGGGGGCCAAAAGGGGAAAGGAGTATGGCCCTTGAAGACCTCTACATCGGTCCGGGGCAGACCCTGCTGGAACCCGGCGAGATTCTTCTCGAATTCGTGATTCCAAAACTTCCTCCGCGCACAGGAGCCGCGTATGTGAAACATACGCGACGGGAAGCCATGGAGCTGCCCCTCCTAGGAGTGGCTGTCCTGATGTCCCTTGCCGAGGACATGACCACCTGCACCGCAGCGAGAATCGGCCTGGGCGTTTTGGCTCCCACCCCCATGCGCGCCAGAAATGGAGAGGCGATTCTCAAAGGCCAGAAGGTCACGGAGGAAGTCCTCCACAAGGCAGGGAAGGCCGCGGCTGAGGAGTGCAAGGCGAGAGACAGTATTCGCGGAGAGGCTTGGTATCGCAGGGAAATGGTGGAAGTCCTTGTCCCGCGAATGGCACGCCTCGCCATGGAAAGAGCAAGATAGGAGGAGATCCGATGAAGAAGGAGATTTCTTTTGTGTTGAACGGAAACAGAATGGAGATGGAGGTTGACCCCTTCTGGACACTCCTTGAGCTGCTCAGGGAAGAGCTGGAGATGACCGGAACCAAATACGGCTGTGGAAGCGGGGAATGCGGAGCCTGCACGGTGCTGGTGAACGGGAAAGCAGTGAATGCGTGTCTTTTCCCGGCCGTGGAAATCGACGGAGCCTCCGTGACAACCATCGAGGGCCTGGCCAAAGGCTCGGGCGAGCTCCATCCTCTGCAGACCGCCTTCATTGAGCAAGGGGCGGTTCAGTGCGGATATTGCACGCCGGGCATGATCATGTCGGCCAAGGCCCTTCTGGATGAAAACCCCAACCCAACGGAAGATGAAATCCGCCATGCCCTGGCAGGCAACTTCTGCCGCTGCACGGGCTATGTCCAGATTATCGATGCGGTCAAAGCGGCAAGCCATGCCATCACCACCAAGGGTGAGATGAGACCGAGAAAGGCGGAATAGAGAATGACGGAGGTCACCATGGAGACATTGAGCAGTGTTGGAAAGAGAATTCCGAAGAGAGATGCCGTTGACAAAGTTACCGGGAGGGCCGCTTATATCCAGGACCTGAAAGTGCCTGGAATGCTTTACGGCAAGATCCTCCGGAGCAAATATCCTCACGCCAGAATCGTTCGCATTGACACCTCGAAGGCGAAGAAGCTTCTGGGGGTGCGAGCGGTCATCACAGCGGAAGATGTTCCTCAGATTCGCTATGGATTCATCAAGGACCAGCCGGTCCTGAAGTCCGGCAAAGTGAGATCCTACAGGGATGAGCTCGCGGCCGTGGCGGCGATTGATCCGGAGATCGCGGAAGAAGCACTCCATCTCATCGAGGTGGAGTATGAGGCTCTTCCGGGTGTTTTTGATCCGATCGAGGCGATGAAGCCGGACGCTCCGCTGATTCATGAGGAGAACAAGGGCAATATCCTGAAAATCCCCTGGAAGCTCGTGGCAGGGGACGTGGAAGAAGCCAGGAAGAACTCGGCCTTTGTGGCGGAGGATCGGTTCGAGGTGACCTGGGTCACCCACTGCTGCCTGGGGACAGAGGGCATCATTGCGGATTTTGACCTCCGGAACAACCTCACCACGTATCGGAACACCCAGATTCCTTCCCTTGCCCAGAGGGACTACAAGGACGCGTTGAAGGTGATGGGGCTTCCGGATGCCAAAGTCAGGATCATCAAGCCCACTATCGGCGGCGGGTTCGGCAGCAAGCTGGATACCTATGGTTTTGAGTACATCGCCATCCTGCTCGCCTACGTGACTCGAAAGCCGGTCAAGATCCAGAAGACCAGGGAGGAGGAGTTCCGTTACACGTCCACAAGGCAGCCTGCGATTGTCCAGATTGCCCAGGGGTGTGACAAGGAGGGAAAGCTCACCTTCAGGGACATCTCCATGATTCTGGACAACGGCGCCTACACCTCCTGGGGAGCGACGACTCCCTCCGTCATGATGATGCCCATATCGTCTCTCTACAAGGTTCCCAATGTCCGTTACGAGGCGAAATGCGTTTACACCAACAATACCTGGTCCCAGGCCATGCGAGGCTACGGGAACCCTCAGGCCACGTTTGCCATTGAATCCAACATGGAGCAGCTGGCTGAAGCCTCAGGGATCGATCCCCTGGAGTTCAGGATGCGCAATGCCAATGAGCCGGGCGAGGTCACCCCGCAGCGTTTCAAGATAACGACGTGCGGTCTCAAGGAGTGCATCCAGGAAGTGTCCAAGCGGCTCGACTGGGCAAACAAGAAGAAGGGGCCGAAAGTTGAGGGAAGGGGCATCGGCATGGCCTGCCTTATCCATGTGGGCGGTGGCGCGAGAGTCTACAAGTCCGATGGTTGCGGCACCATTGTGAAGGTAGATGACTTCGGCGCTGTGGACGTGTTCACCGGATCCACGGACATGGGTCAGGGCGCGGATACGGTCATCGCCCAGATGGTTGCCGAGGAGATGGGAGTCCTTTGTGAAGATGTGAACATCCTTGACAGGGACACGGACGTTTGTCCCTGGGATGTGGGCGCTCACGCAAGCCGGACCACGTTCGTGGCGGGAAACTCCGCGGTCTTGGCTGCCAGGAGGGTCAAGGAGAGGATCCTCAATATCGCTGCGGGATTTGTGGATCGGTGGAAAGACAAGCAGGGGAACAAGCACGAGATCAAGCTGGACACTGATCCCAAGAACCTCACGATCAAAGAGAGGATGGTTTATTCCGTCAAGGAACCAGAAAAGAAGATTGCCCTCTCGAAAATTCTGCGAGGTGCTCATTACGAGAAGGACGGGACCATGATCATGGCCGAGGCCTTCTATGATCCGGACAACGAAAACCTGGACAGGGAATTTAAGGGAAATCTCTCCAAGGCCTACGCTTACGGTGCTCATGGTGTGGAAATCCAGGTGGATAAAGAGACGGGAAAAATCAAGATCCTCAAATACGTGGCGGCCCACGATGTAGGCCGGGCCATCAACCCCATGCTTCTGGAGGGACAGGTCTACGGCGGAACTGCCATGGGTGTCGGCTACGCGCTAACCGAGCGCCTGATCCTTGAAAAGGGTGAGGTGATGAACCCGAACTTCAGAGACTACAAGATGCTCACCGCCAAGGACGTGATTCCCATTGAGGCGGTCATCATCGAGACCAATGATGAGGCCGGTCCTTTCGGAGCCAAAGGAATCGGAGAACCTGGCCTTGTGCCTTCCGCCCCTGCGATCGCGAACGCCCTGTACGACGCGATCGGGGTGAGGATCAAAGAACTGCCCATGACCCCGGAACGGGTGCTCAAGGCGATAAAGGAGAAGGAGAAAAAATAAATTTAAAGTTCAAAGTTCAAAAGCCAAAGGAATGTCAAAGTTCAAATCTAAACGTTCCTCTACTCCACCCCAATTCCCCTCCCCTGGTGGGAGGGGCAAGGGGAGGGGGAACTGATTAAACAGCATACTAAGACTTGCAGACGTGGAGCTATTTATGGCTGAGAAATATTTCCGCTTAGGCTGCGATATCGGCGGAACCTTTACCGACTTTGTGTTGCTCAATGATCAAACCGGTGAATTGACGATCAACAAGTGCCTCACCACTCCCAAAGACCCGTCGGATGCCGTGGAGCAGGGGATCCGGGAGCTGGAGGTTAAAGTTCCCGGTTTTGTGGAGAAGATGGATGAAGTGATTCATGGCACGACCCTGGTCATCAACTCCATCATCGAGAGGAAGGGCGCAAGAACGGGACTCATTACCACCAAGGGCTTCAGGGATGTCCTGGAGCTCGGTCGAGAGATCCGGTATGCCCCGTATGACATCTTTTCGGAATATCCGAAACCCCTGGTCCCGCGTCAGTACCGTCTGGAAGTGGACGAAAGGATCCGCAGCGACGGGACCATCCTGAAACCCCTGGACCCGGAAGAAGCGAAGCAGGTGGTGCGGTCCCTTGTGAGCATGGGGGTGGAATCGATTGCGGTTTGCCTCCTCAACTCTTTTGAAAACCCGGCCCACGAGCTGATGATCAAGGAGATCATTGAAAAGGAGGCGCCCCATGTCTCCATCTCCATCTCCTATCACGTGCTTCCTCAGATCCGGGAATACGAACGGACGAGCACCACGGTCACCAATGCCTATGTCAAACCCTTGACCGGAAGCTATCTTGCCAAGCTCTCCGGCAGGCTGGAGTCTATCGGGTGCAAGGGCAAGCTTTTTATCATGCTTTCCAGCGGTGGCATTACTTCGGTGGATACGGCTGCCCAGTATCCCGTGAGAATCATCGAGTCTGGGCCGACCGCCGCAGTCATTGCAGGCCAATATTACGGCAAGATGTTCAACCTACCGGACATGTTTTGCTTTGACATGGGCGGCACCACAGCCAAGTCCTGCCTGATTCAGCGGGGAGTGGCGGGTGTCGTGCCCACGTTCGAGGTGGGACGGGTCCAGCGGTTCATGAAGGGGAGCGGCCTCACCATCCAGGTGCCTGTGGTGGACTTGATGGAGATCGGAGCGGGCGGCGGGAGCATTGCCAAGGCGAGCAAATTGGGAACGCTTCAGGTGGGGCCTGAAAGCTCAAGCGCAGACCCTGGTCCGATCTGCTATGCGAGGGGAGGACAAGATCCCTGCGTGACCGATGCTGATCTTCTGCTTGGATACCTCGATGAGAACTACTTCCTCGGCGGCGAGATGAAGCTCGACAAGGAGGCTGCAAGGCGGGGCGTGATGGAGAAGATTGCCAAGCCGCTGGGCGTCACCTTTATCCAGGCCATCTGGGGAATTCATGATCTCATCAATGAGACCATGGCGGCTGCCGCCAAAACGCACATTGCAGAAAAGGGAGGGAACCCCAAGATCGTCACGGTTGCTGCGTTCGGCGGTGCAGGGCCGGTTCATGCTTATGGCCTTGCCAAAAAACTGGGTGCCCCAAGGCTCATCGTTCCGCCCAATGCGGGGGTCGGATCCGCTCTCGGCTTTTTCACGGCGCCCAGAGCGTTTGATCTTGTGAGGAGCCACAAGGTGTCCCTGGCGGATGCGAATTTTATAGAAATCGAAAAGATCTTTTGGGAACTGGAAGCGGATGGAGAGAAAACTCTCAATAAAGCCGGCAAGGACGAAGCGGTTCGATTTGAGAGATCCCTGGACATGCGGTTTGTGGGACAGGGATCCGAGACCAACGTGCCCCTTCCTGAAAAAGATTTCACCAGGCTGAAGAGGGATGGAATCAGGAAGAGGTTTGATCAGATTTATGAGAAGCTCTACGGAAGAACCTATCCTGATTCCGTAGTGGAATTCATCAACTTCAAAGTGAGAGCAAGTCTTCCCGAAAGGCTTTTTAAGTTCTCCAAGCTCGAGAAGAAAGGCCAGTCGCTCAAGGCGGCGGTCAAAGGCCGGCGCCCTGCCTATTCAGGGATCGCAAAGGATTTTATTTCCTACACGGTATACGACCGATACAAGCTTTTCCCGAATGCGAAGTTCAAGGGCCCCGCGATTATTGAAGAAAAGGAGTCCACATTGATCGTCGGAGAGGACACGACAGTCGCTGTCGATGAGTATGGATTTCTCTGGGTGGATTTGCGCGCGGTGCACGGCGCACGCAAGACGGTGCACGGTACACGGCGCAGGGTGCAGGGCGAAAAGACTCAGACAAAAGCCGTCAACCCAAAGACAATAGCAGCGAAACCCAAGCTTCGAGAAATAAAGCGCAAAGCCAAACCTGCCAAAACAAAGGGTCAGGCTGCGAAGCGAAAGTTGCCGGCCGCGAAGCCAAAGGCGAAGAGTGCAAAACCCAAGCCCAAAGTCAAAATTTCAAAGCGCAAAGCTCAAAGCCCAAAAGGAAAGGTAAAGAGAGCAACACGCAAGGCCAAATAAAGGTATATGGCGCAGGGTTCAGGGCGCAAGGAAGAGGGAAGGTTTCCCGTGTACCGTGCACCTTGCACCGCGCATCCTGCACCGTTCCCATAGACGGAGGAATGTATGGCTAGGAAGTTTGACCCCATAACCCTTGAAATACTCTGGCGCAGATTGATCTCCGTGGTGGACGAGGCAGACAGCACGGTGGCGAGGACCGCGTTTTCGAGCCTCTTGAGGGACGCTCACGATTACACGTGCATGTTTACGGACCGCAAAGGCCGGGAGCTGGCACAGGGCACCTTTGCCACGCCGGGGCAGTCCGGAGCAATGGCTCTTGGGATCAAGAACCTTGTGAATAAACTTCCCTCGACCAGCTACAAGCCCGGCGATGTTTTCATCACCAACGATCCCTGGGCTCTGGCCGGGCATCTCAATGATGTGTGCATCATGAGCCCCATCTTTTACAAGGGAAAGATTGTAGCCTTCACGGCGTGTGTGTTCCATCATTCGGATATTGGCGGTCGTGTTTCTTCAGACAATCACGAGGTCTTTGAAGAAGGTTTGTTCATCCCCTTGGTCAAGCTCTATGATGCCGGCGTGCTCAATGAGTCGGTTCTGGACATGATCCGGTGGAACGTGCGGACACCCGACGAGGTGATCGGGGACATCCGATCTCAGATCGCGGCCAACCATGTGTGTGCCGAGAAAATAGTCCAGATGCTCGAAGATAACCATCTGGAGAACCTGGATGACCTGGCGGACGAGGTCATCGGCCGAACAGAAAAGAGCATGAGAGAGGCTATAGGGAAGACGCCGGACGGCATTTATCGAGCAGAGGGTATAGTGGAACAGATGGAAGGCCGCGCAGACATCGTCATCAAGGCTGCCATCGAGGTGAAGGGAAGTGACGTCATCGTCGACCTGGAAGGATCTTCTCCTCAGGTGGACTGGGGAGGAAACGTGGTCTACAACTTCACCTATGCCTATGTCCACATGGCCGTGAAGAGCATGTTTGACCCGTATATCCCCAACAACGACGGTTGCGCGAGACCCATTACGTTGAACATACCGGAAGGAACGGTGGTGAACTGCAAGTTTCCTGCGGCTGTGGCAGCGCGCATGCAGATCGGCCACTTCATGACCGAGATCATCTACCGGGCTCTGGCCAAGGCGGTTCCCAATCAGGTGCTCGCGGCAAGCGGAGGCACACCGGCAACGATGAATGTTTTCTACGGGAGAAGGAAGGACGGGAAGCCCTGGCATTCCGTGATCATTAGAGGGGGGGGCATGGGTGCGAGTTCCGGTGCGGATGGTCACTATGTGTCCATATTTCCGGCCAATGGTGCGAACACCCCTGTGGAAATATTCGAAAGCGATACCCCTCTCATTGTGGAAAAGCGAGAACTCCTCAGCGACTCGGGTGGCGCCGGCAAGATGAAAGGGGGCTTGGGCCGCCGGGTCGTTTTCAGAATTCCCGATGACGAGTATGCTCCCATGCCGCCGGTGAATCTTGGAATCCAGTCCGGAAGATACCGGTACCCTCCGGAAGGCCTGTTCGGCGGCAAGCACGGAGCAAAAGCCCAGTTCCTGGTCAGCGGCCAGCCTGGAAATCCTTTTGGACTGACTCGGATGAAACCGGGTGACGTGATCATTATGGACGCTGCAGGCGGAGGGGGATACGGAGATCCGCTGGAACGGGACCCGGAGATGGTGCAGGATGATGTGATCCAGGGATATGTGAGCCTGGAGAAAGCGAGACAAGATTACGGCGTGGTCATCGACACCGGTACTCTGATGGTGGACACTGCGGCGACAGAAGAACTCCGCAGATCCATGCGAGCGTAATTGACGATCGGTACGATGCAGGCACAAAGTTGCAAAGGCACATAGGCACAGAGCAGAAAACAACACAAAGAGTGAAATAACTTTGTGCCTTTGCGACTCTGCCCTTTTGTCCCTCAAGCTGTCGGCTCAAGCCGACAGCAGTTCACTTATACAAGGAGAACAAACTATGGATCAGGAGAACAAACTCTATCCCACCGGGCACAACCCGCTGTTCATCAAACCTTCCCGTCCCATGCCGAAGGAAGTGGCCATGATCGGCGCTGGAACCATCGGCCCTGACATCGGCTACTACATCAAGACGGCGCTCCCGAACATCAAACTCTATCTCGTGGATGTGGTGGAGGAACCGCTCAAGAATGCACAAAAGCGGTTCGAGGGTTATTCGAAGAAGGCGGTGGAGAACAAGAAGATGAAAGAGGACAAGGCCAAGGAGGTCCTCGCAAACATCGTCTACACCATGGACTACAACCAGATCAAGAACTGCGACTTGGTGATCGAAGCGGCCACAGAAAACATTCCTCTCAAGCAGAAGATCTTTGAGACGGTGGAAAACATCGTTCGTCCTGAAACGATCATCACTTCGAACACGAGTTCCATCCCTGCGGACAGGATTTTCAACAAGATGAAAATACCGGAGAGAACGACCATCACCCACTTCTTCGCTCCCGCGTGGCGCTCCCTGCCCGTGGAGGTGATTCGGTGGCAGAAGTCGAGTCAGAAGACGGTGGACTATCTTTTCTGGTTCTTCGGCCAGACAGGGAAGGTGCCTATCATCACGGACAACGTCATCTGCTTCATGCTGGACAGGGTCTTTGACAACTGGTGCAACGATGCCGCCTATCTCCTGCCCGACGCCACGGCGAGCCAGATTGACAAGGTGACTGAAGAGTTTGTAGGCGGGGGCCCTTTCTTTGTTTTGAACATGGCCAACGGCAATCCGATCATCACCGAAACCAACACGCTCCAGATGGAAGAAGGATCTCACTATAAACCGGCTCCCATCTTCCAATCCGTGGACCGGTGGCTCACAAAGCGCCCCGGATCCAAAGTGGATGTGCCTGAGGACATCAAAAAGAAGGTGAGGGATCGGATGCTCGGGATCCTCTTTTCCCAGTCCTTCGACATCATTGACCGGGGGATCGGAACACATGGCGACCTGAACTATGGGTGCCAGATCGCACTCGGCTTCAAGAAAGGCCCGCTCGACATCATGAGAGACCTGGGGGACACTGAGGTCAACCGGATCATGAAGAAATTCGAAGAAGACAGGCCCGGTTATCCGCAGCCGAAAAAGTCTTTTTCGTTCTACCAGGATTTCAATCGATTCCTTCTGGTCGATGAGATCGACGGCGTTGTCGTGATCACCCTGAGGCGACCTGAGGCCCTCAATGCGATCAGCGACGAGATCAACAACGAGATTTTGGGCGTTCTCAAGAAGGTTGCGGACGATCCGGCCGTTAAAGGGTTTGTCATTACAGGTTACGGGAACAGAGCCTTCTCGGCCGGTGCGGACATCGGGAAATTCCCGCAAACCCTCGGCAACTTCAATGCAGCGGCTCAGTATGCGAAGGACTGTGCCGAAGTTCAGCTTTTCATGGACAAGATCAAGAAGCCCATCGTGGCCGCGATCAATGGCATGGCACTGGGCGGGGGTTTCGAGGTTGCGCTTCGCTGCCACGGCATGGTGGCCACCAAAAGCGCCTTCTTCCAGTTCCCTGAAATCACCCTCGGGATTCTCCCGGGAATCGGCGGGTGCATTGTTCCCTACCGCAAGTGGCCCCAGGGAGCGAAGCTCTTCCATGAGATGATTTGCGTGGCCAGGCCGATCAATGCCAAGGAAGCCCTGGAGATCGGCATGGTGGCAAAGCTCGTGGACGATATTCCTGAGCTCATCAAGGCGGCAGTGGATGAAGTCAAGAACCTCCAGGGGAAGATGAAGAGAATTCCGGATGGGAAAATAGAGATTCCGGAGTTCACGATTCCTGATCCTCCCGTGGCGGGAAAGCAGGTGCTGAGCAAAGAAGCGGTCGCCATCACCATGAAGACCATCAAGGCAGGGGCGGCAGCGGCCACCTTCGCGGAAGCCCTTGAAATCGGCTACAAGGGGTCTGCCGAGATCGCTTGTACTGACGCCGCGAAGGAAGGCATCACCGCGTTCCTGGAAAAGCGAAGACCGGATTTCAAGAAGTAGGAATCTTTTCTTTGTCCCAGGCGCTTGAATTCTAACTAGGCCTCGATATTTGCACTAACAACGGATGCCATTTGCATCATGTCGATAGTTTGACCAAGTTGTATTCCGGAAAGATCGGTAAGTTTTCCTGCCTTACTGGTAACTTTTGTATTCTTAAATATTGGCAATAGTTTTTCATCTGCCACAATGAATTTGCCTGCATTTTCAGGTTTTCCATTTTGGGTTTTTGTCTGTAGCTTTTTCGACTTAACATATTCCCAGATCTTTTGAGTTATCTCTGTGCGAGGTAATTCCGTTGCGCCTAAAAATTCAGCTAGATCCTTTTTCAACTTTACCGGCTTGCTTAAACCTTTTTCTGCCATATGAAAGCTCCTTTTATTAGATAAGAAATCCCTTTTTCGGATTCGGACTATACGGGATTCACCCTTGTGAGTCAAGGATAAAGCCAGTCCATGATGTTGTGGATGTTTATCTTCCGCCTGAAGGGGTCGGTGATGGCTGCAGGCAGACGGTTTGGTTTTGAGTTTAAATATGCGGATGCTCCGGGTCGGAGTTCTCAAAGAGACAGAGAAAGGATCCGCCGTTTCTAAGAACGGCACACAGGGCATTTTGCGTCGCAACGCGAACAGAGCGCATGATGGCGGGCACAGAAGGAGACGATCGCGGTGCTGCTGCCGCAGCCTTCGCAGGCAAAAGGATCTAGGGCCTTGGTCACAGGATTATAGGTCAGGGAAATCGGTCGCTTCTCCCTCCCTATATGGACGTCACAGAGGATCCTGACCGCCGGGGTCCGGATGAAAAGAGCAGCACAAGGGATCACCTTCACCCGGATGCTGTATTTCATAAGGAGATCTTCTTTCTTTTTGGCAAGCTCTTCAGGGACCAAGGCGATCTTTTCCTTTCGGTCTTGAACCAGGCGGTTCGAGAGGCCGGCCCTTCCGAGGCTTAATTCCATCTCCTTCTTCAGAGTCTCATAATACTCTTCGAGATTGTTTACATCCCTTCTGAGTCTCCTGTTCATGCTGTCTTTAAAATCCCGAATCTCTGCTGCTATCAGGCCCTGTGACTCCCGTGAGACGGCCTTGATGATCCTGTTCCACTTGGTGGTGTCCTTTGAAGACTCAGGCAGAGGGGCAGTTTCTGTGGCAGCGTTGGCAGAGATATCCATTCCTCGCGGAATAAAGGCACCGGTATCAAAATGGAAGAAAAAGGAGATGAGCCCCTCTTTCTGTTCATCGCTTCGAGCCACATAGCGGCAGGCGAGGACAAGATAATCTGTTTTGATGGGCGCCGTGGATATCACCCCGCAAAGGGACTTGCGAAAACTGAATTGATCCTGGATCAGGCGATCAAAGCCCTGGCTTTTCAAATAATGAAAAGAAAGCTGACATGAAGCCAGAGGAAGAGGGCTGCAAGTCAGGTCGACCATCTTTTCCAGCAAAGGCGAACCGTAGTTAATCCCGTAGGCCCCTTCGCTTTCAGCGGGCACTCCGTCCTTGATGCGCACATAGTCCGGGAGTTCAAGTCTCTCTGCAAGTTCTTGAGGGAGAAGGGCATCGAAGCCTATCAAGCTCGCCTCGACCACAGCCCCTTGCCTTTCAAGGAAACGCCGCGCAAAGAAAACAGGCATTGCGATGGTCTCAGAGTTCAAAGTTTGCTCCAAAGAGCTTCTCGTCCAGGGCTTTTGTGCTCTCATAGCCTGTCTTTGCCCGTTTCAGCTTTGTGGCCAGTTGGGAAAAGCCTTTTTCGACCATCTCCTCTGTCGGAGAGTTGACCCAAATATCAAAGATCATATCGGAAAAATCCTGCTCTCCCATGATCCTGCCCAGGACCATGTCGATCTCGCCGATCACCATTTCAAACATGTTGATCTTCTTGTCCAGGATGTCCAATATCTTTCCCTCGATGGTTCCATCAGCACACAGGTTGTATATCATGACCTCCTTTTCCTGTCCGATCCTGTGGATGCGGCCGATGCGCTGTTCAATCCTCATAGGATTCCACGGGAGATCATAGTTGACCATCTGGTTGCAGAACTGAAGATTTCTGCCTTCACCTCCGATCTCCGTTGCCACCAGGATTCCCGCCTTCCCCTTGAACCGCCCGATTTGTTCGTCCTTTTCGTGGCTGTTCATCCTGCCATGAAAAAGGGCGTAAGGGATTTGCTGCCGCTCCAGGAACTCAGCAATGTGTTGCAGGGTGCCGAGGTATTTCACGAACACGATCATCTTGTCCCTGGAGCTCTCGATCAATTTCAAGAGGACCCGGTGCTTGCTATTATCCTCCAGAGAACGGCAGAGATCATAAGCGTCGCGCATCTCCTTTTCATACCGAGAGAGGTCTTCGCTTTTTTCAAGCAGCCGGGAAAGGCTCAACGCAACGGCACGGGGCGAAGAACCGGCTTCTTCGAGGAGATTCTGGAGCAGCAGCCTTCTGGATGCTCCGTCGTCCCTTTTGATCATCCTGACAAGGCCGGAGATCTTCTCATAGAGCGCCTTTTCCGAATCGAGACTCTCCACCTTCACCGTTTGAGCGAATCTTGGTGGGATCCCGATCTTGGCCAGTGCCCGGGTATTTCGGACCATGATCTCGGCCAGAAGTTCCTTGAGACCCTCTCGATTGCGGGGGTCTGTAGGGTCCCCGGATGTCATGAACTCCCGTTTGAATTCAGCGGCGGTCTTCAACTGACCAGGCTTTAGGAGAGTGACCAGATTATGAAGCTCCATGAGATTGTTTTCCACTGGAGTCGCGGTGAGTAGAAGGAGGAATCGCTTTTTCAGACTGTTCACGATCTTCCAGTTGAGGGTGTTGCGGTTTTTCAGGTGATGGGCTTCATCCACAATCACCAGATCCCATTCCTTTTGTGTGACCAGAGGGAAGTTCTTTGGCGATTTTGCCACGTTGATGGAAGCCAGCACGTAGGGCCGATGCCAGAAAGACGGTTCGCCCGAACGAAAAGCCGTTTCTTCTGTAGAGAAGAAGTTGAGCTGGAATTTCGAGGCCAACTCTTCGCTCCACTGGCTGACCAGAGGCGAAGGGACAAGGATGAGAGCGGATTTGACCAGGCCCCTCAAAATGTACTCTTTGAGGATCATGAGCGCCTCAACCGTCTTGCCGAGACCGACTTCATCGGCCAAGAGGGCGCGGCCCCGGAAGCTTTTCATCACCTTTCTGACCGTTTCCTCCTGGTACCAGAATGAACGGACTCCCTGAAGCCGGCTGATGCAGATCAGATTTTCAAAAGCCTCGCTGAACCGGATTCGATACCCGTCTAGGGCAAGTTCGTAATCCTCCTGTGAGGCCCATCTCCCCTCTGTCACGGCATGCTCGAGGGGGGAAGGGTCGACTTCCACATGAATCTGAATTTCAGGGGGAGGAGAGCTGATGACGGCCTTTGGCAGGACCTCCTTTTCTGCAGGGGTGTGTCTAACGGCGGGTTCTTCAACCCTTGGCTGCGACTTGACCGGCTTCTTCTCTTTTGCGATCATGGCCTCGCAGTAGAGCTTCTGGTGCTCGAAAGACCTGAGAAGCGTTTTCTTGTTTTTTACCCTGATCCGAGGAAGAAAGCGAAGAGTGGCATCAATGAGATTTAGGGCTTGAGTATACTGGCGTGCGCTCGTGAGAAGGCTGCACAAAGACAAGGTCCCCTGGAGATCGAGGGCTTCCATCTCCTGGAGCCGCAGAAGCACTTTGAATTCGATGTCCTGCCTTCCGGCGGTATGCCCGAGACGGCCCAGTTCAAAAAGGTACTCTTCGTCTTTTGGATCTCGCTGAACAGCCTTCTCCATTTGATGGAGCGCCTTTTCAGGGTTGCCCTGCTCTTCGCTCCGCAGCGCTTCCAAGAAGAAAAACTCGGCCTTTTCAATCTGTCCGGAACGAACAGACCTCTGTCTCTTTTCTTTTAGTTTTTCTTTTCTACGTGCTCTTTTTCGGTCAGCTTTGTTCGCGGTCACGCCTATCCCTCGATAGGAGATCGTATTTAATTTTTCTTGTCATGAATTTTCACGGCCATTTCTGCGGGTGAGGAAGTCCCAGGAGGCAGACTCAAGCCTCAATGATCGGTATTCGATATTGGTGAAACACGCTGTCATGGGTAACAATGGTGAGGCCCTCTACCGTTGCCTGTGCGATGAGCATTCTGTCAAAGGGGTCGCGATGGTGAGAGGGCAGATTTCCAACAGCGTGAGCATGGTCCACAGTGATTGGAATCATTTCAAAAGGTTGCCGCTCCAATACCTGGCGGAAACTGGCGGGGATCTTAAGCTTGCCCAGACCTTGTTTTATCCGGATCTCCCAGATGACTGCGGCACTGACGAAAGCAATGTTGCGGACATCGGATATCTTCTTCCTGGCGATGTCTGATAACGACGGAGAAGCATCCAGCCACCACAGAAGTACGTGTGTATCCAACAATAGATTCATGGTTTTGTCACCCCGAAGGCTTCGGCAATATCTTCAGGCAGTTCATCGAAATCCTTTTCAATTTTTATTTTTCCCTTGAGAGCGCCCGGACGTCGCGGTTCTGTGCTGCGTTCATACCGGACCAGTTTGGCAACGGGCTTGCCGGCCTTACCAATGATCACTTCTTCCCCGGCCACAACCTTCTCTATGAGGGCTGAGAGATGGGTCTTGGCGTCTGAAATATTGGTGACATGCATATGGATCACCTCCGTGCCTTACAGTCTGACCAGACCAGACCAGATTGTCAAGATCTTTCAATTGCGCTGTGATACGCTGTCCGGCCAAGGTGGGACAGCGCGGAGCTTCACTTCTCAAGAGGAATATGGGCGTTAATACCGCCAATTTTTTGCACAAAATGGCGGCATGAAATCCGGAGCTCAGAAAGTCTTCTGCAGCTTGGGTGCTTTTGAGAACCGTGCGATTGTTCCCGTTCGGGAACAACCGGCCTGAGTGAATGGCAAAATAAGCAAGAGATTACCGTACGGGAATATATCGCTTGACGGCAAGATCGGCCGTTGCTGTAAATCTGCAGG
>Ga0209254_10002126_pt1 | contig 18003 bp, 16 predicted proteins | sample FrelakmetDIP11DI_FD_187148 | JGI IMG/M metagenome (GOLD analysis project Ga0209254, IMG submission 187148) | Freshwater lake sediment microbial communities from the University of Notre Dame, USA, for methane emissions studies - DIP11 DI (SPAdes)... | ecosystem: Environmental > Aquatic >...
GTATTGATGGTACCCTGGCCGCCATATAAATACGCAATTACTTTTGGCGCTCCGCCACTTGCAGGCATCAGCCGCAGCATTACCCTTTTATAAAACGGATGATCTCCGGGGGCTACCGTTGTGGGAAAGGAAATGAATACGATCCATTTGCCATCGGGAGAAACATGCGGGAACCAATCGTTATATTCATCAAAAGTAATTTGCTCTTGCCCGCTGCCATCTGGTTTCATTCGCCAGATTTGCATGGTTCCTGATTGAGTGGAATTGAAATAGATATATTTTCCGTCAGGGGAATATTCAGGTCCGTCCGCCAGTCCGGATTTATTGAAAGTCAGTTGTACTTCTGCTCCGCCGTCAATGCGTTTTTTATAAATATTATAAGCGGGGCTTTTACTTATCCGTTGTGCTGTATACACCACTTCTTTATTATTGGGACTCCAGCCATGTAAATAAGAAGGCGTACTATCTGTAACTAAAACCGGGGTTCCCCCACTCAACGGCAGGTAGTAAACCGTTGACCCGCCACCGGGAAGACCGCTCCGCTGGTGGCTTATGCCGAGCATTTTCCCGTCAAAAGAAATCAGGTGGTCGTTATTGTTTTTGTCTGCAAAACCGGTGTTTACTTTTTCCCGAACCCCGCCTTCCACAGGTATGGAATAAATAGAGCCTTCCTGGTTGAACAACAACCTCTTTCCATCGGGTGTCCAATTGGGGGCTTCAAACCTTCCGGGATCCTGGTAGACGATCTTTCTTTTACCATCAAAGACATTCATAATTTCCATACGGCTTGAGAGCACGCCATCCTGATATCCATTATACGTATCCGTTACTGTTTTTTCTATTCTCACATTCCAGGCAAGGCCTTCTTCTTTTACATCCGGATTATGGCTGCAGATAAATAATCCTGCCAATGCCTCATCCGGCATTTCAATGGCTGAGGTTCTGCCAATTTCCTGCAGGGGCTCACCCGCATTGGCTATACGCATGATAAACACCTTTCCCAAACGTTCCAGTTGTATGATCTCTGCGTGTTTTTTTACACCGTACATTTCATCTTCCGGGTCGCGCATAAAGGCACCGCGCATCCGCCGCCACTGCATGCCGGTGAGGCCATCGCCATGCACTACTGCGCTCATTTGTGCTGCATCTTCCTGGTCTGATGCACGTACCATCCAGCCGATTTTCCGGTGCGGGTCCTTGCCGGTCCCGATCAATTTGACATTCGCCGTTAATATGAAATCGCCTTTTATTTTATTGTACGCATACTGAAATTCATCCCTGTTAAACCAGATATTATATCCGGCGCCTATCAGTTGATATGATTGATCCTGGCCATTGTAGGAAACAGATCCGTTGATCTTTGGGTTACCGATATCTTTATGGTTTTCAAAAATACCCGTGTACGTGGCTTGCGAAAAAGTCGATTGAGAAATAAACAGGAACGCGGCAATCAGGAAGGACTTCATGACAATTAGTTTAAGGTGGCTAATCTTTGCGGTTAAATGTATTTTATTTCAGCATTCTTCAGAAATGCCTGCTCACTTTCGCCTGCTGGATTTATACTTCTGATTGATCACTGCTTCCATTGTTTTTCCAGAAACTTTACCTTCCGCCCATGAAATAATATCCAGGTATGCAAATGAGCGGGTTTCAAACCGGCTTTTTTCCAGGTGCCGAACCTGGTCGTAAAATTTATGAAGCCTTTCCCGGATCTCTTTCGGCGGGTAGCCAAAGCTGTGTTGTAAGAAATCAAATGTTGCGCGTTCTACGTCGGTTAGATTCTTCATTTTGGCAAAAAAGCGGTGTACCGATTTACTCAGGGAATCAAGGATATCATAGTTTCCAAGTTCGTAATGACTGAGCAGGTGAAGGAGCCGTGCATAACACTGCAGGTCAACCCTCAGGTCTCCGGGTCCGTGAATGATGCGGTGTAAATAATCAATGGCTTTATCAAAATCCCTGCTGCCGAAAAAGAGGGAAGCAATTTTATAATTGAAGAGCATGATCCTGTGCGGGTCAACATAAAGTGCATAATCTGCAAGGTTGTTTTCAATCTCGGGAACAAGGCTTACACCTTCAGTAAAACTGCCTTTCATCAGGTGTTTGTTGATCCTGGCACTATTGATGTAAATGGAAATATGTACCCTGAAATTATCATGTTTGATTGCCGCAGGTGTTTTGGCAAATTCTTCAAATTCCGCCAATGTCTTATCGAAGCCCCTGAAATTTCGCAGGGCAAAATGGGCGTTAATGAGGCTGTGGATACCTTTGATATAGTGGCCCATTTCAATATTGATCATCAGGGGGTGTTCCGCATAAAGGTCTACCCACTTTACAGCATACCGATAGTTTAGTAAGAAGTCCTGGCGGATAAAAGCATACCAGCAAAAACTCTGGTAGAGGTAAAGCAGTTCATAAAATCCGGAGATTTCTTTTAAATTAGCCGGCAGGTAGTTTTTGAAAAACAGGTTCACATCTTTTTCTTCGGTTTCATTTCTTGTGTGGCCATTGATCACATACCAGCGGTAGAGGAGAAGGGCAAGGTTTGACAATCGGGTCACCCGTTCAATATGCCGGCTGACTTCCATGGATTGTTCTGCAAGGAGCTGGGTCTTTTCGGTTGAGCTGCGTGTAATATGCAGGGTTTCGATCTTTTTCTCCAGAGATATAAGCTGTACCAGGGTATTGAATTTCTGGTTGGTCTGTGCCAGCTCTTTTGCCTTATCGATTATTTTGAGGCTTTGGAGTTTCAGGCCCTTATTATAGAGCAAGCGGGCATCATCCAGGTGTTCACTGAGCTGCAGATCTATGCTGTCCTTTGATTTCAACAACCGAAGGCTTGCGAGTAACTCTTTATAGAGGTGCGTCTTAAGATTGGCCAGTTTCGATTTATTGAGGGAACTGATCTTTTTGAACAGTATCTTCTCATCGTATTCTTCCATACTGTCCAGGGCATCGAATAACTGTACAACCTTCAGGTCCTCTTTATCTGAACTTCTCTTAATATATATCTTGAAATGTCTCTTTTCAGCTTTCTCCAAAGATTTTACCAGCTGAAAAAGAGCATCTGAAAAACGTGTTGACATCAATGCGAAATTTTAGTGAAACCCAATACAGACAAGCATTTTGCAATCATATTCCGGCTTTGGCATCATATCCCGGGGATAAACCTGTTTTGACCATGACCAGAGATGCCTGTACTTTTGAATTGTTAATCAAACCAAGGGGTAAAGGGAACGGAAATTGAGGGTCAGAATAAAATCCCAACCGGTTTAAAAAAGATACATTATCTCTTTTTTCATATGGCAAGCAATCGTTGATGGTCGGCTGTTTTTACAGCGGACCTTTTTTTTGCGCTATTATGGCGCCAGATGGGTTGCATTCGTTGATGACCGGAATAAAAATACATTAACTCCGGTACATTGAAAAGTAAATTCCAAATTCATTTTATATTGATTATTAACGGGTTACCCGAAACTTTACAAAAAAGTGCCGGCTTTTTGGCCGGCACCCTTTGCTAATAGGCACTAATTTGATGATTTAACGGATGGTTTTTTGACTATTTGGTGTTTTTCCTGTCGATCTTGATCCTGGTGATAACCGGGTCTGCATAACGGGATACTTCGAAGATCACAGCATTATTTCCAAGTTCTTCTTTATTGAAAAGATAGTTTCTTGTAAATTCTGTACCCTCTACCACTTCCTGGTGCATAATGTTACCATCCTGGTCTTTAATTACAACGTTCAACTTTACGTTTTCAGGGTTTTTAATGTTGAGTTTATAAACCGGTTGTGTGTTTTTATAACCGGCAAAAGTTACTACTGCTTCTGGCTCTGTAGTGTTTGCATGGACTGCGGTAAAAATAAAAGATGAGCCCATTAACAGAAATGCGGTTGCGAAATTTTTAATGTTCTTTTTCATTGTAAAATGTTTAAAATTTTATTAATTGTTTGTTTGATTTAATAGTGACTGTTAACAAAATGTTTTGGCAAACAATGCAGTCGGTTGGCAAGAATGATGATAATAAATCTGCAGCAGTTATTATACGGGAATGTCTCCCTCTTGTGTAATGATAACGCAAAGCTAGTGCCGAAATTTTCATTGAGCAACTCAAGTTATGCCTGAGTTATTGATAGTAAAACAAAATCATATCTTCTGAAACCCTTATCAGGAAAGGATTTCAAGGAAATTATACTATGATGCCCAACATGAATCTGTTAAAGAAAACAATAAAGAAAAGCGTATAAAGGGTATACAATGTTATGATTCAGTTATAATATATACATTCGGTAAGTAATTAGTAAAACTTGTTGTATGACTACAAGGCGCGATTTTCTTCAAACACTTTCTGCCCCACTTCTTGCAATGCCTTTTTTATCGGGGAGTGATATCCATGTTTCATATGATGGTCCCGTTCTTCGTGTAGCCATCATGGGGCTTGGCAGTTATGGCACCCGTGTTGCAGAGGCGATGAGATCCTGTAAAAAAGCAAAACTTGTTGGTGTGATCAGCGGTACGCCTTCCAAGATAAAAGACTGGCAATCGAAATACGGCATACCGGAAAAGAACTGTTATAACTACCAGGATTTTGATAAGATCAGGGATAACCCGGATATAGATGCTGTATACGTTATTACGCCCAATGCACTGCATAAAGACCAGGTGATACGTGTGGCAAAAGCAGGCAAACAGGTGATATGCGAAAAACCTATGTCGGTAAATGCTTCGGATGCACAGCAAATGGTTGATGCCTGTAAGAAAGCCGGAGTGAAATTGCTGATCGGCTACCGGATGCATTTTGAGCCCAAGACACTTGAGATCGTTCGGATGAGAAAAGCGGGCGAGTTTGGCAAAGTGTTGTTTTTCCAGGGGCTTTCCGGATTCACCATTGGCAATCCTAATCAATGGAGGATGAATAAGGAACTGTCAGGTGGCGGGGCCATGATGGATATTGGTATTTATTCGGTTAATGGAGCCCGTTATATGATCGGGGAAGACCCCATTTGGGTAACTGCACAGGAAGTGAAAACGGATCCTATAAAATTTAAAGATGGGATCGACGAGACCATTACTTTTCAATTTGGTTTTCCCGGCGGTGCGGTTGCTTCCTGTTTGTCAACCTACAGCATGAATAACCTGGACCGGTTTTTTCTGAATGGAGAAAAAGGCTTTGCGGAGATGCAGCCTTCCACAGGGTATGGTCCCATCCAGGGTCGCACACATAAAGGTGAATTGAATCATCCGCATGTAACACATCAGACCTTTCAAATGGATGAAATGGCGGGAATCCTGCTTGAAGGGAATGTGCCGGTTGTTCCTGTTGACGGCGAAGAAGGTTTGAAAGACATGAAGATCATTGATGCGATATATAAAGCCGTTCAGACAGGTAAGCGGGTTGATCTGAATTTGTAATACAATCCCATATTTGCGCCAATTTATCTTTGCAGTTAGTTCAATCTTACATATTGCGATTCTGTAATTCCATTTGAATTATCTTTAAATCCAAACCCAAATTACATGTCAATCAACAGAAGAAAATTCCTAGGATTATCTGCCTTCGGTACAGGTGCCCTGACTTTCACACAAGATATTTTTGGCAGAAACCGAAACCAGGAAGACATCGATTATGATCTCCCTAAAGTGATCCGTGATCTGAAACCAATGGTGGATGGCGTTGTACCGATCACCGTGGAAGAAAGAAAACAAAGGATCGCCAAAGCGCAGCAATTAATGGAACAGCATAAGATAGATGCGATTTTTATGGAGGGAACGGTTTCCTGTTTTTATTATACGGGCATGCGTTGGGGGCAGAGTGAACGTACATTCGGGCTGGTGATACCCGCTAAGGGATCCATTGCATATGTTTGTCCGAAGTTTGAAGAGGACCGCGCCCGGGAACTTATAAAACCTGATTTTGGGGATGATGTCCGTTGCTGGGAAGAACATGAGAGCCCATATGCATTGATTGCAGGTATCGTAAAAGACAGGGGTGCAAAACATAAACGCATTGGCCTCGAGGAGCGTGTGAGGTTTTTCATTGCTGATGGCATTAAAAAAGAAGCCCCCGGATTTGAGATCGTTGACGCCACTCCTGTAACCGCCGGTTGCAGGATGTACAAAAGCAAGGCCGAAATAGCGCTCATGCAATATGCAAGTGATGTAACTATAGAAGCATATAAAGCCACTTTCGCTACCATCAGGCCAGGTATGTCTCAATCAGAATTCAGCAGTAATTTATCAGCTGCTTTCCGTAAACTGGGTTACAGTGGTGGTGCGCTGGTGCTGGTGGGAAAATATTCCGCCATACCACACGGAACCATCGTGCCACAAATCATTAAAGAAGGGGATGTCCTGCTTGTAGATGGCGGAACCAGTGTGGAAGGATACGCATCTGATATTACGCGGACTATAGTTGTAGGAAAGGCTTCTCAGCGCCAGACCGATATATGGAATCTTGAGAAAAAAGCACAGGACGCAGCCTTTGCTGCCATAAAGATCGGGGCTACCTGTGAATCTGTTGATGCTGCTGCCAGGGCCGTTATTGAAAATGCCGGTTTCGGGAAAAATTATAAACTGCCAGGGCTCCCTCACAGAACCGGCCATGGCATTGGCCTTGAAGGGCATGAGTGGACCAATTTTGTAAAGGGGAATAAAACCTTACTTGCCCCTGGAATGTGCTTTAGCGATGAGCCTACCATCGCTATTCCCGGCGAGTTTGGGATCAGGCTGGAAGACTGCCTCTATATTGCAGAAGACGGCCCACATTTCTTTTCGAAGCTTAGTAAGTCGATAGAAGAGCCATTTGGATAAATAGCCATACATATGAAAGTCAAATTTGCTTGCCTGCTTTTATTCTTTTCAATAGCCACTTTTGCACAGCAAATCCCTCTGCCGGAACATCCCCGCCCTGATTTCGAACGCCCAAACTGGATCAATCTCAATGGGTCATGGGACTTTGAATTCGACAGTCTGAATATTGGGGTCGATAAAAACTGGCAAACTGGAAATATCACTTTTTCTAAGAAGATCAATGTCCCTTTTTCCTGGGCTTCAAATTTGTCGGGTATAAAAGGTGATGCGGATTTTGCCTGGTATAAAAGAACAATATCCGTTCCAAAATCATGGGCAAATCAACGTGTATTCGTTACCGTTGGTGCTTCCGACTGGGAAACCACCATATGGCTGGATGGAGTTTTGATAGGCCGGCACCAGGGTGGATATACGCCGTTTTCATTTGAACTGACGGATAAGGTGAAATATGACGCGCAACAGAAGCTGGTGATCCGGGTAGATGACAAGCGTCGTGATTTCACCTTATATGGTAAACAGGGCTATGGTAATGCAAGGGGTATCTGGCAAACCATCTACCTGGAAGGCCGGGGTAACGAGTACATTGAATCTGTACACTTCAGTCCGGATATTGATAAAAAGAAAGTAAGGGCAGAACTGATTTTATCGGATGAAATGAAATCAGCAGCTGAAATCAGTTTCCGGATCAAAACACCTGACGGATTTATCCTTTCTAAAAATACTGTTCCTCAAAATATGTACAGGGCGGTTTTTGATATTGACATTCCTAATCCCCGTTTATGGAACCTGGATGACCCCTTTCTATATGAGACCGAGATTACGATGCGTGGTGATGTGGTGAAATCTTATTTCGGGATGCGTAAAATCTCTGTGGTTAATCTGCCCAATACGAATTATCCATACATCGCATTGAATGATCAGCCTGTTTACCTGCAATTAGCACTCGACCAATCCTATCATCCCGATGGATTCTATACATTTCCTACTGATGATTTCATGAAAAACGAAATCAAATTAAGTAAAGACATTGGCCTCAATGGAATAAGGACGCATATAAAAATTGACATACCCCGTAAGCTTTATTGGGCAGATAAACTGGGTTTGCTGGTAATGTCAGACTTACCCAATTCATGGGGTGAGCCGGATGAAAAAATGCAGGCCGAATCAGCCTATACTTTGCGGGAAATGATTAAAAGAGATTATAACCACCCCGCTATTTTTTCCTGGATCGTTTTTAATGAAACCTGGGGACTGACAACCAAAGTGGTGGAAAACGGGCAATCAAAATCTGAATACCTTCCCCGCACCCAGAACTGGGTTGCTTCAATGTATTACCTGGCTAAATCGCTCGACCCAACCCGCCTGGTTGAAGATAATTCCATTTGTTGCGGTCGCGGACATACGGAAACAGATATAAACTCCTGGCACGAATATTTACCCGGATGGGAATGGGAAAATCATTTGAGTACTATTGATAAAAACACCTTTGAAGGAAGCAGTTATCATTTTGAAAAAGGATTTAAACAAGGGAACCAGCCCAATATAAATTCCGAATGTGGCAACGTGTGGGGTTACGAAGGCAGCACTGGCGATGTAGACTGGTCATGGGATTATCACCGGATGATCAATACTTTTCGGAAGTACCCTAAAGTGGCGGGCTGGCTATATACCGAACATCACGATGTGATCAATGAATGGAACGGCTACTGGCGTTTCGACCGTACTAAAAAATTCACGGGCCTGGATGATATTTTTCCAGGGATGACTGACCAGGATTTTCATTCAACATTTTATCTTTCAACGGGGAATGAAATTTGTAAAACAGTGAAGGCGGGAGAAACACTCAACGTGCCACTATTCATTTCCGTTATGACCGGAAAAACCATAAAAGGCAATCAGCTATACATAGATTATTCCGTAGATTTTTTTGATAAAAGCGGGGAAACGAAAACACTGATCAATGGCAAAACCTCATTCGATTATCAACCCTGGATGCAAAAGCAATTGACCGGATTGAATATTAAGATGCCTGAAATGTCGGGGCTGGGAATAGTAAAGCTCACTTTGAAGGATGCTGAGGGAAATATGCTGCACCATAATTTTATGAACTTTATTGTAAAATCAGCCGGCAATAAATCAAACTTTACCGTCTTTGAAGTACTGCCGAAGGATTTTAAAAAATCTTCCTGGTCACAAAAAAGCTGGAATGTAATGGAAGGCTTAAAAGTAAATGGCACCGGGACGGGTTATTTTGAATATGAAATTCCTGTTTCGAAATCATTCAAAATTTCCGGTACTAAAGAAGCATATATTTTATTTGAAGCATCGGCCAAGCAATTATTTGATAAAGACAAAGAGGCCGGGTTTGATAAAAACCAGGACTATATGCTGGGCGCTAAAGTATCGCCGCATAAAAATCCGAATGCTTATCCCATGACCGATGAACAAAAATTTCCTTCGGTCATAAGTGTATATGTCAATGGTAAAAAAGTCAAAACGGTTACTTTGCCAGATGATCCTGCAGACCACCGGGGAATATTATCGTGGCATAACCAGTTGCAGGATAAAAAATTGAGAGAAGCCGGCTCTTATGGCTATTTGGTAAAAGTTCCTGTATCAAAAGATGATCTGAAAAATGCAGCGGGCAAAGGATATTTAAGTTTGAAAATTCAAACTGAAGGAGAAGGCGGGCTGGCTATTTATGGTGAGGACTTTGGCCGGTACCCGGTTAATCCAGGTGTAGTAATCATATCAAAATAAAATGTTCCAGTCGAGTTAACGCAGCTATAACATTTTCTTTTTCCATTGTTCAGCCGCATAATTTGCTGCCCTGGCGGTAAGTGCCATATATAAAATTGACGGGCTTTGATTTCCGGTACTTGTCATACAGGCACCGTCTGTTACAAATACATTTTTACAGTGGTGTAGCTGGTTCCATTCATTCAGCATAGAATCTTTGGGATCCTTACCCATACGGCAGCCGCCCATTTCGTGGATATCCAATCCTGGGGGCTGATGATTGTCATAAGACGTGATATCGTAAACCCCGGCTTTTTCAAACATCTGGGAAGTTTGTTCAATAAAATCTTTTACCATCTTATCGTCATTTTCATCATAGTCAACAGATACCACTAATTGGGGGATGCCGTAAGGATCTTTTTTATCGGCGCTAAGCCTGACATGATTTTTTTCTTTGGGGATGGTTTCACCTTGCATATAAGCGTAAACCCTCCATCCGCCTGGCTCCTGCATGGATTCTTTGAAAGAAGACCCAATGGTTTCGTTTGTGCCCGACTGATCAAATCTTTCTCTGTATGCCCCGGCAAATGTGGTATAACCGCCAATGAAATCTGCGTCTGTCTTTTCCAGGTTCCTGTAATTTGCAATGATCGTTTCGGTAGGATTTCGGCCAAAAAAATATGTATCGCTAAATCCGTCTATTTTTCCACCTATACCTGTACGGTAGTTATGGTGACAAATATATTTTCCCAACAGCCCGGAATCATTTCCCAGGCCATTCGGGAATCTTTTTGAAACAGAATTAAGTAAGATCAGATTGGTGTTCAGCGCAGACGCATTGACAAAAATAATTTTAGCGAAATGTTCCGAAACCTGTTTTGTATGTGCATCAATTACTTTTATACCGGTTGCTTTTTGTTTTTCTTCATCATAGATGATCGAGTGGACTACAGCATCTGTTAAAACAGTCAGGTTGCCTGTCTTTTCAGCCCAGGGAATAGTGGATGAAACGGAACTGAAATAACCCCCAAATGGACAGCCTCTCATACACAGATTCCTGGACTGGCATTTTGCCCTGCCTTGTTCCAGGTGGATGGGTTCCGGTTCTGTAATATGCGCCCAGCGTGCATGTACGAGGTGTCTGCCAAACTCTTTGAACAGCACATCTTTCAAATGTGCTTCCACACAATTCAGGTCAAAGGGTTTTAAGAAATATCCATCAGGCATTGAGGCGATCCCGTCTTTATTGCCACATACCCCGATAAATTTTTCTACATGCGTATACCAGTCATCCACATCTTTATATCGGATGGGCCAGTCGATACCAAATCCAAAGCGTGCCGGACCGGTAAATTCATAATCACTCCATCGCTGGCAGGCCCTTCCCCATATAATTGATTTGCCGCCCAGTTGGTAGCCACGTATCCAGTCGAAAGGTTTTTCCTGCACATATGGCTGAATGGCATCTTCAATAAAAAAGTGTGCATTGTCTTCTCCAAATCCTGCTGACTTTGTGATCAACGGATTCTTTTTTCTGAAGGCTTCGGTTATGTTGCCCCGATGCGGAAGTTCCCAGGGGGCTTTATTGGCAGTTGGATAGTCTTTAATATGCTCTACTTTTCTTCCTCTTTCAACCAGTAAAGTCTTTAACCCTTTTTCACAAAGTTCCTTGGCGGCCCAACCGCCGCTGATGCCTGAACCAATGACGATGGCATCGTATGTAATATGATTATCCGGCATTATTAAAGTTTACATTGTCATTAAGTATATAGAAAGTTACATAAATACGCAGATTATATTTTCAGTTTCAATGAAAGGGTTCGCGTATACATTTACTTATTTTCGAGGCTTTATACCCAGCCATAGTCCCGCTGCTATCAATGATAAAACGGCTGCAATATGCAATGCGTTCTCCCAACCAATATAAGATGCAATCAGGGGTGTTAACATGGGCGAAATCAATCCTCCCAGGTTGCTGCCCATATTCATGATCCCGCCGGCTTTACCACTGTTATTTCCGGAGATATTGATCATCATAGCCCAAAATGGTCCTTCCACGCATAGCACAAAGGCGGTGGCAAAGGCAAGTGTAACCGCGGCAACTATTGCATTTCCGGTATGTGCTCCGATGGAGATCAGTAATCCTGACATAGCCATACCTGTTACAGGGACGATTCGACTACCCCAAACAGATCCTAATTTCCCGGCTGCAAGCCGGTCGGAAATCAGTCCGCCAAGTGGGATGGAGATAATCGATAAGATCCAGGGAAGGCTGCTCATCCATGCCCCGTTGAGTAAACTGAAATGCCTTTCCTGCACCAGGTAAATGTAAAACCAGGAAACAAAAATATACCCCACATACCCTTGTAATGTGTAACTGAGGGTAAGCAGGATAAAACTGGCGGATTTCAATTTGGCTGTGTCAGAAACATCCGCTGCTTCAACTATCGTTACATTTTCAGTAACAGGATGTTTAAACCCAGGTCCCTTTACTCTTGACCAGAGGATAGCCATAATTAATGCAGGAATTGCCGAAACAACTAAAGCAGTCCGCCATCCGGAATGCACCATGATATTGGAAACAAGCGGCGGGGCTATAGCCGAGCCTAATCCAACTGCAGCGATCACAATACCATTGGCCCGGCCCTGGAACCCTGACGGCACCCACATCGCAACGCCTTTTGCCGCGCCAGGAAAAGTGGGGGATTCGGATACACCGAGTAGAAATCTGATTATTAAAAAAACTACCAGTGCATAGCTGCCGTTGACAAGGAGAGGACCCCAACCTGTCAGAGACTGTATAACGGTTAAGGCTACCCAGAACCAGGCGGCCCAGCCCAGAACTTTGGCAGCGCCCCATTTATCGGCAAGGGCACCTGCAGGTACCTGGAACAAAGCATATCCCAGGAGGAATGCACTGAAAACCCGCCCCATCTCTATTTGGGACAGTCCGAATTCTTCCATTAACAGGGGGCCTGCTGTGGAAACATTCACCCTGCAGATATAACTGGCAGTAGCCGTTGCACAGAGCAACATGACCATTTTCCACGGCGTGCTGTTTTTATTCATATCAGTCTTTTTGACATCAGGATTTCTGATGCGCCGTCTATGATGAAGTCTTTCAATTCGCCTGAAACTTTAAATCCCAATTTTTCATAAAGTGCCTGTGCCCTGGTATTAAAAGAAGAAACACAGAGAAAGAGATACCTTGCTTTTATTCTGAAAAGATCTTCTGTATATTGTATGAGGGCTGCGCCAACACCCATGTTCCGAAATTCGGTATCAACGGCAATTGATTTGATATACGGCGAACCGGCCAAGCCTTTAGGATGGATAATAATTACACCACAGGCTTTTCCCTGCCGGTGTGCGATATAGACCTCGTGTTCAGGATTATGACAGGATTCGCGAATTCTTTCCGGGCTTATTCCTAAGGAAATCCATGGCTCAGATATTGAGAGCAATCCTGCTGCCCAGTTCTTTTCTTCAGTGCTGGCGATGGAAAATTCTAACTGCCCCATTTTTTTTGAAGATATATTTTGAATTATTCAAGATCATTAATTTGGTAGAAGGTACCAAAGAAATTACATAAAGTGCTAAGGTTAAAAGCAATTGCTGATCTTTGATCAGTAAAATTTTTCTGTGTTTTATGACGATTGCAGAGTTCAATAAATCAGCTCATTTTGAACAAGAAGAATTTGTTCGTGAAGAGTCAACTTCAGTAAATGGTTTACAGGAGTATGGGGAATATCAAATCCATTATTATTTGCTGCCTGATTTTGCCGTGGAAGTTTATGTATTCAAGGAAACCGGCAGAATTTCCAGGTTTAAAGCAATTCCTGCCGAACAGGTGCCTCCGGGGATCATTGGAAGTAAGCTATGACTATGAACAAAAATATTATTTATAGGATTAAGTATTTAGAAGGCAAAGCCTTTTTACAAGGTTATTTTATTGACTTGATCCAAAAAAGTACCAAAAACAATTATCCCGCACGTGCGGGAGTTAAAGAGACAAATAATCCTCCCCCTAAAACCTGAGTATGTGTTAAGCTCGAAATTCACCCCCTCCAGCGGGGGATAATACTTCTCCAAAACCTTCATATAAAAATTCAGTGAACACTTGTATCAAAACAACCTTGCAGGGAAAGGCTGTTTATCCCCCTCTGGAGGGGGTGAACCTCGGAGGCTTATACTGTGGTGCTTTAGGGGGAGGACAATCCTTATTTAAATCTCACAATAGATCACATGTATAACCGCTAACCCTTGATCCAAATTACAAATGGGTCTTAAATGGATAATCCTAATTATTAAATCACACTGCCTTTAATGTATGCAGTTAAAACAATTATCCATACTGATTTAGAAATCATACTCAATCCCGGTACTCACCGTATAATTGATCCTGGGTACTCCAATTACAGGTTTATTATCATAGAGGTAATTTACATTAAAATTCAATGCTAACTTTTTACCAGCTTTCACACTGAATTTAAATTGGTCAAGTATCCTGTAATCATTCAAATAGCTGAAAAGGGGTTGATAAAATACAGTATTAATCATCTCTGTATTTTCATTCGGCTGATATGAAAAAGAAATATAGCTGCTGCTGCGTATGTCGTTATGAATTGTTTTCTCTTCATTCAATTCCCTTTCATATTCATGCATGACAAGGCTGGCGGCATATAACCTGAATGTCTTTTTTTCAGCTAATTTAAAACGAGGCCCGGCTCCGGTAAGAATCCGGTAATCAATTTTTGTGACGGGGTTTTGCAGTATCTGGGTGAAAAATTCAAGCCTTAAAATTTTATTCAGCTTCCTGTTATATCGCAGATGGAAAAATGAATTATTGATCAGGTTTTGCGATGAACCGGACAAAAAACCATAATTGCCCAGGATCAAAAAAAGATCTTTTTGCGTTTTGTATTGAAGATGGGCATTTAACTGGACCAGGAAGATCTCCTCTGTGTTTTTCGTGAGGGATAACAATGCTCCCACACTTCCCATCCATCCTGTTGTATCTGATTGCATCCGGGCATTTTCCACATTAATGATCTGGCCATGAACGGTAATATTGCAAAAGAATAGGATCAGGGAAATAAAAAATATCCTAACCATGATGAAAAAGGGAATTCAACATAAAACTGTTTGCAATTTACACTTTTATTCAGGTGACGGGTATTAAAAAATATGAAAAAGATAATACTGATCCCTTTTTTCCAGGTTAGGAAAATGGTTTAAAATTTCAGTTGTTTACATATTGAATCAGTTTTTTGTTTTCATTGCCAGGGATACATGATTCAAATTGAAGCATGTATCTTTCCGGATCTGTACCTGTAAACTTATTTACGTGAAAGTATTTGTCGCTTACCATATGTTGATCTGGGCTGGTAAATACATTATTAGTTTTATTATACTCCAGCCATTTTTCCGGACTAGCCAGGATGAAGGAAACACATACCGCTTTTTTTTCTGAATATTTATGCATTCCCCGGCGTTCATCAACAAGCCCAAGATAACTGCCTCCCTTTACATGGTAGATTTTGGCCCAGCCCTGGTCTGTGATACGTGGCATTCCATATACTTCCTGAAAGAATGTTTCCATTCTCTGAAGGTCCTTATAGTATAACCAGGTAATGGTTGCATTAATGCCTAAAGTACCCTGAATCCTGCTGTTTTTAGAGGCTTCAACGACAGGTGTTTTTTCCAGCAAGGGGACAAGGGTCTCGTTCTCCGGATGTTGCTTAAATGTTTCGAATTCCAATAAATATCCTTCAGGATCTGAAATCACAAAGCCGTCATGCGGCCCGCCTTCACGTGGTTTATATTCATATTTGAAAGGAACGGAATTTTGTTTCAGATAGGCATTCCATTCTGCAAGCTGTGTTGTAAGTAACGCAACGGCCACTGTTTTAGGGTCGTTTACATCGTGCAGGCTATTGGCGAAACCTGTCAGTGTTAAAAAGGAGTTTTCTGCCAGCCTGATTATTTTTATATCACCATAATCCGCAACCAGTTCCATCCCTAAAGTTCCGGTATAAAAATCAGTTGCTTTTTCTACATCTTTATAATAGAAATAGAGGTTGCTGCCCTGTAACCCAAAATGCTGAAGGTTCCGGTAGGCAGAATTTTTCTGTAAGAGGTCATTAATTCCCTGAGAGGAATATCCCAGCAGCCTGCCAAAACGACGGGCAATTTCTTCACGATCTTTTCCGGTATATTTTCCCTTAGATTGCAGCAATTGTATATCAGCCTTTAATTTATCGTAGGCATCTTTTGTGGTGCCTTTATAGATTAGCAATACCTCTTTATCCTTTGATATAGCTTCCGGAAAAAGATCTGAGGAAATCAGGCTTTTCTCCCTGTATAGTTCAACGGAATTTTTTTTCGCCAGTGTTGTGGCATCCTCAATCAACATGTCGATTTCCTGAGTAGTGAGGGCTTCGCTCAAGGCCAACTTTTTTACTCCGGCATTTACCAGTTCGGCAAAACCCCCGATTACGCCAAGTTGATAGGATCGCTGATCAATTGAATTGGCTGATTTATCAGCATTATGGCAACTAAAAAATGTAAGTGTAAAAAGAAATACGCATGCCGTTGTTTTAATCAAATTCATCTTGTACTATTTACAGATGAAAATTACATTATTTCAGGCGGTGAACGGGTAATTAAAAGTAATGGCAGATCCTACCGGATAGCTATTATTAGAAAAATGAAGTGGAGAAAATATAAAACCTACGGGATGGAAACATATTGAGAGACTGATTTGATCTTTTTTAATAGCGCCCGACCATAAGCGAACATAATCCGGTTCTTTGCAAGACTTATCCGATAAGTTAATCATGAAAGTAAAAAGACAGGCATAAAGGTATAAGGATCAATAGATGTTTCCTTTTCGATCTGGTCAGGATATTCTCCCAGTTCAAGTTCTATAAATGAATCAGCCTCCTTTGTTCTCCAGAGATAGAGCTTATCCGCATTTGGTGTGTCTTGAAATACTTCGGGCAGCATGGATTGAATCAACCCGTTCCAGCAGGCATCTTCCAGCATTTCATTATCCGTTAAGCGATTTGGGTTGCCGGCATCTTTTTTATCCTGGCATTGCCTTGAAGAAAAGCGCGTTCCCGTAATCAATAAGACTTCCTGTTGTGTAGATTTTGTTTTCATACTTCAACTTAATTAAGCCGTTACTTTTTAGACGTATGATTCGCCAAAAAGTAAATGGGATTTGGATAATTTCCTGTTAAACTAAATGTAAAGACCAGTGTCGCTTACCTGCCCAGGATGCAAAGCATTCATTATCAGGCACAGATTTCAGCAAGCTTATAACGTAGCTTTTTTGAGATTAGTATTTTGCTGTATTCTGAGCCTGCACATAATTAGGCATAATCATGGAAACCTGAGGAAAAAAGACCTTTGCGTATGGGTTTGGGAGCATCGGGGGTGTTAAAAGTTTAAACGGAAATGAGGAATGCTATAAAAATACCCCCTGGAAAAGTTATTCCAAAGGGGGTATTGGCTCATATTTTATGACCCAAAAAATAAAATGCAGACAGGAAAAATTTACTAATCGTTTTCTTCAAAGTGCAAATGCTGGTGATGTGCACCTGCGCCAATATGTAAAGTAAACCCTACTATAGCCAAATCCTTGAGTATATTAATCAACGCCCATTGACGCATTTCAGCATCTCCAGCGTTGATTGAATTAGGCACATGAATGGTTAATATAAAAAACAACAGAAACCCTGCTGTCAGATAGCTGGTAAATTTCACATACTGGTTGGTTATAAAAGAGACGCCTACGAGTATAAAACTTGCACCAACAAGGTACGCCCAGCGAATACCACCCGGTAAAAAATTGGGGACATATACCAGCAGATCCTCTGGATATATGAAATGAAAAATTCCGAAAAGTATAAATACTACAGCAAGAAGGTAAATCGCTATTCGGGAAACAATGTGATAATGTTTCATATGTTTATTGTTTTTGGGTTTAAGCCACATAGAAGATACAACAAAAAATTTATTCTAATTTAAGGTTTAGGGGATAAAAATGATATTTATTATCAAAAATGAGGTACCTGCCCATCCGAAGGGATCATTTTGATATGAATCCGGATGGGAATTTGAAGGGTTGAACCCGTATACAGGTTCTGTTGAGAAAGAGATAACCGATATGTATAGGGGAGAACATGTCTGGAAATTGCAAAAACCATTCCCTGGTGGCTTTATATAAAGCATTTTACCGGCTGGTTAAAATGGCCCCCTGTTTGTATTTTAAAATAAAGGTTTTCGGAATAAAAAAAGCCGTTCATGGCAGAACGGCTTTTACGATCGAATTATACTGATTATTTTTTCTCCAGCCTGACTTTATCCACAATGGCTGTTTGGTCTAATGTTACTGAAATACTTCTTTGCGCATCTTTATGAATCGTATCATTAGGAAAAAAAGATAA
>Ga0209254_10002127_pt1 | contig 17995 bp, 17 predicted proteins | sample FrelakmetDIP11DI_FD_187148 | JGI IMG/M metagenome (GOLD analysis project Ga0209254, IMG submission 187148) | Freshwater lake sediment microbial communities from the University of Notre Dame, USA, for methane emissions studies - DIP11 DI (SPAdes)... | ecosystem: Environmental > Aquatic >...
ATTTAACAATAAGGTTTTGATCATAGGATATGGTGCGGTAGCCAAGTGTACGCTCCCAATCCTGCTCCGGCATGTAACTATACCGCTTGAAAATATCACAATTATTGATTTTAAAGATAAAGCACAGGATCTAAAAGCGTGGACAACGGGTGGACTCCGGTTTTTCAAGAGAAAAGTCACACCGGACAACCTTGACCAGATTCTGTCTGATTATCTTTCATCGGGAGGTCTGTTGATAGATCTTGCCTGGAATATCGACTGCTGCGAGCTGGTGCAGTGGTGCCATGATCATAACGTCCTGTACGTGAACACATCAGTGGAAGCCTGGGATCCTGACGCGGAAAAGTTTACTGCGAGCCCCTACGAAAAAACCCTGTATTACCGTCAGATGAAACTCCACGAACTGACAAAAGACTGGCATGATGGCGCAACGTCTGTTGTTGACCACGGTGCAAATCCCGGCCTGATCTCACATTTTGCACGGCAGGGGCTTGTTGATATTGCGCGCCGGATGATTGCTGATGGGATAGCACCAGAACCGGACCTGATGGAAGACCAGATCCGGGATAAGAATTTTGCTGCGCTTGCCATGGAGACTGGTATAAAAGTCATTCACTGTTCAGAGCGGGACACCCAGATCTCAAGGTCACCCAAAACGGTCGATGAGTTTGTAGGAACCTGGTGTATTGAAGGACTCAGGGAAGAAGGTACCGCTCCTGCGGAAATAGGGTGGGGAACTCATGAAAAAGAGCTGCCCGATCAGGCTTTTGTACCTCCTGTCGGGCCGAAGAACGAGATTCTGCTCGCAAGGATGGGTATCAATACGTGGGTCCGGTCCTGGCTTCCCCATCATGAGATCGTGGGAATGGTCATCCGGCACGGTGAAGCATTTGGCATATCTGACCGCTGGACTGTGTGGAAGGATGGAAAGGCAATCTACCGGCCGACTGTTCATTATGCATATTTACCCTGTGATGCAACGATTGCATCCCTCCATGAGCTGCGGGGCAGAAATTACGAACTGCAGCCTAAATTACGGATACTGAACGACAGGGAGATCATTTCCGGGGCAGATATTTTAGGAGCCCTCCTCATGGGCCATCCCTATAATTCATGGTGGACCGGCAGTATCCTTTCCATTGAGGAAGCAAAGACCCTTGCTCCCGGCCAGAATGCAACCACGGTCCAGGTAGGACTGGGGGTGGTTACTGCCGTGATGTGGATGATAGAAAACCCGAAGAAGGGTTTCTGCCTTCCAGATGATCTGCCCCATGAGGGTGTGCTGGAGATTGCAAGGCCATATCTGGGTGAATTCTATTCCGGTCCTTCAGACTGGACCCCTTTGAAAAACAGGAAGATATACCTCAAAGAGAACCCGGAGAATAATTATGACTATGATGATGTCTGGCAATTCAAAAACTTCTTATTTGTGCGATGAATCACACTTATACTGACAAAGGTGGGAAAAACAGTGAAAACGGAAACGAACATAAAGGAGCATGATGACGGGGTCCCTCATATCGGCAAAGCGAGGAAAGAACTGCTGCAAAAACTGGCGGGTGAGCAGGGAACTCCCATTTTTGTGATTGACCATGAAAAAATACGCTCAAATTACCGGGAATTTAAAAAGGTCCTGCCAAAAATCCAGGTGTATTACGCGGTAAAGGCAAACTCAAATCCCGAGATTGTCAAGACACTCTACGATATGGGATCCAGTTTTGATGTTGCATCCATGCCTGAATTCATGATCGTCTTTGAAAATATCAAAAAAATGCCAAAAAAAGAGCGTCAGGCCTGGATTTGGGATAAGATCATCTATGCAAATACCATCAAACCGATAGAGACTCTTGAAGCTCTCGATCAATACAACCCACTTGTCACGTTTGATAACAGCGAAGAACTCAAAAAACTCAAACAGCATGCGCCCCATGCCGGCCTGGTCTTACGGATACGGGTTCCCAATACCGGTTCCATGGTAGAACTCTCCTCAAAGTTCGGGGCTCACCCGGGTGAAGCGGTTGATCTGATTGCCGATGCATTTGACATGGGCCTTGTCGTAGAAGGATTAAGCTTTCATGTGGGCAGCCAGTGCACCAATTTTGAGAATTATGTCCAGGCTTTACAGCTGTCTGCAGATATTATCAAAGAGACAGAAACACGGACAGGCCGGAAGATCAGGATCCTTGATATCGGGGGCGGTTTTCCGGTGAAGTATCATCCGGAAGTAAAATCCGTTAGAACTCTTGCAAAAAAACTTGATGCCGAAATCAAGCGATTGTTCCCCCCGGATATGGAGATTCTCGCAGAACCGGGAAGGTTCCTCGTGGCAAATGCCTGTATGCTGGTTGCCAAAGTGGTCGGGAAAGCGTTCCGTGACGGGAAACCCTGCTATTATATCAATGACGGGGTCTATCACACGTACTCGGGACAGGTTTTTGATCATGTCACCTACCCGGTCATGGCTTTTCATGATGGTGAAACCAAGATCTCAGCCGTGTTCGGACCTACCTGCGATGCCTTTGATACGATCACCCTCTCCGCAGACCTGCCGGATCTTGAGATAGGGGATTTGGTCTATTCAGAAAATATCGGTGCCTATTCCCATGCCTCATCCACCTACTTTAACGGGTTCCCCCCGGCAAAAGTGGTACATATCAACCGGTAATTTTTTTTAGAACGGGCAATATCACTCTTAACATCAAAAAACAAGAGGCAAAACAATACCCCGGGTGGTTTTGAAGAATTCCTTTACCTCTTAATATGAAAGATAAAGTATTGGTAAGATGACGAGGGGACAGTGCCAGTCCCTCTATACCGCCCCTGCCCTCATCGCTATTATGACGTAGTACCTTTCCGGGGGGATCGCATTTGGGGGAGCCGAAGCGGAGGGGGTGAAACCCCCTGTTGAGCGTTCAGGTTTTTTAAAAACATTTCTCCAGAGCCCCGCCGACCATCCTTTTATGGCGCGGTATTCCGGCAAGCCGGACAGTTCAGCGCATAATCGCGAATTCCCTCGTTCCAGGGCGTAAACCCGATACAGACTTTCGGTTTTGTATCATGAATTGTACAATAGACTTTTCCGTCATCCGCCCTGTGGAAGAACGGGCAGTGAGTTAATACTCTGCCGTCCGGATCTACCCAGTAGTCAATACGGGTAATCTCGGGCAGATCCCTTCGGGAAATATCCCTGCCATTGCACCGTCTTTTGTTGGTGAGCGTCAGGGAAACGTGCTGCAGGATATCCTGCCGGTTTGCCTGCATCCACGGTATGAGATCTTCAATAACGCCCTTCTGGCCCCACCCCCACTTCTCACAGCAGCGGCCGCACTGGGTACAGGACTGTTCTGAAGGCAAGAGTATGCTCCGGTTCCACTATTGGATGTATACTCCTTGTTAGTCATTATTTTTTAAATCGCTGACTATGACATCATACCCGTGCTTTAGAGAGGCAATTATCAGAGAGTAAAAATCAGGTTAAAACAATCCTCAATCATGCATTTTCTCTCTCAACTCAATGCCTTTGACCTCCCGGATTTTTTATTCCTGATTCTGGGTATCAGAATAAAACGGAGGGGAAAGGTAAAAAGATCTCTGGCGTGCTATACCTTATGAGCTTCAATGGTCATTTACTATAGAGATTTAAGAAAACACCATGAGGTACCCCATGAATCACATTTATCTTTTTGGCCACCGGCAGCCTGATACCGACAGCATAGCAAGTGTTATAGGGTACGCGGAATTTAAAAACCGGTCCGAACCGGGCAGGTATATCCCGGCCCGCTGTGGTGAGCTGAATCCGGAATCCCGGTATATGCTCGAACGGTTCACCATTCCCGAACCTGTGTTAATACCTTCAGTAAAACCCAGGCTCTCGGATATAACTTATAAGCCGGTCTTTTCGCTTCCACAGGATGTACCGGCCGTTGACGTAGCAACCCTGATGGCAAAGGAAGGGATTCGGAATGTTGTCATAACCGATGATGAAGGAAAACCTGTAGGAATGGTAGGAGAATATGCCCTTGCCGGCTCATATTTCCAGAAAATTCATCTTGCCGAGATTGCGGTAACCCCACTTCCGGTCGAATCTCTTGCCCGGATACTGAATGCGACTACCATTGTATCAGGCCGCCACATTCTTGAAGGGCGGGTTTTTCTCGCAATTGATGCCCTTCATGTCACGCTTGGCAAGATGACCGCAAAAGACATCGCTGTTATCGGTGATAACGAACCAGCCCAGCTCGCGCTCGTCTCCGCGGGGATAGCCTGCCTGATCATTGCACAGGGAGCTCCGGTCGGGGAACGTGTTGTGACAGCAGCAGCACAACACGGGGTATGTGTCCTCTCGACTGAGCTCGATGCCTTCGGGGTTGGCAAGATGATCACCCTCTCCCTGCCAGCCCGGGAAGTGATGGAGACCAATGTCCCAATACTCACATTTGCCGATACCATCGCTCACGCCCGGCATATTGTCTCTGCTTCAAAATTCCGGGCAGCGTGTGTCGTCGCTACCGACGGGACAGTTGCCGGGATCCTGACACGGACAACCCTTCTTGAAGATGTCCGGAGATCGGTTATCCTCCTTGACCATAACGAAGCTTCCCAGGCAGTGGATGGAATAGAAGAAGCGGAAATTGTTGAGATTATCGACCATCACCGGCTTGGGGCTATCACTACCTTAAAACCAATACGATTCTTAAACGATCCGGTCGGAGCGACATCAACTATAATAACTATGAAATTCATGGAATCCGGACTGACTCCTTCACGTCAGGTTGCCGGCGTACTCCTCTCCGGTATCCTGTCAGATACCCTTTCCCTTCGTATGTCGACTACGACACACCGGGATATAAAAGCAGTGAAGTACCTTGCTCCTGTTGCCGCTGAAGATCCAGACCAGCTTGGTATCGCCCTCCTCGAACTGGGAATGGACCTTTCAGGAACTCCGCTGGAAATAATCCTCGCACGTGACATCAAGGAATATATCCTCTCTGAAAAAAAAGTAGTGATCTCTCAGGTTATGGTGCCGTCATTTGCCTGGAACCATGAGCGGGAGGATGCAATCAGTGCAGAGCTTGCACGGATGAAAGCCACAACCGGATCTGAAATGGTCCTGGTGCTTTTTACCAATATGCTGGAAAAATCAAGTGATCTCTATGGGATAGCAGATCCTGATCTTATACAGGATATCTTTGGAGAAGACCTGCCGGTCAGGCTTGAGGGGGTAATGTCACGAAAATTAGACTTCCTTCCCTGGCTCGGGGCAAGGCTCCGCGGGCAGGCCCGGCCAAAACCGTGACACCGGATTGTCTGATGTGACGTTAGGATCTCGGCTAATTGCAGTCATAGAGGTGTTATCCCCAAGCTGAACCCTGATTATGTCAAACTTGATTGATAAAGATAACAAAAAACATATTTGAAGCAGGGATAGGAATATCGCGTTTCCCTCTTTTAAATAACAGTGATTTCATGAAGATCGGTAAAAAAAATCAGGATTTTCGCCCTTTCTGGCGTTCGGCAAAAGTTATTTCACTGCTTTTTTTCCGGCTCGGCTCATCCTTTGGACTTTCCTCTGAAGAGACATCCCCCTCCGGAATGATATCTATCCGGAAATCTTCTGGGGTATCCGAATGTGTATCTGATGAGGTGTGCCTTTTTCCGGTAAATGCAAACCTGCTGTGGGTTACCTTTGACCCGTTACCGTGAGTAACGTCAACAACTCTTTCCTTATCCGAACTATCCACTTCTCCTTCACGCTGTTCAGTAAACACAAGGAACTGCAGGAAGGCTTCCGGTTGACAGAAAACCGACGCGTTAATTCCTTCAAACACGAGGGTCCGGTCCACCGTACCGAACCACCCGCCTTTTCTTTCCGTAATGGCGTCGTCACCGGCTTCAAAAATGTAGACACGCTCAATCTCCCCATGACGCCCCCATGTGGTTTCCGCGACACCATTACGCTCGAAGGTGAATATCTTACCAACAGCCCCGTAATGCCCACCCTCCCGGACAGCAATCTGCTCACCGCCGTTTTCATACCGGAATGTCCGGGGAGACTGCCCAAATGAAAAGGTCTCTTCAAGCATTCCATACTGATTGAAGACAAACCTCCTGAGTATCTTTTCCGTGTGGAAGGGGTCGCGTTCCGTCATCATGTCCAATGAAGGATCGAAGATATAGAGCCTTTGCAGGTTTTTCATGGTATCCAAAACGTGTACACCCTCACGCCCATACTGGTAGAATCTGGCAATAGGTCCCTGCCGCGTCCCTGCATGTTCAGTGATGACTGCCTCTGCCATTACAACCATTCCCTCAAAATCTACTGGTTTTCTAACGGTTTTTCTTTGATCAAGAAATACTTTCTTCTCAACTCGTAGAGCAGACTGCACGTAAAAGTGCCTGTGACGTCACATTTCCCATGCTCTAAAAAACGCACAATTTCTAGTCAACAGTTTATTGATCTCCCAGCCATACCATTCATTACGATGCATGGGGGGGTTAAAATCTCTCAAGAGCGATAAGGATTTTGTCTCCCTCGACCAGTACCGGGTAATGTTTCAGGGGTCGTGGCGGATGTGTTTGGGAAGCGAGCGTGAGCCTGATGCCGGTCTGGTCAGTCCACCGGATAACATGCCCGTCCCGAACGTCAAACTGGGAGTTGTGCATCGGACAGGTGAGCGTAGTCTCCCAAAGGGTTCCTTGTGAAAGATCTCCCTCAAGGTGAGGGCAGAGTATGTCAACCGCGTAATAATGTCCTTTTACCATTGCCAGAAGGATCCCGTGGCCACTGACCATGACTTTTTTTATGGTCCCTTCTTTGAGATCGGTGACACGGGCCGCTTCGAAAAACTCGCTCACTTCAGGTATTCCCTAGTGAGGTTGATGGGTTTCTGGAGCTCATAACCGTTCCTGCAAAAAAAGGATGACTCAAAAAAACCTTTTATCATGCATGCTATATTCCGCTTCTCAGAACCAATACAATGCTGAACGTTGGCGGGAGTATCACGTGTATCACCGTAACACTCCCAAAGACCATCTCCGGTAAGATCCGCAGGAATGAACTGCGCGAACGGGAACTGCAAAGAGCCAGGAGTCAGGCAAAATCCGGATGATACAAAGCCATGTTCTGAAAAAAATTAACGTCGTTCCAGTAATGCACAGACTGCAACGTGCGGGCCATACTTACCGCTGACTTCAATGGTTTTTAATTCCCGGATTGCGAAATACGGGGAAAAGAGTTCCCGCAGTTCGGATTCTGATGAGAAATAGAGAGTTGTCCCGATCTGTGTCTTACGGTATTTTCCACTTCCACCAAACTGGGGGTCTTTATCGCTGAAACAAACGGAAAAGTAGGTTGCTTTTGGGTTCAGGATTTTATACACATTTTTGATATAGGTCTTACGGTCTTCTGGAAATATATGATGCAGGAACTCCCAGTCAAAGGCAAAATCAAACATATCGGCTACTTCATGCAGGTCGCCGAGGAGATCTGCGACAATAAATATGCACCGGACTCCCTGTTTTTTTGCATTTTCTCCTGCGATCTTTATGGCAGCAGGAGAACTGTCGACACCGGTTACCTCAAACCCGTGACCTGCCAGGTATATCGCATAATTGCCTGCACCGCATCCGAGATCAATGGTCCTGCATGGCCGGACTTTTCCGCCCTGTACAAGCTTGACAAGCGCATCCGGCGGTGTCTCACTATTCCAGGGGATTTTATCCAGCGGTACATCCTGGTATATCCTGTCGATGTCGACATATTTCATGCATGCCACCCTGATGGAGTGATCGGTCGGTTGGATGTTTAATGTTTCCCGGACACTGCCACAAGCCAGGGCATCCTCCCACAGTTCACGTGCAAGGCAGACTCTGAAAAGACACGATGCCATTATATTTCGATCGAGCATGATCATCAAGTACTCTTCACTGAGGAAAGGGTATGTCGGGGATGGCAGTCAGGATACCGCGGGGTACATGCAAGCTTTTTGGCGCAATTAAAGCACTCAGCTCTATTAAAAGATGTGTAGTCCTTGTGCACGGGCCAAAAGGTTGTGTGTACCACATTAATTATATCATGGGTATGCGGGGCGACCACCCTTCGGAAATCTATTCGACATGTCTTGGTGAACAGGATGTGATTTTCGGGGCCGATCAAAAGCTCAAAACGGCAATCGAAGATCTTGACCGGGAGCTCCATCCCGATCTTATCGCGGTTCTGTCGTGCTGCGCTTCAGATATTATCGGTGAGGATGTCCAGAGCGCAATCCATGGTACCACAACCACCGCAGCGGTCATCGGGATTGATGCCGGGGGGTTCGAAGGTGATTTCAGGACGGGCTACAGCGAGACCTTAACAAGGCTGGTAGAAGAGTTTGTTGAAAAAAGAAACGAAACCGACCCGCGTTCCGTAAACCTGGTCGGTCTTTTAAGGGGCGGCCCGGATTTACAGGAAATCGTCCGGGATCTGGGACTTGTCGGGATAAAGGTCAACACCGTACTCACGGCAGATGCAACTCTGGAGGAAATCAGAAGGCTCGGAAAGGCTGCACTCAATATCGTACTCTGCGAGCCTGCGGGAAAAGATGCCGCGGAATTATTGCAGAAGAAGTGCGGGACCCCCTGGGTCATCGAAGAGCTCCCCATCGGTGTTGATGCGACCCGGCAGTTTCTTCTGAGAGTAACAACGGCACTTGGACTTCAGGAAATACCGGATATTCCTCAGGAACCGTTTGTTGTCGATTATTCGTCATTCAAAGACCGGAGGATTGCCCTTGTCAGCGGTCCCACCCGGGCAATCTCTATGACCAGGTTTTTTATAGAACACGGCATTGAACCCCGGTTGATTATTGTAGACTTCGATTCGAATATCAGCGAGAAGCTGCGTAGTCTTGCACTGACAGGTTGTGAAATACTCATCGAACCCGACCAGGATTTAATCATGCAAAAACTCAGGGAGCAAAAAATTGACCTGTTGATTGGAGGTTTGATGGAACTGCCTGTCGCAAAGGCCCTTGGAATTGAACATCTCGATATCATGCACGGGAGTCAGAGGACCATCGGTTTTGAGGGGGCAAAGAATCTCATACACATTCTCTCACGGGGTAAAAACTGTGGTGCGTAGAAGAGCTTTCCCGGAGATTGGAAGACGAAAATGCAGACAAGTCTATTTTTTTTAGTGTTATAACTAGGGGAACATGGCGAAAATGAAGAGTGTTGATATTGTTGAGAGGGACTATGGCTGCTTCAGGCTTTAACAACCCTGATATTTATGCTATAAGCAGTCTCATTACCGGTCACCGGCTCCCATGAACGCCAGTAGATTGCAGAGAATTTCTGGTCCCCAAGATCCTTTGCAATAATGACCCAGGTACGGGTCCCACCAACACCAACCATGCCGGAGGGTGCGTCGTTCTGACGGTAATCGGATGACTGGAGTTCAAGACCCGGTGACAGGGTTGCATTCCACATGAACCCGGTCGTGGGATTTTCTGTCAGCACAACAGCAAACTGTGTGTTCTGGGTAATGTTTTCGGTTTTTCCGTTATCTGTTTCCGTTAATGTGAACATTTTCTTTCCCTCTTCCGCTGGTGTCACGGATAAACCAGGTTTGCAGCCCTCATTGCGAAAGAGCGCCCACTCTTCACAGGAAGTCCCGTTCTTGAAAGTACACATGCCATACTCATTGCTAGAATTATCTTTTTTAATCTCAAGCGTGCCCCCGGCCTGGCCACAATATACGGATGCCGGATTCGGCATGCCTATGACTGTCTGTGTGGCGGTTGGAGTTTTCGTGCCGGGAGGGGTTACGGCCTGCTGGGTGCAGCCGCAGACCAGTATCACCAGTACCAGCATCATCCCGAGTCCAATACACCCGGTTATGAATTGTCCATGATTCCTTGATGCTTTCATAATTATCCATTATGATCCCGTATTTTAATAAAATACCTTTTATTACGAAAATTATTGCAGTTATGGTTCCTAGCAGATATCAGTAATCAAAAGAGGGGTGGTGGAAGAGCAAATGCCGGGAAAAGTATCTATGAAAAGAAGACAGAGAAAATTACCATGGCGGAAAAAATGAAATGTGATTACTGTGAAAAGGACGCCATTGGATACCAGGGATTCGGGTGCTGTTCGGCATATGTATGCCTCGATCATGCCGATACGTTCGTTCTTAATCTCAAGTGCGGGGAAAAACTGATCTCTGGTGAATGTTACTTTGAGCGGTTTAGCCTTCCATAAAAAATAGCCTCACCAATTCCTGGAAGAATGATACACAAAAAAGAGAGAGGGTTTTGGCAGGTGTTTTTAATCCTTTGATTGGACCTTCAGAGATTGTGCACGGGTGCACAACGATTTCCTGTATATGACATAACAGGACCGGGCAGATCAATGTCCAGTACCTCTTTTAAGACCTCTTCAATGGTCTCTACCGTTACAAAGGTAAGTTCACTCCTGACATCTTCGGGCACATCTTCCAGATCTCTCGTATTCTCTTTTGGGAGTATCACCTTTTTTATTCCCGCCCGGTGTGCGGCAAGGATTTTTTCCTTGATCCCCCCGACCGGTAATACAGCACCGCTTAACGTAATCTCCCCGGTCATGGCAGTTTTCGGGTCAACGGTTTTACCGGTAATTAAGGAGGTCAGTGCGGTAAAAAGTGTCACACCCGCTGACGGGCCGTCCTTTGGCGTTGCACCGGATGGTACATGGATATGAACGTCACTTGCAATAAAGTCAAAACTGTTTGTAGTGTGTGCAAGCCGTGATCTGATAAGACTCAAGGATATCTTTGCTGACTCTTTCATCACATCGCCCAGCTGGCCGGTCAGGGTAAGCTTTCCGGTTCCCGGCATGAACGTACATTCGATGAAGAGAATATCTCCTCCGACGGGGGTCCATGCAAGTCCGGTGACTACACCAGGTACCTGTTCTTTCCTGACTTCTTCCTGCCGGATCACCTCTTTTCCCAGGATCCCGTTGAGCATATCCGCCTTCACTACATACGGCAGATCAATGTTTCCTGAAACAATCTTTTCGGACACGAACCGGGCAATACCGGCAAGCTGTTTTTTCAGCCACCTGACTCCCGCTTCCCGGGTGTATTTTTCAATGATTACCTTGAGGGCTTCATCTTCAATGACGAGTTTATCCGTATCAAGACCGTGTTCTTCCAATGTCCTTGGCAGCAGATGGTCTTTTGCAATGGCAAATTTCTCATTTTTCGTGTAGCCTGAGATCTCGATATGCTCCATCCGGTCAAGGAGCGGGGCCGATATTGTTGCAAGGGAATTGCCCGTGGCGATGAATAATACATCCGACAGGTCATAGGGAACTTCCAGATAGTGATCCGAGAAGGTGCAGTTCTGCTCCGGGTCGAGGACTTCGAGCAGGGCACTCGCCGGGTCTCCTGCGTAGGAGACTGCAAGCTTGTCGATTTCATCGAGTATGAAGACGGGATTTTTCGTTCCTGCCCGCTTTATCCCCTGGATAATTCTTCCGGGCAGAGCTCCGACATAGGTCCTCCGGTGCCCCCGGATTTCTGCTTCATCCCGAACACCCCCAAGGCTGATCCGGACATATTTCCGGCCAAGGGCATCTGCAATGCTCTTCCCGAGGCTTGTTTTTCCTGTACCAGGTGGGCCGGAAATGAGCAGGATCGAGCCCTGTTTCTCCTGTTTTAATTTCATTACCGCAAGGTGCTGGATGATCCGTTCCTTGACCTTTTCAAGCCCGTTATGATTGCTTTCAAGCACACGGCGGGCCTCTGCGATATCGATACTCTTTTTCTCTTCTGTAAACCAGGGTAGGTCAAGCATGAGGTCAAGGTAATTTCTGATCACCGAACTTTCATGATTCTGGTTGCCTCCGGTTTCAAGTTTCTTGAGCTCCGAGAGTGCCTTTTTTCTCACCTCGTCCGGCATTTTTGCGCTTTCAATTTGTTCCCGGTACCCTGCGTCTCCTGAACCAGAGCCATCACTTTCATGGAGTTCTTCCTGGATCACTTTGAGTTGTTCCCGCAGCATTGCCTCACGGTTCGACTTGCTTACCTTATCGGATATTTTTCTCGCCATCTCGATCCGGAAGGTGATATTCTCTTTTGCCCTTATGAGAATCTCAAGGAACGTGATGTACCGCTGCCGTACCGAGACAATCTCAAGGAGCGCCTGCTTCTCGGCAAGGTTGACCGGCAGGAAGGGCATAACAAAACCCATGATCTTGTCGACTGATTCCATCCGGTCGATCGGTTGGGTGAACTGTTCGGAGCCCTGGAACCGGCTGCTAATGTCGTGGATGGTGCTTTTTATATCCGCGAGGATCCGGGCCTTGAGGTCTTCCTCGAGATCCTGCACGTCCGGGACCGGCTCGTAGACGGCATAGAACTGCCCGTCCTTTTCAGACAGGGAAACAACCTTTACTCTTTGCACGACCTGCACACAGATCAGGTACCCATCTTCCGCTGGCTGCACGTGCGAGATCCGGAACAGGTTGCCGGTCGTATACAGCGACTCGCTTGTCACTTCTGAAGGTCGTGTGCCGCTTTTCACCGTCAGGCCGACTGCATACGCAGCTTCGGGATCCTCTATGCCGGCCAGCAGGAGGTCTCCGGTACCCCGGTCAACCTGGAATTTTGTCCGGCTGTCCGGGTAGACAATGATCTCAAAGAGCGGTATGACAATTTTTTCTAATGTATCATCAGTTTTTTCTGATTGCATGATTTCCTCAATAATTTAGTTCGAATTTACCTTACTAACGTGCAGGACCAAAAAAATTACCTGACTTTTTTCAGGATCTCAATCAGGAGATCCGCCTCATTTTCCTCCAGTGAATTCACCATCTGTTCGATCATGGTGCGAAGAGCGAAATGTTCAGCTTGTGCAATTTTTTTTCCTTTCTCGGTCAGACGGATGTACAGAATCCTTCCGTCATCAGGGCAACGTTCACGGTACACGCACTCCATCCGGACAAATTTGTTGATCATCTCGGTGATCGTGGGTTTTGAGTTCCTGGTGATCTCAGCAAGCCTGCTGAAGGTGACTTCCCCCTGTTCATCGATAGTTTTCAGATAGGCGATCTGTTTCACCGTCATATCTGATAACCCGCATTCGGAGAAGACTGAACAGGAGCATTCGTTTTTGACCCTGATCAGGTTTTCAAAGACGTCGCACAGATGCTCCTCTCTGTCTCTCATACTCCGATCTCTCGTTAGTTAGGTTTTACCTAACTATAAAGATGATGATCAGGGTAAATTACCTATAGCACAATATTGAGCGGATTATAATTGACGGAAGATTTCACACACCACCCAATTGGAGAGTCCTTCCCCGCGAAGATACTCTTAAACATCTCATCCCACAAACCATATGCAGGAGAGAAAAAACATGGAAAAGATCACGATCGGCCCGATGCCGTATATGAGTGTCATGCCCACTCTGCTTGTGGGTGCAAACATAAAGGGCACGCCAAACTACATGACCGCTGCATGGGCTACGGTTGCCTGTATGGCGCCACCGATGGTCTGCGTGGCGATCAACAAGATGCGGTATACAGCGAAAGGGATCGAAGAGAACAAGACCTTCAGCCTGAACGTCCCTTCCGCAATCCAGATTGTTGAGACCGACCACTGCGGTCTTGTCTCTGGTGGGCAGGAGGATAAGTCAGGAGTCTTTCACTCGTTTTACGGAAAACTCAAGACTGCTCCCCTTGCAGAGGAGTGTCCAATAAACATCGAGTGCAAACTCTTCAAAGCCGTTGACTGCGGGAGTCACTTGCTGTATATTGGCGAGGTTGTGGAGATCCATGCCGACAAGGCGTGTGTAACAGACGGAAAACCGGATATCACGAAGATCAAACCGATCGTGTACGCCCAGTTAACGTATTTTGACGTGGGAAAACAGGTCGGCAAGGCATTCTCGGCCGGGAAGAAGTACAGGAAGGAGTAATACCGGGATATTTCCTGAAAATTTTTTTTAAAGTCATGAAACCAATGAAAATAGTGCCTTCTGCATACCTTTTCAAAGAATAAAAGAATGTTGTTCTGAACCAGAAGGAGCGTGACACCTTCCGACACTTCACCAGATGGTCATGTTAATATTCACTCATTTTTTTGTTGTATCGAACAATTGCTGAGCCGGACAGCCGATCTCCCGTTGTTTACAATACCTGCAGGCCAATTGTCCCCGCATAAGAGCATTACCGAGGAATCCCAGCAGAACGAGGGAAAGGATGAGAATCAGAATAATCAACGTGAACTCCTGTATCAGGAGCACTATGCCTGCGAGAACGGGGATAATAAACACTAAAAAATCAGGGACAATATCTTCCCATGTGATCTTCATTTTCCCGAACTCTTCTGTCTGACCTTTAGGAAAAACCAGAAACACGAACGCGAGCGGTCAACCATGGTGACTGGTCACTACGTGCCATGTGAAGTTTGATTGACAGTGGCGGACAGGCCAATAACGCATATGGTTGAAGGGGAATCTTCCTGACTGGGTCTGACACAATGAACAGGGAAACAGTTGTTGCGTGACTTTTCTGCAAAACATTATCCAGATGCCGGGTGAATAGTGGATGGGAAGCCATGGTTGACCTGACACCAGAAGAGGAAACCTGTGAGCAGTGCGGACTCTGCTGCCGTATATTCGGTCCTGGTATAACACCAACAGTAGCGAATATGTATATCTGGATAGAACAGGGGCGGACTGATATCCTGCGCTGGTTTGTCGCGTTCATGGAAAAAAGCACAATGGCAAAGTGCACCGATCTCATTCCTGAAAATCTCGGGAATATTGTGTCTGTTGAGATGCGTAACCCGGACACTGGTGAGTACGTCACGGTCTGCCCGTTCCTGCGCCGTGTAACAAAAGAGCGGTACCTCTGCGGGATCCACCAGGTGAAACCCGATATGTGCTGCACCTACGAGCCGTGGATCTGGGGCGAGACCTTCTTCAACCGGTGCCGGGCTCTGGGAAAAAAACCGAACGGAACTGCAGATAGCCACTCTGATCCGGAAGCATAAACTCCCGCTGATCAGATGCTGCGATTCAGCAGGGCAGTCGTTCGTTCATAGACCCTGAACCAAAAAATTCACGTTCCATGAACAAAATGTTTGTGATTCGTATACAATTGTTCCTCTACAGCACTCCGGATCCCGGCCTTGGGAGACCTGCACACCGCCAAGATCACTTCTCCGTCAGTAACTCCCTCCCACCGGAGGGTCCCGGCCTCCAAAAGATGCCTTATTCGCGAAAAAGCGGCACTATTTTTTTCTTAAAACCGCATACGTGCTCCATTTGGCTGGATTCGGTATGAATCTGGCTCCAAAAAGTGCGTTAACAGACCCCATTGGTTGGCAGATCTCCGAACTTATCGACAGGACTGCTGCTAGTCAAGTTACTTTCATTTTTCACTGCCCCCATTTTTCCAGAAGTGTTATCCCTTTTCGGTCTCGTATTGCAAATCCACGTTCCACCAATTCATTAAGAGCGTGATTAAAATCAGTATCATTCTTGAGAGAGGTAACTTTAATGACTTCCTGCATCGGAATTGGATATTCTTTTCCATAGATATCATGCAGTTCAGCATAAAGTTTACGTGTGTTATCTGAAAACTCATAATATTTTGAAATCGATAAGGAATCGCCCATCCTGTATCTTACTCTCCGGTGCATCTCTTTCCATAAATCAATGACTTTTTTCACATAGTCGGGTTTTACTTCAGCATCAAGATGAAGACGGGCAATGGATGCAGAAAGTTTTGGGATTGCATCTCCCAGATTCTGGCGATAGGGAGAAATTCCCGATCTCATGTATTCATCACGGATTTCGTATACCGCATCAGTTACCTGTCTGACTACCGTTTCCATCGGATTTGGTTTGATCATCAATGAATCAATCAGATAGGCTGTGATGAATTTCCGGTTATCCTCAATATCGTCTTTCTGAATTCCATACACCCTTTTTATTGAAATATCTTCTATGACAACAGGAATATCAGCCATCAATTTTTCCGGGTTCAAAAATGCGAGATTGATTTCTTCACTCTTACCATGATGAATTAATTTTTCTTTTGCAGATATACAGTAAAAATATTTTGAGTCGGATTGGAAAAACTCTCGCGGAATACAATTCATTGGTCTTTTAAATGCTTCCCATTGTGTTTTCTTTGAAAGAATTGCAGCATTTACTCCGCCTACATCATCTGTTATCGGGGGAGAGGAGAATGCATACAGCGCCGCACACGTTGAAATTCTATCAGTTATATCGTCGTGACGTTGAAAAGGCTGCGAAAAGAACTGAATAATTTGATCATGTGCGATTAATTTTTGCCTTTGTGATAGCTGACTGGGATTGAAAGATTTCCATCCACCTATTTTCTTGAGTACATACTTGCGGAAACCATCATGAGTTTGACTATATGCAATGTCTGATGAGGAAACTTCAACTTCGACAAAAGTATTATTGGGGGGAGGATCGCATGATTCAGCAAAAAAATGTTCATTTTTCATAGATTCAAAAAATGGTGAGGGATTCAGGGAAAATAATTTTCCATCTTTGGATATATACTGAACAAGACCAGTATTCTCTCGCCGGAAAATGAGTTCCTTCTCAAACTCTGAAAATTCATATCCCCTTGAACGATCCTGAAGTGACATATTTCCTGAAATAAATTTGATTTTTATTCGATCATCATTTCATCATACAATGTTGGATTTTTACAGACCAATTGCTTGTTTATCTAAAATGTCATACTGTGTGTCATAAGGGTTTTGAAATTACTTTTCATGCAATAAAAAATAAAGTTGCTTGCTTCCCTATCAATTTCTGCAACTCTCGGGCCTCACATCCGGTGACCGTGGTGGTGAACGAAAAATGACAAGAGAATCGAAGGGGGCAGACTTTTTCGATTCAATGCATTGCTCGATTTGCCGGAACCAATGCGATGCAGAACCGGGTATCCTTGCCTAGATGCGCTTATCCGTTATGCGCCTGTATAAACTTTTATATCAATCTTTCCCATCTGAAGCATTGCCTTTTTAACACTCTGGGATTTTGCAGGATCCGCATCATTCAGCATTTCATCTAAAACCGTAGGAACGATCTGCCATGAAACGCCGTATTTTTTACTCTCGCGTCATTCTCTTCAATCCTTGCTTTGACAATTTTCTTTACGAGCGATACAGGAAGCGGATTTTTGGCCGAAAAATGGATAGTTGTCCCGGAAGTATCAAAGGGCCTGAGTTCGCTGCTGAATACTTCCATAATCGGTTTACTCACCACATAAAAACTGCAATGATTTTTGAATGCGGCAAAGAAGACCAAAGGCCCGTGATATTTGAAGGTCGGAATCTGGTAGCTGATAACTTCTTCGGCATTCGGTGCAGCGGACCGGATTGTCTTTCGGAGCTTTTCAAGAACTGACCGTGCTTCTTCGGGAGCCGCAGCAAGGTACTCATCGACGTTTTTTGCTGGTTTTTGTTGTTGATCTTTTTTCATGGTGCTTTCCTGATCCTACTGACACCTCTTCTACATCCTGGGATCTGCACGTGGGACAAGTGGATATCTTTCCGGTGCTCTCGTAGACATGGCCACACTGGGTGCACCGGTACTTGTACCAGACAAGTTCATCAATGGTAAAATTTGAACAACCACAAATATAACACATACCCCATCACCTCACCTATCACCATATGGCTATAACCAGAAAAACGTTGTCCTGAAATCACTGGATACCTCCTGCTTGATCAAAGCATGATGGAATCCCGGTTTGGCTGTTCCTGAATAACCGGAGTTTATAAGGGTGAATTATCGCGTGAGAGAGAACGTTTCTGTGTAATAACCTGAAAATCCATGATTAGATCCATGAGGATTTTTTTGCAGTCCTGGCACCAATAACAATAAGGACAAGACCGAGTATGGTGAATGCAGGAGATTTCAGATCCCAGCCGAGAAGATAACTCAAAGCATTGATCAGAATCATGACAAATCCAGCG
>Ga0209254_10002128_pt1 | contig 17972 bp, 16 predicted proteins | sample FrelakmetDIP11DI_FD_187148 | JGI IMG/M metagenome (GOLD analysis project Ga0209254, IMG submission 187148) | Freshwater lake sediment microbial communities from the University of Notre Dame, USA, for methane emissions studies - DIP11 DI (SPAdes)... | ecosystem: Environmental > Aquatic >...
CGCCCCCCCCTCCCCGTGGTCGTGGAAGACCTTCGCCGGCTTCTCAGTCTGGCCGCGGCAGAGCAGGGCCCGGAGCGAGCGGCCCGATGGATCCGCAAGTTGCTGAGCTGGTACCTGCGTCCATCGGGAGTTCCAGCGTCCACCCTGGAGCGACTGAGGTCTACCGGCGACGCCGGGGCGTTGGACGAGGCTTTGGCAGGACTGGCCGCGACTGAGGCCTGAGTCCCCGGCCTCCGAGGGCACCGTCGCTCGGGGTGTTTGCCTTATCGCCCGAGCTTTTCGCGTATTGACAACTACGGTCACCCAACTTATAATGCGCGGCTACTTTCAGGCGCACTTGTCCTTTTGGCGGCCGTCCAAGGAAGGTAATCGTGTCTCGCACAGAAATCATGCTCACAGAAGAAGGTCTCAAGCAACTCCAGGACGAGGTCACTTATCTCTCGACGGTGAAAAGGGAAGAGGTGGCCGAGCGCATCCGCGCCGCCCGGGAGTTTGGCGACATCACCGAGAACTCCGAGTACGATGACGCCAAGAACGAGCAGGCCATGCTGGAGCATCGCATCAGCCTGCTTCAGGAGAAACTCCGGCGGGCCCGGGTCATCAAGGACTCTGAGATCGAGACCGACAAGGTGAGCGTCGGGAGCACGGTCACCCTGCGAGACGTGGATGCCGGGGAGATCCGCATCTACACTCTGGTCGGTTCTGCTGAGGCCGATCCGGCGAGGGCCCGGCTGTCGAACGAATCACCGGTGGGGCAGGCCATCATCGGGAGGCGCGTGGGCGACGTCCTCACCGTGCCGGTGCCGGTCGGCTCTCTTCACTACGAGATACTGGCCATCGGCAAGATGTCGTAATGAGCGCGTCCGGCGGATCCGCTGAGAACGGCGAAGGCGACGGCCTCGCGGCGGAACTGCCCGACTGGGAGCGAGACCGTCTGAACAAGGCCGAACGACTGCGCCACGACGGCATAGAGCCCTACGCGCGCTGCTTCGATCCGCGGACTCACCTCGGGGAGGTCACCAAGGCGCACACCGGCCTCGAACCCGGCGCGAAGGACGAGGGTGCGCATTACCGGGTGGCCGGCCGGGTGATGGCGCGCCGAGAGCACGGCAAGGCAGTATTCGTCACCCTGCGTGACGGTTGGGACGATCTGCAGGTCTACGCCAACGTCGATACTCTGGGTGAAGGTTCGTTCTCAAGGCTAACCGACATCGACGTCGGCGACATCATCGGCTGCGAGGGGCACGTGTTTCGGAGCCGGCGAGGGGAGCTGACGGTCTTCGCCAAGGACTGGACTCTCCTCACCAAGTCCCTGCGCCCGCTCCCTGAGAAGTGGCATGGCCTGCAGGACCGTGAGACCCGCTACCGTCAGCGCTATGTCGACCTTGTCGCCAACCCGGCGGTCGCGTGGCAGCTGCAGGCTCGGGGCAAGCTGGTGTCGGCCATGCGCCGCTATCTGGAAGCCCAGGGGTTCGTAGAGGTGGAGACGCCCATCCTTCAGCCGTTGCCCGGTGGAGCCCTGGCCCGACCGTTCGTGACCCACCACAACGCGCTCGACACCGACCTCTACCTGCGCATAGCGCCCGAGCTCTATCTCAAGCGGCTGCTGGTGGGGGGGTTCGATCGCATCTTTGAGATCGGGAAGAATTTCCGGAACGAGGGTATCTCGCTGGTCCACAATCCCGAATTCACCATGATGGAGCTTTACTGGGCCTATGTGGACTACAACGCGATCATGGAGTTGGTTGAGAACATGATCCCGGCTCTGGCCGTGGAAGTGATCGGCACCACCCAGGTCGTGGTGGGGGAGAACAGCATCGAGCTGAAGCCCCCGTGGCCCAGGTGCACCATAGATTCCCTCCTTCGGGAGCATGTGGGTCTCTCGCTGGCCGCCATCCGCGCCGACCCTCAGGCTGCCAATAGAGTTCTCCACGAGCGAAGGATCGAGGTTGATAACCGGGAGACCTTCGCCACCCTGGTCGACAAAGCGCTCAAGCATGTCGTGTGGCCGGCGCTCATCCAACCCACCTTCGCCATCGACTACCCGTTGGAACTCAGCCCCCTGGCCAAGTGCCGGCCGGACGATCCGCAGCTGGTGGAGCGGTTCCAGCCCATCATCGGCGGCAAGGAGATGGGTAATGCTTTCTCGGAGCTCAACGACCCCATGGACCAGCGGCGCCGGTTCGAGCAGCAAGAGCGCAACAAGGAGGCCGGCGACGAGGAGGCTCACGTGGTCGATGAGGATTTCCTTCGGGCTCTGGAGTACGGCATGCCGCCGGCGGGCGGACTGGGTATCGGTATCGACCGCCTGGCCATGATGCTGCTGGGCATGGAATCGATCCGAGACGTTATCCTCTTCCCCCAGTTGCGACCTGAGCGCTGATCGACCTGCGCGCCGAACGACCGGGGGTGCTGCATTCCCGGCGCGCTGAGGGCCTGGATACGCCTCTGCTGAGGGCTTGGAACGGCGGCACGCTTCCGCCAGTCTTAGCGGATGTGAAGGACTGTGGGAAGGAGGTCCAGGCCCGAGGCCGAAAGCCCATTATGCTACACTTCGGGCAGTAGTTTCTCGACCATTCCCGGCACGGTGAGCGCTGTTTTCTCCTACTTTCGTGCCGGTGGCCGGCGGGCCAGGCAGGCCTACCGTTGGAGGTGGACCGGGTGTTTGCAGAGGAATCACCCGACTGGAATCTTGACCTTGACGGCTCAGCAGACTGTGAGCTGTGCGGTGAAGAAAAGGCGACCATGCACCTGCTCAGGGTGGTGGATGGGGCCGTCACCCACACTCATCTCTGTCCCGACTGCGCCCAGAGCATCGCCGAACAGACGGACGGCCTGGCTCTGGTGCTGGCGGTACCGTCGGTATTTCGTCGTCTGACCCAGGAGCATATCGAGAGCGAGGCAGCCGAGACTCCCGCACCCCCGAAGGAGGACCGGTTTTGTGGTGTATGTGGCACCACTCTTACCGATCTCGAGGAATCGGCGATGGTGGGTTGTCCCAACTGCTACCGGGTTTTCGCCGACGACCTGCAGACTGCACTGGACGGTGATGTACAGCCGACGGAGCACCTGGGCAAGGTGCCTCGTCGGGTGCCGGAGAACGACTCCCTGCGTCACGAGATCATGCGCCTCGAGCGCATGCTGCGCGAGCTTGTGGAATGCGAGCGCTTCGAAGAAGCGGCGGGTGTCCGCGACCGGCTGGCCGAACTGGGCCAGAAGCTGGAAAGCGGTGCGTCGTGAGCGCCTCCACGCTTGCAGCCTCGGGTCTGGGGCTTTCCCGCAACGAGGCGCGGAGGCGCTTCTCCCATGTCGAACAGGGTGAGGTGCTGGAGGAGCTGCGCCAAGAGATCGTCGATACTCTGACCGAAGGCGTTTGGGAGCGACCCTGGCGGGTCTACGATCTCGATGATCTCTCCGGCGTCGAGACTATCCGTTTGGTGGAACAGGGACTCATGACCCCGACTTTCGCCGATGGTGCCGGGGAGGGCAGGGGTTTCGCGGTGTACGGCGAGGATCAGGCTTCCCTCGAGATCAATGGGGTCGACCACGTACGTTTGCTCGGCTTCCGGGCCGGCGACCATCTGGACGATCTCTGGTCGCTCCTGGCTGCGCTCGACGACCGCTTGGAGACGGTCCTGGCCTACGCCTTCGATGCTAGTTGGGGCTATCTGACCAGCAGGCCGAGTCAGGCGGGCAGCGGGATGCGGGTCTACGCTACCCTGCAGGTTCCCGCTCTCATGCTCACGGGTCGTTTGGGAGGCATCGCCCTCGAACTTGTGACCGACGGCCTGGCTTTGACACCTCTCTGGGGCGGAGCAGGAGGCGTCGTCCAGGTTTCCAACCTGGGACGGCAGGGTAAACCCGAAGCGGAGATACTCCAGCAAATCGAGGTCATTTCCCACGGCATCGCGGAGAAGGAACGATCGGTGAGGAAGATGCTTCTGCGGGAGAACCCCATCCAGGCTCGCGACCACATCGGGCGCTCTCTGGGAGTGGGCCAGCACGGGTGGTCCATGTCGTTCTCGGAGGCGGTCAATGTGCTTTCGGCCGCCCAGGTGGGGCTCGAGCAAGGGCTGGTGGAAGTCCCCGGTCTGCCGGCGGAGTCCGTCTTCGATCTGATGACGAGGCTGCAGCCGGCGCACATCGTGATGGACCATTTGGATGCGAAAACGGGCTGTTTGGAAAGCCCCGAGATAGATCAGACCCGGGCGCGGCTGCTGCGCGAGATATTCGCAGGCGCCTGCGCGCGCTAGTCGGAGAGGGAAGTAATGTTCGAAAGGTTCACAGAGCGAGCCCGACAGGTGGTCGTCTTAGCCCAAGAAGAGGCTCGGGTCCTTCGCCACAACTACATCGGGACGGAGCATCTGCTCCTCGGTCTCCTGCGGGAGGCCGACGGAGTCGCCGCCCGAGTGCTGGGCGCCTTGGAAGTCAGCCTCGAAGAGGTGCGGGGAGAGGTGGTCCGCATCGTAGGGGAGGGCGACAACGAGTCGCAGGGCCAGATCCCGTTTACACCTCGGGCCAAGAAGGTGCTGGAATGGGCGTTGCGCGAGGCTCTGTCCCTGGGGCACAACTACATCGGTACCGAGCATATCCTGTTGGGATTGGTACGGGAGAGCGAAGGGGTGGCTGCGCGGATCTTGAACGACTTGGAGGTCGACGCCGACCGGGTACGCCAGGAGGTCATGCGGGTGCTGGCCGGTCCGACCCGCCGGCAGAGCCGGGGGACCACGGCGGGCGCCACTGGCGAGAACAAGGACCGCAAGACGTCCAAAGTCCTCGATCAGTTCGGACGTAATCTCACCAAGTACGCCGAGGAGGACAAGCTCGACCCGGTGATCGGACGGGAGACGGAGATCGAGCGCGTCATGCAGATCCTCTCGCGGCGTACCAAGAACAACCCCGTGCTGGTGGGCGAGCCCGGTGTCGGCAAGACGGCGGTGGTAGAGGGATTGGCCCAGCGTATCGCCAAGAACGATGTGCCCAGCCTGCTCAAAGACAAGCAGATCTACACCCTCGACCTGGGTGCCCTGGTGGCCGGGTCGAAGTATCGGGGCGAGTTCGAAGAGCGCCTCAAGAAGGTCATGAAGGAGATCGGCGAACGCGGCGACATCATCCTCTTCGTCGATGAGATCCACAATCTGGTGGGGGCGGGCGCCGCCGAAGGTGCCATCGATGCGGCTTCCATTCTCAAGCCGGCCCTGGCGCGGGGAGAGTTGCAGACCATCGGGGCCACCACTCTGGATGAGTATCGAAAGCACTTGGCCAAGGATGCCGCCCTTGAGCGACGTTTCCAGAAGATCCTGGTCAAAGAGCCGAGTGTCCTCGAGACTAGGCAGATCCTGTCTGGACTCCGCGAGCGCTATGAGGCGCACCATAAGGTGCGCATCACCGACGAGGCTCTCGAAGCCGCCGCCTACCTGGCCGACCGCTATATCAGCGACCGCTTCCTGCCCGACAAAGCCATCGACCTGATCGACGAGGCGGCCTCTCGCAAGCGTATCCAGAACATGTGCGCCTCGCCCGACATGCGCGAGGTGGAGGATGCCATCCTCGAGGTACGCCGGGACAAAGAAGCGGCCATCGAGATCCAAGATTTCGAGAAGGCGGCCGCGTTGCGGGATCGGGAGCGAAAGCTGCTGAACCAGCGCAAGGAACTGGAAGACAAGTGGCGCGAGTCCGACGAAGCCGCCGAGATCTCCATCGGAGAGGACGAGATCGCGGAAGTCACCGCCATGTGGACCGGCATCCCGGTGACGAAGCTCACTGAGGCCGAGACGGCCCGGTTGCTGCGGATGGAGGAAGCCCTGCACAAGCGGGTGGTCGGCCAGGACGAGCCGGTCAAGGCCGTCTCTCGGGCCATCCGCCGTTCGCGCGCCGGCCTCAAAGATCCTCACCGTCCCGCCGGTTCCTTCATCTTCCTGGGCCCGTCGGGCGTGGGCAAGACGGAGTTGGCCCGCACCCTGGCGGAGTTCCTCTTCGGGGACGAGGCCGCGCTCATCCAGGTCGACATGTCGGAGTTCATGGAGAAGCACGCCGTCAGCCGGTTGGTAGGTTCGCCGCCCGGCTACGTGGGCTACGACGAAGGCGGCCAACTCACCGAATCGGTGCGCCGCCGCCCCTACTCGGTGGTGTTGCTCGACGAGATCGAGAAGGCTCATCCGGACGTGTTCAACATCCTCCTGCAGATACTGGAGGACGGCAGGCTCACCGACGCCCAAGGGCGCACAGTGGACTTCCGCAACGCCATCATCATCATGACGTCGAACATCGGTGCCTCCACCATCTCAAAAGGTCAGACTCTGGGCTTCGGCGAGCCGGTGGAAGAGGGCGGCCTGGAGTATGAAGAGATGAAGAACCGGGTCACCGCGGAGCTGAAGAAGATGTTCCGGCCCGAGTTCCTGAACCGGGTGGACGAAGTCATCGTGTTCCGCAAACTCTCCCGTCCGGAGATCACCGACATCGTCGAACTGATGATGGCCCGGGTGGAAGAGCAACTCAAAGACCGCGAGATAGGCCTTGCCCTCACCCTGGACGCCAAGGAGTTCCTCGTTAACGTGGGCTTCGACCCCACCATGGGCGCGCGCCCGCTCCGGCGCGCCATCCAGCGTCACGTGGAAGACCTGCTGGCCGAAGAAGTGCTTTCGGGCCGGTTCCCTCGGGGCAGCACCGTGCTCTTGGATCGTGAGGACGACCATCTGGTCATCTTGGAGGTCATCCTCGGGGCGCCGGACATCCTCGTGGCCGACGAGACCAAGTAGAACGGAGCGGCCCATGCCGCGCGGCAAGAGCTCCTTCATCTGCCGGGAGTGTGGCTATGCCTCCCCGGGATGGTTGGGACGGTGCCCGGGATGCGGCAGCTGGAACACCATTGTCGAGGAAGTGGTGCCCCCGAAAGTGCCGCGTGGCCTCGGATCGCGCAGCGCGGGCCCGCCCGTGGCGGCGCCCGCGCCCCTCCACCTGTCCGCCGTCGATCTCGGCGCCCAGGCCCGCATCGATACCGGTCTGGGCGAGTTCAACCGGGTGTTGGGCGGCGGGCTGGTGGCCGGGTCGGTGGTGCTGGTGGGGGGCGAACCGGGCGTGGGCAAGAGCACCCTTCTCCTTCAGGCCCTGCTCAGCATGGAGGCACGCGGCGTCTCCACGCTGTTGATCTCGGGGGAGGAGTCGCCGGCTCAGGTCAAGCTGCGCAGCACCAGGCTGGGAGGGACCCAGCCGGGTATGGGCGACCTTCGCCTACTCACCGAGACCCAGACCGAGTCGGTGGTCGCTGCTCTCGAGCACCTGAGGCCGGAGGTGTGCGTGGTCGACTCGGTGCAGACCCTGTGGTCGTCGGAGGTGGGGTCCACTCCGGGTTCGATCGCGCAGATCCGTGATTCTACCGCTCAGCTTCTCCGGGTGGCCAAGGCCGGTGGGATGGCCATGGTTCTGGTCGGCCACGTGACCAAGGAGGGAGAACTGGCCGGCCCGCGGGTGCTCGAGCACATGGTCGACGCGGTGCTGTCGTTCGAAGGGGAGAGGACGCAGCCGTTCCGCATCCTACGGGCGGTCAAGAACCGCTTCGGTTCCACGAACGAGGTGGGCGTGTTCCAGATGGCCGAGCAAGGGCTGGTAGAAGTCCCCGACCCTTCGTCGATCTTCCTTGAGGACGGCGACCTGCGCTCCGGATCGGCGGTGGTGCCGGTCCTTGAAGGCACTCGCTGCCTTCTGGCCGAGGTGCAGGCGCTGGTGACCCCCAGCAACCTGGCGATGCCCCAGCGGGTGGCCAGAGGCGTGGACCGCAACCGTCTGGCCATGATCGTGGCAGTTCTTAACCGCCGGGCTCGACTGCCGCTGCTCAAATGCGACATTTTTGTTAACGTTGCAGGAGGACTGGTGCTCGAGGATCCCGCCGCCGATCTGGCGGTGGCCCTGGCGGTGGCTTCGGCCTGGCGGGACGGCGGCGGCGCTGAAGGCGTGGCCGCCTTCGGGGAGGTGAGTCTCACGGGGAAGATACGCTACGTCCTGCAAGGCGAGAAGCGTGTCCAGGAGCTCACGCGGCGCGGGTTTCCTCGTATCCTGATCCCCGGTCGAAACGCGGAAGAGCTTTTGGGAGCCGGAGGGATGGCTCCCGGAGTGGAGTTGGTGGCGGTGACGGATATCGGACAAGCGGTGAATCAGGTGGTCAAGAACACGGCAGCAAGGAGCACCCGTGGGTAAGCGTCCCCCGGCCCTAGAGGCACGATTGGTCGAAGCCCTGCAGATGGTCGCCCCGGGAACGATGATCCGGCAGGCGATCGACAACGTCGTTCGGGCCCGCACGGGAGCGTTGCTCGTGTTCGCCGACGAGCAGGAGATCAGACCCATGATCTCCGGGGGGATCGACATCGACGTCGAACTCAAGCCCATGATCCTCTACGAGCTTGCCAAGATGGACGGGGCCATCCTTCTCGACCGTACCGGCAGGCACATCATCCATGCCAACGTGCAGTTGATGCCCGACGCCCGCATTGAGTCCCAAGAGACCGGTACCCGCCATCGCACTGCCGAGCGGGTTGCCAAGCAGATCGACGCTCTTGCCATCTCCATCTCGGCGGCCCGCGACGTGGTGACCATCTATCTGGCCGGCATCCGCTACATAATGGACCCGATCCGCGTGATCCTGGATAAGGCCGACCAGGCGCTGCAGACCCTGGAGAAGTTCAAGGCCCGGCTCAACCAGGTGTCCACGTCGCTGTCGGCCCTTGAGTTCGAGGATGCGGTGACCCTTCACGACGTTCTATCCGTGCTGCAGCGTTCGGAGATGGTGCTGGTGATCGTCCAGGAGATCGAGCACTACATCATCGAGTTGGGTGACGAAGGCCGACTGGTGCAACTTCAGCTGGAGGAACTGATGGTGGACGTGCGCGAGGACCGGGCCGCGATCCTGGCCGACTATCTGCCGGATCCCTCCCCCGCGCGGCTGAAGGAAGCTCGCGAGGCCCTGGGGGCCCTTCGCTCCGAGGAGTTGCTCTCCCTGGCTCGAGTGGGCGAGATCCTGGGCTACGGCCCCAACGTCCTGACCCTGGAGAAGCATATGAGCCCCCGTGGCTACCGCATGCTGCGGAAGATCCCCCGCTTGAACGATACGGTCATCGAAGCGCTGGCCTCCCGGTTCGGCAATGTGCGGGGCCTGCTCGACGCGACGGTAGAGGAACTGGCCGCCATCGACGGAGTGGGGATGGCCCGGGCCAACGATATCCGCGAGGGTCTGGTGCGCCTGCGCGAAGTCAACCTCCTGGAGCGGTACGGGTGATGTTCCGCGTGGGCGAGACCATCGTCTACCCTCAGCACGGGGCCGGTCAGATACTGGGCATAGTGGAGCAGGATTTCCAGGGGCTGCCGCGCCGCTTCTACAACATCCGGATACTACACAACGACATGACTGTGATGGTGCCGGTGGATGGAGTGGAGAATGCCGGCATCCGGGCGGTCATCCCAGAGCCGATGGTCGACGAGGTGCTCGGGGTCCTTCGTGACGATCCCACCAAGATGCCCAAGGACTGGAATCGCCGGATCAAGCACAATAGGGAGAAGATCAAGAGCGGAGATGTCCTGGAGATCGCCGACGTTCTCCGCAATCTCGCCCTCAGGCAGCACGAACAGGGGCTCTCTACCGGCGAGAAGCAGATGTACGGCAGAGTGAAGCGCATCCTTGCTTCCGAGGTGATGTGCGCCAAGCGCATGCGGGAAGACGATGCTCTTCGCCTGCTCGACGGCATTCTCGCGGAGATCTGCGCTCGACCACGCTACGCGGGCCGGTAGAGGGATGGTATTCGCCCTGAGATTGCTCCTGGCCCTCGTGGGTGGGGTGACCGGCTACGAGTTGGCCATCGAGTACTTGCCCCACTCCGACCTGGGTACGGTCGCGTACCCGCTTCTTGTGGCGCTGTGCGTTGTGGTGGGGATCCTTCTCGGGGTGGTGTTGGGCGGCTTCCTCGGTCGGGCCGCGACCGGTCTGGGCCGGCGACTCGATAGAGCCAGTTCGCTGCTCACGGCGAGCGGTCTCATCTTCACCACCCTCGGGCTCCTTATCGGCCTGGGCATCGCCGCACTCGGCAGCCTTGCCATCAAGGACCTGCCGGTGGTGGGGCCGTACTTGCTCCCGCTGCTGTTCGCGATAAGCGGTTACTTGTTCGCCTACCTGGCCTACAAACGCCACACCGACCTAGCTCGGGTTCTGGGGTTCAAGGGGCTGCTGCAGCAACCGGGGGCGGAGCAGTTCATAAGGCCCAAACTGCTCGACACCTCTGTCATCATCGACGGGCGCATCGGCGACGTTGTGGCCACCGGGTTCTTGGAAGGGGATCTGGTCGTGCCCGGTTTCGTGTTGGAGGAGCTGCAGTCAATCGCCGATTCGGCCGAGCCCGGCAAACGGGCCCGCGGTCGGCGTGGTCTAGACACCGTGCGCGATCTCCAGGAGGCCCACAACCGGGTGATGATAATCGAGCGGGATTATCCCAATGTGGCTGAAGTGGACGCCAAATTGATCAAGCTGGCCAAGGAGATGAAGGCCTGCATCCTCACCACCGACTACAACCTCAGCAAGCTCTGCCATATCCAGGGGGTAGAGGTCCTGAACGTCAACGAACTGGCCAACTTCCTGAAGGCGGTGGTGTTGCCCGGAGAAAGCCTGGGTGTGCGGGTCCTTCGCGAGGGCAAGGAAGAAGACCAGGGAGTGGCGTATCTGGATGACGGGACCATGGTGGTGATCGAGGGCGGTCGCGGCCGGCTGGGTGAGGACGTGGAGGTGGAAGTCACCTCGGTTCTGCAGAACCCGGCGGGGAAGATGATCTTCGCGCGACTGACCTCCTGAGAGGGAGAGGGTATGGGAGGCCCAGGACTCAGTCTGGCCTTGGTGGTGGCCGCGGCCGGCTACGGCGCCCGCCTCGATTCGGGGCTTCCCAAGCAGTACGTTCCCCTGCTGGGCATCCCCATGTTGCAGCGCACTCTCAGCACCCTAGGCTCCTGTTCCGAAGTCGACGCCCTCGCGGTGGTGGTCAACTTCCCGGACGTGGAGTATTGCATCAACGAGATCGCGATGGAACGGATCGGCAAGGTGGCGCTGGTGACGGCCGGCGGTGACGAGCGGCCTCTGTCGGTCAAGAGAGGTCTTCTGGCGCTGGCTGAAGCCGGCTCCTGGGATCTGGTGGGAGTGCATGACGGAGCCCGGCCCCTGGTGACTTGCGATGCGATAGGCCGGGCCGTCGCTGCCCTCGCGGCCGACCCGACCCTGGACGGGGCAGTTCTGGCTATTCCCAGCGTCGACACGGTGAAGATCGTCGACGAAGGTGGTCTCATCAGGAGCACCCCCGACCGACGCAATCTCTGGCGGGCCCAGACTCCGCAGATCTTCCGCTGGCAGGCCCTGATGGACGCCTACCGCGTATCCGACGAGGCACTCGCAGACGCGACGGATGATGCCGCGCTCGTCGAGGCGCGCGGGGGCCGGGTGGCGGTGGTGGAAGGCTCGCCCGAGAACTTCAAGATCACCGACCGGGTCGATCTGCGGCTTGCCGAACAGATACTGGCGGAGCGTCGATGGTGACCGAGACCCGGCCGGAAGCCGGCAACGAGACCGCTGCAGAGTGCCGGCCAAGAGTCGGACCCCCAAAGTGAACGGCGATCCCGGACTCAGAGTAGGTCTGGGTTACGATGCCCACCGCTTCCAGCCTGGGCGCGCTCTCGTGCTCGGAGGGGTGCGACTGCGCGAACAAGGCGGCCTCGGAGGCCACAGTGACGCCGATGTGCTCGCACACGCGATCATGGACGCGCTGCTGGGCGCCGCAGGTCTCGAGGACATCGGCCATCATTTCCCCGACACCGACCCGGCCTTCGCCGGTGCCGACAGCCTTAAGCTGCTGAAGGTGGTGGTTGGGATCCTGCGGCATAATGGTTGGGAGCCGGTCAACGTTGATGCCGTGGTCATCTGTGAAGAGCCGCGGATCGCCCCGCACCGTCAGGCCATGCGCGAGCGCCTGGCGGCGGCGATGGAGGTCCGCGTGGAACAAGTGAGCCTGAGGGGCACCACCACCGAAGGAATGGGGTTCAGCGGGCGGCGGGAGGGCATTGCCGCGCAGGCAGTGGCTCTCGTTCAGCGGGTCGCGGCGAACGACAGGTCGACAGAAGCCCCGGGGACTACTAACGAAGAGAGACCATGACCGACGTTCGTGTGCGTTTCGCTCCCAGTCCCACAGGGTCGCTCCATGTGGGCAGTGCGCGCACTGCCCTCTACAACTATCTCTACGCCCGTCATCACGGCGGCGCCATGGTGCTCAGGATCGAGGACACCGACCTCAAGCGCTCCACCAGCGCGCATGACGCCAGCATCATCAGCGACCTGGCCTGGCTGGGGCTCCATGCTGACGAAGGCCCCGACATGGGTGGGCCCCACGGTCCCTACAGACAGAGCGAGCGGGCCCATCTGTATGAAGCCGGGGTGCAGCGATTGCTGGGTGATGGTCACGCCTACCCCTGCTTCTGCCCGCAAGAGCTGTTGGACCAGCGCAAGGAGCAGCAACTGGCCCGGGGCGAGATGCCCAAGTACGATCGCACCTGCTGCCGGCTGCCTGCGACCGAGGTGGAGGCGCGGCTCGCGGCTGGGGAGGAGGCGGCGATCCGTTTCCGGGTGCCCCAAGGGGACGTGACCTTCGACGATCTCATCCACGGGCCCATCACCTTCTCGTCGGACGTGATAGGGGATTTCATCATCAAGCGCACTGACGGTGGCTTTGCCTACAACTACGCCGTTGTCATCGACGACGCAGGCATGGAGATCACCCACGTCATCCGGGGCGAGGACCACATCACCAACACCGCCCGCCAGCTCATGCTCTTCTCCGCTCTGGGTGAACCGACGCCACGCTACGGACACCATTCCTTGATCCTTGCTCCCGACGGGAGCAAGCTGTCCAAGCGGCACGGGGCCGCCTCCATTGGCGATTTCGAGGGTCTGGGCTACCTCTCCGGGGCCCTCGTCAACTACCTGGCGTTGCTGAGCTGGCACCCCGCCGACGAACGGGAGAAGTTCACTCTGGCCGAGTTGGTGGAGGAGTTCGAGCTCGAACGGGTGTCGAAGAGCCCCGCCATCTTCGACGCACAGAAGCTCAATTGGCTGAACGGCCTGTATATACGGGAGTTGGGTACAGTGGAGCTTTACGAGGCGATCGAGCCATATCTGGCTGCAAGCGGCGTCAAGCTGGCCCCGGTGCAGCGGGAGGTGGTGACCGAGGCGGTGCAGGCCAACCTGGTGGTGCTGGGGGACGCGCCGAAATACGCGGCCGTGTTCGTGGAAGAGAGCGATCCGGCCACATGTCCCTTTGCCCAGGCCTTGCTCGCTCCGGGGGCCGGCGCCGTTTTCGAGCTGGCCAAGGAGGCTTTCGCCGGGTTGCCGGCCGAGTTCGTGCCCTCCCTGGATGCTCGGGAAGTCCTGCGAGACTTGGTCGAAGTGGCCAGAGAGCGTGGCATCAAAGGCAAGTCGATCTACCAACCTCTGCGCGTGGCGTTGAGTGGTAGGGACGAAGGCCCGGAACTGTATTACCTCGTGGGAGGGCTGGGGAAGAGCAGGATCCTTTCGAGGCTGGAAGCGGCGGCCGCCTTCGTGGCTCGGAACGCGCCTGGTCCTGGGACACGGGGAGGGGCGTGACGATGCGCCTGTACGACTCCCTGAGCCAGGAGAAGAAGGAATTCGTCCCTCGCGACGGGGACCACGTGACCATGTATTTCTGCGGGCCCACGGTCTACAACTACGTGCACGTGGGGAACGCCCGGCCGTATGTGGTCTCGATGGTGGCGAAGCGCTACTTCGAATCGCTCGGCTATCGGGTCACTCTGGTGGAGAACATCACCGACATCGACGACCGCATCATCCAGAAGGGAAACGCTCAGGGCCGGAGTTCGCGGGAGGTGGCCGAGGAATTCGCCCAGGCCTATCGCGAGGACACCGATCGTTTGGGTCTGGGGCGCCCGGACATCGAGCCGTTGGCCACCGAGCACATCCAGGAGATCATCGATCTCATTGCCGCACTGGTGGAGAGGGGACATGCGTACCAGTCGGGTCCAGACGTCTACTTCGACGTCGATAGCTGGGCCGCATACGGGAAGCTATCCAAGCAGCAGGTGGCGGAGATGCGGCACGGAGCCCGCATCGACCCTGGAGAAGAGAAGGCCGACCCGCTGGATTTCGCCCTCTGGAAAGGAGCCAAGCCGGGAGAGCCGGCCTGGGATAGCCCCTGGGGGCCGGGCCGGCCCGGATGGCACATCGAGTGTTCGGCCATGAGTCTGAAGTATCTGGGAATGGGGTTCGACATCCACGGGGGAGGCCGGGACCTTATCTTCCCCCATCACGAGAACGAGATCGCCCAGGCCGAGGGCGCGATGGCCGGATGCGGACTATCCGGGCGCGCCCCGACCGAGGGCGCGCAGTCCGGAGATGCCTCGCAGGAGCCGTTCGTGCGTTTCTGGATGCACAACGGGATGCTCAATCTGCGCGAGGAGAAGATGTCCAAGAGCATAGGGAACATCCTCACCCTGCGCCATATCCTGGACGAGCACCGGCCGGAGGCGCTCATCGCCGCCTTCCTGGGCAGTCACTACCGCAGTCCGCTGGAATTCAGCTCGGAACTCCTCGAAGAGAGCGAGCAACAGGTCGACCGGCTGCGCAACGTCTTCCGGGAGTTGGCCGACCAGGCCGCGGCTTCGGGCTGCACTCCGGTCGTCGAGGGTGACGCCGCGGCGGCCGCGACAGCGCCGGAAGGGGACGCCCGTTTCTTAGCCCATGCCGCGGTACGCCGCCGCGCTTTCACCGATGCCTTGGCCGACGACTTGAATACCGCCGCAGCTTTGGCCGAGGTGTTCGGACTGGCTCGCGAGATTAACGCCTCCTTGGCCGGCGCTGGGCTATCGCCGGAGGCGGCGGGGCGGGTACGGGCGGGGATGGTGGAGATGGTGCACGTTCTGGGGCTTGACGCCTTAGCCGGCGGCGATGAGGCCATCCCTGTTGACATCGTGGCCATGGCCGAAGAGCGCCGGCAATGCCGGGCTGCTCGGGACTTCGCCCGGGCCGACGCTTTGCGCGCCGCCATAGCCGAGCGGGGCTTCGAAATCCGGGACGTCCCCAGTGGCTACAAGATCGTCGCAGCCAGGTAGACCGGCGCGCAGGCTCGCGCCCGGCTCCGCTCCCGGCGCGGCGCACGGCGGGGCGCCGCGCCCGAGGCGCCGCGAGTCGGAGAACCGTGACGGCCCATCCCCTGGGACCGAGTTCATCTACGGTCGTAATCCCGTGCGTGAGGCGCTACGGGGGCGCAGGCGCGTGCACGCGGTCTTGGTCGCGATGGGCGAAGGCGGCGAGGGGCTGGAGCGCAGCCTGCAGGACTGGTGCGCCGACGCTTCGTGCGCAGTTCCCGCTGTGCAGCGGCTGCCGGCCGGGGAACTGAGCTCCCGCCTGAGGACGGGCGACCATCAGGGCATCGCCGCGGAAGTCGATCCCTATCCGTACCTCGACCTGGAGGTGGTCCTGCGCGATCACACGCTGCTGGTGGCATTGGACGAGATACAGGACCCGCACAATCTGGGGGCCGTCATCAGGACCGCGGAGGAGACCGGGGCGGGCGTCCTCATCCCGCGGCACCGCGCGGCCGAGGTGACCGCTGCCGTGGTCAAGGCCTCCGCCGGCGCCAGCGAGCATGCAGCCGTCGTCAGGGTGCGGAATCTGGCAGACTCCTTGGTGCAGGCCAAAGAAGCGGGTTTCTGGATATACGGTGCAGCTTCCGGGGCAGACAGCCTCTACACCAGCCAGGACTATGAGTATCCGACCTGCTTCGTAGTGGGTTCCGAAGGGGAGGGACTGGGTCGCCGCGTGGCCTCGCTGTGTGACGTGATGGTCGGGCTGCCGCTTGCAGGACGGGTGGGTTCGCTCAATGTGAGCGTGTCGACCGGCGTCCTCCTGTATGAGGCGTTACGGCAGCGTGGTGCGCAGGCGGCCGCTCGGACGGCCACGCAGGGGGCCGCGCCTGGCGCCACGCGGCCGCCAGGGCCGGGCGCAGCGTCGCCGGACGACGCGTGAGGGAGAGTCACCCGTGACGGTCTATCTCATCGACGGCTACAACGTGCTCCACCAGTTCCTGGGGCATCATCAAGAGAACGAACGTCCCAGTCGGTCGCAGCCGGCTCAAGCACGACAGGGACGTGACGGGCGCCGGCCCCAGCACGGCCTGGGGTCGTCCACCAGCCCGGGTGCAGTCGATCTGGAAGACGAGCGGCGCCGGCTGCTCGACCGTATCGCCAGCTACATGGGTGGGAGTTCCGACAGAGCCATCGTGGTGTTCGATTCGCACTCCCAGGTATTGCAAAAGACCGAGAGTGCAACCGCGAATGTGGACGTGTATTTCGGGTCGTTCTCACGCTCTGCGGACAGCATCATCGAAAGGGAGGTTTATGCGATAAGTGCAGGGAAAAATGTAGTGGTGGTGTCGTCCGACTACCAACTGCAGAAGACCATTTTTGTCCCCAACGTCATCCGGCGCTCGTCCCGGCAATTCGTGGCAGATTTGCAAGAACACACAAAAAGGATTGCAAATCCTGAGAATTGCATTACAATGAGTCACAGGATCGAGGACAGGATCGACCCCGACACGGTGGAGAGGCTGAAGGCGCTGCGGGACGAGTTGTCCGCGCAGCCGGAGGAACCGAGCCGACCGGAATAGGGGTCCGAGACTCGGCTCCGCAACCTCTAGCGGGAGGGACGACCGATGGAAAGCGCGGCGTTTGCGAGGAAGGCTGCTGAGGCGACCACAGCCGACTGGACCGACGAGGAGCTTGTAGCGCGGGCTAAGAGCGGTGATGCCGACGCCACCCGACGGATCCTGACCCGATATCACTACTTTGTTCGTCTCAAGGCCAATTCGTATTTCCTGGCCGGAGGAGACGGCGACGATCTCATCCAAGAGGGCTACATCGGGCTCTACAAAGCCATTCGCGACTACGAGCACGACCGTAGCACGAGCTTCCGCAGTTTCGCCGAGCTGTGCGTGACCCGGCAGATCATCACTGCGATCAAGACGGCCTCTCGGCAGAAACACCTCCCGCTCAATACCTACGTGAGCTTCAGCTACTCGCCATCCAGCGCCGATTTCGACAGCCGCACTCTTGCCGATGTGATCCCCTCAGGGCGGGCGAGTGACCCGGTGCAACAAGTGATCAGTTCGGAGGAAGTGGTCAGCCTCACCGATTGCCTGGTGCGGCTGCTCAGCCCGTTGGAGTCGCGGGTGCTCAAGTACTACCTGGAGGGGAACTCCTACGAGGCCATCGCCGCCCACATAGGTCACGACACCAAAACGGTGGACAACGCCCTCCAGCGCATCAAGCGCAAAGTGACGTTGCATCTGGAGAGCCGGCGGGTAGTTCTTTAGAAGCGGCCGCCGGATGCGCGTCGCCATGACCGAGGCGGGCAGGGCTGTGGGCCGCTCGCTGGGACGACCGTGAAGGTTGACGCTTTGTCCCAGGCGCTCGTCGGAGCCATGACTAGAACTGCGTCGAGTGGGTATCAACCCTTAGATGGAATCTGCCCGGGACAATAGGCGTCGCTTCCTTACCTTCAGGACCGTAATGTCACCCGCGGTGGAGGTGGGTTCTGTCACGGTCACCCCGGTCTCCAGGTCAGCGGCTCTGAGGTGGAGGAGTGGAGTCCTGGTGCGAAGTTGGCCGTGCGCGGTGCTCGTCTCAGGGGAGGGACGAACGGCGCGCATTCCCATCGTGAACGTGACCCGGGTGGTCCAGGCCGCCATCGCGCTGGTCGCGATGCTCTGCGCATACGGGTTCTTGACTCGAGCAACCAGGCGAAAGGAGAGATCGCCATGAACGAAGCGATCCGCGAGTTCCTGCAGAACGTGGAGAAAGAGTCCCAAGGGAGATTGCAGGCATTGGACCGGCTGCTGTCCTCAGGGGATTCCACCAAGGTGTTC
>Ga0209254_10002129_pt1 | contig 17971 bp, 14 predicted proteins | sample FrelakmetDIP11DI_FD_187148 | JGI IMG/M metagenome (GOLD analysis project Ga0209254, IMG submission 187148) | Freshwater lake sediment microbial communities from the University of Notre Dame, USA, for methane emissions studies - DIP11 DI (SPAdes)... | ecosystem: Environmental > Aquatic >...
CTGAAGATCCACATCATCGGCACGTAGCCGGCCGGGTTGGCAGCCGAGGCGCCGAAGGCGTCGTTGGTGCGGCCGATCAGCCAGTTCATGGCGGCGACGCCGATCTGCTGGACCAGCGTCATGACCGCGTACGCGGTCCCCAGCCGGCGCTCCTCGACGATGTACGCCACCGACGGCCACATGATCGCCGGGATCATCGAGAAGGCGATGCCCATCATGGCGATCGGCACGCCCAGCAGCGGCGGGACCTGGTAGGCCATCATCAGGTAGACCGGCATCAGCAGGAACGAGCCGGCCATCATGAACAGGGCGCGCTTGCCGATCTTGTCGACCAGCAGGCCGAACAGCGGGGTGGCGAACATCGCGGCCAGTGGCAGCACGCTGTTGAACTGGCCGGCCGTCTGCCGCGTCAGCTCCCAGGCCTCGATGAAGAACTTGATCGAGAAGCTGCGGAACGGGAAGATCGCGGAGTAGAAGGTCACGCACAGGGCGACCACAAACCAGAACGAGGTGTTGAAGCGGAACAGGTCCGAGAGGACGAACTTGTCGGTCTGTCCGGCCTTGCCGAGGCCGTACCGGCGCGCCGCGATCTTCTCGAGAGCGCCGTAGCCGAGCGCCGAGATCAGGCACAGCGTCCCGATCACCGCCGCCACGACCAGCGGGCCGTGCCAGCTCTCGTAGGCGAAGCGCGCCCAGGTCGGCGACCAGTCCGCGGTCACCGAACCGAGCCGTGCGATGGTCAGGTTGAGGCCGAAGGCGAAGCTGAGCTCGCGGCCCTTGAACCACTTGGCGAGTGCCGTCGTGATGGCGACGATCAGCGGCTCGGACCCCAGGCCGAGCAGGAAACGCGACGCCAGCATGACGCGGAGGTCGGAGGTGACGGCCATGAGGACGGAGGCCACCGTGCACACGGCGGCGAAGAAGATCGTCGACTTCACGGTCCCGAAGCGGTCGATGACGATGCCCCCGATCAGCAGCACCAGCACCGCGGCGATGCTGTACACCGAGTAGAGCTGGCCGATGTTCTCGTCGGAGAAGCCGAGGTTCGACTTGAGCATGTCGGCGATCGGCGCGACCGAGTCGTAGACGTAGTAGTTGCCGAACATGGCGAGGCTGATCATCACCAGCACCGCCCAGCGGTAGCGCGGGGACGGCTGCGACGCGGCGAGGGGTTCGGTCATGGGCGTCTCCTCTGAGTCGACTGGCTCAGCGCGGCATTGTACTGCCGACCCGGCTGCGGGCAGACCGTTCGTTCGGTTGGCAGCTCGACACCGGACAACGCCGCCAGAATACCTCAGGGTCAGCGAGTGTTACCATGCGCGACCGACCCGTGGCTCCTCTGAGACGGCCGCGGCCCCGGAGGAAGTTGCATCGGTGCTGACCCGTCGGAAGTTCCTGAAGCGCGCGTCCATCCTGGCGGCCGGCTCGCTCGGCGTCTCGAGCATGGGCTACGCGTCCACCCAGGGTCTCCCGGGTCTGCGCAGGATCACCCTCGACCTGCCCTCGCTGCCGCCGCAGTGGGACGGCCTCAGAGTGCTGCAGATCGCCGACGTTCACGCCGGCGCCTACATGTCGGTCGACCGGATGCTGCGGATCCGCGACCTGGCCAACTCGCTGCCAGCCGATCTCGTCGTCTTCACCGGCGACCAGATCGACCGCCGGCGGATCGATGCCGACCTCTTCGTCCGCGGCTTTGCGGGCATCACCGCGCCACTCGGGGTGTTCGGCGTGCTCGGCAACCACGACTACCGGGTCTCTCCGCGACGTGCGATCTGGACCCTCGAGGCGGCCGGCATCACGCCGCTCGTCAACCGCGCGGTCGTGCTCGATCGCCGAGGCGACGAACTCGCCATGATCGGCGTCGACGATCTGCTGGCCCCGCCCGGGCGCGGCCCCGACTTCTCCGTCCTCGGCAGTCACCCGGGCGCTTTCCGGCTGCTGCTGTGCCACCAGCCCCAAGGCTGGGACGCGGCGCGGGCCTGGGGTGCAGACCTCACGCTCGCCGGCCACACCCATGGCGGGCAGATCGCGCTGCCGACCCGCAACATCAACCCCGCGCGGGTCTACACCCGCTACGTCGCGGGACCCTACGTCGAAGACGGCAGCACCCTGTACGTCTCGCGCGGCATCGGGGTCGGCGCAGTGCCGCTGCGGGTCGGCGCCCCTCCCGAGCTCGACCTGATCACGCTGCGCCGCCCGGCCGCAATCTCCGTCGTCGCCGCCTGACGGCGCGGCGCGTCGATCCGAGAGGTCTCTGCAGGATCGTTCCCGTTCCCCTTCCCGTTCCCGTACCCGGATGGGACCGCAGCTGAAGAAACTGGGCGCACCACCTCAGGACTCGATGGTCTCGAGGGAGTGCATGTGAGGCTTTACCAGTTCGGGAACGGGGACAGGAACGGGCACGGGAACGGGCGGGGGACCCAGCCCCTAACCCCTATCCCCTGACCCCTCTGCGACCTCTCCGACCGCCCGAACGCTGCTACAGTTCCGCCGTGGACATCACCACCGAGGTCCTGATCAAGGGTGGCCTGACCCTGCTCGCCCTGGCCGCGGTGGCGTGGCGGCACCTGCGGCCGGGCACCCTCGCTCCGGAGCGCGCCGGGCGATTGCTGACGCTGGTCGCGGTGGCCGCGGTGCTCGCCTGGCCGAACTTCGGCCGCTTCCACGGCCGCTCCGGGATCCACCATTGGGAGCAGCTCCACTACTTCCTCGGCTCCAAGTACTTCCCCGAGGTGCGCTACGACGGGCTCTACGTCGCGACCATCGCCGCCGAGCGGGAGCTCGGCCTCGGCCATCCGCTGCAGCCTCACGTCCGCGACCTCCGCACCAACGAGGTGGTTCCCACGCGCGGTGTGGACGACCATGCCCGCGAGGTCAAGGCGCGTTTCGAGCCGCAGCGCTGGCGCGCCTTCGTCGACGACGTCCGCTACTTCCTGACCGCGAACAGCTACGACTACATCGAGAAGATCCGCAAGGACCACGGCTACAACCCGACCCCGACGTGGACCTTCACCGCCCGCCTGTTCTCGCGCTGGGTCGCCGCCGGCGACGACTCCCTCGCCGCCCTCGCCTGGATCGATCCGCTGCTCCTCGCGGCCATGTTCTGGATGGTCTTCCGGACCTACGGCAGCCGCATCGGCTGCCTGGCGCTGATCGTGTTCGGGGTCGGCTACCCGTGGCGCTTCGACTGGGTGGGCGGCGCCTTCCTGCGCCAGGACTGGCTGGCCGCGGTCGGCATCGGGGTGTGCCTGATCCGGCGCGAGCGCTTCCTGATCGCCGGCGGCCTGCTCGCCTACGCCGCGATGGTGCGGGTGTTCCCGGCCGGCTTCCTCCTCGGACCGGCGGTGGTGGCGCTGCGCGAGCTGGCCGCGCGCCGTCCGGTGGGCTGGGCGTGGAAGCTGCTCGGCGGCTTCGCTCTCGGCATCGCGCTGTGCCTGGTCGCCGGCGGGCTGGTGGGCGTCGGGCCGCAGGCGTGGCCGCAGTTCATGCACAACCTGGAGAAGCACCACGGCACCTGGCTGACCAACAACGTCGGCCTGTCCAACGTGCTGCTGTACGACGCGGCCACCATGCGCCGCGACGACGTGCGCTGGAACCTGCCGGAGCCGTGGCTCGTGTGGCAGGGAAAGATGAACCGGCTGCAGGCCGAGCGCCGGCCGGCGCTGCTGCTCGCGACCGGCTTCCTGCTGCTCGTCACCGCAGCCGCGGCCTGGCGGTGGCCGCGCGACGCCGCCGCGGTCCTCGGCGTGGTGGCCGCGTTCGCGCTCGTGCTGCTGACCTGTTACTACTGGGTGATGCTGCTGCTGATCCCGATCGGCCGCAGCCGCTGGCTGCCGACCGCCGGCTGGCTGGCGATCAACCTCGGCCTGTGGGGGCTCCACCTCGCGACGCCGGCCTTCGAGCTGATCTACGGCATCATGTCGTGGGCCCTGCTCGCCCTCTTCCTGGCGTGGCTCGGCCCCGACGCGGTGCGCACGATGTGGGGGTTCGCCGGCCCGCGGCAACGGCGACAGGCAAGGGGTTAGGGCCCCCCCCGTTCCAGCTCCCGTGCCCGCTCCCGTGCCCGAGACGATCCCGAATGCCCTCGGCCGGACCACTTGCGGAAGGGTGGAGACGGGCGTCGACTCTCGTGCAACCACATCCGGGAACGGGGACGGGAACGGGATCGGGAACGAGGCCGCCGCACCCGCGATCGACCGCAGCGGCCGCTCTCGGCGGGGCGCTCACATCGGGTACAGGCCGTCGTCGCGGGTGGGCGCCGCGCCCCCGAAACCAGCCCCGTCTCCCATCTCCTCCTCGAGGGCGTCGCCGAGCTCCTCCTCGATGCGCTCGGGATCCTCGCCGGCCTCGAGGCGGCGGATCATCTCCTCCATCGCCGGCGTCACCGGTTCGCCCGCGAGCTCGGTCATGCGGCGGACCGCCGCCGCCATCTGCCGCGGATCGCTCTCGTCCATGCCCTCGAGCTCGGCGGCAAACCGCATCATCTCGCGCTCCATGCGAGGGTCGTCGCGCTCGTCACCCTCCCCGCCACCGGCAGGCGTGGCCTTCGACGCGGCGGCGACCCCGAATCGCGACGGCACCCGCTGCAGGTTCTCGGCGCCGCACTTGGGGCACTGCGGCACCCGGGACGACTCCACCCGGAAGGAGTGGAAGCTGAAGATCCGATTGCAGCCCGGGCAGAGAAACTCGTACACCGGCATCAGCTGTCTCCGTCCGACTCGATCGGCGTCCATGCGGCAACCCGGAAGTGGTCGAGGCCGGCCTCGCTCAGCTGCCGACCGTTGACGCGCATCGCCAGCTCGAGCGTGCGGTCGTCGAAGCGCTGGGCCAGCCGGTGTGGCAGCTGCACCGCGCGCTGCACGGCATCGGCCTGGTCCAGCGGGACCCTGAGGAAGGTCACGCCGGGAGCGGTCAGCAGCGCCCGCCGGGCGAGGCGGCTGAGGTCCTCGAGCCCCTTCCCGGTGACCGCCGAGACCGCGACCGACGCCCGGCCGGCCGGCAGCCAGCGCGGCTGCTGGGCCGGCAGCAGGTCGATCTTGTTGAGCACGACCAGGGTCCGCTCGCGCTCCACGCCGAGCCCCTCGAGCACCTCGTCGCCGACCGCGAGCTGCTCCTCCCAGCTCGGGTGCGCGACGTCCACCACGTGGAGCACGAGGTCGGACTCGGTGGCCTCCTCGAGGGTCGAGCGGAAGGGAGCGACGAGATGGTGGGGCAGCTTGCGGATGAAGCCGACGGTGTCGGTGAGGATCGCCACCACGCCGTCCCCGAGCGCCACCCGGCGCGCCCTCGGGTCGAGCGTCGCGAACAGCCGGTCCTCGACCAGTACCTCGCTGCGCGTGAGCGCCCGGAACAGCGACGACTTGCCGGCGTTGGTGTAGCCGACCAGCGCGATCGCCGGCAGCTCGCTGCGGCCCTCGCGCCGGTGGCGGCGGTCACGCTCGATCCCCTCGAGCTTGTCCTTGAGCTGGGCAATGCGGCGGGAGATCAGCCGGCGGTCGATCTCGAGCTGGGTCTCACCGACCCCCCGAGTGCCGATGCCGCCGGCCTGCCGGGACAGGTGGCGCCAGCGCCGGGTCAGGCGCGGCAGGAGGTAGGACAGCTGCGCCAGCTCGACCTGGGTCTGGGCCTCCCGGCTGCGCGCCCGCTGGGCGAAGATGTCGAGGATCACCGCCGCTCTGTCCAGCACCTTGACGTTGGCGGGCAGTGAGCGCTCGATGTTGCGGACCTGCGATGCGGTCAGGTCCTCGTCGAACACGACCACTTCGATCTGCTCGTCGCGGCAGCGGTCGGCGACACGCTCCAGAAAGCCGGAGCCGACCACGGTCGCCGGGTCCGGCGCCGGCCGCTCCTGGATCTCGCGCGCCACGACCATGCCGCCGGCGGTGTCGACCAGGCGCTCGAGCTCCTCGAGGTGCTCCTCGACGACGCGGCGCGGCGCGCCGCCGACGACCAACGCGACCAGCACGGTGCGCTCTGCCGCGCCCCGGGTCGACTCAGCCTGGTGGGAGTTGCTCATCGTTCAGGGGAGATCTTCCTGGTGGAGCCGGAGCAGCACGCGTTCGCACGCCGCCAGCGTCTCCTCGACGTCCTTGGCGCCGTGTGCGCTCGACAGGAAAGCCGCGCCCCCCGGCTGCCGGGGCAGCAGGACACCCTCGCCGCGCAGCCCCTCCGCAACGCGCCAGTAGGTGGTGGCGTCGGCACGGCTCGCGGCGCGGCAGTTGGTCACCGGCTTGGCGGTCATGTAGAGGGCGAACACCGACCCCACCCGGTTGACGGTCATCGGGCGCTGGAACCTGCTCGCCAGCGCCTCGATCCCGGAAACCAGCTGGACCGCCCGCTCCTCGACCCGCTCGTACACGGTCTCGTTCTTCAGGATCGACAGCACGGCCTCGGCGGCGGCCAGCGACACCGGGTGGGGCGTCGGCATGCGACCGTCACCCTTCTGCACCGGCTCGTCGATGCCGGCGCGGAAGCCGACCACGCCGATCGGGAACCCACCGCCGAGCGCGCCCCCGTACACCGCCGCGTCCGGCGTCACGCCGCTCAGCGCCTGGGCGCCGCCACGATGGACGCGGAAACCCGACACGCGCTCGTCAAAGAGCAGCAGCACCCCGTGGTCGCGGCACGCCGCCGCGATCCGGGCGAGCACGCCGTCCGGGGCAGGGATCACCCCAGCCCGGCTCATCAGCGGGTCGACCACCAGGGCGGCCAGCCGCGCGGCCGACGTCGCCAGCTCCCGCTCGATCCGCTCGACCTGCCAGCCGGGCACCTCGCGGATCGGGCGGCTCCCCGAGTCCGCGGCGCCCACCGCGATTCGGACGCGGGCGCCGCCGTCGAGCATCAGGATCCCGGGCTTGCCGGTCGTGTCGCGCGCCCACTGCAGCAGCTGGTAGACCGCTTCGTCCTGGGTCCGGCACAGCCACCAGTTGCCGACCCATGGCAGCACCTTGCCGAGCGCTTCGGCGAGCTCCACCTCCTGGGGCACGTGGAAACCGTCGGGGACTCCGTTGCCGAGCACCTTGCGGACCGCGTCGAGCACGAACTGGTTCGCAAACCCGACAATCGCCGCGCCGCCGCCGCCCTGGTAGTCGATGTAGCCGACGTTGTCGGCATCGTAGACGCGCGCGCCCTGCGCCTTCGCCGCCACCACCGAGCGCTCGAAGCCGGCGCGCAGGCCGGGCAGGGCCTGCGCTCGCTTCAGCAGTTCTTCAGTCAAACGTCCCATTCGTACTCACTCGTCTCCCGCGGGCTCCTCGTCGCCGTCGCCGAAGAAGAACATGGCGCGACAGCGGTCGCTGCAGAAGTCACGCCCGAAGTCCCGGACGGCACAGTGTTGGCAGAAGATCGTACGGCAGACCGAGCAGTCTCGCAACTGAAAGGACAGCACCTCGTGTCCACAACTTGGACACTGCCTTCGCGCGACGCCGCGCTCGTCGACCACTCGAGAAGTATACCCTCGGTTGACACCCCTTCTCGCCGCGCTGTAGAGTATTTTGCCCGGCGGTGTAGCTCAGAGGCAGAGCAGGGGTCTCATAAGCCCTGTGTCGGTGGTTCAACTCCACCCACCGCCACCAATTCGGCCTCCCGAAACCGCGGTTTCGGGAGGCCGAATTGGTTCGCTGATAGCATTCGGGTCGTGGAAGCGAAGAACTTCGTCACCCACTTCCAGCAGGCCTTCCCGAATCTGGTGGGGGCTCGAGTTCTGGTGGCGCTGTCGGGGGGCGCGGACTCGGTCGCCCTGCTCCATCTCCTGGCCGACCCCTCGCTCGGCCTCGAGCTCGAGGCGGCGCACGTCCACCACCTGGCGCGGCGCGCCGAGGCGGATCGGGACGCCGAGTTCTGCCGCGCGCTCTGCGAGCGGCGCGGGGTGCCGTTTCACCTGCTCCGCCTCGCCCTCGAGCCCGCGCCCCGCGAGGGCCGCGAGGCCGCCTGGCGCCGCAGTCGCTACCATGCGCTGCTCGAGGTGGTCGCGCAGCGGTCGCTGGCCGCGGTGGCCACCGCGCACCACCGCGATGACGTCGCGGAAGGCGTCATCATGCAGCTCCTGCGCGGCGCCGGGCCGCGGGCCTTGGCCGGGATCGCCGCCGCCACCGACGCCGGCGTCATCCGGCCGCTGCTACCGTGGCGCCGGCTCGAGATCGTCGACTGGTTGCAGCGCCGCGGCATCCCCTGGATCGAGGACAGCTCCAACGCCGACCTCGGCCATCTCCGCAACCGGGTCCGCCATGTCGTCCTGCCCGAGCTGCGCAGCAGCTCACCGCGCATCGACGACCACCTCGTCCACCTCGCCGACGCACTGGCTGCGGACGAGGCGCTGTTCACGGACTCACTCGAGCGGGCGGCGGTATGGATCTCGCCGTGGGCTCCGGACGGCGGCGTTCCGGTGGACGACCTGAGGGCCCTCGCCCGGCCCCTTCGCTCGCGCTGGCTCCACGCCCAGGCCGCCCGCGCCGGCATCGGGCGGGTGACGCGGCGGCAGACCGCCCTGCTCCATCGCCTGGTCGAGGCATCGGTTCCCCGCTCGGTGACGCTGGCCGACCGCTGGCGGCTGCTCCTCGCGCGCGGCCGGCTCTGGCTCGAGCCGCCGGTCGCACCGCAGCCCTACCAGCACCGGCTCGAGGCGGGCAGCCTCACCGCGCTGTCGATCCCGGGCTGGCGGGTACGGCTGACTCTCGACGGCAGCCCGTCGCCGCAGGCGCGCTGGCACTGGCGCACGAGCCCGTCGACGCCGCTGACGGTGCGGTCGCCGCAGCCGGAAGACGCGGTCGAAGTCGCCGGCGAGAGGCTCGGCGTGCCCCGGCTGATCGCTCGCGTGGCGCCCCGCCACCTCCGGTCCGCCTGGCCGCTACTGTGTGAAAATGCTAGAATTGCGTGGATTCCAGGCGTCTGGCAGGGGACCTCGACCGGGGCCCTGCTGGTGGAGGTGCTGACGGATGGGTGAGCCCCGGGTCGTGCACTCGGCCGACGAGATCGGGCAGCGGCTGACCAACGTCGCCACGCTGATCTCCCAGGACTACCAGGGCAAGAAGCTCATCCTGGTCGGCATTCTCAAGGGCGCGGCCTTCCTGCTGGCCGACCTCGCGAGGCTGATCGAGGGGCCGGTGGACTACGAGTTCGTCGACGTCGCGGTGTCGCACGAGGACCGTGGCGAGATGGTCCACCTCACCTTCGCCACTCACATCGAGGTCTCGGGTCGCCACGTGCTGGTCTTGAAGGACGTTTGCCACAGCGGCGTGACCGAGAACTACCTGATCACCCACTTGAGCCAGCAGCACCCGGCCTCGATCGAGATCGTGGCGCTGGTCGATCGCCCCCACCTGCGCAGCGTCAACCTGCACGCCAAGTACGCCGTATTCCGCGACGAGACGGACGGCTATCTGGTCGGCTACGGGCTGGGGCTCGAGTGGGGGCAGTACACCAACCGACCCGAGCTGTGCGTGATCGAGCGAATGTGAACCGGAGCGTCAGCGGGCGCCCGACGAGCGGGGGAACAAGCCAAAGCGGCATTGGGTTCCCCGAGGTGCGCCGGCGGCTTCGACTGAGCGGCGCGGAGGCAACGACAGCGTGAATCAGACCGTCCGAACCGTCCTGATGTGGCTGGTCATCCTCGTCGGAGTGCTGCTGATGTTCTCCGTCCTGCGGGGGTACTCTTCGACCAGTCGGGAGATCGCGTTCTCCGACTTCCTGGACAAGGTCGGCCAGGGCGAGGTGAGCAAGGTCCTGATCAAGGGTGAGGAGATCCACATCAAGACCGCCGGCAGCGAGGACTCCGGACCGGCGCCCCGCTACGACCACTACACCTACAACCCCAAGTATGACGACCTGATCGGCCTGCTGCGCGAGCACAAGGTCGAGATCAAGGTGGAGAAGCCAACCGACGGGCGGCTGCTGACCGCCCTGCTGTCGTGGGCGCCGCTGCTGATCCTGGTCGGGCTGTGGTTCGTGTTTTTCCGGCAGATGCAGGCCGGCGGCAACAAGGCGATGTCCTTCGGCAAGTCGAAGGCCAAGCTGCTGACGCCCGATCAGAAGAAGGTGACCTTCGCCGACGTGGCCGGCGTCAACGAGGCCAAGGAGGAGCTCGAGGAGATCATCGACTTCCTCAAGGACCCCAAGAAGTTCCAGCGGCTCGGGGGCAAGATCCCCAAGGGCGTGCTGCTGATGGGCCCTCCCGGAACCGGCAAGACGTTGCTCGCGAGGGCCGTGGCCGGCGAGGCCGACGTGCCGTTCTTCTCGATGTCGGGTTCGGACTTCGTCGAGATGTTCGTCGGCGTGGGCGCTTCCCGCGTTCGCGATCTCTTCGAGCAGGGCAAGAAGAACGCACCCTGCATCATCTTCATCGACGAGATCGACGCCGTCGGCCGGCACCGGGGGGCTGGGCTCGGAGGGGGGCACGACGAGCGCGAGCAGACCCTCAACGCGCTCCTGGTCGAGATGGACGGATTCGAATCCAACGAGGGCGTGATCCTGATCTCGGCGACCAACCGGCCCGACGTGCTCGACCCGGCGCTGCTCCGCCCGGGCCGCTTCGACCGCCGGATCGTGGTCAACGCACCAGACGTCAGGGGCCGGGAAGGGATCCTCAAGGTCCACACAACCAAAATCCCGCAGGCCTCCGACGTCGACCTGGCGGTGCTCGCCCGCTCGACCCCGGGGTTCTCGGGCGCCGACCTCGCGAACCTGGTCAACGAGGCCGCGCTGCGGGCGGCGGGTTTCAACAAGATGAAGGTGGAGATGGCGGACTTCGAGTTCGCCAAGGACAAGGTCATGATGGGATCGGAGCGCCGGTCGCTGGTCATGTCCGAGGAGGAGAAGCGGATCACGGCCTACCACGAAGCCGGGCACGCGCTGGTGGCGGTCCTCGTGCCGGAGGCCGATCCCCTGCACAAGGTGACCATCATCCCCCGCGGCATGGCGCTCGGGCTGACCCAACAGCTGCCGCTCGAGGATCGCTACACCTACTCGCGCAGCTACCTCGAGGCCAACTTGCGGGTCCTGATGGGTGGCCGCATCGCCGAGGAAATCGTGTTCGGCTCGGAGCGGATGACAACCGGCGCCGGCAACGACCTCGAGCGCTGCACCGAGCTCGCCCGCAAGATGGTGTGCGAGTGGGGCATGAGCGAGAGGATGGGGCCGCTGACCTTCGGCAAGCGCGAGGAGTCGATTTTCCTGGGCAAGGAGTTCGCCCGACACCAGGACTACTCGGAGGCGACCGCGGTCAAGATCGACGACGAGATCCGAAACTTCGTCAATGACGCGTACTCCGGTGCCCGCCACTACCTGGAGAACAACCGGGAATCGCTCGAATCGATCGCCCAGGCGCTCCTCGAGCACGAGGTCCTCGACGGCGACACCATCTACGAGATCATCAACGACCACAGCAAGCTCGATGCCGAGCTGCTGCAGCGCAAGCGGCAGCGCTCGACCGTCACGGAGGCGGCAGAATCGGCGTGAACGACGGCCACCGGGGGACCCTCCCGCAGCCCGGAGCGGATCGGCTGGATGCCCTCTGGCCGCGCCGCACACCGGTCGTGATGGCCGTTCTCAACCGCACGCCCGACTCGTTCTCGGACGGCGGACGCTTCCTGGATGACGCCGCCGGCCTCGAGCACGCCGAGCGGTTGATCGCCGGGGGCGCCGACATCCTCGACATCGGAGGCGAGTCGACGCGCCCTGGCGCCGAGCCGGTCCCGGCCGCCGAGGAGCTGCGACGGGTGGTGCCGACGATTGCCGAGCTGCGACGGCGTCACCCCGGCATCCTGATCTCGGTCGACACCTCAAAGCCGGAGGTCGCGGAGGCGGCGCTCGAGGCCGGCGCCAACCTGGTCAACGACGTCACCGCTGCCGCCGACGGCAGGATGCTCGAGCTGGTCGCGATGAGGGGCGCCGCCATCGTGCTCATGCACATGCGCGGATCGCCCGCGACCATGCAGGTTGACACCAGCTACGGCGACGTGGTCGCCGAGGTGTGCGACTTTCTCGACGGCAGGGCGCGCGCGGCGGAAGCGGCCGGAATCCCACCGCACCGGGTGTGGGTCGATCCGGGGATCGGCTTCGGCAAGGACGTCGACGGCAATCTGCGGCTGCTGGCCAGGCTGCCGGAGCTCGCCCGGCTCGGGCATCCCGTGATCTTCGGCGCGTCCCGCAAGTCCTTCCTCGGCCGGCTCACCGGCGCGCCGGTCGACGGCCGGCTGTCCGGCAGCCTGGCGGCTCTCATCCCAGCGATCGGCCTCGAACGAGTGGTGGTCCGGGTTCACGACCCGGAGGCAACTCGGCACTTCCTCGAGGTCGCGTGCCGGCTGCGCGAGGCGGCGTCGTGAACTGGCTGATCGGCGTCCTGCGGTCGATCACCGAGCTCAAGGTCGGTCTCGCCGACGTCGTCGACATCCTCACCGTCGCACTCCTGATCTACGCGCTGCTGGCGCTGCTGCGGGGCAGCCGCGCGATGCAGATGATGTGGGGCATCGTGGCCATCGCAGGCCTCTACCTGGTGGCCTCCACCCTCAAGCTGATCACGCTGTCGACCATCCTCGGCTATCTCTTGGCGTTCCTTCCGATCGCCATCATCGTTCTCTTCCAGCAGGAGATCCGGCGCATGCTGTCGGCCTTCGGGTCGACGGCATGGTTTCCGAGAGGCCGCGGCCAGGACGAAGGGCCGGTGATGATCAATGAGCTCGCGCTGGCGGTCCAGGCCCTCGCCGCCAAGCGCACCGGCGCCCTGATCGCGCTCGAGCGGCACGACTCGCTCTCGGTGTGGGCCGACACCGGCATCGCGCTCGAGTCGCGCTTCTCCTACGACCTCATCCTCAACATCTTCATCCCCGGCACGCCGCTCCACGACGGCGCGGTGATCATCAGCGGCGAGCGCATCGTCGCGGCCTCCTGCTTCCTGCCGCTCACCATTCGCCACGAGCTGTCGTCCGAGCTCGGCAGCCGGCACCGCGCGGCGATCGGGCTGACCGAGGAGAGCGACGCGCTGGTCATCGTGGTGTCGGAGGAGACCGGCATCATTTCGCTCGCGGTCGAGCAGCAGCTGCTGCGACCGCTCGACGAGACCACGCTGCGCAACGCGCTCGCCGAGCACCTCTACCAGCTCCGGCCCAGGCGGGAGATCGACTCGTGAGGCTGCGGCCCCGCTACCCCGTGCTGTTCCTGGTGTCGTTGCTGGCTGCCTTCCTGCTCTGGTACGTCCTGTCCGCCGAGCGCACGCGGGAGATCTCGGTGCGCGGCGTCCGCGCCCAGCTCAGCCTGGTCAACATCCCGAGCGATCTGGTCCTGGTCTCGGGCGTTCCCGACACCGTCTCGGTCCAGCTGCGCGGCCCGTTGTCGCGCCTGCTCGACCCGCGGACACCGCTGGAGGTCCTGCTCGACCTGTCGAACGCTGGTCCGGGCACCGACTCCTACCCGATCAACGCCAGCGACATCCCGCTGCCGCCCGAGGTCGAAGTGGTGAGCGTCGAGCCTGCCGCCATCTCGCTCGTGCTCGAGCGGCGGCAGACCCTCAGCGTGGCGGTGCGGCCGATCGTCGAGGGCGTGCCTGCCGCGGGCTTCGTGCTCGTGTCGGTGCGGGTGACGCCCGAGCAGATGGCCATCCAGGGGCCCGAGAGCCGCCTCGAGGGCGTCGCCTTCATCGAGACCACGCCGATCTCGGTGGAAGGCGCCACCGCCCCGGTCGAGACCATTGTCCAACCGGTGCTGCCCGATCCGCTGCTGCGCCTGCTGTCGGCCATCCCGATCCAGGTGGTCGTCCAGATCGAGCCGCGGGCGGTGGCGACGCCGGAAACCCGCTGAGCCGGCGCCGCCAGGGGTTGACGCTGCCCGGCGACCTGTGGAAAGGTGACTCGACCCTGGGAGCGTGATGAGCACTCTCTTCGGCACCGACGGGATTCGTGGGCGGGCGTTCTCGCCGCCGCTCGACAAGGACACCGTCCGCCGCCTCGGCGCGGTGGTCGTCGAGGTCCTCGGCCTGCGGTCCGGTCCGCCTCTGCTGCTTGCCGGCGACACCCGTGCCTCGACCGAAACCCTGGCGCGCTGGTTTGCCGGCAGCTTCCAGGCGGCGGGGGGCAGGGTGACCTGGGGCGGGGTGCTCCCGACCCCGGCGGTGTCCCAGCTCCTTCGCGGCGGCGGCTACGGCGCAGGGGTCGTCATCTCCGCCTCCCACAATCCGTCGTGTGACAACGGGATCAAGATCCTGGAGCCCACCGGCGAAAAGCTGGCCGACACCTCGGAGCGCCAGATCGAGGCCCGCATCGCCACGATCGGTTCGACCGGCGACACCGCGCTCCCCGAGGCCGATCGCTCCTTGCCCGAGCGCTACCTCGAGCTGCTGGTCGCCTCGGTCGGACAGGGGCGCCCGCTGGCCGGCCTGCACCTGGTGGTGGACGCTGCCCACGGAGCGGCGTCGGGGCTGGTCGAGCAGCTGCTGGAGCGGTTCGGCGCGCGCGTGACCTCGATCGCGTCGGCGCCGGACGGCACCAACATCAACGCCGGCTGCGGCGCCACCGCCCCGGCGCGACTCGCCGAGCGGGTGATCGCCGAGCAGGCGCACGGCGGGCTCGCGCTCGATGGCGACGCCGACCGCGCGATCCTCGTCGACGAGGCCGGCACGGTGCTCGACGGAGACGACATCCTGTTGGCCTGGGCGCGCCAGCTCGCCGCTGACGACCGTCTCCCCCACCGCCGGGTGGTGGCCACCGTGATGAGCAACTTTGGGCTCGAGCGCGCGCTGCGCCGGGATGGCCTCGACCTGCGCCGCTGCGCGGTCGGCGACCGCTGGGTGTGGCAGGCGATGCGCCAACACGAGGCCGCCCTCGGCGGCGAGCAGTCGGGACACGTCATCTGCGCCCACCATGGGGTGTCCGGCGACGGCCTGCTGACCGGCAGCCAGCTGGTCGCCATCGCCGCCCGGCGCGGCCTGCCGCTGTCGCGGCTGTCCGACCTCGAGCGCTTCCCGCAGGTTCTCCTCAACGTGCCGGTCGTACGCAAGACCCCATTCGAGGACCTCCCGGCGGTCCACCGCGAGCTGGCCGACGCCGAGGCCCGGCTGCAGGGCCGCGGCCGGGTGCTGCTGCGCTACTCCGGGACCGAGCCGCTGGCGCGCGTGATGATCGAGGGCGAGGACGCGGCCGAGATCCAGGTCCTGGCCGAGCAGCTCGCCGCCACGATCCGCCGCGCGTTGGGGTAGGGAGGGGCCAGCGGCTGGCGCCCCACCCACCCCCGCTCCCGTCCCCGTTCCCGCTTGTCACGGCGGCTTGTCACGGCGTAGCCCGACTCGTCACGGCGTAGTCCGCAGGACGGAGCCGGAAGGCGTAGCCGGAAGCCAAAGGCGGAGCCGGATGTCCGTTCCCGAGCTGCCGGATCGTCCCCGATTCTGCCTACGGAATGGCATTCTCCTGCGGCTCCGTTACACTGGCGGGCCGGTCGTGCGAGCGACGGCGGAGGGCGACACCATGGGTCTGACCGAGCAGGACATCCTCAGGAAGCTGAGCACGATCCCCATCCCCGGCGGTAGCCGCGATCTGGTGGCAGCGGGCGCCGTGCGCCAGCTCGAGGTCGACGGTGAACGAGTCCGCCTCCTGCTCGCCGTCGAGGCCGCGCGGCCCGGCATTGCCGACTCCCTGCGCGGCGAGGTCGAACGCCAGCTCCGTGCGCTGCCCGGCGTGGCCGACGTCGAGGTCACTCTGCAGACCCTGCTCGCCACCGTGCAGGGGCCGTCCCCGGCGCACGCCGCGCCGCAGCCGAGGGGCTGGGCGCACCTCATCCCGGGGGTCGAGCGGGTGGTCGCGGTGGCCTCGGGCAAGGGCGGCGTCGGCAAGTCAACGGTGGCCGCCAACCTCGCTCTGGCGCTGGCCCGGCGGGGCCAGCGCGTCGGCCTGCTCGACGCCGACATCTACGGGCCGTCGCAGCAGCTGATGATGGGCGCCGACGAGGGGCCCACCGGCGACGCTTCCGGCAAGATCCACCCGGTCGATGCCCCGGGCGGCGTCAAGGTGATGTCGTTCGGATACATCGTCGATGCCGACCAGCCCGTGATCTGGCGCGGGCCGATGCTGCAGAAGGCGCTCGAGCAGTTTGTCGGCGACGTGCTGTGGGGCGAGCTCGACTACCTGGTGGTCGATCTGCCTCCGGGCACCGGCGACGTCGCCCTCACCCTCTGTCAGAACGTGCCGCTCGCCGGCGCGTTGATCGTCACCACTGCCCAGGACGTGGCCCTGATCGATGCCCGCAAGAGCCTGCACATGTTCCGCAAGCTCGATGTCCCAGTGCTCGGGATCGTGGAGAACATGTCCCACTACACCTGCCCGGAGTGCGGCCACGTCGAGCACGTGTTCGGATCGGGCGGCGGGCGCCGGACCGCCGACGCGCTGGGGGTGCCGTTCCTGGGCGAGATCCCGATCGACCCGGCCGTCGCCGCGGGCGGCGACACCGGCCAGCCGGTCGTCCTCGAGCGGCCACAGTCGCCGGTCGGGCGCGCCTTCACCGCGCTGGCCGAGTCGATTCTCGAGCGCGCTGAGAGGGGTTAGGGCCCCCGCCCCCCCACTTCCGGACCCGTTCGAACCCGCGAGGCAGCGTTTACGGCTCGCGCCTGGCGTCGCCGATGCAGGCCGGAGGCCTGCGCTACAAGATCCCGGCGGGAGGGCGACCAACTCTCTACGAACCGCTCGATTCGGTCACCGAGTCGGAAGCGGGCGCGGAAGCGGAAGGGGGCTCGGGCTATGGCTCACTCGCCTCCACCTTCCTGGTACGACACGACAACGCGGGTCGCGCCCTCCTCGGTGCGGATCATCGCGGTCACGGTGCGCTGGCCGTCGCCCTGCGAGCCGATCACCACAGCGCCCGAGTCGGCCTCCCCCATGGAGAAGCTGTTGACGTTGACCTCGAAGCCGTCGGCCTCGAGCCGTTCGCGGTAAAACGCGGTCGCCGCTTCGACCGACTCGGTGGACCGAAGCTGGAAGCCGCCGCTGGTCTTGCCCGCGCTCTCGACGACGTGTGGGCTCTCGGTCTCGCTGCCCGGGAGGACCGGCACCCAGGCCGGTATGTCGCCGACGGTATCGACGCCGGTCCTCATCTTCCAGGTCTCGTCGCCGCGGGTGACGCTGAAGGTGCCCTCTTCGCCCTCGCCGGTGGCTTCGACGCTGACCTCCCCTTCATCGGTTGTGAACTTGATCCGGCCCTCTTTGAGGTCCTGGATGCTGACGGTGACCACCTCCCCGGTCTTGGTGTGGCGGACGGTGATCGTTCCCGCCTGCTCATCCGCGGACACCTCCTCGAGCTCCGGGTTCATCTTCACGATCAGCCGGGCGGTGGCCATCTCGGGGTTGTCCTTGAAGTCCCCGGCGACGTCCTTGATCTTCTTCGCCGCGATCAGGCCGACCACGACCAGCGCCGCGGCCACAATCACCACCAGCGCTCCACAGCCGATGCCGATCCACGCCAAGGGGCTGAGCCCCTTCTTCTTCGAAGTCGTCTCCTCGTTCATGGCTTCCTCCCTCGTCGCTGCCGCCGCCGGCGGCGTGTTTCCACGTTTTCCCAAGGCAGCATATCACTGCGGCAGGGGTTAGGGGCTAGGGTTTCGAGGTTAGAACCCGCGAACGCCCGCTCTCGTCACGACGACCTGTCATGGCGGCTTGTCACGACGACCTGTCACGGCGGCTTGTCACGGCGAAGCCCGACTCGTCACGGCGTAGTCCGCAGGACGGAGCCGGAAGGCGAAGGCGACTTGTCACGGCGAAGTGCGAAGCACGAAGCCGGAAGCCGGATCCGCGCCCGAGGAGCCTGCCCTGAGCGAGCGGCCCAACGGCGCCGCGAGCCGAAGGGTGCCCGTTCCCGCCACGCTCGTTCGCTCCGTCCTCGAGAGCACTTCGCGCCGATTCTGTGGAGGCGCTCCCCGAGGTTGCCACCTTTGGCGATTTCGGGTCGCAAGCACGGCTCCAGGAAGATCGTGGTTCCGAAATCGCCAAAGATGGCACGCCCG
>Ga0209254_10002130_pt1 | contig 17964 bp, 17 predicted proteins | sample FrelakmetDIP11DI_FD_187148 | JGI IMG/M metagenome (GOLD analysis project Ga0209254, IMG submission 187148) | Freshwater lake sediment microbial communities from the University of Notre Dame, USA, for methane emissions studies - DIP11 DI (SPAdes)... | ecosystem: Environmental > Aquatic >...
GCCGGAGGAGGGACTCGAACCCCCGACCCGCGCATTACGAATGCGCTGCTCTACCAGCTGAGCTACTCCGGCGGGAGGGGCGCGCAGTATACGGACTCGCCCCCGGGTCGTGAAGCTCAAGCCTTGCGACGCACGCGGATCACGACGTCGACGCTCTCGATCTCCGTGCCCGCCGGCAGCTCAGGCAGGCGTGCGAAGGAGAGATCCTCGGGACGGATGTCGACCATCTCGCCCGTGTCGAGGTTCTGGAAATGATGATGCGGAGCCATCGTCGAGTCGTACACGCAGCGCTTGGGGTCTGCATGAATCTCGCGGGCGAGGCCCTGCGCGACGAACAGGTTCAGCGTGTTGTAGACCGTAGCTTTCGACACGCGCCCGTCGGACTCGCGCAGCACGGCAAGTATCTGCTCGGCCGTCATGTGACGCGGCGCCGTGAGCAGAATCTGCGCCAGCTTCATGCGCTGGGACGTGGGCCGGATGCCGTGCTGCTCGAGCATTTCCCGGACACGTCCCGTGGCGGCATCGGCTTCGATGGACTCGGTAGTCATGGGCCCGAATTATACGTCCGCGCCGGTCCCCGGCCAGTATTTCGTCGCAAAGTCGCGCTGAATTCAGGCTGAAACCACGGTTTCGTACGCCCTACCCTCCGCACGCTGGTATCCGGACCGGAGCGCGCCATGGACAGGCAGCGGGGCCACACCCTGACCGAACTCGTCTTCGCCGCGGCGATCGTCGCCGGCCTGCTCGGCTGGGCGGTGCCGGGACTCGAGGACCTGCGGCGCAATGCCGAGCGCACCCGCGAGGTCAACCAGCTCCTCCATGCCGTGCACTTCGCGCGGCTGGAGGCCGTCAAGCGCAACGGTGTCGTGAGCCTCTGCCCGAGCCGCGACGGCGAGTTCTGCGCCCCGGCCGGCACATCCTGGCAGCAAGGGTGGATCGTCTTCGTCAATTCCGATGCCGATTCGCCAGCGGTCCGCGATCCGGGCGAGGCACTGCTGCGCGTCGTTCCGGCCTGGTCGGCGGGGACACTGACGGCCAACCGCAGCACGCTGTCGTTCCGTCCCTTCGGGCAGGCGGGCGTCACCGCCACATTTACGTTCTGCGATGTACGCGGGCCCGCAGCCGCACGCGCCGTGATCATCAGCCAGAGCGGACGGCCGCGCTTGTCGTCGCTTGGACCCTCCAATCAGCCCCTCGCCTGCGGCAACGGCTGAGGCGCGGCTGATGCAGAAACCACCGATGCCGACGCTTGCCCGGTCCGCTGCTCGCGTTGTCGCGCCGTTGCGGCGCCACAGCGGCGTCGTCCGCTCGTCAGGTTTCTCGCTGGTGGAAGTGCTCGTGGCGTTCGTCCTGCTCGCCGTCGGCCTGCTCGCGGCCGCAACACTGCTGCTCGAGTCGCTGTCAGGCAGTCGCATCGCACTCGAGCGCAGCCGGGCCGTGACGCTCGCAAGCGACATGGTCGAGCGCGTCCGAGCCAATCGCGATGCCGGCGAGGCCTACGACACCACGGGCGTCGCCATCGCACCCGTGCTCGACCCGGGCTGCGAACAGGCGGACGGCGGGTGCAGCGCCGAGGCCATGGCGAGCCACGACCTGCGGCGCTGGCTCGATGAAATCGAGGCGCAGCTGCCGCAGGGCCTCGGCACGGTCGAAGTCATGCAACTGGCCCGGGGCGGCCTGCGATGCACGGTCACGATCGCCTGGGCCAGGAGCGGCAGCGTGCAACCGTCCGCTTACACGCTTGAGGCAGAACTGTGAGCCACCCGGGGCTTTATCGCGGAAGACTCGCAGGCCGTGCGATACGCGGCAGCGGGCTCATCGAGACTCTCGTCGCGATGGCGCTCGCGCTGCTGGTCGTCGGCACCGCCGTTGCGGCATTCGTAAAGGGCCGGGACGCACACACCGCCGCCGAAACGATTGCGCACCTGCAGGAAACGGCCCGCTACGCACTGGCCGTCATCGAGAGCGACCTGCGCATGAGCGGCCATCTTGGCCTGCACAGCCATCCCGGCCTCGTCGCCAACCTCGACGATGACCTGGCCGATCCCGTCGGGAACGTCGTGGCGTTCGCTGGCTGTGCTGCAGACTGGGTAACCGATCTAGACGCATCCGTCGCCGGCTGGGATCAGGCCGACGGTCATTTCGGCCTCAGTCCCAACTGTCCGCCGACCGGCGCATGGCGCGCTTCGACCGACGGTCTGGTCCTGCGGCGCGCGAGTTCCGATCGGATCGAGCACACCGCCGCAGGCCTGCGGGCTTACGCGAGACACGTGCTGATCGTCACCGGCCATGCTTCCGGCAAGGTATTCGTGGGTGATGCCGACGGAACGATACCGCCAGGCTACGCGGCGTCCGATCCGGCCGGGACCACCCCGCTCGCCGAGACCCGCCGTCTGCTGGTGCATGCGTATTACGTCAGCAGCGGCTCGTCCGATGGTGCCGGTTTCCCGTCGCTGCGCCGCAAGCGTCTGGTGGCCGGCCCTGCGGTCCAGGACGAAGAGATCATCCCGGGCGTTGAGGACCTCCAGGTGCAGTACGGCGTCGACGCAGACGATAGCGGCGCCGCAGACCGCTGGCTCAACGCCGGCGAGATCACGGAAGACATGGAGGTCATCGCCGCCCGAATCTGGCTGCGGGTCCGCGCCCGCGAGCGCGACGTCGCGTGGAGCGATACGACGCTATACAGGTACGCCAACCAGGACGAGACGCTGCCGGACGCCGAGCGGCCGTTCCGTCGAGTGCTCGTCACCAAGACCATCCACCTGCGCAATTCGGTGGCGCCATGATGTCCCGCGGCGGTGGCGAGGGCTGCAAGTCGCACGGCGTCGCGCTGGTGATCGTGCTGCTGCTCCTGCTCGCGATTACCGTGCTCGCTGTCGCGGGCATCGCCACGGCCACGATCGAGCTGCAGTCCGCAGGCAATGCCCAGTATTACAAGCGCGCCTTCGAAGCTGCCGAGTACGGCATAGCCCGCGCGCTCGCCGCGCCCGACCTGAGCACTGCCGCGACGCCCGCCGCACCTGCGAAGCCCGCCTGCGCCGGGAACTGCTCGCTGCCCGTCACGGGCGACGGGTACGACTACTCGCTCTACTACGACGACGGTGCGCCCGGCGCTCCGTCCGGGGACGGCGGTCACTCGATCGGCACGGGCATCGACAGTCATCGCTTCGTCATCGAGAGCACCGGGCAGTCCGCCAGGGGTGCCCGCTCGGGGCATGTGCAGGGCATCGTCGTGCCGGGCCCGGGTGACGACTGATCAGGCACACCAGCAAGGAGCCCGGAATGCGCGAGCCAGCATCTTCGTCGAATCAGCGTGTGCTTCCTCGCGCGCGCCTCCGCCGCGGCCATGCGGCCGCCATCCCGCTGGTCGCCGCGCTCGCGACGTACGCGACCGAGGGTCGTGGCGACGACACGCAACCGTTCTTCGACAACGATGCGGCGGCGGCCGCCCGACCGACCATCATGGTTGTCGTGCCGACCAGCCGCGAGATGGGTTGCGCTGTGGGCGATCACGACCCCTGCGAGTCACCTCCCCTGCCGGGCGTGCCCTCACGCATGGACGTCGTGAAGCTTGCGCTCGCGGACCTGCTCGAGTCCCTGCACGCGGAAGGTCTCGAGGTGCAGGTGGGGCTCATGCGGGCGCGAAATGACGGCGAAGCGAGCCGGGGAGCCTTCGTCGCGCTCGACGCGGTGCCCATCGATCATGTCTACGACGGCGCATTCACGGGATTCCCGGACCGCACGCTCGAGCAGGCCCTGGATGTGATCTGTCCGCCAGGCCGCCCGACCTGCGCACTGGTCGAGCCCGCGGACGACGCGCCAGCGGTCGAGCCGCTGAGCCTGCCGGACCACCCGGCATTCGACCCGCCGGGCTCGGGGCCGCAACGCGTCTCCGAGATCCTGTTCGAAGCGTATCGCTACTACGCGGGCCTGGCGCCGCTCTATGGCACCGACTCGCGCATTGGTCCTGGATACATCTATCCAGGAGACCTCGCCGGAGACGGCCACGAGACATCGCTCTCGTTCTTTCCACCAGTGATGACGCAGGTCGCCTGCGAGTCACCCGCATGCCGGTACCGATCTCCGATCGCAGGTGGCTGCCTGCCCAGCCATGTCGTGATCATCTCTGACGGCGTGCTCGGCGATGACTCTGCTGCCGACGACCGGGCACGCCTCGACACCGCCAACCCGACGCGAATCTGGTTCCGAAACTACGTCGATCCGGCGCCGCTGGCGGCGGCTGCCGGTGGCGCAGCGCAGTCCTCGCTGGCGCCTGCCGGCGCAGGGGCCTGCAGCATCAACGCCGTGGCCGAGGCCGGACCGGGCGCGACCGGCCACTGCGCGGACGATCTCGCTCACTCGCTACGACTCGGCGGCTGGCATCCCTCCGTCGATACGGCGCAGGTGCGGACCCACACCATCGGATTCGACGTGGCGAACGCCGCGCGGGCCGCAGGGCATTCCGCGGCCCAGGCCACGGCCTATCTCGAACTCGTGGCGCGGGCCGGTGGCGGCCGGCACCACGCCGTGCACGACCGCGCCGGCCTGTACGCCGCGATGCGAGCGGTAATCGAGGAGACCGTGATTCGAAACGCAGGCCACGTCGCACCGACCGTGCCCGTCGATGCCTTCGATCGCATGCGCCATCTCGGCGACCTGTATCTGCCGCTGTTCCGTCCGTCCGCGAGCCAGCGGTGGCGCGGCAACGTGAAGAAGTACCGGCTCGACGAGCAGGGACGCATCCTCGGCAGGAACGGCGAACTGGCCGTCGACCCGGCCGACGGCCGCTTCCTCCCCGGTGCCGCGAGCCTCTGGCCCGTCGATGCCGAGGCGGCGGACGGCGAAGACGCCCTGGTCGGCGGCGCCGCCGGCGCGCTGCCACCACCGGCGCAGCGACGCATCTACACCAACCTCGACGATGCGAACGCGCAGGTTCTCGCCGACTTCGAACTCACTCAGTTGATGGATCACGCAGACGCGGCCGCACTGCTCGGCTACGAGACCGCCGGTGTCGAGCCCCCGCCCTGCCCCGCGCAGCCTGCAGTCGCCGACCCGCAGAATCCCGCGGTGTGCCAGCTCATCGCGTGGATGCGCGGCGCGGACGCCGCCGACCGCGTACCGGAGCCGGCGGGCAACGGCGACGTCGTCGAGCCGCGCAACGATCTCGGCGACCCCCTGCACTCGCGGCCGACCGTGGTCATCTACGACGGCGACTCCGCGGCACCGTCTGCAGTGGTCTATGCACTCACCAACGACGGGCTGCTGCATGCCCTCGACGCGCAGAGCGGCCGGGAGCGCTGGGCGTTCATGCCTTGGGATCGCCTGCCACGGATGCTCGCGCTGTATCGCAACGCTGCCGTGCAACCGCGCAGCTCGCTCGGACTCGACGGCACGCTGCGCGTGCTCAAGCTCGACCACGATGGCGACGGCATCGTCGAAGCGGCGGCCGGTGATCGCGTGATCCTCTATTTCGGCATGCGTCGCGGCGGGCAGCGCTACTACGCGGTAGACGTGACGGCCGTGCATCCCGGCGCGGATCCGGCCGGTGACGCCCCGGAACTGCTGTGGATCGCAGGCCCCGCAAATGATGCCGCGATCCCGGCGGACCGTCGGCTGCCGCTGATTGGTCAGACGTGGTCGCGACCGGTGATCACGCGCCTCCGGGTGCCGGGGAACGAGGGCAACGGAGATCGCGTCGCGCTTTTCGCCGGGGGCTACGACACTCAGCAGGACTCGCCAGACGGCCGGCCACGGCCCTACGCGGACGCAGCGATCGGCACCGGGGTGTATGCGCTCGATGCGCTCACAGGGCAGTTGCTCTGGCGCGCAGGTCCGGATGCCGCCGCCGACCTCGTGCTGCCGGAGATGACCGCCGCCATCCCGGCCGATCTCGCGACCCTCGACCTTACCGGCGACGGTCACGTCGACCTCGCCTATGTCGGCGACCTGCACGGCCGCGTATGGCGCGTCGATTTCGATCCCTCTGCGGCGAGCATCGCGTCGCTGGCGACGGGCCGGGTGTTCGCCGATCTTGGTGGTGCCGGCGCGGCGGGAGCGCGGCGGTTCTTCAACTCACCCGACGTGTCGTCGGTGACACGCGGCGGCAGGCGTTGGCTCAACGTAGGCATCGGGTCCGGGAATCGGGAGCTGCCAGTGTCGGACGGCTGCACGCCGCGCAATGTCGCGGCTTACTACGCCGGCGACTCGGACGCCTGCGTTGAGACTGATGACCGCTACTACGTGCTCCGCGACCATGAGCCGCTGCGGACGTCCGCGCGCCTCGGACCTGCCGCGCAGGCGATCACGGAGGCGGACCTCGTGGACGTGACGCCCGTGAACGGGGCGGCCGCGGCAGCGGTTGCCGATGACGGCGCAGGCTGGATGCTGCGCCTCGACAGCGCTCCCGGCGAGAAGGTGATCTCGTCCTCGCGGACGTTCGACCACACTGTGCTGGTTCCGACCTTCGTGCCGCTGCCGCGCGATCAGTCCGCGGGCGACACCTGCAGCCTCGCCGTCGGCTACAACCACCTCTACCAGTTGCGCCTGCTCGACGGCGGGCCAAGCCCGCAGCTTGCCCGCTCTGGTGAACCGCTCGTCGCCGGCGGGCTGGCGTTGCGACTTGCACAGGCCGGGATCGCACCGCAGCCGCTGATCGTGTTTCCACCGCAGATCGGACGCGCTGTGGAAGCAGAAGCGGTGCCGAGGCGACCTCGACCCGTTTGCCTCATCGGCACGGAAAGCTGCGGAGATTTTGCCGAGGTCGAGCCGCGAAAGACCTTCTGGCGCGAGCGGGGCACGGAATGAGCGCCGCCCGTTCATGGTCGCGCGACAGCCCGCTCGCAGCAGCCGGACCTGGTGGCATGACGCTGATCGAGCTGCTCGTCGCGCTGCTGGTAGTCGGCATCCTCGCCGGCGTCGCCGTTCCGAGCTACCGCTCGCATGTCCTGCGTGCCAACCGCAGCGAGGGCCGCGCCGCATTGCTCGGGCTCGCGACAGCGCAGGAGAAGTTCTACCTCGAGTGCCACCGCTACGCGACCGAACTCGATCCCGCGCAGGGTCCCGATTGCGACGCGCAGCGCCTGCCGTTCCCGGTCCGTAGCGAGCGGGGTTACTACCGCCTCGCAATCCTCGACGCGGACCAGACCGGATGGTCGGCCACGGCGACGCCCGCAGGGTCGCCGCAGGATGCCGACGCGCGCTGCCAGCGACTGCAGATTGACGGCACGGGGCAGCGGAGCGCCGTCGACGCCGACGTCGTCGACAGTTCGCTGGAGTGCTGGAGTCGGTGACCGTCGAGCTCGCGCACGAGACTCGCGGTGCGCGCGGACGACGGCCTCAACCGTGCTTCGCCGGGCGCAGCTCCCGCGGCAGGGCGAACACCACGCTCTCGACGCGGCCGACGGTCTCCTCTGCCGCCTCACCGCCCCATTCGTGGAGTCGCGCGACCACCTTCTGCACGAGGAGCTCGGGCGCCGAAGCGCCGGCCGTCACGCCGACCGTCGCCACGCCCTCGAACCACTCGGGTCGCAGGTCGTCCGGCCCGTCTACGAGGAAACCGCGCTTGCCGGCCTTCTCGGCAATCTCGCGCAGCCGGTTTGAGTTCGAGCTGCTCTGCGAGCCCACGACGACGATGACGTCGCAGGACTCCACCAGTGATTTCACCGCATCCTGCCGGTTCTGCGTCGCATAGCAGATGTCCTCCCGGCGCGGCATGACCAGCGCCGGATAGCGGCGCTGCAGCGCGTCGAGCACCTCGGCGGTGTCGTCCACCGACAGCGTGGTCTGCGTCACCACGCCAACGCGCGCCGGGTCGCGCACATCGAGTCGACCGACGTCCTCGACGTCCTCCACCAGCCGGATTCGCCCGCCCGGTGTCGCGTCGAACTGGCCCATCGTGCCCTCGACCTCCGGATGGCCCTCGTGTCCGATCAGGATCACGTCGCGCGCCTCGCGTGCGTAGCGCGCCACCTCCATGTGCACCTTCGTCACCAGCGGGCAGGTCGCATCGAACACCCGCAGTCCGCGGCGACGCGCCTCCGCCTGCACGGCTTTCGACACGCCGTGCGCGCTGAAGATCACGGTGGCGTCGGCCGGCACTTCGTCGAGCTCGTCGACGAACACCGCGCCCATGTCGCGGAGGCGATCCACGACGAAGCGGTTGTGCACGACCTCGTGGCGAACATAGATCGGCGCGCCGAACAGCTCGATGGCCCGCTCCACGATGTCTATCGCGCGGTCCACGCCGGCGCAGAAACCGCGCGGGTTCGCGAGCAGGATCTTCAACGCCGCTCCCGGAAAGCGTCCAGGATCAGCAGGGCGGCACCGATCGTGATTGCGCTGTCGGCGATGTTGAATGCCGGAAAGTACGAGGCGCGCCAGTGCACGTGGATGAAGTCCACGACGTAACCATAGCTGATGCGGTCGATCACGTTGCCGAGCGCACCCCCGAGGATCAGCGCGAGCGCGAGTGGCAGCCACTTCTCTCCGCGCGGTGTGCGCCAGATCCACACCAGCAGCACGGCGCTCACCACGGCGGCGAGCCCGATGAAGAACCAGCGCTGCCAGCCGCCGGCGCCCGCCAGCAGGCTGAACGCGGCGCCGGTGTTGTGCAGCAGCGTGAAGTCCAGCACCGGCAGGACTTCGACGCGCTCGTAGAGCTCGAGGAAACGCTTGGCAACGAACTTGGTCGCCTGGTCGAGCGCGATCACCGACAGCGACAGCCAGAGCCACGCGGCCGGATGCGTGCGTCGCGCGAGGTCGTCAGCCGCGGGAGCTGCCGTCGCTGCCGGCTCGTGGCTGCGCGATTCCTGGCTGGTCGGATCGATGCCCATTTCAGGCGAACCTCCGGGTCTCGCCGGCGCCATCCACGTTGACCACGCAGCGCGCACACAGCTCCGGGTGCGAGGAATCGGACCCGACGTCCGCGCGACGATGCCAGCATCGCACGCACTTGGTGTGTTGCGCCGGCCGTGCAAGGATCCACATCGACTCGTCGCCGGTCGCACCCACGGGCACGGCCTCGGGCGGCCGCGCCTCCGCCGGATGCACGCGCGCCGTGGAAGTGATCAGCACGAATCGCAGTTCGTCACCGAGCGACGCAAGCGCCGTGCGCGTCGCGGGGGCGGCGTAGAGGTCCACGGCCGCGTCGAGCGGCGCACCGATCGCGCCGGCGACGCGCAGCCGCTCGAGTTCCGGCAGCACCGCAGCGCGGGCCTCGAGTACGACGGGCCAGTCCACCGACGACTGGACGTCAGCTCCTGCCGGCAAAGCCGCCCACGTCGAGTGAAACACGGACTCGGCGCGCTCTCCGGGCATGTGACGCCAGATTTCCTCGGCGGTGAACGAGAGGATCGGCGCGAGCCAGCGCACCATGGCCTCGAGCACGTGCTGCATGGCCGTCTGGGCCGAGCGTCGCGGCAGGCCCTTCGCCGGGGTGGTGTAGAGGCGGTCCTTGATGACGTCGAGGTAGAAGCCGCCCAGGTCCACCACGCAGAAGTTGTGCACCTTCTGGTAGATCAGGTGGAAGTCGTAGCTGCGGTAGGCAGCGACCAGTTCGGACTGCAGCTCGCGCGTGCGGGCGACGACCCAGCGGTCGAGTTCGATGAGGCCCGCGACCGGCACGGCGTCATGCGCCGGGTCGAAACCCGCGAGGTTGCCGAGCAGGAAGCGGGAGGTGTTCCTGATGCGTCGATAGGACTCCGACATCCGCTTCAGGATCTCGTCCGACACTGCGATCTCGTTCGCATAGTCGGTCGACGCGACCCACAGCCTGAGCACGTCCGCTCCGAGCGTGCTCACGACCTTCTGTGGCGCCACGGTATTGCCGAGCGACTTCGACATCTTGCGGCCCTTCTCGTCCACCGTGAATCCGTGCGTGAGCACGGCCCTGTAAGGCGCGTGGCCTTTCTGCGCGACGGCGGTGAGCAGCGAGCTGTGAAACCACCCGCGATGCTGGTCCGAGCCTTCGAGGTAGAGGTCGGCGGGGTTCAGTATCTCGGGGCGCATCATGGTGACGCAATGGTGTGAGACGCCGGAGTCCACCCACACGTCCATGATGTCCGGAACCTTCTCGAAGCGTTCGGCCTCCTCACCGAGCAGCTCGCGCGGGTCGAGGTCGAACCATGCGTCGATGCCGCCCTGCTCGACTCGCGCGGCAACCTGTTCGACCAGCTCGGGCGTGCGCGGATGCAGTTCCCCGGTTTCACGGTGTGTAAACAGCGCGAGCGGAACGCCCCAGCGGCGCTGGCGCGATATGCACCAGTCGGGCCGGCTCGCGATCATGCCGGTGATGCGCTGTTCGCCCCACTCGGGCATCCACTGCACCCTGCGGATCTCGGAGAGCGCGGCAGCGCGGAGACCGGCCTTTTCCATCCCGATGAACCACTGCGGCGTGGCGCGGAAGATCACCGGCGTCTTGTGGCGCCAGCAGTGCGGATAGCTGTGGCGGAACGGCTCGTGGTGCAGCAGCGTGCCACGCCCGCGAAGCACGTCGACGACGAGGGGATTCGCGTCGAACACCTTCTGGCCCGCAAAAAGTGCCGTCGAGGCGACGAAGCGGCCGTCGTTTCCAACCGGGTTTTCGACGGGCAGGCCGTAGCGCTGGCCGACCGCGAAGTCCTCCTGGCCGTGGCCAGGCGCCGTGTGCACCGCGCCCGTGCCACTGTCGAGCGTCACGTGCTCGGCGAGGATCACCGGCACTTCGCGCTCGTAGAACGGGTGCCGCAGCTGCAGTCCCTCGAGCGCCGCACCCTTCGCGCGCCCGACTTCGTTGAGGACGGTTCCAGCGGTACGCTTGAGGACCGTGCCGGCGAGCTCACTCGCCAGCAGCAGCAGCTCCGGACCCGAGGCGGACTCGACGGCGAGCAGTGAATAGTCGAACTCAGGGTGCAGCGCGACCGCCTGGTTGGCGGGCAGCGTCCATGGGGTCGTGGTCCAGATCACGACGCTCGCGCGCTGATCCGGCAGCGCGACGCCACCGAGTCGCCGTGCGAGCTCGATTCGATCGGTCACCTCGAAGCGAACGTCGATCGAGGGCGAGGTGCGCTCCTCGTACTCGACTTCGGCCTCGGCGAGCGCCGAGCGGCAGTCGAGACACCAGTGCACGGGCTTGAAGCCCTTGTACAGGTGTCCGTTGCGGATGATCTGCGCGAAGGCGCGAAGCTGCTCGGCCTCGTACCGCGGCGCGAGAGTCAGGTAGGGATCGTCCCAGTCACCCATCACGCCCAGGCGGATGAAGTCGCGACGCTGCACGTCCACCTGCTCGAGTGCGAACTCGCGGCACCTGTGCCGAAAGGCCTTCGCGTCGAGCAGCTTCGCCTCCTTGCCACCGGCCTTCTCCACCGCATGCTCGATCGGCAGGCCGTGGCAGTCCCAGCCGGGCACGTACGGCGCATCGTAGCCGTCAAGCGTGCGCGACTTGACGATGATGTCCTTCAGTACCTTGTTGACCGAGTGGCCGATGTGGATCGCGCCGTTGGCGTACGGCGGCCCGTCGTGAAGGATGAACGGCGGCCTTCCCTTCGCGATCTCGCGCAGCCGGCGGTAGGTGCGGCGTTCCTCCCACCAGGCGAGCATCTCGGGCTCGCGGCGGGCGAGGTCGGCTTTCATGGGAAAGGCCGTCTCCGGGAGGTTGACGGTGTGCTTGTAGTCGGCCATGCGCAGGGGGATCGACGCGGGGTCGTGCAGTGTAGCAAAAGGGCCCGCGGTCCTAGACGCCGAGCACCCTGCGCGCGGCCGCCGCGTCGCGATGCATCTGCGCAACGAGCGCGTCGAGCGAGTCGAATTTCTGCTCGTCGCGCAGGCGCGCGACGAAATCGACGTCGAGGTACCGGCCGTAGAGGCTGCCCTCCCAGTCGAAGAGGTGCACCTCGAGCAGTGGATCGGTGCCGTTCACGGTGGGCCGCGTGCCCAGGCTTGCGACTGCCGGGTGGTCGACGAGCCCGGCACCGCTCGCGCGTACCGCGAAGATGCCCCACAGCGGCACTACCTTGCGGTGCAGAGCCAGATTCGCAGTCGGGAAGCCGAGCTCGCGACCGAGCTTCCTGCCGAGACGCACGCGACCCGCCATGCGATACGGACGGCCGAGCAGGCGCGTGGCCCGCGCGAGGTCGCCCCGGTTCAGGGCATCGCGCACCAGGGAGCTGCTGACGCGCTCGCCATCGACGAGGAACTGGCCGACCTCCTCCACCGTGAATCCATGCCGCTCGCCCGCGGAGCGCAGCGTGGCGACCGTCCCTTCGCGGCGCCGCGCAAAGTGGAAGTCGTGGCCCACCACGAGATGCCGCACGCCCAGCCCCTCGATCAGCAGGCGGTCCACGAACTCCGTCGCTCCCATGCCGCGCACGCGATCGTCGAATCGCAGCACCACGACCCGGTCCACGCCGTAGCAGGCGAGCGCGGCGAGCTTCTCGCGCAGGCGCGTGAGGCGCGAAGGTGCCGCCGGCCCCTCGAAGTATTCGCGGGGCGTCGGCTCGAACGTGACCACCGCCGCAGGCACGCCAAGCACGCTGGCCTGGCTGCGCACCGCCGCGATCATGTGCTGGTGTCCGAGATGGACACCGTCGAAATTGCCGATGGTCGCGACGCAGCCGCGGTGCTCTGCCCGCAGGTTGTGCATGCCGCGCACGAGTTCCATGGCCGTCGTCATCGCCTGCGGGGCGCTAGGCGTCCGGATGGCCGTCGGCCCGCGCAGCGGCCTGCGGCATTCCCACGGGCCTGACCCGCAGCTCGCTGACGCGCAGCCCCAGCACGTACAGCGTGCCGAAGTAGAGGCCTGCGCCACCCACGACGAGCAGCGTCATCCACTGCACGCGCCTCCACGCGCCCATTTCGATCCAGCGCCCGGTGTCGCCGGCAACCCACCACAGGAACGCAACCATCACCACGTTGGCTGCCAGCACCTGCCACAGCATTCGACGCCATCCCGCGGCGTGGTGCAGTACGCCCTGTCGGCGCAGCCCGCGGTACAGCATGGTCGAGTTGTACCAGGCGCCCACGCCATTGTTCAGCGCGAGCAGCGCATGCAGTCCGGGCGTCGACGGGTACATCAGCGCGAGCGGCAATACCACCAGCAGGTTGAGCCCCATGTTCACCCCGAGCGACTGGATGCCGATGCGGACCGGGGTGCGCGTGTCCTGCCGCGCGAAGAAGCCGGGCGCGAGCACCTTTACGACGCTGAAGGCAAGCAGTCCCGACGCGTAGGCCATGAGCGCCAGCATGGTCATGCGCACATCCTGCTGGTCGAACTTTCCGTAGTGGAAGATCGTGACCGTGAGCGGTCCGGCGAGCACCACCAGGGCGACGGTCGCCGGCAGGACGACGACCACGGTGAGCCGCAACGCCCAGTCGAGCGTCGCAGCGAAGCGCTCCGGCGCCTGGGACGAGTGGTGCGCGGCAAGGCCCGGCAGGATGACCGTGGCGAGCGCGATGCTGAACACGCCGAGCGGAAACTCCATCAGGCGGTCGGCGTAATAGAGCCACGCGATGCTGCCAGTGGCCAGGAACGATGCAATCAGCGTGTCGAGAAGCAATGCCACCTGCGATACCGAGGAGCCGAAGATCGCAGGCAGCATCAGCCTGCCGATCTTGCGCACGCCATCGTGGCTCCATCGCCAGCGCGGCCGCCGCAGCAGTCCGAGCCTGACCATGAACGGTACCTGGAAGGCGAGCTGCGCCACGCCCGCGACGAGCACCCCGATGGCCAGCACGATGCCAGGACGCTCGAAGGAAGGCGCAATCCAGGCGGCGAACACGATCATCACGAGGTTCATCAGCGTCGAGGTGAGTGCCGGCACCGCAAACCGCCCGTAGCTGTTGAGCACGCCCGCGGCGAGCGCCGCGAGCGAGATGAACAGCAGGTAGGGGAAGGTCCAGCGCAGCATCTCGACCGTGAGGTCGAACTTGTCGACGTCGGCGCGGAAGCCCGGCGCGAACAGCAGCACCAGCAGCGGCGCCGCGACCACGCCCACGATCGTGACGATCGTGAGAAACCACGCCAACGTGCCCGCGGCTCCGTCGACGAGCTCGCGGACCTCGTCGTGCGGGCGTTGCACCTTGTACTCGGATACGACCGGCACGAAAGCCTGCGAGAATGCGCCCTCGGCAAACAGCCGGCGCAGGAAGTTCGGGATCTTGAACGCCACCAGGAAGGCGTCCATGAGCACCCCGGCGCCGAACATCCGCGAGAAGACCATGTCGCGCAGCAGGCCGGTCACCCGCGACAGCAGGGTGAAGGCGCCGACGATGCTGGTGCTGCGGAAGAAGCCGCCGCTCAAGCGCTTACCTCGGGGAGGGACAAGGGGCCGCTGACCAGAGGGCCGCGGCGCGCGGGCGGCACTATAGCGAGGGTTGACCAGCAACGCATCCTCGGAGAAAATGCACGGCTCATTTTGGAGACCGATTCGTGGCGAACATCAAGTCCGCAGAAAAGCGCGCAAAGCAGGCCGTCAGGCGACGCGCGCACAACATGGCTGCCCGCTCGCGCCTGCGCACCTCCATCAAGAAGGTGCTGGCCGCAGTCGGCGCCGGCGACAAGGCGGAGGCGACCGCGGCCCTCAAGGCTGCGCAGCCCGTGATCGACACAATGGTCACCAAGGGAATCATCCACCGCAACAAGGCTGCCCGGCACAAGCGCGAACTGAACGCGCGGGTGAAGGCGCTGTCGGCCAGCTGAGCGGCGCGTCAGCACGATCCCAACGGAAGCCGGCCTCGCGCCGGCTTCTGCGTTCTTGGGCCATCCGATTCCTGGAGGGCGTGACCGTACAGCGACCCGTCGGCATCCGTGCCCGCAGGGTCCGTGTCACCTGCGTCGTTCAGCCCGTGTGGCCACGGGTCCCCTGCATGGGCAGGTCGTCCAGCCGTCGCATGATCGCCTGACACAGTTCCTTCGTCCCGGCTCTCGTGGCGCCCGAGATACGGAACACCGCGCCCTTCCAGCGCAGTCGACGGACGATCTCCCGGCAGCGCCTGTCGGCCTCCTCGGGCGTCATGAGGTCAAGCTTGTTGAGGACCAGCCACCGCTCGCGCGCGGCGAGCTCGGGGCTGAATCGCTTCAGTTCGGCAGCGATGACGCGGGCGTCCTTGACCGGGTCGGCCTGCGGATCCGGCGGTGAAATGTCCACCAGGTGCAGCAGCAGGCGCGTGCGCTGCAGATGCTTCAGAAAGCGGATGCCCAATCCCGCGCCCTCGGCGGCACCTTCGATTACTCCGGGTATGTCCGCCATCACAAAGCTCTTGTGCTCGCCCACGTAGACCACCCCGAGGTTCGGGTGCAGGGTCGTGAACGGGTAGTCGGCAATGCGCGGCCGCGCGGCAGACACGGCGCTGATCAGGGTTGACTTGCCCGCATTCGGCAGCCCCAGCAGGCCGACGTCCGCGAGCAACTTGAGTTCGAGACGCAGCTCGCGCTTCTCACCCGGGTAACCAGGCGTGGCCCGCCGGGGTGCACGATTGGTGCTGCTCTTGAAGTGCTGGTTGCCGAGGCCGCCCTTGCCGCCGCGGGCCACGAGCAGTCGCTTCCCGTCTTCGGCGAGATCGCCCAGCGCTTCCTCGGTCTCGGTGTCGTAGATCACCGTTCCGACCGGCACGACGATTTCGAGGTCCTCGCCGCCGCGACCGCTGCAGTCGGCGCTGCCGCCCGGCTCACCGTTCTTTGCCTTGAAGCCGCGCCGATAGCGAAAGTCGGCCAGCGTGTTGAGGCTCTGGTTCGCCACGACGTAGATGCTGCCCCCCTCGCCGCCGTCGCCGCCGTCGGGCCCACCGAAGGGAATGAACTTCTCGCGACGGAAGCTCACCATTCCGCGTCCACCGTCGCCGGCCTGGACCTTGATCGTGGCTTCGTCGACGAATTTCATGTCCGATCGGTGCTCGCGGCTCTGCAGCCAGTGAAGGACGGGCGGCCCAGAAATGCAAAGGCCCCGGGGACGCCGGGGCCTTCGCGATGTCGCTTCCGCGGCGCCTCAGTTCGTGGCCGGATCCACGAACACGTGCACGCGCTGCTCCGGACCCTTGCGGCGGAACTGCACTCTGCCGTCCGTGAGCGCGAACAGGGTGTGATCAGTGCCGATGCCGACGTTGTCGCCCGCCCGGTACTGAGTGCCACGCTGGCGGACGAGGATGTTTCCGGCAACGACGCGCTGGCCGCCGAACTTCTTCAGGCCCAGACGCTTGCTTTCGGACTCGCGGCCGTTCTTGGTGCTGCCGCCTGCCTTCTTATGTGCCATGGCTGTCTCCTCGAGGGCGCCGGGCTCAGCCCGAGATGCCCGTGATCTTCACTTCGGTGTACTGCTGACGGTGCGTGCCCTGCCGCAGATAGTGCTTGCGACGGCGGAACTTCACGATCCGAACCTTGTCGCCCTTGCCGTGCGACTGCACGGTCCCGGTCACCTTGCTGCCGGAAACGTAGGGCTTGCCGACCTTGATGTCCGCGCCTTTGCCCACGACGAGCACCTTGTCGAACTCCACGGCGGCGCCCGGCTCGGCCGGGAGCTTCTCGAAACGCACGACGTCGCCCTCGGCGACGCGATACTGCTTGCCGCCCGTCGCAATGACTGCGTACATGGTCTTGCGTACTCCACAGGGGCCAGGGCCAGGCCCCGGCAGAAAAGACCGGGAAGTCTACGGATCCGAGGGCCTCGAATCAAGCGCTTAGGCGAATCCCGCCATTCCCACTGCACTCAGCCTCCGGGTACCATGCCCCGTCGAATCGTGGTGGCCGTGGCGGGAATGCAACTCAAAGAGATCAGGGAGCCCGTGGCCGCCGAGCTGGCCCGACTCGACAGGGTCATCGTGGAGCGTCTCGCCAGCGACGTCGTCCTCGTGAACCAGGTCTCGCAATACATCGTGGGGGCCGGTGGCAAGCGACTGCGACCACTGTCCGTGCTCCTTGCGGCACGCGCCTGCGGCTACAAGGGCGAACGTCACGTCGAGGCAGCGGCAATCATCGAGTTCATCCACACCGCGACCTTGCTGCACGATGATGTCGTGGACGGGTCCGGCCTGAGGCGGGGCCGCGACACGGCCAACCAGGTGTTCGGCAACCAGGCCAGCGTTCTCGTGGGCGACTACCTGTACTCGCGCGCCTTCCAGATGATGGTCGACCTCGACGACATGCGAATCCAGGGCGTGATGGCCGAGGCCACGAACACCATCGCCATGGGCGAGGTGCTGCAGCTGATGAATGCCCACGATCCCGATACGTCCGAGCAGCGCTACCTGGAGGTCATTTACCGCAAGACCGCGAAGCTGTTCGAGGCCGGCGCGCAGACAGCCGCGATCCTCGCCAAGGCCGAACCGCGGGTCGAAGAAGCCATGGTCTCCTATGGCTGTCACCTCGGCACCGCCTTCCAGCTGATCGACGACGCGCTCGATTACCGGGCGGACCGTGAGGAACTCGGCAAGAACCTCGGCGACGACCTCGCCGAAGGCAAGCCGACGCTGCCGCTGATCTACGCGTTGTCGAGAGCCGCGCCCGAGCAGGCCACGCGGCTGCGCAGGGCGATCACGGAGGGCGGACTCGACGATCTGGAGGCCATTACCCTCACGATTGAATCGTCTGGGGGCCTTGAGTACACTGCACGGCTCGCGAAACGCGAGCGAGATCTCGCGATCGAGGCCCTGGCCGATCTTCCCGATTCGGCGCACAAGCAGGCGCTTCATGCGTTGGCGGACTTCGCGATCAGTCGATCGCATTGACGCCAGATCCGTCCGTTCGGCACGTTGCGACGGGATGTAGCTCAGCCTGGTAGAGCACTACGTTCGGGACGTAGGAGTCGGAGGTTCAAATCCTCTCATCCCGACCACCCGTCCGCCGCACGAGCACCTTGTCCACGCGCCGGCCGTCCATGTCCACGACCTCGAACCTGTGGCCTTTCGAGACGAAGTGATCCGCGGCACGCGGGATGCGCCCGAGGTGGTGCAGCATGAATCCCGCCACCGTCGTGTACTCGTGCTCGTCCTGCCCGGGCA
>Ga0209254_10002131_pt1 | contig 17958 bp, 17 predicted proteins | sample FrelakmetDIP11DI_FD_187148 | JGI IMG/M metagenome (GOLD analysis project Ga0209254, IMG submission 187148) | Freshwater lake sediment microbial communities from the University of Notre Dame, USA, for methane emissions studies - DIP11 DI (SPAdes)... | ecosystem: Environmental > Aquatic >...
CAATAATGGCCGCTAACCCAATTGGCAGCAGAACGAGCGCTACTAATACCCGCTTAAGGAGCATGGTGTTTTTTTTGTTTGGCTTGTTTTGTGGTGAGGCCGTAGCGTCGCTCACGTTGGCTAAATTCTTCGATTGCCTTCAGTAATTCCTGGCGGTCAAAATCGGGCCAGAACGTGGCGGGAAAATACCACTCTGAATAGGCTCCCTGCCAGATAAGGAAGTTACTGCCACGCAGCTCGCCGGAAGTGCGGATGATCATGTCGGGGTCGGGTACCCCTGCTGTAAAAAGGTATTGGCTGACAAGATTATCAGTTACATCATCGACTTTTACACCATCCCGAATCAATGCCTGGATGGCACATACAATCTCATCCCGCCCGCCGTAATTAAATGCGATATTGAGGATCAGGCGATCATTATTCCGTGTGAGTTCAATTGCCTCCAACACTTTTTTCCGGAAGGATGGTCTGAGGCGGTCCAACCTACCAATATGGCGAAGCCTTACTCCCTGATCATTAAGCTCCTGGAATTCATTATCAATCACATTCTCAAAAATCCTCATCAATCCCTGAACTTCTGTTGAAGGTCGTCCCCAATTCTCAGTCGAAAAAGCATAGATTGTCAGGTATTTGATGCCAAACTCGATGCACGCTTCAATGATTCGGCGCAAGTTTTCAGTACCCGCCCGGTGACCAGCCATACGGGGCAGCCCGCGCGCCAATGCCCAGCGCCCATTGCCATCCATGATAATCCCTATATGGGTAGGAATTTTATCCGGCAAAGTATCTTCCTTATCCGGGGTCATACTTCCATAATTTCCTTTTCTTTTCGCACTCCAACTTCATTAACCAATTCGATATATTTATCAGTCAGGTTTTGCAAATTTTCTTCCCCTTCTTGCAGCTCATCTTCCGAGATCAATTTCTCATGTTCAAATTCGCGCAGGTCCTTAATCCAATCCCGTCTCACATTACGCACCGCCACACGCGCTTCTTCAAGGCGGTTGTGTACCAGTTTAACCAGATCATGCCGGCGCTCCTCGGTAAGCGGAGGAAGGTTCAAACGGATGGCTTTCCCATCATTATTGGGTGTCAGACCTAGATCAGATGCCTGTATCGCCCTTTCAATACTTCGCAGGGATGTTGCATCATAAGGTCGAATCATCAACATGCGCGCTTCAGGAACGCTAATGGTTGCCAGTTGTATCAACGGGGTTGGTAGCCCATAATACTCAACGGATAATTTTTCAACCAAAGCCGGGGACGCACGTCCAGTCCGAACGCCACCTAGATCCTCTTCTAGCGACTCAATAGCTCCCTTCATGCGCTCTTCAGCTTCATGATGTGCTTCTTTAAGCATAAAGGCCTCCGTGTCTAACTATCTTGATCGAGTATCGAACCATCATTATCACATGATTTTGGATTTACACACTACCTATAGGATACCCGAAAACAGTCGGGGAGAAAAGGGTAATTTCAAGGAGATGTTTAAAAGTAGGATTGTGAACAAACTGGTCATGAGGTTGGCAAGCAGACTGGGAAAGATGGGGAAATTGAGCGGTTGAATGCCTTAAAACAAGGTACTTATTATTCTCTGATAATAACCCAAATACCCTGATGGACAACCTCACGCCTTGCTATTGAGCTTCTGGTCGTAAGAAAACACCTGGCCTTTATTAATCTGGCATCTACCCATATCCAAACGGTTAATCTGAGGTCACCAAAGTACCAACCCGTTCACCATAAATGGCTTTTAGTAACGCACCAGGTTGCCACATATTAAGCACCAGGATGGGCAGGTTGTTATCCATGCAAAGCGAGATGGCAGTACTATCCATCACTTCCAACCGCCGGTTGATCGTCTCCATATGAGTTAATTGATCAAACCTCACGGCATTGGGGTTCTTTTTCGGGTCCGAGTCATAGACACCATCAACTTTAGTAGCTTTGATGAGCACATCCGCGCCAATTTCCATGGCTCGCAAGGCAGCCGCAGTATCGGTAGAGAAATAAGGGTTGCCCGTGCCACCACCAAAGATAACCACTCTCCCTTTTTCAAGGTGCCGGATAGCACGGCGCCGGATATACGGCTCAGCCACAGCCCGCATCTCAACGGCTGATTGGACCCGAATGTACATTCCCGAGCGCTCCATGGCATCCATCAAAGCCAGGGCATTCATCACCGTCGCCAGCATACCCATATAATCGGCTGTAGCGCGGTCCATTCCACGCTGTATGCCAGTCCGCCCGCGCCAAAGGTTCCCGGCACCAATCACAATAGCAATATCCACATTTTGCTGGCGCACCTCAGAGATGATCTTTGCCACCGACTCAGCTTGTTCTGGGTGGATCCCTAATCCATCTGCACCACCCAGCGTCTCACCACTCAGTTTGAGCAGGATACGCTTGTATTTTAACGTTCGTTCCATCACGACCTCCCAGATAGAGCCACTCGCTTGGTTTTTATATATACACATATTTTAACAAAAAAGCCAACCCGAAGGTTGGCTGTTCTTGTTATGACTGTGCCTCTTCGCCGATTTCCCATCGGGCAAATCTGCGGATGACGATATTCTCCCCGACGGCGACGATGTGGTGGTTACGTAAATCCTCTAGAGTCAGGTTTTCATCGCGGACATAGGTTTGGCGTAGGAGACAATTTTCGTTGTAATACTTCTCCAGTTTACCTTCCAAGATCCGTTCAATCACATTTTCAGGCTTTCCTTCTGCCTTAGCCAGGTTCCGGGCTTTCTCGCGCTCTTGTTCCAGGACCTCAGCAGGGATGTCTTCTACTCGAACATACTTTGGGGCACCAGCAGCGACCTGAAGTGCCACCTCGTGGGCAAACTTGCGGAATGATTCCGAGCGGGCAACAAAATCCGTTTCACAATTCACTTCCACCATAACACCTACACGCCCATTACCATGCGAGTACAGTTCTACCATTCCCTCAAGGACCTCACGGTCAGCGCGTTTGGCTACTTTTGCCATACCTTTTTCGCGTAGGTATTCAATCGCCTTGTCAAAATCTCCATTATAGGTTTCAAGCGCTTTACGACAATCCAGGACACCTGCCCCGGTCTCTTCGCGCAATTGCTTAATTTGTTCGATACTAATTGCCATGATCATTCCTCTCGCCGTCTACTTTTCTTCCTCAACCTCATCATCTTCAGTTACAAGCTCTTCAGCTACAAGCTCTTCGGTTACAAGCACATCGGTTACAGGCTCTTCAGCTACAAGCTCTTCGGTGACAAGCTCTTCAGCTACAGGCTCTTCAGCTACAAGCTCTTCGGTGACAAGCTCTTCAGTTTCAAGCTCTTCCTCATCAGCTTCAAGCTCTTCTTCAATTTCAAGCCCTTCTTCCTCTTCGTCTCCAATAAGTTCACTAACTTCCGCTTCTTCAAGATCGAATTCTAAGCCTTTATCATCCACAAGCTCTTCAATCTCAGTGATGGCGATATCTCTGGGATGTGCAACCAGCTTTGCGAGGGTGGCTTCACCGAGTAGTTCTTCATCGGAGAGCTCAGTTTCTTCAACCCCAGCGCGGGCAATTGTACGAATCTCTTCCTCGACAATCTCTTCCTTACGTGCCCCCAAGCCTTCCATGGCAGCGTCTGCTATCTTACCAACCACAAGTTTGATAGCACGGATGGCGTCATCGTTGGAGGGGATGACATAATCCACATTTGAAGGGTCACAGTTTGTATCCACCATGGCAACCACGGGGATATTGAGCAGGTTCGCCTCATGGATAGCTGTGAATTCGCGCGAAACATCAACCACAAAAAGTATATCTGGTGGACGAGCCAGCTTGCGTAGACCACTTAGAAGACCATCCAGGCGTTCAATCTCGCGCATGATGATCAGGCCTTCTTTTTTGGTAATCCGTCCAAAATCACCACCATCACGCATGCGCTCCAGGCGTTCAAGCTCATTAATGCGCTGACGAATGGTCCGCCAATTGGTCAGGGTGCCACCCAGCCAACGGGCAGTCACATAGGGCATGCTGGCACGGATAGCCTCTTGCTGGATTGTTTCCTGAGCCTGGCGCTTTGTACCTACAAATAACACCACTCCGCCTTCCGCAACATTATCACGGACGAAGTTGTATGCGATATCCAATGCCTTTGAAGTTTTTTGAAGATCGATGATGTGAATGCCGTTACGCTCGGTAAAAATATACGGCTTCATGGCTGGGTGCCACTTATGCGTGCGATGCCCGAAGTGGACACCTGACTCCAATAAAGCCTTCATGGGAACGACTGCCATATTCTTTTTTCTCCTTTGCGTTTTTCCTCCGCTCCCCTCACTCCAGCCGGGACCGCCAGTGAGACGTCATCTCACTTTTTCTGCGGCACGCACCGGTTGGTCAGAGAGCGTGTGGGATAAATATCTCCTGCCAGATGCAGGCGTAATCGCTCCCGCCATAGGCGGGAGCGGGATGGAGTATACCATAGATTATCCGGATTCGTCCAGAAAAAAGGCAGCACCGTGGGTTGACCGCGCGGCGAAATCTCATCAATTTAGAATGAAAGTGAATTGTATAGAATTGTAAATTCAATTACATTCAATTAATCTTTATACGTGATCACGTTGGAATGTTCACACGTTTTAACGTGAAAATGATTAAAGACATTTGTGAACAAAATCAAACGACCATGCCAAAAAAAGCCATTGCACAATGATATTAGCACAAGTGTTCTGGTTTGTCAAGGACAATTTTCGTGTATTGGATAGGTATATTAAATAGCGCGTCAGGCGGTATACGCCCAGGGAACCAACTGCAAGTGTCCCTTCGCCGCCTGCTTCACCTGTGCTGTCTCACAAAATGGGGTGATATTGAATCGTACGCCACAGGTCCACCTTGCCCAGGAGTTTTCTAGAACAGCCTTCCATGTTAAATGCTCCGAGGATTTGCATGTGAGATCAATAAATCGTATGACAAGTATCAGTAAATTTTGATCTTGTGGGATAATTCGGAATATAATAGCAAGAAGGCTAGATATCCGGATATTTTCCGAAAATATTTTGTCAGGCGGAAGAGAGCGAAGCCTTTTAGTCTGAGAACAACTGGCAACCCTGACGACGGTTTCACGGCAATCGAGATCGAGATTGATGACGAGTATGTATGCCGCGTGTTCGAGCTCGAATCGGGCTGGTATGTACACATGGATAAGCCAGAAGACTTGCTGCGCCCCGAATGCCTTGAAGCGATTCTCGCGGCGAAGGAGCAATTGCTGCACTATGTGAACCGCAAGGGGGACGAGTTCCCTGATGGCACGACCCGGGCTGGTGGTTGTTTGTGGCTGATGCAACGCGATGACGGCAAGGGGTACACGTTGCCTGCTGTAGAATAGGCGGCGAGACGGCTGCGGCGCTTTACGGGCTCAGCGTCAAGTGCTCCTTCGCCGCCTGCTCCACTTGCGCCTGGTCCCAAAGCATGGGATGGTATTGGATCGTGCGCCACAAGTCGATCTGGTCATCATAATGGGAATTGAAAGCATGGCCCGATTGACCCGTGGTATTCAGCGAGACGGATGCTGGAAGGTCGCTTAAGTCTACGATCATGCGCTCCGAGGGCAACCAGGCTACCTGGTAGGCTTTCACTGGATCAGTTTCAGCCGCATTCCAGGAGGTGGCATTGACAATCGATCCACCACCCGAGGTGCGATAGGGACCGCGATTAAATATTGCTTCGATAGGCCCAACGCCAGAGGTGCCCAGCGACTGGTTGTGGAAGGTGACGGTATGTAAGTCACCCCAGGTCCAACGAGAACTATCTTTACCCAGGATTTGCTCTACTTCAGCCACTGCATCAGTAAATGCCAGCTTCAGGACGTCATCACGCATCTCAACGGTTGTGGTGGTGATATCATCCCACCACCCGCTATTAGGGGTTTGTACGAGGCGGCGCATGATTTCGAACCAAGCATCACCGCCATCCGGCCAATAATCTGATGGCAATTCATCGTGGAAGGTACGTGCCAGAACCGCCCGCCAAAAAGCATTATAGACCACCGGTGCAGCCAGGTCCATTTGATCCTGGAAATCCCAACCCGTAAGCATATCTCTCACTGTAACCAGATGCTCATCCTGCAGGTTGAGCTGCATCAACAGGGGCACCAGATAGGCAGCTGAGGCATTGTAGTCATCGCCATGTATTTTTTGGATATATGCCTGGTCGATGGGACCAGGGGCATTCTCAATCATCTGAACAATGCGAGCCGCTCGGAAGCCATAATCCCAATCCGGTGTAAGGCTGTAGGGATAGCTAGAGTCAACCACGGCATTATTTGCCGTGGCTATATAACCCGCGGATGGGTTGTAAGTGGTGGGTAGCTGATCAAAGGGGATATAGCCCTGCCATTCATAATCATCCGTCCAGCCCGGTACGGGATACTCGCCAGTGTGTCCAGGCAGGCGGATGGGGATATTTCCGGGCGTCTGGTAACCAATATTGCCATCGACATCGGCAAACACCATGTTTTGAGATGGGACTGAGAAATAAGATGCGGCTTGCCGGAATTCATCCCAATTTTGAGCGCTGTCCATGCCAAAAATGGCCTTGGTGATATTGACTGGCTCAAGTGCAGTCCAGCGCATGGAGATGGCAAAGTTGGCCGGTAATTCTATACCCCATTTTTCTTGTGCTGTTGCCTGATCTTGCGGGTTATCCCAGACGATTGGCCCATGCCGGGTGTAACGAACCGTAAGCTCAACCGGATCTGACCCTGCTACCTGAAGGGTCTCATGCACCAGGGTCATGTCCACCCACTGATTATTGACCTCGTACTGGTTAGGATTGTCAGGGTTGATCTTTTCAATATACAGGTCGAGCACATCTGGACCCACATTGGTAAATCCCCAGGCGATGCGGTCGTTATGCCCCACAACGACTCCGGGTACACTGGCAAATGAATACCCTGTGACCTCAAAGGGACAATCAGGGCCTTTGGGAGAACAATGTAAACCGTTCTCATACCAGATGGATGGCATCTGCTCACCTAAATGCATATCATTGGCGAGGAAAGGTTTTCCGGTTGAAGTACGGCTGCCTGCCAGGACCCAGTTATTGGAACCAATCCCACTACCGGATGGACCCAGGATTGATTCCATATTTGAAATGTTGGCGAGGATGCTCTTGAAAGCTGGGGACAGTTCCGCAAGGGTTTGAATACCCTTTGATGGAACCGTCAAAATGCTGGGTGCGGTGCTGGCTGAATAATCGGGCACGATTACGGGATGGTCAGACGGGTAAGGCGGGAAGAGATCAGCAATTTGTGCTGGTGTTAGTGTTTTCATCAGGATGGCATGCTCAACTTCGGAATCCAACCGGCTCGAGCCCAGGTCCCATGCCATGGCTTTTCCCCAAGTGAGGGAGTTAAGCGGTTGCCATGGTTCAGGTGAGTAACCAGGGGTGAGCAGCTTGAGTACAGCATATTCCAGGCTGAGGGCAGCCCCTTTATGGTCTGCCAGGTATGCGTTCACGCCGTCTGCATAGGCTTGGAGCAGTGCCAGGTCATCGGGGCTCATTGCATCCAGCTCTTTCTGAGCAATGCGCGCCCAGCCAAGCGTGCGCAGGAAGGTGTCCGTATCCAGCTGTGACTGACCGAACATCTCCGAGAGCCTAGCTGAACCGATATGCCGCCAAAAGTCCATTTGCCAGAAACGGTCCTGGGCATGCACGTAGCCTTGGGCGAAGAAAAGGTCATGCGAATTCTGGGCATAGATATGCGGGATGCCGTAAGAATCACGATAAATATCGACGGCTGAATTCAAACCGGCTAGCTTTACCTCTCCGGAGGTTTTGGGGAATGAAGCACGCGGAAGGTACAATCCAACCGCAAGCAATACGAGCGCCAAGACCACAATGACGCTTAATATGGTTAACAACAAGCGACGAAGTTTAGGGGACATACATCCTCCTTTGGCAAGGAAAAATGGATTACCTAGTTCATATATTTAATTGTCATGATACGGAAGAATAACGGGAGCCCGTATGGATGAGTATTATGCGCCAAATCCATGGATTAAGCAAGGGACAATGTAAAGTCAATAGTTCAGCCTGTAATTAAAAACAAAGCCGGTTAAGCCGGCACTGTTTCTTCGAAATGCATCGAAATGCACGATACTCATAATTCTTGCTTTTTAAATACCAGCCAGGCTGCCAGCAAAGAAACCAAGATCAAGCCAAGACTGATTCCCAGGGCAGTCCAGGATGTGCTGGTATCTCCCTGCATGATACGGGTCCCCCAGGCGATCATCTCACCTGGCAGATAATTACCCAAACCAGGAATGGCACCCACCAGACCGAGCACAACCATTAAGCCAAGTGCAACCCCACCCGCAGCAGCCTGAGACTTGGTCAGGGAACTGCAGAATAAAGTCAGAGCCACGTAGACCATCACATACAGAAATAGTAGGGCATTCAACCACAACCACCGCACGATATCCATGGCTTCAAACAATAGCAGGGTGTAATAATAGCACGCTAATCCAGCTGCAATCAAACAGATGGCGAACATTGAAGCCAATGCAAGGAATTTGGCACCTAAAAATGCACCGCGCGGCATGGGTTTAACCAATATCATGGCCGCAGTACCCTTGTCTTTCTCCAGAGCAACGGCGCCCATCGTCAGCAGCAATGCCAGAATGATACCAAACTGAGCCATATTCTTTACATATTGGGCAACGGCATCCCACACCGTTGGCGTTGGGATCACTTTTGATATCTCTGCCCCTCCTGGGATGAGCGTGATGATCTCCGGAGTGAATTTTGCAAGTAGCGGAGAGGTCAGTCCAAAAAAGACCAACACGATCGCCACAATCAGCAATCGGTAGGTACGTATAAGTTCCATCCATTCTTTACGAAACGCGACGAACAGGCTCATTGTTGCTTCTCCTCCTGGTTCACCAGCTGCAGGAAGATATCTTCAAGGGATGGACGTACGATCTCATAGCGGGCCAGGATCAGCCCAGCCTGGGTAATAGAAGCAAGCAATTCCCTTTTTGCCAGCTCAACATCGCTGACTACTATACGCGCCACAAGTCCTTGTAGTAGGGCTGATTTCACCCAACTTTCCTGTTGAAGAGCATTACACCATGTGATAATCCCATTCTCAGTTTGAGCATCCACTTCAACCTCAAATGCGGGAATGGCATATTTTGAAAGCAGTGACTCCCGAGAATCAGCGATCACCAGCTTGCCCCGATTGATGATCCCAATCGTATCGCAAACCCGTTCCACATCTGCCAAAATGTGGGTAGACATGAATACAGTGCATTGGCCACGCAGACTCTCGATGAAATTAAGCACTTCCTTTCGTCCTTCAGGGTCCAAGGCACTGGCTGGCTCGTCCAGAAAAAGAACCTCAGGGCGGTTTAATAGCGCCTGTGCCAGTGCCAGACGCTGGCGCATGCCACGTGAGAAACCCCCTATCCGCCTCTTGGCAGCCTCCTCCAATCCGGCCAAGGCTAGCAGCTCTTTTATTCTGGAGGAACGTTCTGTAGCGGTTAAGCCAAACACACGTCCAACATAATCCAGGAATTCGCGCGGGGTCATCCATGGATAAAATGCCGGCTCTTCGGGAAGGTATCCAATATACCGGGCAATCTCCTGCCCATTAGCAGGCACCTCTTTCCCGATCACCCAGGTATGCCCGCTGCTGGCATAGGCCAATCCGGTGAGTATGCGTATGGTAGTGGTCTTGCCAGCCCCGTTCGGTCCGAGAAAACCGAATACTGCGCCTTCTTCTACGGTAAGATTTAATCCATTTAATGCCTGGAATGCCCCGAAAACCTTTTGAAGCTCTTCGATTCGGACTGCAACCATATCATTAATCCTCGCGCCCGAAGATGAAGTAGATGATAGGTCCGATGAGCTCACCCAATATAATGATGATCGCCCATGCCCATATGGGTAGATACCGCGTCTTGTCTCGGCGGATCAGATCCACCAGGGCCACGATCATCAAGGTCAGCTGGAGCATCACCAGCGGGATGATATAGGGCAGAAACTCTGAAAGCTTTTCGAAGGAAGCTGTGATTGGTTCCATTCAATAATCCTTTCTTATTTATTAAAGTGTAAGGTAATACTAATGGAATTCCACAGAGTGGACCTAAGAAATTCTTAGTAATTCCTGTGAAAAATTCTATACTTATTCAACCATAGCCACAACCATGGCGATGGCATGGCTGTGGGTGTGGCTCAAGCTGAGCGACCAGGCTACAATATTCTGCTCTTCTGCCATTTTCTGAGCCACCCCGTGAAGATGCAAGACAGGATCGCCTGAGCCTCCCCGGCGGATTTCTATATCCTGCCAGGAGATAGTTCCAATACCAGTGCCAAAGGCTTTAGCGACGGCTTCTTTGGCAGCAAAACGGGCAGCCAGGGAGGGCATGTTTTTATTATTTTCTGCCAACTCGGTTGGTGTGAATATCCGATGGAAAAAACGCTGGTCGAACCGATTGTAAGCAGCGGTGAAACGGTCGATTTCGATTAAGTCAACACCCGTACGCAGGCTGGTTGGCATGCTTATCCTGCCTGATTAGTTGGATTCATCGAATGTCCCGGCAGTAGCAATTGCCAGGCAATCAGGGTTCAGGTAATGCTGGGCTGTCTCTAGAATTTCAGCTGGAGTCACCGCATTGATCAGATCTGGATAACGCAGGTAATAATCAAGGCCTAATTCGTAACGCTCAAGGTTTATTAAGGCAGCCGCAACACCCCCGTTGGATTCAAGGGAAAGAGGCAACCTGCCAATATAGTTGGACTGGCTATCTGCAAGCTCCTCACCGGTTACAGGCTCAGTGATAAAACGGAGGATCTCCTGGCGTATCAATGCGATGGTCTTTTCGATATTGTTCGGGTTGACGCCGGCAAAGAATAGCCAGGGCCCAGGACCAATCCCACCACTAAGACTGGACGAAGCATGGTATGCCAACCCTGAACGCTCCCGAACTGACTCACCAATGCGCCCAAACATCCCAAACTGCCCGAGGATATTATTCCCTAATGATGCTGCCAAGAAATCTGGAGAACGGCGGGGAGGTCCAGCCACACCCATGATAATATCCGCCTCAGATTTCCCTGGGATGTTCATCTGCCGGGAAATCGTTTCACTCAATGGTTTTAATGGCGGCAAACCGGGGGGAGCTGGCTGTGTAGGATTCTCCCAATCCCCAAAAAAGCGGGCAACAGACTCCACTGCCTGTTCCGAGTCTACTCCGCCAACAATGGATATGACCATCCCTGTCGGTCCATAATACTTCTTTTGAAAAGAAACCAGATCATCGCGAGTAATAGAGCGTATGGTTTCTGGGTATCCGTCTTCTGGGCGTCTGTACGGATGCCCGGCATACAGCAGCTCATCAAATGCGAGTGAAGCAACTTCGGCAGTGTCTTGAGCGCGGATGGCCAATCCGGTGAGCAACTGGTCCCGCAATCGTTCCACCTGGTCTAATGGAAAAACTGGTTGGCGTAAAACCTCTGCCAGTGTTCCGGTGAGTAAATCCAGGTCCTCTGCCAAAGCATGACCATAGAATCCGGTGGTATGGGTGCCACCATCTAAGCCAAGACTGGCACCGTTCGATTCCAAGGCCTCATAAATTTGCTGAAAGCCACGTTGCGACGTTCCGCGCATTAATGCCAGTGCGGTGAAACCAGTCAGACCAAGTTTTTCATCCGGCTCACCGATGGCACCAGCATTAAGATGCCCGCTGATAACCACTGAAAGACTGCCAGGATTTTGGCGTACCAAAACAATGATGCCGTTAGGAAGGATGCGCCGGGTAATATTATCAGGACCAGGTAGTGAATGGCTGTTCAAGGGTCAAATACTCCTGTTATATCCAGCTACAAACGACAAGGGGTTTTCGATTTTATTGGGATATTTCATTGGGAAGATATACTCCCAGGGTGCGATTCTGCGGACGGAGACAGCTCTGGGCCAACCGCTGGACGTCAGCCGGGGTGACGGCCGCAAGACGCACAAGATATGAATTGAACCAATCGACTGTGGCGAACATCTCGGAGAATCCCAGCCAGAAAGCCTGGTTTGAAATTGACTCGCTGCCATATGCGAATATAGCTCGGGCTTGTTTCATGGCACGTTCAAGTTCTTCGATTGGCGGAGGAGAATCCTGTAATCGTTTGATCTGCTCTTCCAAGGCAGCAATACAATCACTGGCGGTTTGTCTGGGATGGACTGTCATCACCATCGTATACAGGTACGGATCAATGGTGGCTTGCACACCTCCATTCACACTAACTGCCAGTTCCCGCTCTACAAGTGCTTTATAGAGGCGGCTGGTTTTATTGGTAATGCCACCTCCAAACATATTTAGATTCGTGGGGCCCGTGAGTAGGCTATCCAAAACGTTCAGCGCAAAGAAATCCTGGTCATCAGCCCTAGGCGCTCGATAGGAGACCTGCAGGAATACTGTCTCTCCAGGACCTTCTACGGATACGCGCCGTTCTCCTGATTGGGTTGGCTCTGTACGTTCCAGACGGAGTGGCTGCGGACCTGCAGACAAGGGCTCAAATAGCTCACGGATCCGTCCAAGCATGGTCTGGGTTTCAAAATCTCCCGCAATGGAAAGCACCGCATTATTAGGAACATAATAAGTCCGGTAGTGCCGGTATAAATCATCACGCTGGATCGAATAAAGATCAGTAAGGTCACCAATAATTTCGTGGTGGTAGGGATGGACTCGGAATGCAGCTGATTGCACCTCCTCGCTCAATCGGAAGAGAGGCTCGTTTTCACTACCCTGCCGCTCCGATATGACAACGGTCCGCTCTGAGCTGACCTCGTTTTGATCAAACAAACTGTTGAACATTCGGTCCGCTTCCAGACGCAGGGCAAGGTCAATCTTATCTGATGGCAGTGATTCAAAAAAGGATGTCCAGTCCAAAAATGTGAATGCGTTTAAATAGCCACCCTCGCGTGAGATCGCTTGGTCAAGTGCACCCAATGGAAATTGTGGAGTGCCCTTAAACATCATGTGTTCCACCCAGTGTGAAGCACCTGTCAGCCCGGGTATTTCATCCCGCGAGCCTACGCGATACCATATCCATTGGCTGATGATTGGCGAGGTGTGGATCTCTTTCAACAATACCAGCAAGCCATTTTGAAGAGTCAGTTTGGTTAATGATTCATCCATGTCTCAAGTCGCATTGTGTTCAGTATATATTTTGTTCGAATAAGAGCCATTAATCATATCACGCAATCATTATTGTCCGAAAAAGATTCTACAAAGCCAGCCAGACCACCATTGGTTGCATAAAGAAAAATCTTCCGTCTTAGTGAAATTTGAACCCAAAAGCACCTTATAAGGCTCAATGGCTCCTTGTAACCCAACAATGGATTGGTGTAAATCAGTCTGGTCGATAGCCAGGTCTATGGGTACCAGAAGCGTGACAGGAACGGTTACGTCAACTGGAATGGATTGGCTGACAGGGATAGTCATATCGAGGTTGGACTGGATGGGTGTACCTCCAGGCAGTGTGAGATCGGTTAATACCGGTGTATTATTCAGATAAATAGTTGCACCGGCGATGTATGTGTCTTCTGTCATGGATAATTGTATATTCTGGTTTATCGGCAAGTCAAAGACCACAGGCAGGTTATCCTGAAGCTGAACAGTCGTTTCAACCGGGACTGTAGTGACAATGTGAGCCTTATCCATCAATGCCAGGTTATTGGACAGATCAGTCACCAGACCATCTGCAACGAGCCCTTTTAGCTCAAAGAAAAAATGTCCGAAACTAATTAAGATGGCAATAAATATTATATTTACCATCAGCGAAAAAATTGCTGTGACCGTCCAAAAGGCAGGTAGAAATTTTCCTTGATAGAAGAACTTTTGAAGACGTGGAGAGTGGAGGTATCGCTCTTTCACTTGTGCGAACCACATTTTTCCCCGACCGAATGCTCTTGTGATATTTTCGTTAACATAACCCTCCGGTTCAGCCTCGGCTGATGGATCAGTCTCGGGTTGCTGTTCAGGTTGGGGTTCAGTCTGTCCGTCTGGTTTTGGTTCAGGTTGAGGTTCAGCCTGGTCGTCTGGCTTGGGCTCAGTTTCTGTTTCCGGGTGGTCCGGGTTAGTATTATCCATGATTTATCTCCTGAGAGGATATGATTGAATATAGCACAAACAGACTGATTAGGAAAGTCTATTAACCAGGGTCAGAAACGGAAGCAATTGGGAGAGATTAATTCAAGTATTTCTCTTGTGAATTTAACCTCCTCAAGCTAAAATTGGGAAGCGCCTGCTATAGCAGGAAAGATTGTTGGTTGTTTTTATGTAGTTAACTATCAATAGGGAAATTTCATGAGGCGGCGAAAGCCGTCTTTTTGAGGAGAATATCAATTGGCTGAGGAATCATTTGGGAGACATCTTGTTGCAGTCATTGGGGCTGGTCCTGCCGGTCTCTTTGCTTCCAGACTCCTTGCCACGAATGATATTCATGTTGTGTTACTGAACCGGGATATCATACCGGGTGGATTAGCGGAATATGGCATTTATCATGACAAGTATAAAATGAAAGAGGGGCTCCGCAGGCAATTCCAACAAATCCTGGATCTTCCCATGATCGACTACTATGGCGACCTTACCATAGGTGAAAATGGAGATCTCAGTCTGCCAGAGTTGCGCGCTTTAGGCTTTCAAGCCCTGCTGGTAGCCGTTGGCGCACAAGGGACGAAGTGGCTGGGGCTACCGGGCGAAAACCTGATGGGTGTATATCATGCCAAGGACCTGGTTTTTCATTACAATTTATTACCACCCTATGGCACCAGAGATGTTCCTATTGGCAAGCGGGTGGCGTTGATTGGTGCGGGGAATGTGATGCTTGATATCGCCCATTGGTTGATCCGGGACATAAAGGTTGATGAAGTTGTCTCAGTTGTACGAAGAGGCCCGAATGATGTCAAATTCACAAAAGAAGAGCTTAAACTCGTAGTACGAAATCTGGATCTGGCTAAATTTGAATCTGAGATGGTACGTATGCAGCCAATCGCAGATGCCGTGGGTCAAAATGTGAATGATGCTAAGGAATATATCTTATCAACATTACCCAAAAGCCTTGAACCAATCTCAAACACCCGTTTCTATTTCGACTTCCTGGTTTCCCCAGCCCGCATATTAGGGAATGATCAGGGGTATGTCAATGGATTGGAGGTTGAAAATACCACCCTGGTATGTGCAGAAGGAGAAGTACAGGCTCAACGCTTGGGCACAAATCGGATCCTTGATGTAGATACGGTAATTTTCTGCATTGGTGACAAGGTGGACGAATCGTTCGGATTACCTGTTAGAAAGAATGCTTTTGTTAAGCACCCCAATCCGATTTACCCGATGGATGGATTGTCCTTTGAGGCCTATGATCCAGACCTAAATCGCCCAATCGATCGTGTATTTGTAGCTGGTTGGTCACGTGAGGCTAGCAATGGGTTGGTGGGTGTGGCGCGCAAGGATGGTGAGAATGGCGCTAGGGCTGTACTTGAGTTCCTGCAAACGGCACCCAGACTGGTTGACCCTGATAGTATCTTGGATGAACTCACCGTAAAATTGAAAAGGCTCAACAAACCCATCATCCATAAATCTGATTTATTGAAGTTGGCTGAAGCAGAAGCTATTGAAGCAGCAAAATTTGGATTACCCGCCTATAAATTCGCAACCAATGACGAGATGTTGGCTGCTATGGGATTGATTTAAAATAACCTTGGGTGGCTGATCCTGCCAAGATCCAGTTTTTTATTGTTCGCCGATTGGCAGCTGATGTATCTTAAATTGTATCAACATAAGCAAACCAACTGCAATGACTACCTCACCTAAAAGAACCCCAAGCTGCTGGAAAACTCCAAAAACTGGTACCGTTGGATAATTGTTGCTGCCGAAACCGAAAATATCCGCCATACCACATGCAACCGCGATCACATAACCCGTACAGACCAGCCGTAAACCGATATCTGAAGCGATAGTTTTTGGTCCGCCGTTCCATAAGGCAGCCAGACTTATATAACCCCCCAGGCAGATAAAGCCTAACCCCACCAGGAACATAGCGATTTGGACAAAACCGACCACTGGGCTGCGATCCAGGAGAAACAGACCGGGCTCAGCGCCTAGCAGAAATATGATCAAACCCAATATAGTTACCCCCAGACCTATACGGATGCGGACTTCCCCATTCGTCTTGCGTGTAAGCGGAGCATCTGTCATAGAACCTCCGGTAAGGTGTCCTGAAGATGAGCCAGCCAATTCCCGCCGAGGATTGCGGTAATATCCGTCTCAGGATACCCTTTTTGGGACAAGAGGGGAATAAGTTTAAGTAAATCCGCAATGGTATTAATCTCCGCGGGTACTGACTGAAGTCCAAAACCACCATCAAAATCACTTCCTATGCCAATATGCTGAGCATTACCTGCCTTCTGGCAGATGTAATCGATTTGGGAGACAACATAATCCAGGGTAATACTTTCCCTGCCTCCGGTGTCCTTCCAATTGGGGTTCAGGAATCCATTGGTTGGCACGATACCGATTATCCCGCCTCGTTCTAACAAACCTTCGATTACCTGGTCCGTCAGGTGCCGGTTACCCTTGGATCCCTTCAGCAGTGCAAGGGCATTGGCATGCGAAGCGATGATCGGTCCCGGATAAGCATCCAAAGCCTGCAAGGCGGCTTTTTCATCCATGTGGCTTAGGTCCAGAGTAAAATGAAATTCAGCCATGTGGTCCAATAACGCGTAACCTTCCTTGGTAAGTGGTCCAGATTCACCTGTGCCACCGCAAAAACGTGTCCCCGCCCATGCAGGACCAATGATTCGCACTCCGCGCTGGTACCATTCTTCCAGCTCGGCCGGCTCGCGCACCCCTTCAGCACCTTCCATCAGAATCACCAGACCCACAGGATGTTCCCGAGTATCGTCACGCTGCCAATGGGCCAGGATAGATTTTAGATCGGTACGTTTCTCAATCATCCGAAACATTGTTGGGTGCTTATCAATCAAGCGCTTGTAAGCATCCAATTGCCGACTGTAGACTTTATGCGCTTCTTCATAGGAGGTATAACACTGATGGTCCCATTCTCCCAGTTTATGCCGGGCAGGTGCAGCAAACAAAGTGGAAAATATGACCGCAACCTTACCAAGCTGATAGTCCGGCCAACCAAGCAAGGTATCACCATTGACCTGCTGGGCAAGGCTTCCTTGTTCAATCTGGCGAGTCTGCTCTACCGGCAGGCTGTAATCTCTACCAAAGGTGAGCATATTCCAGGCCAGGTCTTGATGTGCATCAACAAGCAATGGGGCTATCATAAGGAAGTTGATGATAACAGAGTTTGCGAAATTTGGCGATCAATTTTCCCCATCGGGTATTGGGATAATTCGACTGGACATACCCAGCGCATATCATCTGCCTGGATCGGACGCGGTTTCCCCTGACGGAGGGTGCAGTAAAAAGCGTAGAGTGTGACTCGGAAATGGGTGTATGCATGCTGATATACCCCCAACTGTGCCCCAACTTCGACCTCCACTCCTAACTCTTCACATATCTCACGTCGCAGGCAGGCAGGCAGGTCTTCCCCATCATGCTGTTTGCCACCCGGGAATTCCCACATGCCCCCAAGCAACCCTCGGGGAGGCCGGCGAGCGATCAGTACCTTGCCATCCTGGATGATCACTGCAGCTGTGACTGTCAGGTGTGGGATGGGCGGTCTGGGATGGATCATTGGTCGCCGTTCCTGGTTCCCCAGCAACTTCGCCTGGCAGGTATCTTTCAAGGGGCATTGTTCACAAGCCGGTTTTTTGGGGGAACACAAGCTGGCTCCCAGGTCCATAAGCGCCTGGTTATATTCCCCCGCATTTCCTACCGGAAGGTGTTGAGCTGCCAGCTCCCACAGATGGTGTTCTCCTGCGGTGGACCGGGAATCTTCATCAATGTCGAAGTACCGAGCCA
>Ga0209254_10002132_pt1 | contig 17956 bp, 9 predicted proteins | sample FrelakmetDIP11DI_FD_187148 | JGI IMG/M metagenome (GOLD analysis project Ga0209254, IMG submission 187148) | Freshwater lake sediment microbial communities from the University of Notre Dame, USA, for methane emissions studies - DIP11 DI (SPAdes)... | ecosystem: Environmental > Aquatic >...
CTGGGCCATGGTTCCTCCTGATGATGAGTTGTGGAAAACCCAATTATCAGGCAACCGTGGCCTTTTGCTATGGAATTGTTAAAAATGCAAAACTACTGAGTAATGCCAGGTTGATTAAATCAAACGATCCATCACCTCTTCCAGGGTTAGTCCCTGGAATTCTCGTTCTGCTTTCACAATAGCCTCGCCCGTCGTCTGAACTGAAATCTTTCTAATCGCATTTTCGGCAGATTGTCTGACATGGTTCGGACAGTAGGGTTGGGCAAGCACATAGCTCAAGATGCCTATAGCTTGTTGCTGATATCCGCTTTGGAACACCAACTGCCCAAGTGAGGTCAGACTATCCAGCACTTGCGGCAGCAAATTAGCCTCAAGCGCTATTTTCACAGCCTTTATCAGATAATCCCTGGACTCCTCCAGTTCCCCCTTGTTCAGATATGTTTTTCCCAGCCCATCCAGACTGGCAACCTGGATGCGGATTTCGCCAATCTCCTGGCTGAGGCGCAGGCTTTCCTGGTAGTACTGCAAGGCAGCCTGTGTTTGGTTAATTTCGCGGGCAACACTGCCCAGGTTGACCAGGGTGAGCGCCTGGCGGGAGAGATCGCCGGCTTGCTGGACGCTCTGGTAGGCATCTTTATACAGGCGCAGGGCTTCCGGATACTCCCCCCGGACATTGGCGATGTTGCCCAGGTTGATCAGGCAGGTCCAGATGCCGCGCTGGTCGCCGCGCTGAGCGAAGAGTTGCATACATTCCGAGTAAAGGCTGACCGCCTGGTCGAAATCGCTGCGGTTCTTTGCCAGCACGCCCAGGCTGATCAGGTTGGAGGCAATGCCAGTGGGCTGTTCCAGGGCGCGGTAAATCTGCAGGCTGCGTTGGTAGGCTGCTTCGGCGGCGGCAAGGGCGCCGGTCTGCTGTTCGAGCTGCCCGAGGTTGTGCCAGGCATCGGCAGTTTCGGCGCTTTCGGGGTAGAACGCCAGCAGCTCCAGGCATTGGGTCAGCCGGGCTTGAGCGGTCTCGGTTTGACCCAGGGGACGGCAGTGCCGGGCGTGCGCCAGGTAGAGAATCCCAAGAATGAACGGGGTGCGGGTCTCTGGCGGCAGGCTGCCAAAGCCGGCAGCTTCCAGTTGACTCACGGCCTGGGCGAAGAGCGGCTCAGCCTCGCGAAACCAGCTTTTGCGAAAATAGAAGGTGCTCAGGATGGGGATATACTGCCCCAACAGATCGAGAATTCCATCAGAAAGCAGTGCTCCAGCTTCTACCTGCGCCTCAGGAATCTGGGCAAGCGCCCACTGCCATCCGATACGCAGGTTGGCAATTTCCTCGGCGATTACTGTGATGGCTTGCGCTTCTTTTGGACCGGCAAAGTCGCGGGCGCAGGCTGCCAGGAAGCCGGCAAAATAGCGGCTGTGAGCGGCTTGAGCTTCAGAATCGGTGGAAGCGGGCATCTTTTCGGAAGCAAAAGAACGCAGCAGGCTGTGCATTTCATAGCGCCCAGCGGGGGAAAAGCGCAGCAGCGACTTGGCAACCAGGCTGGCAAGCAAGCGCGGAGATGCGCTAAAAGTTTTTTGGGCAGCTTCGGCAGAAAAGCCCCCCTGAAAAACTGTCAGGCGCGCCAGGCTGTTTTGCTCTTCACGGGAGAGCAAATCCCAAGAGTATTGAAAGACAGCCTGCAGGCTGCGCTGGCGAGCGGGGAGGTTGCGAATTTGCTGCTCAGGCAGCGCCAGATTGGCTTCGATCAGCCCGAGGATGTTCTGGCAGGGCAGCAGATTGACCCAGGCGGCAGCCAGCTCGATCCCCAAAGGCAGGCCTTCCAAAAGTTGGCACAGCCGAACAACGCAGTCCCGATGGTTTTCCAGGGAGAAGCGCAGGTTGGCACGGCGGGCGCGCTGCTGAAAGAGCTGGACGGCGCTGGTTTCTTGCCAGCCTGAGAGATCGTTTGGCGGCGGGTAGGACATACCCTCCAGGGGGAAAATCCATTCTTCGTACAGGTTGAGCTGGTGACGAGAGGTAACCAGCAGCTTCAGGCCTGGGCAGGCTTGCAGCAACTCTACCAGGACATGGGCAAACTCGGCGAGGTGCTCAAAATTATCCAGCACCAGCATGATCTGCTTCTCGATTAAGTGTTGGAGCAGCTGCTGTTTTGGATCTGTCGCGCCGGGCAGTTTGAGCGCATCAGCAATGGCAGCGGGAAGAAAAGTCCCCTCGCTAACAGCCGCAAGGGGGATGAAGAAAAGTCCATCATTAAATGGTGCACCTGAGGTTACCATCTTCCAGCAAAATTCCAAAGCCAGGCGGGTTTTGCCGATGCCCCCAGGACCAGTTAACGTCAGCAAGCGGCAGTCTGGTGTGTTGAATAGCTCGCCAAGCTGCTCCAGCTCGAGCTCCCGACCGATAAAGGAAGAGGTGGAGGCAGGCAGGTTATGGGGCGGCGGGGGTGTGCTGACCTGGACAATTGGAGCTTTTCCTGATAATGGGATGAAATCCCCGGCTTTGATGCGCTGGTAGAGCGCCAGGGTCTCGGGACCAGGCTCGATGCCCAGCTCCTGCACCAGGATGCGGCGAGTGGCTTCGAACTGCGCCAGGGCTGCCGGGCGGTCGCCGTTGAGCGCAAGTAGGTTGATTAACTGGCGGTGGCTCTGCTCGCGCCAGGTATCGATGGCGAGCGATTTACGCGCTGCCAGCAGCCCGCTTTGCAGGTCTCCTCGCTGGACGGCAGCCTCAACCAGGCGATTGAGCAGCCCCAGCGCGGCCTCGCGCAGCCGTTCGCGCTCCAGCACCTGCCATTCTTCGAACAGGGGCGCGCCGCGCACCTGCAGCCCGCTCAGGAAATCTCCGCGGAACAGGTTGACCATATTGCGAAACTGCCCTGGCGTGAAGGTGAAGAGGCGCTCAACAGTTGCTTCCAGGTAAGCCTGCAGTTCGTAAAGATCTACCCGACAGGAGTCATCAGATTTGAACAGCGCTTCGTGGTGGGTAAAGACCAGGTAGGGATCGAGAATGCGGCGCAGCTTGGAGATTTCGACGCGCAGGTTGCGTCGGGCATCCTCTTCGGGTAAGTCGCTCCACAGCAAACCTGCCAGGGTGCTGCGGGGGACAGGGCGGCGTTCCACTGCCAGGTAAGCCAGCAATGCTTTGGCTTTGAGCGATACCAGACCGGACAGCGGCTTGCCGGCCGTTGAAATCTGTAATGGGCCTAAGAGGAGTAGTTCCAGTCCTGACTCTTGCAAGCGATTCTCCGAATTAACGCTTAATCAACGATTGATTAACCCTTTATCGATAAGATATGTCCTGATATGAAACTTGCCGTATTCTATTTATCGACCCCGGAAAATTATATAGGCGGATGAATGGGATGTCCAGATGAAAATAAACGCATTCGACAGCTCTAACAATTCGTACCACGCCTACCTGCTTAAGATCTGGCTCGAACAGGAGGGTGAGATGACTGCAAGCGCATGGCGCTTCAGCCTGGAAGATGCCCACAGCGGCAGCCGCCGGGGATTCACAGACCTGGACTCGTTATTGATTTACCTGCAAGGCCTGACCGTAAGGCAGCGCGCCGCTGCGGAATAACGTTAAATTTCCGAGAGACTATCACTTGATCAGGGAGATACCATGAAGAAAAAGATGAACCTGCTAACCAGCCTTATCCTGCTGATCCCGATGCTGCTGAACCTGGCAGCGCCTGGGCTGGAGAATGTTTTAGCGCAAAGTGGACAAGCACAAGACCAGTCCATCCAGGCAGTCTACAGCGTCACCAACACCAACGACAGTGGGGCTGGTTCGCTGCGCCAGGCGATCCTGGATGCCAACGCCAACCCGGGCGCGGATACGATCACCTTTGCCATCGGCGCAGCCGGCAGCCAGCAGACCATCCAGCCGTTAACTGCATTACCAACCATCAGCGATCCTGTGATGGTGGACGGCTGGAGCCAGGGCGGGGTGGGTTACACCGGCCCGCCCCTGATCGAACTGAACGGCGCGTTGGCGGGGCCTCAAGCCGTCGGCCTCACCCTCACCGGCGGCGGCAGCGTCGTGCGCGGACTGGTGGTCAATGGCTTTGCCATCGGCGGTTCAGCCGGCGGCATCCGCCTGCAAACGGGCGGCGGCAACTGGATCTACGGCAACTACATCGGCACGAACTTCGCCGGGGATACACGCGTAGCCAACACGCGCGGCATCTGGATCGACGGCGGCTCCAGCAACAACCGCATCGGCACGGACGCCGACGGCGTGAATGATGTGGCCGAGCGCAACGTCATCTCCGCCAACGTCGAGCAGAACATCTGGATCTACCAGCCCGCTACCACCGGCAACAAGATCATGGGCAACTACATCGGCCTGAATGCGGCGGGGACAGCGGCCGTGGGCACAAACAATCAAACTGTAGCCGCCGCCGGCATCCTGGTGCAGGAAGCCAGCTACACCGTCATCGGCACGGACGGCGACGGGCAGGGGGACGCGCTGGAAGGCAACGTCGTCAGCGGCAGCATTCTCAACATCAACCTGACCGGCACAAGCAACCTCAACGAGAGCCACCACAATCGCATCTCCGGCAACCTGATCGGCACGAACGCCAGCGGCACAGCCGGCGTGGGCATTCAGGCGGAAGGCGTGCGCGTCTACGTCGCTTACGATAACCTGATCGGCACGGATGGCGACGGCGTCTCCGACGCGCTGGAAGGCAACCTGATCTCCGGCAACATTGATTTTGGCGTGATGCTCCAGCAGACCGGGTCGCTGAACAATGTCGTCGCCGGCAACAAGATCGGTACCGACATCACTGGCATGGCTGCCATCCCGAATGGGACCGGCAGTTCGCCGCGCGCCGGCATTGTATTAGGCGGCTACGGCAACCGTATCGGCACAAACAGCGACGGCGTCTCCGATGACCTGGAGGGCAACCTGATCTCTGGCAACGCCAATGTAGCCGTTTATGCCATCTACTTCAACAACCTTCCCACCCCCGGTGCGCCCCCCACGATCATCGCCGGGAACTGGATGGGGGTGAACGCCACCGGGGGTGGGGCGCTGCCCAACAACTACGGCATCGGCGGGACGTCTTATGCCCCTACGATCATCCGCGACAACGTGATCTCCGGCAATACCTACGAAGGCATCAGCACCCATTCGAGTGAGATGCTGATCACCGGCAACTATATTGGTGTCGGGGCGGATGGCGTGACGCCGCTGGGCAATGGCTACAGCGGTATTTTTCTATCCGGGAGCAATAATGTCATCGGGGGCACCGGGCCGGGTGAAGCCAACATCATCGCCCATAATGGCACGATTGCGGCCTACTACAGCGGGGTCAGGGTGGGCAATACCGGGCTGTCCATCACCATTCGCGGCAACCGCATCTACGCCAACTCCCAACTGGGGATTGACCTGCGCTGGCCCGATGGTGTGAATATCAATGACCCTGATGATACAGATATCGGCGGGAACAATCTGCAAAATTACCCGGTGATCAGCTTTGCGCAGGCATATAACGACGGCACCACAGTCATCCAGGGTTCGCTCGACAGCAATCCCAATACCGAGTTCACGCTTGACTTCTACTACAGCGCTGCCCCTGACCCCAGCGGCTACGGCGAAGGGCAGCACTACCTGGGTGCGACCAGCGCCACCACCGATGAAGAAGGCGACGCGGTTTTTGAGATCACGCTCCCCTTGACGATTCCACCGGACCAGTTCGTCACCGCCACTGCCACCCATGCCGATGGCGGCACGTCAGAGTTTTCGTTGGTCTTTGCCGCCGGGGGGGTGGTGGATGTGCCGATTCAAGGGCTAACGGCCGTTCACACCAGTTCGGGCTATATCAACGATCCGGTCACATTGGCCGCCAGCATCAGCGCCGGAACGGGCGTGAGCTACGAATGGAACTTGGGCGATGGCAACCTGGCCGCCGGGCCGTTCGTCGAACACAGCTACGCTACGCCGGGCGTCTACACCGCCACCGTCAGCGCCAGCAACAACAGCAGCAGCGCCCAGGCGCAGACCGTCGTCAGCGTGGTGGAAGCGGCCAATATTAACGGCCGTGTCTGGCATGACCTGGACATTGACGGCATGTTGGGCATTGGCGAAGGTGGGCTGGCGGGGATTGCGGTCACGGCCGTTGGCCCCACCGGAACGATTGAAGCGCTAACTGACGCCGACGGCCGTTACCAGATTTTCACTCCCACCCCCGGCCTCTACACCGTCAGCACATCAGCAAATGACATGTCCCCCACCACCGCCAGTCCCATCCCCATCCCCATGGGTGACAATGGCGGCACGGTGGCGAACTTCGGCCTGCATGAGACGCCCCCGGCCGGCTTCGGCGTCATCGCCGGGCGGGCCTGGATAGACCTGGATGGCTCCGGCTTCCCCGAACCGGGCGAAGAGCCGTTGGCCGGGTTGGAATTGTGGTTTTACGGCTATCAATACCCCGCTCAGACCGTCACCACCGACATCAACGGCCTGTTCAGCCTGACCCTGCCCCACGAAAGGAGTTACTTCCTGAGACTTTCCGCCCCCGGCTACTACCCCGACCAGCGGGAAATCTGGCAATGGCTGGACGCGGATGAACCGCTGCTGAATCTGCACAACCCCTTCGGGCGCGGCGGCACGGTCAGCGGGCGGGTGACGACCACCAGCGGCGCAGGTCTACCCAACGCCAGCCTGAACATCGCCCAGCCCATCGACGTGACCACCACGGACGCCAATGGCGACTATGCCTTCAGCGAACAGGCGCCAGCCGAGAACAAGGGTTTGGGAATGCTGCCGCCCTACCCGTATGTCCCCTACAACGGCAGCGGCTTCCGCACCTTCCCGCTGCCGCCGAACAGCTTCGTCGTTGAAAACTGGCTGGTAGAGCGCATCGGCCGCCTGACCGTCCACGCCACGCAGAACATCGGCGGCCAGAGCTTGCCGGTGGGGAGCATCTTCTTCCGCTTGCAGGGCAACGGCGTGGACGAATTCCTGGTCACCGGCTTGAACGGCCAGGCGGGGTTTGATCTGGACGCCGGCACCTACACCGTCACCGTCCTGCCCGAATATCTGCCGCCTGACACGACCGTTTCCCCCACATCGCGCACCGTCGTCGTCACCAACAACACCTTTGCCAACGCCACCTTCACCATCACCCCGGCCCAATCGCTGGCGGTGGAATGCCGGGTGGGCGGGGTCGGTTTCGCCTGCACGGTGGAAGTGTACGACGCCAATGGCAGCCTGGTCAGGACGGTACAATTAACCGCTTCTGCACCGGCAACAGTAATCACCGACCTGCCGCCGGGCAGCTACGAAGTGGTCATCATCCCCGCCGAACCGGGCTGGCCGGAAAGCTCCGACGTGGTGACGCTGAACGGCAATACCCACGCTGAAGTCGGCTACCCGTTCAACCCTGGCAATTTGCAAACCATCGCCGGGTATACCTATTGGGATCGCTGCTATCCGCTGGGGGTGCGCGGTAACACCAACTATTGCACCGAAACCAACATCCCCAGCAACAACGACATCCCGGTGACGCTCTACAACGCGGCGGGGACGGTGATTAGTGTGACGGTAACGGCCGTTGGCACAGGCTGGAACACTGGCTACTACGCCTTCCCCAACCTGCCGGTGGGCAATTACCGGGTGGAAATCAACTTTCCCGGCGGCTTCGTCCCTCAGACGGCCACTTCCGCCTGGCGCAACCTGACCGGCTTCGGCTCGCCGGAATATCTCCACTTCGGCTACACCCGCACCGAAAACCGCAGCCTGACCGGCTACGCCTTTTACGATGTCAACAACAACAGCAGTTACGACATAGGCATAGACGACCCCTACGCCGGGGCGGAGATCACCGTCTCGACTTTGACCGGCACGCCCATTTCCACGCACAGCACCGCCTCTGATGGCTCGTTTACCGTGCTGTCCATCACCAGCGGCGAATACCGCGTGGAGATGAACACGCCAGACTTGCAATTGACGCGCATCGCCATTGTCCCGGCCAACGGCGGTATCCCCTGGGTGCAGTTCCCCCTGCCGCCTAACGACAGCCGCCCGCGGGCCATTGTCTTCGTGGATAGCAACCAGGACGGCCAGCTCAATCCGGGTGAACAGCGTTTGGGCGGGGTGAACGTCGAGCTATTCAGCCAACCCTGCGGCAGCATTGCCGCCCCCATCGAGATACAGGCGACCAACACCGATGGGTTGGCGTTGTTCACCAATCCATTGAATATGCGGGCTGCTGCCGCACCCGGCAGTACGCCCGGATGCGTTAAAATCACCACCAGTACCCTGCCGCCGGATGTTGCCCCAGCCAACCTGAACGGCGCGGCAATGCCGAAAAACAGCGGTGTGCCGGTGCTGCTGCCCGTCTATCCGCAGGGGACGCTGCTGGTGCAGGTCTTCTGGGATGTGGACGGCGATGGCAGTCACGATAGTAACGAACCACTCCTCAGCAGCGGCACTGCTTCGATTGGCGGGCAAACCAAAAGCTACAGCGAAAACGGAGCAACTTTCGTCCTGCCGACGGGTAATTACAGCCTGAGCGTTGTGGCGCCGGCAGGCTACCAGATCAGCACAGCCCAACCGGTCAGCGTGATGGTGGGAGCAAGTGTGACGACCCGGAAGGTTGCCGCCCGCGTGGCGGGCGGCGTCAATGGCGCGGTCATCGGCCCGGAGGGGGCTATGGGCGGGCTGACGGTACGCCTGACCAACGTGGCGACCAATCAAACGTATGACACGGTGGCGGCTTACGGCTGCACGGGCTGGTGCAGCGACGCCTTCTACCAGTTCCCCAACCTGCCCAATGGCCAATACCGCCTGAGCATCCCCACCCTGCCACCGGGCCATCTGCTGGCCAGCGAGCCGGTGGTCAACTACACCGTTGCCGGGCAGAGCATCCAGCAAAACCTGATGCTCAACCCGTTGGGCTACCTGAGCGGCTTCGTCTACCTGGATGACAACGCCAACGGGCAGCGGGACAGCGGTGAAGCGGCCGCGACCGGCTACGTGGTCACGCTGCTCAACGATGGCAGCCTGCCCGTACAGACAACCACCCCCGACGCCAACGACGTTTACCTATTCACCAACTTGAGCGCGGGCGTCCGCTACCTGGCGACTGTGGATTTATACGTCAGCAATGCGGCGAGCATGAGCGACAGCCTGACCGAAGCGCCGGGCTGGTTCTTGCCAGGGATGCAGCCTGTGCAGGCGGACATTGGCATTTTGCAGGGAGGGACGGATCACAATTACAACACCGTCTACGGGCGTGTTACCAGCGGCGGCGCGGGCGTGGCCGGGATACGCATCGGCTATTTCCATTGGGTGCAAGGGGAGGGCTGCCAGCAGAGCAACCCCATCTGGCAAAACCTGGAGACGACCAGCGACATCAACGGCGATTACAAACTGTTCACCAACATGCTGCCGGGGAACGGATACGCCTACTGCATCACCGCCCGCGAGCCGGAGGGCTACCAGCAAAGCTACAACCCTGCCACCCCGGCCACAGGTTCCAACTTCAGCTACCAGACCACCGGCGGCGCCATCGTGTACCATCCCGGCTATTGGGGACGGGACATTACCCTGTTCCCGCTCCCAAACGGGGCGCAAGCGCTGGACCTGAACAACGACACGGCCATTTATTGGTCGGCCTTCCGCGATGACAACCTGAACGGGGCGTGGGACGACGACGAACCGGCCCTGCCCGGCGTTAGCATGGGCGGTAATACGTCCGGCGTGATCAGCGGCCTGGGGAACGGGGCGCAGACGCTGGCCATTGTGGCTCCGACGGGGGATGTGCCCATGCAGGGCAGCAGCACAACCGTCTGGCTGAACGGCGCGGATGTGAGCCTGCCGCCGCTGGCATTTCGTTTGGCTGGCGTGCTGGCTGGGCTGCTCTTCAGCGATGAGGACGGCGATGGGCGGATGGCTGATAATGAGCCGGGCGTGCCAGGCGCGATCATCAACCTAACGGGGGCGGCTTCAGCCATTGCGGTAAGCGACAACGGCGGATACTTTGCCTTGCCTGATCTGCCTGACGGCAGCTACACGCTGAACGTCATCCCTCCTGATGGGTATGCAGATGTGCCTACGAGAACAATCACCCTGAACGACGGCGGCGCAGTCAGCCTGGCTTTGCATGCACTGGCGCAGATCTCAGGCAGCATTTATCAAGACTGGGACGGCGATGGGCAGCGGGGGGAGGATGAGCCAGCAGAAATCATGCCGCTGACGGTCAGCGCATCCGGTTTGGGCGAAACGCGCACAATCCTGGGCAGCTTCCGGTTTTGGAATGTGGGCAGCGGCAGCTATACCATCAATCCCTGGTGGTCGGCGGTAAACCCGCTGCAAGCCAGTGTCAGCGCAGGCAGTGGCAGCGCCCTGGCGCTGCCTGCTGTGCCTCCCGGCGTGTTGCGCGGCACGCTTTGGCTGGACGCCAACGGTGATGGGCTGCGCCAGCCGTGGGAATGCCCGCTGGCAGGTGTGAGAATTTCTCTCAACGGCAGCCGCTCGACTGTCACAGATCAAAATGGACGCTATGCTTTCGACCAGGTCGCCCCTGGCAGTTACACGCTGACGCTAGATCTGCCCGCTGGCTTGCAGACCAGCCCTCCTGAAGCAGAAGTGAGCGATGCACGGGGGGCTGCAGTGGGCATTCCGGTAGTGGTGAATCTGATATCCCCCATCTACCTGCCTGTAATCAGAAGATAGTCGCGCAGCAAGATCCAACATGGCCTATCCCAAGACTTGGGATAGGCCATGTGGAAAAATATCCGCGAGTTCACTTCTGCTTCAGCCGATCTAGAAATTGGCGTGCAGTGATAATCAGGATATCCCGATAGACACCTAAATCTAACAAATGAAGGTCGCCGCTCACGATGACATCCGCCTGCCCATCCAAAGCGCAAGCCAAAATCATCTCATCCTTTGGATCGTCCGGGTAACTTCCGGCGACATTGGCGTCTCCTGCTACCAACTGAGCGTCATGTTCCAAGAGTGTAATCGCCTGTTCAATATCATCATCGCTGAGATGATTTTTTTATGGATGCGCGGATATCGCATGACGGCCCGCACTTCGGCAACGATAGCAGATGAGCTGGGCAACAGAAACCGCCGCTCGCGCCAGGCGTTCAATACTTCAGCCGGCGCTCCTTTACGGCTCAAGATGCCGCTGACAATCACATTCGTGTCGATCACGACGCACAGCATGGTGGCAAATCAGACTCTGCCTGTTCTTTAGACGCTGGCTTCCTCACAACATCAATAGCCTGGCTGATATCGGTCTCAACTTCTTCTTCTGGGATCTCCGGCAGCTCGCTGCGGATGCGATCCAGCACCTGGAAACGCGCCTCACGCTCAGCCACCAATTGTTCATAAACTTCTACGGGGATGAGCGCCACCATGGGTTTGCCTGACCGCTCAACGATGGCAACCTCTCCGCCGTAGCCAACCGGACCCAGCAACTCAGCGAACCGCCGGCGAGCCTCACGCGCACCAATAACTATGGTCATACTGCACCTCCATTCTAAACAGAATCAGTATAGCATAATGTGTACAGTAAGTAATGATTATTCTGTACACAATTAGTACATCGATTTAAGATTGCTTACTGGAGTACACCAGCAGCATTCCCGAAGAGATAAATTAAGCTCTGAACGCAGGCTATTCAAAATGGGGTTCAGTAGGCGGCAGATAAGGATCCAGAATCTCCCCCAACCGCCAGGGGCAATAGTCTCGAACTTCCACGCACAGGTTGACGTACCTGGCTCCCAACTCGGGAGCTACGCTATTGTGGATGTGACCGTGTAGATTAAGTACACCTGGTGCCAAGGGGACAAGAGGACGGTGAGAGAAGATCAACGTCCATCCCGAGGGGTGATCCATTCGAAATGGATCTGGAACCAGGGTGATCTCCAGTTGTTGATAGAAACCATTACTGCGCCGATCATGGTTGCCCCGCATAAGGTAGAGCCGGCCGTTGAGCAGCGGTACCAGGGCTTCAATGTTTTCCTTCTTGCCCAGTGCCAAGTCACCGACGTGGAAGACAATCTCTTGAGATTGAATCAGGCGGTTCCAATTATCGATTATTGTTTCCTGCCAGCCATCCGGACGGTCGCAATAGCGGCCGATGTTTTCGTGGAAGAAATGGGTGTCGGAGATGATCCAGGTCGAATCATCGATAGGGAATTGTGGTTGGGCCGGTAGCATGGTTGTTGAGCACACTGTTAATAGGGCGGCTCGGCTGGGCCATCATAACCGCACATCCCGGTGCGTGGAGAGTTGACCAAGGACATCGGTTCGCCATAATTTTCATGCGGATGTCCTTCCATGTGTTCGTCACAAAGATAGCCGTAATTATCCTCTTCATAAACACATTCGATGCACAGCCATTGCGCCGGCTGACCGCATTCCTGGCAAACAAATTCTGGCATGCGGTTTCGCGCCAGCAGGGCAATGGGATGTTTGATGGTCGCTTTTCCTTCCCGGAACCCCACCACTTTGATATCGGTCTCGGATGTGGTGCCAAAGTCATACAGGTGGCGCAGAACCAGTCCAGGTTCAAATATCGCATTGGCTTTGCGCGCTTTGCCGATATCCAGGCCACCCCACCCGCCAATCGTGAACTGGCTTAGGTGACCGCAGCATTCTAACCAGATGGCACGCAAGTATTTATCGAGCTTATCGAGCGAAGCTGAACCGACCATCTCCAGGTCGAGCCAAAAATCCTTATCGTAAGCATCCTGCACACGCAAATGCCAGAGCGTTTCCACCGGACGGCTGCTGGCTTCTGCAGCGGAAAGAGCTTCCTGTCGTTTGGGACATTTGTCCAGGTGTTTAGAGACACCACGCTTGGTGATGATCTCACCGCAGTAGGTGCATGTGCCAGGATTTTCAGGTCTTCTAGGCATAGCGATACTCCTGATGGAATGTGATTACCGCCCTCGGATTTATAGAACAATGAGAACGCATTAACGAGGAGGAAATCTTAGGTATGGCTGGCTTGTCTCCGTGAGGTGCAGCACTTTATGGAAGTTTCGGTAGAAAACGCGATACAGCTCCACACAACAGGAAAGGTCTTCACTCCAACGAGTCAGCAGAAACTTAGCGCTGATAACAGTACTCTAACCTGCGATTTCGGTCATCTATACTATATCCAAAATTATAAACCGCTGTCAAATCTTTGGCTTAAATCTTTTGGTAGTTCTCCAACATACGTTATTACCAACCTCTGCCCGGCGCGAGTAGCAGCCATGTATATCTTGCGAGTATTTTCCAGGATCATTTCTTCACGTTCTTCATCTGAGAGGCGCAGGCTTTGTTCCCGTTCAAACAGCTCATGCAAACCAGCCAAGAAGACGATTGGCGCTTCCAGGCCGGTGCCGGCATTCAATGTTGTGACACGCACGTACTCGCCTGGATATTGCAGCTTAGGATCCCAGGCAGCATTTGGACCAAGACGGGCTTGGATCGCCGAGATCAACGTTTTCACACCATGCCAGTTAGCATGCAACACCAACAGGTCTCGCAGTGGAACCCCTTGTTCGGCCAGAGCAGCCACCTCATTGGCTAGGCGAGTGACCTCATCCTGCGAGCTGGAAAGCGGGATTAACAATGGAATTTGACCATTGGGCATTGAATATAAGTCTGGAGTGAGAATATCTTCATCATCACCATCTCTCGGGATGCGGTCGCGGTAAAAAAGGGTCGCAAAGTTGAGAATTTCCATGGTAGTGCGATAGCTGCGCCGCAGATGATCGGAGCGACCACGAACCTCAAAGCCCAAAGACTTCCAGCTTCCACCACGACGCAGAAAACCCTGAGTGGGATCCGCAGCAAGAAATAAATGACCTACACTCGGCTTCACAAGGTATCGAACGATTTCAAACCACAATGGTGCGAAGAACTGGGCTTCATCGACCAGCACTACATCGTAAGGCTCGATTTCAATGGATCCATTCTGTATGAAGCTCCATATCCAGCGCGGCACATCTGCCCAATCCAACCAGTGCTTTCTTGCCAGACTGGTTTGAAAATACTCGATCGCAGTCCACATCTGTTTGCGATCCGTTAGTCGAAAACCGCGCCCGCGCCGGTCTGCCTTCATGTAGGTCTCTCGAGAAAATTCAATCTGATCTTTTGCCCAGTCTATTTCACTACGCAGCATTATTGAAGATACATTGCTGCTTTCTAGTGTTTGTCTCCAGGCTGAGTGAATGAGCGAATTGCGCTTAACTTCCCCGATCGGGTTTTGCCATGCTGGCTCTTTTGGCCAGTGCTTATGGCACCAGGAATTAAAGGTGTGCCATTCAATACCTTTCGGAAGGCCTCCCGTGAGGCGATGAAAACGGGCCTGCATGTCCTTGTTCAGTGGACGATTGTGCGTAAGCACCAGAAATCGTTTATTTGGGTAGAAGCTGTACAGCAGGCGAAGGCGATAGAGTAATAGAAGGGTTTTACCACTACCCGCCACACCATTCACAAGGCTCAGGTGAAAATTGCGCGCGTATGCTTCGCCCTCGGCTTGTAAATCCAAATCACTCTTTAAGACCGCTTCTTGGTCGTAATCAAGCAAATACTTTGTCAGGCCGGCGTCTAAGGGGCGTTTAATTGGAGGGCGAGTAGTCAGATCTGGGGGGATCACGACTTCTGGAGTGAAACAAGCACGCAGTTGATCAATTGCGTATCCATTTAAAGAACTGCCCTGGAAACATGTGTCCCATTGTGCGAAGCCATCTGTCTTGATGGCTTCTTGACCGAGCCACACCGGGACTGGATCTTTAACGATCGGTCGGCATTGCCAAAGAGATTTTTCGGGTATATTCGGAAATAGCACCACAGTGCTGATCTCCCATTCGCCGGCAGGAGATGAATAAGACGATCGCAACTGTCCCAGGAATTGTATTAATACTTGATTTTCGATTTCACCCAGAACAGGATAGTCTCCCTCTAATAGTAACAATTGGGCAGCTGGATTGATATCCTTTGGGGCTGCACCGCTTACCTTGACGAGCATTGCTTTGGATTGAGGATTGAGAACCAAGTAATCTGGAGCGTCCTTTTCCCAAGGCGTTAGATGATGCCAGACAGTGTAATCATCCGGTAAGGTCTTTAGAAAACGAAAGACTGTCAGAACACAAGCCGGTAAGGCTCCGATGGGAGTATTTGGAAATATTCGCGCCATTTTAAATAGGTTGGCCACCAGGCAAGTTGAATACGGTGGAGTTAGCGACCAAATCACGCAATAATGCGACCCAGGACTGATGTTCTTCATCTACTGGCTCAGCCTTGAGAACGTGCCGACTACCAATCAAGATTAACTTGGAGCGTGGACGAGTAATGGCTACGTTCAATCGACGTGGTTCGAAGAAGAATTCAGCCAGATTCGCAGCATATCCTGGGCTGGAGGTCGCCAATGATACTAGTACTACTTCACGCTCTTGCCCTTGCATGCGTTCAACTGTATCTGCCACGAGATCCTTAAGCATCTCTCGGGAGGGTAACGCTTCGCGCAGCAGGTTACGGATTAATCGTCCCTGAGCGCGATAAGGCACAACGATGCCTATCTCGGCTGGTGGAACCCCAGCCTTGATCAACTGTAATACCAACTCGCATACCACTTCCGCTTCAAGTCGGCTGCGAGTTGTGCTGTTACGGTGCTCCAGATCTAAAAATACCACCGGTTTATGTGGATCAAGCGCAAAAGCCCAACGCTCATCAACTTGAGCAAGGAACAAACGACGCTCAGCCACACCTGGTGCGGGCTTGATCATGCCCCCATAAAAAATACGGCTAGGCCAAGCTGCTAGGGTGTCATTTAATCGATAAGTGGTGGTTAGCATACTTTGGTTGCCCCGTGGACTGAGGTAACCGAAGATGGATGTGCATCCAATCTCTGATTTGCCGCTGGTGACCACGGGTGGAAGCTGCTGCTCATCCCCGATATAGATATACTTCGCTCCTGCCAGCATGCCCATGATTGCTAAAGGTAAAGTGATCTGTGAAGCTTCATCGAAAACAACGGTGTCAAATTCGATATGACTGAGGCGTTCATTGCGAGTTGCAAATGGTGTCGCTCCAACAACATAGCCTCCGGCAAAATCGCCAAAGTCAGATTGTGCGAAATTCTCAAAATTATCTACTTTAAGGTCAGCTGAACGGGTGATTGATCCAATTTTACAAACAGGTAAGGAAGCATCAACCTGGTGAATTTTATTCAACGCGTTGTTAATGGCCCGATGAGTCAGGGCGGTAACCAATACTCGTTGGCCGTCACCCACCAGTAGTCTCACCAGATGCGCCAGGGCGTAGGTCTTGCCTGTGCCAGGTGGTCCCTGAACAAGGTGATAAAGGTCCGATGCATATGCCAGCGCCACAGCCTCTGACTGGCTTTGATCCAGACCAGACAGGTAGGCTGCTTCCAATACTCGCTCGTAACGGGCATAATCCAGCCTCGGTTCTTTCTCCCCACTTAATAACGGCAGGATACGCTCTCTCCCGCGTTTGGTATCGGCGACTTCGTCTAGTGCTTCTAGGAAGAATGGACTGAGATCCAGCATGCTCTCGTCAGCGATCCACCCAAAGGACTTATCTGATAGCAGAAAATGTTTCCCGGTTCTGGCGCTTACCTCTAGCTGAGTCTCGTCATCGTATTCCAGAATCACTTCAATACTGTCTTCGCCTTCAGGATCGCCGCGGTGCAGCACAAGGAAATCGCCGTCGCGGAAACGTGATTCATTGGTGTGGCAATTTAATAATATCGATCGAGGGGAGTTGAAAGAGCTGAGGCTGATACCTTCGATCGCAAAGCCGCGAGCTACACGTTCTGAGAGGGGGCGTGCCCAACGCTCACGTAACCGTGTACGTTGAGCATTAGCTTCGGAACGAACGAAGCGTTCCAGGTGTCGGAGCAGAACAGCGTAATTTGACATATTCTGACAAATTGTAATCTATTCAAGGAAGGATTGCCATTAAGTAGGAATTTATAATTTGTTCTTTGGATGCCAGTTAGTCTGCGTTTGTGCCAATACTTACCGGGAGATAAGTGGATCCAAGTGCCAAGATAGGCTTTTATGTCTAGAACCCGTGATCAGACCTGCTGATACCGATTTAGAGTTAGTGCCGATCTTACTCACACTTTGTCTGGCTTCTAGATGTTGGAACAGGAACGACAATCGTATTCGTCGGTTTGTAAAACAGAGTTATCAATTTGTGTCTAAATGGATGCCTAATCGCAGAGCCGAAACCATGACTATACACGATAACACCAGGATGTTCCTATCGAAATATCTATCTCGGAGAAGTGACACCGGAAACAGACTATTGCCGTCAGATCGCATTATCATCCCGTGTAAGCTCTAAGATGGAATTTACTTCTGGCATAGTTATATCTCTCGACACTCAATGTACTGTAGAATAGGATGGGTGGAGCTTAAGTCGAGCAATTCTTGAATAACTTGTTTGGTTTGAGCCTCAAAGCTCATCGAAAGCATCACTTATTTGGTAAGATGAGTCATAATCTCCCGACAGACTTGGTGTACAATCTGCAGGCCGATTTCTATTTTGCCCATCCTTATGCTGCTTGGGAAAGAGGTGCGAACGAAAATACGCATGGACTGATCAGGCAATACATCCACAAGAACCAGGATTTCGCTGCGGTGACCTATGCGGACTTGTTGTGGATAATGAACTGTTTGAACCATCGCCCAAGAAAATGCCATGATTTTCAGTTACCTATTGAAGTATTCTTTGATCAGTCTGTTGCGCGTACGAGTTGAATCCAAGGAATTTAAAAGCGCAACATTTGTGCAAAATCAAGGTGATATAGTTGATTTATGGAAAGAGGTTATGGTTGTGCGATTAAGTTGCTTATGATCACCGTGGGTTGCATGGGTGGCCTACCCACGGTGAGTAAGAACCGCTGAGTCGATGAATTCCCCAGAACCCTAATCTAACTCTGCAATATCCGAAGAAGCGCGGCCGGGAAGA
>Ga0209254_10002133_pt1 | contig 17951 bp, 16 predicted proteins | sample FrelakmetDIP11DI_FD_187148 | JGI IMG/M metagenome (GOLD analysis project Ga0209254, IMG submission 187148) | Freshwater lake sediment microbial communities from the University of Notre Dame, USA, for methane emissions studies - DIP11 DI (SPAdes)... | ecosystem: Environmental > Aquatic >...
GCAGGCGCAGGCGCTCGGCGCAAACGCGGTCATCAATGTGCGCTTCTCGACCTCGAACATCACCTCCGGCGCCGCCGAGGTCATGGCGTACGGCACCGCCGTGTTCGCCGAGTGAGCGCGACATGGAACTCCTGATACAGATTGGATTCGTTGCGCTCCTGCTGCTTGTCGGGCTCGTGTTCGGTCGGGCCGCGGAAAAGCGGCATTTCCGCGACATCGAGCGCCGCGAGGCGGAGTTCGCGAACATCCTTGTGTTCAACGAGCGCACGCCGCCGCAGCGTCCTTTCCGGCAGGCGGCGCTGGTGGTCGGCTCCGTTGTCGTCGCCGAGGACTATTTCAAGCGCATGGCAGCGGCCCTGAAGAGCCTGGTCGGCGGGCGGCTCACGGCCTACGAGTCGCTGATGGACCGCGGCCGGCGCGAGGCGATCCTGCGGATGAAGGCCGAGGCACGAGCACGCGGCGCGCGAGTCGTCTTCAACGTGCGCTTCGAGACCGCCTCGCTCGCGGAGGCAAAGGCGGGCGCGCGTCCGATGTTCTCGGCCGAGTTCATCGCGTACGGCACCGCGCTGGTCGAATGAGCGAAGACGGACCCCGGTTGCCTCAGTGAGCTACGAAAACCCGCAGGTCCCGCACGAAGTCAACGTCTCGCGCGAGAGCGTGCTGAGCGAATTCGTGCGGCTCGCGACCGGCCTGTGCCTGGTCGTGCTCGCGCCGATCGACGTGCCAGCGGACGACGACCGAATCGCACGGCTGAAGCAGGCGGCGGAGGATTGGAATCCGGCGCACCAGCCGCTGCGACCAGTCGGCCAGCGCTGAGTTCGAACAGCAGTGCAATCGACGGCCCTTGGCTGGTCAGCCAAGTCAGCGCCTATTTCCTTCCGTCGTCGTCGTCCGGCGGAAACAGGTCCTGCAGGTCGTCCTGGTAGGGGCGCGGCCGATCCGGCGCGGGTTCGCGGAACAAGTCGACGAAATCGTCCGCCACCGGCGAGCCTGACGGTGTCGTCGGCACACTCGGGTCGCGCGTGTCTTCCTGCAGCGGGGCCTGATGCGCGAACAGCCTGTCCGGCAGGTACGTCGCCAGCGCGGGCACCGCCCAGAGCACGCAGAGTCCGACAACCTGCAGCGCGACGAAAGGCACCACGCCCTTGTAGATGTCGAGCGTCGTGAGCATCCTGCCGGCGACGCCGCGCAGGTAGAACAGCGCGAATCCAAAGGGCGGCGTCAGGAAGCTCGTCTGCAGGTTCACGCCGATCATCACGCCGAGCCAGACCGGGTCGACACCCATCTTGATCAGCGCCGGCGCGGCAATCGGTACGACGACGAAGATGATCTCGAACGTGTCGAGGAAGAAACCCAGGAAGAAGATCACCAGCATCACGGCGAGCACTGCCGTGAACGTGCCACCCGGCAGTGACGACAGTGCGGCGTGCACCAGGTTCTCGCCGCCGAGGCCCCGGAACACCAGGCTGAACACGCTCGCGCCGAGCAGGATCACGAACACCATCGAACTGATCGAAAGCGTCGTCCGCATCACCTCGCGCAGGATCGGCAGGCTGAAGCTGCGGTTGGCCGCCGAAAGCAGCATCGCGCCGACAGCGCCCACCGAGGCCGACTCCGTCGGTGTCGCGATGCCAGCCAGGATGGAGCCAAGCACGGACAGGATCAGTAGCAGCGGCGGCACCAATGCCTTCACCACGCGGCCAGCGAGGCCAGCGCGCTGCACGTCGCTCATTTCGAGTGGCGGGCAGGATTTCGGGTCGAAGATCGATTTCGCCAGGATCCACAGCAGGTAGAGGCCGACCAGCACCAGGCCCGGCAGCATGGCGCCGGCAAACAACTGCCCGACCGAGATCGGATCCGGCGACAGGTTGCCGAGTTCGAGCTGCGCCTGCTGGTTGGCGCCCTGCAGGATGTCGCCGACGAAGATCAGCACGGTCGACGGTGGAATGATCTGGCCCAGCGTACCCGCCGCGCAGATCGTGCCGGCGGCGAGTTTAGGGTCGTAACCCGCGCGCATCATCGCGGGCAGTGACAGCAGGCCCATCGTGACGACGGTGGCGCCGACGATGCCGGTCGAAGCCGCGAGCAGTGCGCCGACGATCACCACCGAATACCCGAGGCCGCCACGCAACGACCCGAACAGCTCGCCCATCGTGGTGAGCAGGGCTTCGGCGATTTTTGAACGCTCGAGCATCACCCCCATGAAGACGAAGAGCGGCACGGCGACCAGCGTTTCGTTGGTCATCGTGCCGAAGTAGCGGCCGACCAGGGCAGACAGGATCGCAACGTCGAACACGCCGAGTGCGATGCCGAGCGTTGCGAAGATCAGCCCGACGCCGGCGAGCGTGAAGGCCACGGGATAACCGAGCAGCACGGCGCCGATCGTCGCGGCGAACATCGCGATGGCGAGCACTTCCCCGATCAGTACGGAGCTCATCGCGTGCGCCTGCCGGGGCTGCGCCTAGATGCGCTCATCGGTCACCTGGTCTTCGTCGTGATCGACGATCGGGCGGCCAGCGAGATACAGCGAACGTCGCGCGATCAACGCGAGCCCCTGCACGAAGAGCAAAGCGCACAGCACCCACAGCAGCGACTTCAGCAGGTACAGCCCTGGCATCCCGTCCGCCGTGGCGGAGGATTCGCGGATGCCCCAGGACGACAGCACGAACGGCGCCGAGGTCACCGCCAGGATCGCGAGCCAGGGAAAGAGAAAGAACAGCGTGCCGAGGATGTCGATCCACGCCTTGCCCCGGTCGCCGAGCTTGCCGTACATGACGTCGACGTTGACGTGCCCGCGGTGCAGCATCGTGTAGCCGGCGCCGGCCATGAAGACCGCGGCGTGCTGCCAGACGTAGAGTTCCTGCATCCATGGGAAGCCGACGTTGAATGCATAACGCAGCACGACGACGGCAAAGCACGTGAGCACGCACCCGAGCGTCAGCCACGCGACGGTGCGGCCGATCCAGTCGTTCAAGACGTCGACGCTCTTGACGAAGCGGTAGATGAAATTCATCGAGTTAAAACAAGCCCATGGCCATCCCGGCCGCCAGCGTTTCTCCGAGCTCCTGGCAACGCTGCCGATCCGCGGGTTCGATGGCTTTGGGCCGGAGGATATCCGCCGGGGATTGCGCATGCGTGATGACGAGCACCGGCGGTGCGACCGGCTTGAGCCGCCATCCGAGCGCGATGCGTTCGAGCTGGCGGATTGCGCCCTGGCCGTCACTGCCCGCGCAGACCATCGCGGCGTAGGGCCTGCCATTGACCTGGTCGAGCGCTGCGTAATAGGTACGGTCGAAGAAGTCTTTCAGCAGGCCGCTCATCGAGGCCAGGTTCTCGGGCGTGGCGAAGAGGTAGCCGTCGGCGCCGAGCACGTCTGCGGGTTGTGCGTCCTCAGCGCGCAGCAGCACGGTGCGCACGGCAGGCTCTGCGTTCGCGCCTCGTACGGCGGCCTCGACCATCTGCCGCGTGCCGCCGGTCATCGAGTGGTAGACGATCAACAGGGTTTTCAAGGCGACTCTCATGTTTGCGGACCAGGCGACGTCCCGCGGACACCCGTTGGACAGGCTGTCCGGCCATTCTAGCGGGGCTACGGTCAGCCGAGCGGGTGCCGCCCTGGAAGCCCAGCAGGATCAGTTCAGGCCGGTGCAGTTGGCGTAGAACGTCGTGGTTCCAGGCCAGTCGCTGAACACGGCGCGCACGTGGGCCTGCCGTGCCAGGACGTCGAGCACTTTCAGCACATCGCTGTCATTGCGCAGCGCGGCGTCGACGGTCTGGTAATACCAGCCGTTGTGACCGGCACCGAGCGGGCCGGAGCGCTCCAGGCTCCATGTGACCAGTTCGAGGCCCGCCGCGCGCGCGGCGTAAGCGCTTGGCGACGGCACGATCGCTCCATGCTCGTCGAGCGCCAGCAGGGCGAACAGCGGCGGCGCCCAGATGCGGACACCCTGCGCATGCAGCTGCTTGAACTCGGCCGCATCGGGCAGCTGGCTCGCGCTTTCGGCATCCTCGAGATAGACCGCCTGCCGGCCGAAGTCGGGTTCGCGTTCGATCCAGTACAGGATGTCGGCAAGGTTGAACGACTGCGGCCACACCGCGTCGGGCGGCACGCCCGCCAATTTGTAATCGTCGATCAGGCGTTGCGCGAATTGCGGCTGGGTCATGCCGTCGTAGGGCATGTCGACCACGGGCTGCTTCAACTCCGGGACCATCTGCACGCCCAGATGCCGAAACAGCGCGATGCTGTCCGCATGCGACAGCAGGGTGCCGGTGCTGGGGCCCAGCGCGTCGAAAGCCGCCTTGCCGCCCCACACGTACTCTTCGACCGTGCGCGCACGCGGGTCGAACCCGTCGCGCTTGCCGCGCAACGTGCGGAATTCGGCGAGCGTGAGGTCGCTCGTGCGGCACTCCGCGGCGGCGGGTGCGAGCAGCGCGCCCTGGGCATCGAACTGCGCCGGTCGAAAGGGTTTCACGCAGCGTGTGGCGAGGGGTGTCAACAGGATGTCCGTCGTCGTGTGCAGGTCGTCCTGTGCGTGCCGGCAGACGAGTTGCTTGTCGCGGGTGAACGTAACGTCACACTCGATGACTCCGGCGCCCATGGCGGCCGCCGCAACGTACGATTCACGCGTGTGTTCGGGGTAGTGCAGCGGCGCGCCGCGATGGCCGAGCGAGAACGTTGTAAGGCGGACCGGATCGTCGGTGCAGGCCGCCAGTTCCCGCTTCAAGGGTCCATCCTCGAGGCCGGCGACGAGCGCAACGGGCCGTGGATCCGGGCGCGGCGCGACCACGTCCCCGGCGCTTGCGGCAAGCGTTGCCGATGCGGCGATGAGCAAGGTCGCGTATGGATGCATGGCTGCTGTCTCTTGGCTGGATGTTCCATGGTCTCATGGGTGGGCGCGGAAAACCCCGGCTCCCGGCGGCCCGCCGTCTCGTTTAATCTGCGGCGCACACAGCGACAGGGCGGCAGGCATGGCAAAAGCAGTGTTGGGCATCATCGGCGGGTCGGGTATCTACGATCTGCCCGGCATCGAAGACGTGCGCGAACAGGCGGTCTCGACGCCCTGGGGCGAGCCGTCCGACAAGTTGCGGGTCGGCCGTGTCGGCGCGACCGAAGTCGTGTTCCTGCCGCGGCACGGCCGCGGCCATCGCATTCCGCCGCACGAGATCAATTACCGCGCCAACGTCGACGCGATGAAGCAGCTCGGCGTGACCGACCTCATTTCGTTCTCGGCCTGCGGTTCGTACCAGGAAGCCCTGAGCCCCGGGACGTTCGTCCTGGTCGACAACTTCGTCGATCGCACGGTGCACCGTGCCAGCACCTTCTTCGGTACGGGCTGCGTCGCGCACGTGTCGTTCGCGCATCCAGTGGGACCTGCGCTGCAGGACCGCATCGAACGGGCCGTCCAGGCCGAGGGCATTCCCTACCAGCGCGGCGGCGTGGCCGTCTGCATGGAAGGGCCGCAGTTTTCGACGCTGCCGGAGTCGCTTACGTACCAGCAGCTCGGCTACGACATCATTCACATGACGTCGATGCCCGAAGCCAAGCTCGCGCGCGAAGCCGAGATCACCTATGCGGTAATTGCCATGGTGACCGATTACGATTGCTGGCACGAAGTGCACGGCGCCGTCGACGTCGCGAGCCTGCTGCGCGTGATGGCGGAGAACAACGGCAAGGCGCAGCGTGTGTTCGCGCGGTTGGCTCGGGATTTTCCGATGGAGCGCGTGCCCTGTCCGGTGGGTTCCGACCGTGCGCTCGACGGCGCGATCCTCACGCACCCCGACGTGCGCGATCCTGCGCTCGTCGCCAAGCTGCAGACGGTCGCAGGCCGCGTGCTGCGCCCCACCTGAACGGAACCGTCGCATGCGGGTCAACGGACAGGCCTTCCGCACGATCTGGCAGACCGATGCCGGCGGCGACGTGGCGGTCATCGACCAGACGCTGTTGCCGTTCGCGTTCGAAGTGCGGACGCTGCGCAGCGTCGCAGCGGCGGCAACCGCCATCCGCGACATGGTCGTGCGCGGCGCGCCGTTGATCGGCGTGACCACGGCTTACGGCGTGGCACTGGCCCTGCGCGAGCATCCAGGCGACGCCAGCCTTGCAGCCGCCATCGAAACACTGGTTGCGACGCGACCGACCGCGGTCAACCTGCGTTGGGCGGCAGAGCGCATGCGGCGTACCGTGGCATCGCTGCCGCCCGCCGAGCGGGCTGCACGCGCGTACGCCGAAGCCGCAGCGATTGCCGAGGAGGACGTCGCGTCGTGTGCAGCCATCGGAAGGCACGGCCTCGGTTTGCTGCGAGAGTTGTCGCTCGGCCGGGACGGCAGGCCGGTCAATGTCCTCACGCATTGCAACGCCGGCTGGCTCGCCTGCGTCGACTGGGGTACGGCGCTCGCGCCGGTGTATGCCGCGCACGAGGCCGGTCTGCCCGTGCACGTGTACGTCGACGAGACACGGCCGCGCAACCAGGGTGCCTTCCTCACGGCATTCGAGCTCGGCGCGCACGGCGTGCCGTACACCGTGATCGCCGACAACGCGGGAGGTCACCTGATGCAGCGGGGCGAGGTGGATGTCTGCATCGTCGGCAGCGACCGGACGACGGCGACGGGCGACGTCGCCAACAAGATCGGCACGTACCTCAAGGCGCTCGCCGCGCGCGACAACGGCGTGCCGTTCTATGCGGCGCTGCCATTCTCGACGATCGACTGGACGCTGGACGACGGCGTGCACGAGGTGCCGATCGAGGAACGATCCTCGCGTGAAGTCACGCACATGCGTGGGCGCACGCCCGGTGGCAACCTCGAGGAAGTGGAGGTCGTCGCGCCCGGCAGTCGCGTGCGCAATCCGGGATTCGACGTCACGCCCGCGCGCCTCCTCACCGGGATCATCACCGAGCGCGGCGTGGCGACTGCGAGCAGGGCGGGCCTGGCCGCGCTGTATTCCGGGCACGAAAGACACTGAGGGCGGAGCGCATGCGTGACCATCGCGAAGATATCATTGCCGTTACGCACGCGCTCGACGACGCGGGGATGGTGCCGAACAAATCGGGCAACGTCTCCTGCCGGGTGGCGGACGGTTTCGCGATCACGCCCGCCGGCATCCCGTACCGTGAGCTGGTGGCTTCGCACATCCTAACGTTGCCACTCGATGCGCCGGTGGTTGCGGCAGAGCCACGGCCTTCGTCCGAATGGCGCATGCACGCCGCCATCTATCGCGCGCGCCCGGACGTCTTTGCGATCGTCCACACGCACAGCCCACGCGCAACGGCGCTCGCAGCCGCGGGCCGGGGCATCCCTCCCTTCCATTACATGATCGCGCTGGCCGGCGGTGACGTGCGCTGCATGCCGTACGCCACGTTCGGCACGGCCGAACTGGCCGACTCCGCGGTGCGTGGACTCGAAGGCCGGCGTGCGTGCCTGCTCGGCAATCACGGGGTGATCGCGATCGGCAACACGCTGGCCCGCGCCCAGGCGGTGGCCGTCGAGGTCGAGAACCTTGCGGGCCAATATCTCTCGATGCTGTCCGCGGGGCTGGTGCCGCAGCTGCTCGACGACGCCGAGATTCAGAAGGTGATCGCCAAGTTCACCGCTTACGGCCGGTTGGGCTGAGCCGCGCGCTGCAGGCGCAGCCGGCTGCCGGCGAACTGGCCGCCGAAGTAGGCCGCGACGAAGAGCGGGAACATGCTCCAGCGGAACGGCAGTCCGAGCGCGAACCGCAGCGCGATCACCATCGGCACCGCCGCGTGCACCGCCACGAACCACTGCGGCGAAAACCTGCGCACACCCGCCCGCCAGTAGCCGAACGGCACGTTGATGATGAACGTGACGCCGATGGCGATCAGGCAGGCCACGGTGCCGGGCATGCTGGGGTGCTCAGTGTGCCTTGCGGGACCCGCTGGTGCCCTGCGACATGATGCGATCCGTCCAGGCGATGCCAAGTGCGGAAAGTATGAACACGGAGTGGATGATGGTCTGCCACAAGACGCCTTCTGCCGTGACCTGCGTGCAGCCCTTGCCGACGGATCCGGCCGCGCTCAATGCCTGCGCAGCCGCGATGGCGGCACTGGTTCCGCACAGCGGCATGCCGCCGATTGCGCCGACCTCGATGAAGGTCTTGAGCAGGTGGATCGAGCTGATGCCGATGATCGCCATCGCGAGCTTCACCTTCAGCACGCTCGCGTTGACGTGGCTGAGCCACTCGGGCTGGTCGGGATGTCCTTGCAGGTCCAGGCGTGATACGAAGGTCTCGTAACCGCCGACGATCACCATCACCAGCAGGTTCGAGATCATCACCACGTCGATCAGGCCCAGCACCATCAGCATGATCGACTGCTCGGTCAGCGTCGGCGTCGACTGGATCAGGTGCCACAGTTCCTTCAGGAACAGGAAGACGTAGACGCCCTGCGCGACGATCAGGCCGAGATAAAGCGGCAGCTGCAGCCAGCGCGAACTGAAGATCAGGGCCGGCAGCGGGCCCAGCGGTTTGCGGTCGACGGTGCTCATGGGCATGGGCTGCGTTGCGGAAAAGGCTGGTAAGAGTAGGGGGCGGCGGACGTTCTGCCAAGCCCGGCCCAGGTGATCGGCACGATGCCGGTACCCCAGGAACGCGTGGTCTGTCTCCGACGCTCGCGCATCTTCAAATTGAAAGTGCCGCACCGTTCCGCTATAGACTCTGCTCGCTTTGCGTAACTGACCTTGGGGCTGGCCCATTCTGGCCAGCCGGGTCATTGGGGAGGGAGTTCGCATGGTTGGCAAAGGATATTCGCCGCGGGTCGCGGTGGCGGTGGCGAGCGCGCTTGGTCTTGCGGCGCCCATGGGGGCCGTATTCGCCCAGCCTGTGACCGACGACGGCAGCGTGCTCGAGGAAATCATCGTCACCGCGACGCGCCGCGAAGCCAACGTACAGGACGTTCCCTTCAACATGGTCGCACTCGGGCCCAGGGCGCTCGAGGACTTGCGCATCACGAACCTGGCCGAGTTCACCCGGGCCGTACCCGGACTGTACGTGCCGAACCAGGGACCGCGTTCCAGCAACCTGGTCACCGTCCGCGGCCTGAACGTGAGTTCGCTGAGCGACGCCATTGCCAACGGCAATGGCACGGGAGGCACGGTCGCGACCTACCTGGGCGACATTCCGCTGTTCGTGGACCTGCAGATGATCGACCTCGAGCGAGTCGAAGCGCTGCTCGGCCCGCAAGGCACCCTGTATGGCGCCGGCACACTCGCGGGCGCCATCCGCTACCTGCCGAATCGGCCGGATCCTGCGGGTTTCGAAGCATCGGCGGGCGGCCGTCTTTACTCGATCAACGAGAGCGACGGCATGGGCACGGACGTCTGGGGCGTCGTGAACGTGCCGCTGGTCGAAGATCGCCTGGCACTTCGCGTTGCTGCGGGCTACGTCGACGATCCCGGTTTCATCGACTACAACTACATCGTGCGCGAGCCGGGCGTTTCCAATCCGAATCCCGACTTTGACGACCCCGCAGACGTCGCGGCCAACCTGCGCAAGCAGAAGGACGTCGATACCGAGCAGACATTCACCGGCAGGCTCGGCCTGTTCTGGCAGGTGACCGATGCCGTCGACGCCAACCTGACCTATTACTACCAGGACCAGCAGGTCGGCGGCCGCACGGTCAACCACGACCAGGCGTTCGGAACGGGCCGTTACGTGTCGGCGAGCCGCTTCCTCGAACCGAACGACAAGACCAATCACCTGTTGGCGCTCGAGCTGACATGGGATCTCGGCTTTGCCGAACTGACGTCGGCCACGGGAGCGTCGCAGTTCGAGTCGTTCGGCAAGCGCGATCAGACCGACTTCCTGATGGACCTCGATTACGGCTACGAAGACTTCCCGCAGTTCGCGGCCTACGCGACCGACGACCTCGAGGAAAAGACGTTCAACCAGGAACTGCGCCTCGTCTCCCAGGGCAGCGGGAAATGGAACTGGATCGTGGGCGCGTTCTACAACCGTTACGAGGGCGACGGAGTCGCCTCGGAGTACACGCCCGGCATTCCGGAATGGTACGGGCTGCCTGCCGGGACCTCCGATCTGGAATACCTTGCGGTGACCGAGCGCACGTTCGAAGAAATGGCGCTGTTCGGCGAGCTGGGATACCAACTGACCGATCGCTGGCAGGTGACGGTAGGTGCGCGCTGGTTCGATTACGACGACCAGCTCGCGCTCGAAACCTCATTCCCGTTTTTCGATACCGTGCTCAACGACAGCAACAAAACTGGCGACAACGACGCCATCTTCAAGTTCAACACGTCGTTCAAGTTTACGCCGGATGTGATGGGTTACCTGACGATCAGTGAAGGCTACCGTCAGGGCGGCCTCAACTCCGGCCCGCCGTGCCAGGACCCCATCCCCGACGAGCAGTCGTTCTGCCTCAAGCAGGACGAGGTCCTGATCAAGCCGGACACGACGACCAACTACGAGGTTGGCCTGCGCAGCCTGTGGCTCGACGGCCGGCTGATCGTGAACGCCGCCGTGTATCAGATCGACTGGAACGACATCCAGGTGGCCGGGACCAGCGACGTCGGCGAGGTTCCCATCACCGTCAATGGTGGCACTGCCGAGACCCGCGGCATCGAGTTGTCGACGCGGTGGGCTATCACGGACTCCCTCGAACTGGCGGCGAGCATTGCCTTCAACGATGCCCAGCTCACCAGCGACGCCCCGGGGCTCGTCGACGGCGAGGACGCGTTCGACGGGGACCGCCTCTCCGGTTCGCCGGAACAGCAGGGTACGTTGCTGCTCGACTACACGCGACCGCTCGACAACGGCTGGACCCTGAACGCGAACTACACGTTCACGGCGGTCAGTGACGTGTATACCAAGGTGGGGTTGCGCAACAACGGCGAAGCCCTGCCCGGGTATGCGATCCACGGCGCCTCGATCGGGATGGGCGTGGGCCCGTGGACGGCGAGCCTGTATGTCGACAACCTGTTCGACAAGTATGCGGTCACGTCGGTGCGCCGCGATCCGAGCTACATCCGGCAGATCGAGCGCGCCGACCTGACGCCGATCGATTCACGCACGTATTTCCAGAGCATGCTGCGGCCACGCACCATGGGTCTGGAAGTCACGTACCGCTTCGATCTCTGAGGCAGGCTTGGCGGCCGGGCCACGGGCACCGTCGATTCTCGAGCGCGGTGTCCGCGCGGCCGAGCGCGGCCGCATCGCCGAAGGGCTCGCGCAGATCCGCGAGGCCTGCGCGGCCGATCCGTACAATCCCGAGCCGCAGGCGCAACTGGCGCGTTGGCTCTCCAGGCTCAACCGCGATGACGAAGCACTGGAAGCGGTCGCGCGAGCACTCGCGCTCGTGCCGCAATCGGCGCTGTGCTGGGACACCGTCGGTGTTGTCCTGAGCCGCGTTGGTCGTCATGAGCAGGCCGTTGCGTGTTTCGAGCGTGCGGTTGCGTTGGAGCCCGACCGCGCAGGGATGCATTTCAATCACGCCGCTTCGCTGAAGTTCCTTGGGCGGTTCACCGAGGCGGAAGCAGCATACGAGGCGTGCATTCGCTCTGACCCGCGATTCTGGCGGGCGCATTCGGCACTTGCGGCGACCCGCAGGCAGACTCCCGCGCACAATCACGTCGATCGGCTGCAGCGGCTGATCACCGCAGGCCCGCTCGAGCCTGACGCCGAATTGCACTTGCGCCACGCACTGGCGAAAGAACTGGAAGACCTGGATCGGGAAGACGAGGCGTTTGCGCATCTGCTCGCAGGTAACGCGCGCAAGCATGCGGCCACCGGGTATCGATTCGAGCGGGACCAAAGGCTGTTCGACGTGGTGATGCGCCTCTTCCCGGAGGTGTTGCCGGTTCCTCACCACGAGGACCTGGCGGGCGACGAGATCGCCCGCGCGCCGATCTTCGTGGTAGGTATGCCGCGCACCGGCACGACGCTCGTCGAACGCATTCTCTCGAGCCATTCGCAGGTCGCGTCCGCGGGGGAGTCGCAGAATTTCGCCGTGCTGCTGAAGCGTGCGTGCCGGACGCCTTTGGCACAGGTGCTCGACGAAGCCACGCTCGCGCAATCAATGCACGTCGACGTGCAGGAGCTCGGCCGCGATTACGTCGCACGCACCCGACCTGCGGGCCAGTCGCAACCGCGCTTCATCGACAAGATGCCGCTTAACTTTTTCTACCTTGGGCACATCGCGCGCGCACTGCCAGCCGCGAATATCGTCGTCCTGCGACGGCATCCACTCGACACCGGGCTCAGCAATTTCCGCCAGCTGTTCGCCACCGGAGTTTCTTATTACGACTACGCGCGCGACTTGCGCGACATCGGCCGGTATTACGCGCAGTTCGACCGGCTCATCGCGCACTGGCAGGCCACGCTGCCGGGCCGGGTGCACGAAGTCTGGTACGAAGCGCTGATCGCGGACCAGCGCGCCGAGACCGAGCGGCTGCTCGCGCACTGCCGCCTGCCCTGGGAGGAGGCGTGCCTCCACTTCGAGCGCAACGCCAGTGCCGTCGCGACGGCGAGCGCGGTGCAGGTCAGGAAGCCGCTGTATGCCAGCAGCGTCGGCCGCTGGCGTCGGTTCGAGCGACACCTGCAGCCGCTGATCGACGAGTTGCTGGCGGCCGGCGTGCCAGTGACGGACTGAACTACATCCGCAGTTCGAGCGTCAGGACGATGCCGCGTCCCGCCGCGTCCAGGCCCGAGCCGAACTCCCGATAGCGACGATCGCCGAGGTTGCCGTACTGCAGCGAGGTGTACAGGTGCTCGCTCGCCTCCCAGGCCGCACGGACGTTCCAGGTTGACCAGCCCGGCGTACTGCCCGGTCGAATCCGCGGGTCGACATCGTCGCGTGGGCTGTAACGATCCTGTTGGTCGGCGAAGTTCAGCCAGCCGTCCAGCGTCCAGCGGGTGGCGGGACGCCAGGTGATTCCTGCGCTGCCATTGAGCGGCGGGATGCGGTCGGCCGGATAGTCGTCTCCCGCAAACGTTTCCTCGCCGTGCGTCCAGGTAAGCTGCGTGCGCCACTCGACTGAATCCGCGATCCGGTGCCGCAAGGCAAACTCGGCGCCGTAGAGCGCCAGGCTCGCTGCGTTCTGGCTCTGCACCACCAGGCGCCCCGAGTCCGTCACCTCGCCCGTCAGCACGCTCGTGATCTTGTCCCGGTACCGGGAGTAGTAACCGATCAGCTCGCCTTCGAGCCGATCGTTCATGACCTTCCAGCCGGCGTCGAGCGTCGTCATGTGTTCCGGTTCGAGGTCCGGGTTCGGGACGTTGAAGCGATTGCCGGGGCGGTCGCCAAAGGTACCGAGGTCGAACACGTTCGGCGCACGGAAGCCCTGGCCGAGGTTTGCGACGAGCCGGACGCTCTCATTCAATGCAAAGGCGATGCTGAGATTGCCGGCAAACCCAGCATCCGAGACGGTGATGGCAGCGAACTCGCCGCTCGCAGGCAAGCGCGTGCGACTCGCATTCCAGCGCATGCCGCCGAGCACGTCGAGTCGTTCGCCCACGGACCAGTCGTCGGCGACGAACGCGCCCGCCTGGAACATCGTGGACCCGTCGGGAAAGCGCGGCGCACGCAGACTTGTCGCGCCCGTCGAGATGTTGGTGCGCGTACGCGACGATGCGACTTCGTCCTCGTAGACATCCGCGCCGTAAGTCAGGTGGTGGTTCGCGCCCAGGGCCTTGCTGGCCTGGAACGTCAGCCCGCGACTGGTATCCAGGTTGCTTTCGCGGTCCTCGTTGCTCGACCCAAAATCGCGATTGCGGCGGCCGTCCTCGATCTTCTGCTGGCCGACCTGTGCTTCGGCGCTGTCCCAGGCAACGGTCGGGTTGGTCCCGCGCCAGCGCAACTGCGCGAAATCACGGCGTTGCGGCTCGAACCAGTACACCGCGGAATTCGGCTGGGTCTGGCCATAGCCCGGAGTGAGTTCGTCATAACGCGGGGTACGCGGTTGCTCGGAGTATTGTAACGACAGGGTGAGTTCGTCGCCCTCAGTGACCATCGCGCGGACTTTGGCGTCGGCCGCGCGTGCGGTGAATCGCGTGTACGGCAATTCCTCGCCACCACCGACGCGTCGCTCGTTCACGTCCTGGTAGGTCGCGCCGCCACTCACCGCAAGTTGCTCGTGGCCGACGGCGCCTTCGGCGCGCGACAACGTCGAGTCGTCGGCGCTGCCAACCATCGATCGCAGCAGCCCACGGGACTGCCACTCGCTGCCTGCGAAGCGGGGCTCCCACGTCAGCATCTGCAGGACGCCACCCATCGCATCGCTGCCGTACAACGCGGACATCGGGCCGCGCACGACCTCGATGCGGGCAAGCGACTGGCTGTCGACCAGTGCGACGTACTGGTTCGGGGCATTGCGGAAAATGGCATCGTTGAGGCGGAAGCCATCGACGACATGCAGCACTTCGGAGCCCTTGAGGCCGCGCAGGATCACGATGCCCTGGCCGGGAGTCGTTTGCTGCACGGACGCGCCCGCCTGGCCACGTAACGCCTCCATCACCGTCTGCGGGGCTGCTGCCCGGATCTCGTCCCGGTCGATGACGGCAGTTGCCACCGGCACGTCGAACGTTGACTCGGCCCGTCGTGTCGCCGTGACCTGGATCGTCTCCAGGGCGTCGGCGGAATGCGCGGACACCGGCGGCAGCAGCGAGCCGGCCAGCAATGCGGCGAGCGGGGTGAGGTGACTGGCTTTCATCCTGGGTGCAGTCAAACGGGCGGCGAATCATAGCGTGGCGACGGCGGGTGGGACGCGGGGAAAGGCCGCGCCGCGGCCAGGACGAGCCGTCACAACCGCGGTCCGCTAGAATGGGGGCACAGGCTGCAACGGGCAGCCGCGACGGGGCCTGCCCTTGAAGACTGCCCAGGATATTTACCGCGACCTGCAATCGAGCCTGGGGGACGTCCTGCCGGATGCGGAACTGTTCATCAAGGCGGAGGTCGCCGCCGAAGTGCTGCGCCTCAAGGTCGAGCGGGACGCCGTGATCCTCGGTCACAACTACATGGAACCCGCGCTGTTCCATACGGTGCCGGACTTCCAGGGCGACTCGCTCGAACTCAGCCGTCGCGCCGCCGAGACCGACAAGTCGGTCATCGTCTTCTGTGGCGTCCGCTTCATGGCCGAGACCGCGAAGATACTCAACCCGACCAAGACCGTGCTGCTGCCGACGGAGAAGGGCGGCTGCTCGCTGGCCGAAAGCATCACGGCGGCCGACGTCCGTGCTTTGCGCGAAGCCTATCCGGGCGTGCCGATCGTCACGTACATCAACACCTACGCCGACGTGAAAGCCGAGTGCGACATCTGCTGCACGTCGAGCAACGCGGCCGCGGTCGTCGAATCGCTCAAGTCTGACACGGTGATCTTCCTGCCCGACGAGTACCTCGCCCGCAACGTGGCGCGCGAGACGGGTCGCCACGTCATCGTGCCGTCGGTGCTGCGCAAGGGCGCGGCCGCAGCGAATGGCGGCGACACGACCGTCGAGCACACGATGGTGGCCTGGAAGGGCCGCTGCGAAGTGCACGAGCTGTTCACGCCCGAAGACATCGACGTGGTGCGCAAGCAGTACCCCGACGTAATGATCCTGGCGCACCCTGAGTGCAGCCCGGAAGTCACCGCGAAGGCGGATTTCTCCGGCAGCACGACGGCGATGATCCGGGCGGTGGAGAAGTCGAAGGCGAAGCGCTTCCTGCTGCTCACCGAATGCTCGATGGGCGACAACATCGTCGCCGCCAACCCGGGCAAGGAAATGCTGCGGCTCTGCAGCCACCGGTGCCCGCACATGCACGAGATCACGCTCGAACAGACGCGCGACTCGCTCAAGTTCATGCGCTGGGAGATCGACGTGCCCGAGCACATCCGGGTGCGCGCGTTGCGTGCCGTCGAACGCATGCTGGCCGTCGGGCCGAAAATCGATTGAGCGAAATTCTCCGCAGCGACGTCCTGGTCATCGGCTGCGGCATTGCCGGCGGCACGGCAGCGCTCGCACTCGCGGAGTCGGGGCTCGACGTCACCGTGATCACGCGCGCCGATCGCGCCGGTGAATCGAACACGTACTGGGCGCAGGGTGGCATTATTTTTCGCGGCGAAGACGATTCGCCCGAATCACTGGCGCAGGACATCATCAATGCGGGCGCCGGCCTGTGCCACGAGCAGGCGGTTCGCACGCTTGCCAACGAGGGTCCGCCGCTCGTCCAGTCGATCCTGATCGACCAGCTCGCCGTGCCGTTCGACCGTGCGCCTGACGGGCGCCTCGCCCTCGGCCGGGAAGGCGGGCACTCGATTGCCCGCATTGTGCACTCCACGGATGCCACCGGCCGCGCCATCGAAGACAAGCTCATCGAGGCGCTGCGCGCACATCCACGCGTTCGTCTGCTCACACACCATACCGCCGTCGACCTGTTGACCCCGGCGCACCAGGGCCGCGACCGGCGCGCCGTGTACGATCCGCTTTCGTGCGTCGGTGCGTACGTCTACGACCAGCGCACGGGCAAGATCGACCTCTGCTTCGCTCGTGCCACCGTGCTCGCAACCGGCGGTCTCGGCCAGATCTTCCTGCGCACGACCAATCCCGCCGGCTCCCGCGGCGATGGACTCGCGATGGCGTATCGCGCCGGCGCGCGCGTGATCAACACCGAATACGTCCAGTTCCATCCGACGGCCTTCTATCACCGCAACGCGCCCTGCTTCCTGATCACCGAAGCCGTGCGCGGCGCGGGCGCGCGCCTGGTCGACGAGCAGCGGCAGCCGTTCATGGATCGTTACGACGCGAAGTGGAAGGACCTCGCGCCGCGCGACGTCGTCGCCCGCAGCATTCACGCCGAGATGTTGCGACAGGGCGTGCCCAACGTTTACCTCGACGTCGCCAGCTACGTTCCGGTCGAACGCATCCGCGCCGAATTCCCCGAGATGTACCGCAGCTGTCTTGAGTACGGCATCGACATCACGCGCGATCCGCTGCCGGTCGTGCCGGCCGCGCACTATTCGTGCGGCGGCGTGTGGGTCAACCTTGACGGCGCAACCACGGTCGAGCGGCTCTTCGCCGTGGGCGAGGTCGCGTGCTCCGGCCTGCACGGAGCCAACCGGCTCGCCAGCACGTCGCTGCTCGAGGGCCTGGTCTGGGGTCACCGCTCGGCACAGCGCATCGTGGGTCAACTCGCCACGAGTAACGGTGCGCGATTCGAGGACATTCCGCCGTGGCAGGACACCGGCACGGAGGCGCCCGATCCCGCGCTCATCGCGCAGGACATGAGCTCGCTGCGGCACATCATGTGGAACTACGTGGGCCTGGTGCGAACCACGCGCCGGCTGCTGCGTGCGATCGAGGCCCTGCGCAACCTCGAAGTCGAGGTCGAGCGCTTTTATCGCGCGGCGGCAATGACCGACGACCTGATCGGGCTGCGCAACGCCGTGCGCGTGGCGCTCATCGTGACGCTGGCCGCATGGGCGAACCCCGAGAGTCGCGGCTGCCACTACCGCGAATGAGGGTGCAATTACCGGCGGGCTCGCAATCCGCAGGACCTCGTCAGAGCCGGTCGGTCGCCCGGATGAAGCCGACGAGGTCGGTGCGGAACTTCCGCATCGACGGCTCGTGGAGGTACATCATGTGGCCCGCGTCGTAATGCTCGAGCTGGATGCGCTGGCGCGCCTCCGGCGTGATGTGGAGGTGCTCGAGGTCCATCCGGGTTGCGAGATAAGGTGTTGCCAGGTCGTACCAGCCCTGCTGCACCAGCACGTGCAGCCCCGGGTTCATCGTCATGGCCGCTGCGAGATCCGGCACGGTTGTCGGCACGGGCGACATCCAACCCCCTTTGCCTGGCACCTTGTGCTTCCAGCTCCAGTCAATCTCGAACGCGGAGACCATGTACTCCTCGTCGCGACCGAACTTGAGTTCGTCGTGCAGGTAACCGAGGAACGCCGACGTGTAGGCCGGCCCGACCGACGGGAAGAACGGGTCGTAATCCATCTCTTCGCCGAGCGGA
>Ga0209254_10002134_pt1 | contig 17951 bp, 16 predicted proteins | sample FrelakmetDIP11DI_FD_187148 | JGI IMG/M metagenome (GOLD analysis project Ga0209254, IMG submission 187148) | Freshwater lake sediment microbial communities from the University of Notre Dame, USA, for methane emissions studies - DIP11 DI (SPAdes)... | ecosystem: Environmental > Aquatic >...
TGGCGCTTGCGCATTCAAGGCCACGGCGCGAAGGTCGTCGCCGTAGTAGACCTCGGCGCGACCCGGCAGCAGCGAGGGCGCATCGGCGACGCCCGACGTCATGGTCAGGAGCTCGCGCACTGTCACGGCGCCGTAGGGCGTGCCGGCGAACTCCGGGCAGACGCTGGCCACCGCGGTGTCGAGGCTGGCGATCCGGCCTTCGGCCAGCGCGATGCCCACCAGCGCCGACATCACCGACTTGGCGATGGAAAACGAGTTCAGCAGCGAGTGCCGGTCGTACCCTCGCCCATACCGCTCCAGCACGACGCGGTCCGCGTGGAGCACGACGAAGGCCGCGGTACGGGTGCTCGCCAGATAGTCGTCGAGGCGCCAGGAGGTGCCGTTCTCGTCGGGCACCCGCAGCTCGGCCACGAACGGCGGCTCGCGCCGCAGCGCGCGCAGGGGCGAGGGTTGCGCCGGAGACGGAACCACCCGGTTGGCGAAGATGCGATGATCGTCCAGGTCGGCAAAGTTGTGGACGACGGTCTTCGTCAGCGTGCAGGCCTGCAGGCCCGTCAGCGCTGCGAGGAGGGTGATGATCCTGGTACAAGCCATGGTGATCTCCGCGGTGTCCATGGGCCGATGAAAACCTGCGGGGCCGCGGAAGTCCCGATGGCGCGGCTAACAAATGCCAACGGAACGGCGAACAGAAACATCTTCAATTAGCCCAATGAGTTACGAACAATCCGATGACGCATCGAAGGGCTCGAACGGACGCCCGGAAGGCGCCGGCGCGGCAGGCTCGGCGTGGACGGTGGGCGCCTGGCGCATCGATGCCGGCACCGGCGAACTGCGGCGCGGCAGCGAGTCGCAGCGGGTCGAGCCGAAGGTGGCCGAGGTGCTCGTTCATCTGGCCCGGCGCGCGGGCGAGGTGGTCAGCCGCGACGAGCTGCTGACGGCGGTCTGGCCGGGTGTGGTGGTCGGCGACGACGCACTCACCCAGGCCATCATCAAGCTGCGCAAGGCGCTGGGCGACGACGCCCGGCGGCCGGAGTACATCGAGACGCTGGCCAAGCGCGGCTACCGGCTGATCGCGCAGGTGGCGCCGGTAGCGCGTGCCACTGAGGCGGGAGCGGCGCCGCCCGCTATGCCCCCGGTCGCCGCCGGGGCGGACGCCGCCGCAGCGTCGTCACCCGTAGCTGGATCCGCTCGAACCCCGGTACCGGAGGCCCCGCCGCCTGGGCGACGCAAACCCCGGCGACCGGCCCTGCTGGTGGGCGCCCTGGCCGCCATCACCCTCGCCGCGGGCCTGGCCTTCGGCCTCTACCGGGACTGGGCCTGGCCGATCGGCGCTCGCAACACGCCGCACGCCACAGTCGAGGCCGTGCCGGTGATCGCGGTGCTGCCGCTCGCCAACCAGAGCGGCGACCCCAGGCGCGAGTTCTTCAGCGACGGCGTCACCGACGAGATCATTCACGCGCTCGGCCGCTACTCCGGCTTGCGCGTGATCTCGCGCAACTCGGTGCAGCAGTTCAAGCAGCGCGAAGCGTCGCCCAAGATCGTCAGCAGCGAACTCGGCGCGCGCTACATCGTCACCGGCAGCGTGCGCGAGGCCGACGGCCAGGTGCGCGTGGCGGTGGAACTGAGCGACGCCGAGACCGCGCGTGTGCTGTGGTCGGAGCGCTTCGACCGCGAGGGCGGCGCGGTGTTCGAGATCCAGGACAGCATCGTGAGCAATGTCGTCGGCGCGCTGGCCATCAAGGTCACCAAGCTCGAGAGCGATCGTGCGGCCACGCGGCCCCCCAGCCGGCGGGAGGCCTACGACCTGGTGCTGCTGGCTCGTTCGCTGGAGCTCAAGGCCGAGCGTGCTGCCAACCGCCAGGGCCGCGCGCTGATTGCCAGGGCGCGCGAGCTGGCACCGGACTACGCGATGGTCTACGTCGTCGAAAGCGAGCTCGAACACCAACGCGCGGACCTCGGCTGGATGGAAGACCCGGCTCAGGGCCTGATGCTGGCCGAAAGGGCAGCGCGGCAGGCGCTCACCATCGACGACCCCGGTGCCAACGCACGCGCGCATGCCAAACTCGCCCGCGTCTACGCCCAGCGGAGGGAACACGATCGGGCGCTGGCCGAGTCGGAGCGCGCCAGGGCGCTCAACCCCAGCGACACGTTCATCGCCGAGGTCCATGCCGAAACGCTGCTCTGGCTCGGCCGGGGCAACGAAGCCGTGGCCCTGCTCGAAAGCGCTATTCGCCTGGACCCGGCCGGGCGCCGCTCACCGGTGCGGCATGTCATCGTCGCGGCGTACTTCGTCGCCGAACGATACGCGGAGGCCCTGGCTGCGTGCGAGCGCGCGCTGGCCGAAAATCCGGACCTCCCTTACCTGCACACCATGCGCGCCGCGATCCTGGCCCAGATGGACCGGCCGGATGAGGCGCGCCAGTCAGTCGCCGAGGTGAGGCGGCTGCAACCCAACTTCCCGATCGCGGAATTCGGGAATCAGTTTGCCGATCCCGCGATCACGCAACGCTTCCAGGCTGCCCTGCGCAAGGCTGGCGTCTGAGCGCGGCTACTTGCGCTTGGCCCAGTTCCGGTTCGCCCCAGCGATGATTTCGGGCGCTTGCGAGTCGGCGGGCAGGGGGCCGTAAGTACTGAAGAGGTACAGCTTGCCGTCCACGATCTTCCACGCATTGGGATCGCTCTTGCTGTTGAACCCCTTGCTCAGCCCGGTGGTGCACAGGCCGTCGAACTGAGGCAGGTAGCGGTCGGGGTCGGCCACGAACGCGGCCTTGTTCTGCGCGCTCGAGAAGAGATAGCGGGCGCCGTCGAAGTCGTGGCGGAACGCCGCCTGGCCTTTGACGGGGCCACCCTCCTTGAAATAGCTGACGACGTCCATGCCCTGCAAAGCCACGGCAGGCTCGGCTGTGCCCTGCGCATGGGCCGGCAGACCGGTGACCAGGGCGAGTGCGATGAAGGCCAGGAAGTTACGAATCGGCATCATGGCAGGAACCCCTCGATCGACAGACGGAGCAAGTGTACGCGCCGCCGGCCGACCAGGGTTGTTTGCGCGCTCCGACGCGCTCGCCGGTCGCCGCTCAGCCGTCGAAGTCCGGTAGCTCGTAACCATCCGCGACGTACGCCGGCCCCTTCGCCACCATCACGATGACGCAGGCCAGCGCGCCGGTGAACACGACCGTCCAGTGCAGCGCGAGTACGCTCACCACGGCAATCGTGAGGGAGGTGGCGAGCTTTGCATCGGTCGCCTCCGCTGCTAGCCATACGACAATTGCGGCGAGGATCGGCACCAGCGTACCCGCCACCGCGATGAGCGGCACCTGCCGCAGCAGACGCCACTCGAGACCCGCCGGCGAGCGTCGGAAGCCGGGCAGGCGATTCAGGAGCCGCGCCATCATGCCCTCCCCTTCACCGCGTCCGATTGCGCGAAGGCCGCGATGTAGTTCACCGAGGTATCGCGAATCCACGAGGCGCGGTGGACCACGGGCAGATAACGCATGCCGCGCGGCGCGAGCGGCTCGCATACGAGCCCGCAGCCGAAGTCGAGCACGCTCAACCCCTCGCGCGAGGCTCCCGCCGTGCGCGCGAAGTGTGCCTCGACCTGCTTGTGGAGGTCCTTCACCCCAGTCCGTCGACGACGAGCAGCGGCCGCATGGGCCCGCCGCGATCCCACCAGGTGACGCTCAGGCGGTTGAATCGCTCGATCTCGGAGGAGATGGCTGACATGAGAATTTCCTTTGGTAACCCAGGGTCTGCCGCGAACCATCGGTTTCTTCGAGCGCTACAGCGCGGAGTGCGAGAATCGAAGTCTGCCAGACGCCGACCTGCACCGCTACCTGCATCGCGTGGCGGGTGCCGCGCGCGCTTTCTTCGAGGAGGCACTCGTGCGTCTTGCGCGCGCCGAAGGCTTCCCTCTGCCTGACAGCGTCCCCGCTGCGGAGAGCCGCCATGCCTGAGGCTGCGACATTCTCCGTGCTGGTGGGGATCTTCGTCGATTAACGCCGCAGCCGCGAGCACGGGCACGCCGCCGAAGAACAGCGCGTGGAAGCGCGGGCGGCGCTCGGGGGCGCGAGCCCTGGTCGTCAGCGCCGCGCAAGCTGCGCGTGCATTCACTCGCTACTGCCGCAGCACCTCGCCCTTCAGCGAGTAGAGGATCGCGACGACCTCGTTGATCTCGGCCTGCCCGACGCCGTGCGCGTTCATGGCGTCGACCGCGTCGTCGATCGTCGCGACGAGCTCCTGCTCGTTCGCGTTCATCCCGGCGTGCGCCGCGCGCATGTCGCGGCCCTCGTAGCGCTGCGGGCCGCCCGCGCCGGCACAGAAGAATTGCGTTGCGAGCGCCTTCAGATTCGGCAGGTCCTTGCCGCGAAAGCGCGGCCCGAGGAGCGGGTTGGCGGCGTGGCGGTCGACGAGGTCGTCCACAATGGCGGCGATGCGCTCGGCGCCGCCGAGACGATGGTAGAGCGTGTTGCTCATGAACCTCTCCTTCGTTCGTGGGGTGGGTGGATCAGGACCGCGCGACCCAGGACGCGTACTCGATGTCGCCCGAGCTCGGCATCCACGATGCGTACTCGTTCGCGCCGGCGCTGGTCTGCTGGGGTGCGGCCATCGCCCGCCGCAGCGCGGGGAATATGAACGCCACGGCCATCTCGAGTCCGTCGATCGTCTCCGGCGGCAGGGGCACCGCTGCCATCGCGACGCACTCATTCGTCCACACCATTTGCAGCGTTTCCATGCGAGACTCCTCATCGATGCGCCTGCCGGGCTCGATCCGGCGAACGGCGCGGGATTGATCGGGAACGTTCGCAGGCATGCGCGTTCGCCTGCTGGAAACGAAGCTTTCACGCCGGGCGTTCCCGAAACGTTCCCGGCTCCATCGGAGGGACCCGTTGCATGGCCGCGACTCCACCGCCCCGCGCCATCACCGCCGTCGACATTCGCCTGCTCGGCGGGTTCGCCGCGTCGGTCGACAATCGCGACGTTTCCGCCGATGCCTGGACGAGCCGCGCCGCGCAGCTCGTGCAGCTGCTCGGGCTCGCGGACGGTCGACGCATGCATCGCGAGCAGGTCATCGAGGCGCTCTTTCCGCACCTCGACCCCGACGCCGGCGCTGCGAATCTGCGCAAGGCGGCGCACCTCGCGCGGCAGGCCCTCGGGGCGAGCGAAGCGGTCGTGCTGCAGGGTGGGGAGGTCCACCTCTGCCCTGGCCTCGCGCTGTCGGTCGATACGGTCCGTTTCGAGCGCGCGGCCGATGCCGCTCTCGCAACGCGGGATGCGGCCGCCTGTGCCGAAGCCGCGCGGCTGTACGGGGGGGATCTTCTCCCGTCGAGCCCCTTCGAGCCCTGGATCGACACGGCGCGCACGCGGCTGCGCGCACGCTACGTCGCGCTGCTCCGCTCGGGCGGCCTCCTCGAGCGGCTCGCCGAGGCGGAGCCCACCGACGAACCGATCCATCGCGAGCTCATGCAGCGAGCGCTCGCCGCCGGCAATCGCGCCGAGGCAATCCGCTGGTACGCGCATCTGCGGACCGGGCTCCACCAGGTGCTGGGTATCGCGCCGGACCGCGAGACCGAAGCGCTGTACGACCGATGCATCGTCGGCCTGCAGGCGGGCGGGCCCGCGTTCGTCGGCCGGCAGCCGGAGCTCGCGGAGGTCGACGCGTGGCTCCGCACGCCTGCGAGCCTGCGTCCGGGCGGGCTCGTGCTCCGCGGTCCGGCGGGGATCGGCAAGTCGTCGCTCTGCCGCGAGATCCGCGGCCTCGCAGGCGAGCGCGGCTGGGCCGTTGTCGGCATCGATGCCCTGGAGGCCGGTCGTCCCTATGCGGCCATCGTTTCGGCCGCCGAGCAGCTCGTCGTCGACGATCGCGCGCTGCTCGATGCGATCGGTGCGCCCGCTCGCGCGGTGCTCAATGTGCTGAGCCCGGTTGCGGCCCCCGCGGATCCGTTGCCGGGCCCGCTAGGACGACATCAGGTGATCGGTGCGTTCCGCCGGGCGCTCCTGGCTGCGTCCGCGGGCGAGCCGGTGCTGGTCCTCGTCGACGACGCGCATCTCCTCGACGACAGCGACGTCGACGTCCTCCTGCAGCTCGTCTCGACGGGACGGCCGGTGAGCGTGATTCTCGCGATGCGTCTGCCCTTGGAGGGCTCACGGCTCGCCAAGGGGCTCGCGCGCCTCCTGCGTGGCAATCAGCTGAGAGTCGTCGAGGTCGGGCCGCTACCCGATGCGGATGCCGCGACGCTCGTCGCGAAGGTCGCGGCGCGGCCGCTCCCGAAGGAGACGCTCGACGGCATCGTTCGACGCGCCGAAGGCAACGCGTTCGCTGCCGTGGAACTCGCGCGATGTGCAGGCTCGACGCGCGATCAGCGGCTGCCGGCGACCGTCCGCGAGGCGATCGCCGCGCGCATGTGCGACGTCGACCCCGACGCGATGCGACTGCTTCGCAGCCTGGCGCTCGCAGGTGACGTGCTCGATCCTGCATCGGTGCTCGCGCTTGCATCGGGTGGCGATGCCGAGACGTTCGCGCAGCTCGACCGCACGCTTGCGGCTGGCGTTCTCGTCGTCACGGAAGGCCGCTATCGCTTCCGTCACGAGCTCGTGCGGCAGGCGCTCGTCGAGGAGATTCCGCCCCACCAGCGCCTCAAGCTGCATCGCGAAGCCGCCGCGCGGCTTGCGCGAGCCGGCGCGCCCCCCGCGGCCGTTGCGCGGCACTTCATCGCGGGAGGCAGCCAGGGGGCGGCAGCGCCGTACCTGCGCACGGCGGCGCGCGAAGCCGCGCGGGTCGGTGCATTCACCGACGCGCTCAAGTGCCTCGAGCCGCTGCTTGAATACAAGCCCGACGACGGGCTGGGGCTGGCCATCCGCGCCGAGTGTCTTGAAGCGATCGGCGATCCCGGCGCGCCGGCGGCGTTTCGCGCGGCTGCGGCCGCAGCCGACGCCACGGAAGCGGACAACCTGCTCGCAAGAGGCGCGCTCGCGCAGGTGAAGCAGGGGAATCCGAAAGGCGCGCTGCTCGCGCTCGAGGAACTCCGGCCGACGAGCGTCGAAGGGCGGCTCGCCGAGGCGCTCGCGTACAGCGGCGCGGCGGCGCTCGGCTTCGGCGATCCGGCGATCGGCACGAAGAAGGCAGGCGAGTCCCGCCGGCTCGCATTGCAGTCAGGCGACACCGCCTCGATCGTGATCGCCTCGTGGGCGCAGGCTGCGGCGGCACATGCGCGCGGCGACCTGCACGGCAGCGTGTGGGCCGATCTGCAGGAGACCCAGCACGTGCCGCATCTCGCGGTGCGGGTGTTCGACGGGCATCTCTGCATCACCCAGCGCTTCCTGTACGGCGCGAAGCCGTATTCCGACGTGATCGCGTTCGCCGACCAGCTCGCGAACGAGGCGCGACGGCTGCACGCGGCGCGGGGCGAGGCGTTCGGCGTGACGCTCCGCGGCGAAGCCGAGCTGCTCGGCGGCAATCTCGATGCGGCCGAGGTCGATCTCGTCGAAGGCGGTCGGCTCCATCGCGCGTACGGCGGCGCGACGGGCGAGGCGCTCTCGCTGCAGCGCCGCGCCGAGCTCGCGATGCATCGCGGCCAGCGGGCTGTCGCTCGCGGTCTCCTCGACGAAGCGCTGGATCTCGCGCGCGCGACGGACATCGGCTTCCACCTCCTCGACCGGATCTACGGCACGCGGATCGCGCTCGAGCGCGATCCGGCCGCGGCCGTGGCCGCGATGGAGGAAGCCGAGGAAGCGGTGCGTGGTCCGCTCGAGACGTGTCCGGGCTGCCGCATCACCTTCGCAGTGCCGGCGGCGATCGCCGCGGCGCGCGCGAAGCGGTCCGATCTCGCCGCCGTGTGGGAACCCGCAGTCGACTACCTCGCGGACGTGGTCATGCGATTGCCCGCATGGTACGCCGCACGCGACGAAGTCCGCGGGTTTCTCGCGATTGCGCGCGACGAGTCAGCCAATGCGGCCCGCGCGCACTTCACCGGGGCCGCCCGCCGATTCCGCGAAGCCGGCCACGTGCTCGATGCCGCACGTTGCGAGGCGCTCGCGTGCGGCGAGCAGCCCGACTGACGCGGCACTTGGAGCCGCGCAGTCGATCCACGACGATGCCGCCCTCAGCCGTCACGCGGCCGCGCAACCCGGGGTAGGCGCCGGGCCTCGCGGGCGATCGACGCTGAGCGCCCCCCCTTGTCGTCAGTGAGTCCGATCCGACCTGGCACGGGAATCGCGGGTCGTGATCCGTTCGCGACCGGTCGGGGTGAACATCGGGCCGCTACTTCCGCGCCGGGATGACGTACAAGAATACCTGCTTCTTCCCGGCCATGACCGTCTTCGCCGGCTTCCAGTCGTCGCCGAAATCGTGTTCGTGAGAGACCACGGGTGTTCCGGGGCGGAGCTGCTCCCACAGCGCCGGCCGCAGCTTGCGGTTGTAGTTCCATTTCAGGAAAAGCGCCACCACCGTCGCGTCGCGGAAGTCGGACTTGAAGAGGTCCTCCTGGCGGAAGGTCACCCGCTTCTCGACCCCGGCCTTGCGCGCGTTCTCCCGCGCTTCTGCGATGCGGTCCGGATCGATGTCGATGCCCACGCCGCGTGCGCCGAACCGCTTCGCCGCCTCGATGACGATGCGGCCGTCGCCGCAGCCGAGGTCGTAGACGACGTCGGTCTGCTTCACGTCGGCGAGCTTCAGCATGGCGTCCACCACCTCGGCCGGCGAGGGGACGAAATCCACTTCCAGGCCGAGCTTGTTCTTCGGGTCGACCTGCGCGCGCGCGCAAAGCGGCGCCAGCGCGACGCTCGCGAGCAGGGCAAGCGCGCGGCGGCGCGGACTCACGATGCGCCTCGCGGCGGCACGGTCCAGAAGTAGACCCAGTCGTTGCCGATGCGCTGGGTCTTCTCGGGCCGCCACTCGGGGCCCATGTCGAAGTCGTGCGAGACCACGCGCGAGCCGGGTGCGAGCTGCGCGAGCAGGCGCGGGCGCAAGGCCACGTTGACCTCCGGAAGCAGGTAGAGCGCGACGACGGTGGCACGGCTCACGTCGGTCTCGAACAGGTTCTCCACCCGGAAGTTGACCAGGTGCTCGACCTTTGCCGCGCGCGCGTTGTAGCGCGCCTCGGCGATGCGGTCGGGGCTGATGTCGACTCCGACCCCGCGCGCGCCGAACATGCGCGCGGCGGTGATCACGATGCGGCCGTCGCCGCAACCGAGGTCGTACACCGTGTCGCGCGCGGTGACGCCGGCCATCACCAGCATCGCCTCGACCACGTCCTGGCGGGTCGGCACATAGGGCACGTCGGGGGCGCGCGACGGCGGCGGCGGCTCGAAGCGGAATTCCTCGCCCGCGCAGCCGGCCGCGGCGAGCGCGGCCGCGGCGGCGAGAAAGCGGCGGCGGTCCACGGCCGGTTCGTCCTTCAGGCCGTGCGCCGGCCAGCGCGCAGGTTGAATGCGAGCAGCACCCCGCCGAGCGCGAGGACGCCGACGCCGACCAGCGCACCCGTCTTCACGTACGCGAGGCTGGAGTACAGCAGGTAGGCGCACGTGGCGACGAAGATCAAGGGTGTGACCGGATACAGCGGCACGCGGAACGGGCGCGGCGTGTCCGCGTCCTTCACGCGCAGCACGAAGAGCCCGATGCCGACCAGCATGAAGAAGAACCAGAACACCGGCATGGTGAAGTTCACCATGGTCTCGATCTTGTCGGTGAAAGCGCCGGCCACGATCAGCACCAGCGCCACGGCGCCCTGCACGAGCAGCGCGTTGCGCGGCGCGTCGGTGCGCGCGTCCCAGTGGCCGAGCCAGCCGAACACCGGCCAGTCGCGGCCGAGCGCGTAGTTGGAGCGTCCGCCGACGATGATGGTGGCGTTGATCGAGGTGAGCGCGGCGATGGCGACGATGAAACTGATGATCTTCGCGCCGGCGTCGCCGAAGTGAAGCTTCAGCACGTCGGCGGCGACGGTCTGGCTCTTCGCCACGCCTTCGAGGCCGAGGGCGCGCACGTAGGCGTAGTTGACCGCGAGGTAGAGCAGCGTGACCAGCGCGAGCGACACCGCCAGCGCGGTCACCATGCTGCGACGTTCCTTCAGCTCCGCGGAGATGTACGCGCCCTCGTTCCAGCCGCCGTAGGTGAACAGCACGAAGAGGATCGCGAGCGGTGCACCGGCCATCCACGACTTCGCCTCGCCCGCCGCCACCGGCGCGGGCGCGGCGGGCGCCAGCAGGATCACGCCCGTGACCACGACGGCGACGAGCCCGCCGACCTCCAGGACGGTGAGCACGTTCTGCGTGCCCTTGGTCTCACGAATGCCGGCCAGGTTGACGGCGGTGAGCGCGATCACCGCGAGCGCCGCGTAGATCGCCGACGAGTTGACGCCGAGGCTGAAGAGATTGGAGGCGTAGTCCCCGAAAGTGTAGCCGAGCACCGCGATGGAGCCGGTGGTGATCACCGCGATGCGCGCCCAGGCGAAGAGGAACGACAGGCCGCGGCCGAACGCGCGCTGCAGGAAGTAGTAATCGCCGCCGGCGTTGGGATACGCGGTGGCGAGCTCCGCGTAGCACAGCGCGCCGATGAGCGAGATCACGCCGCCGGCGATCCAGAGGAGATAGAAGACGAGCTCGCTGGAGCTGTTGCCCGCGACCAGCGACGGCAGGCGGAAGATCCCCGCGCCGATCACCAGCCCGACGACGATGGCGATGGCGTCGCGGGTGGTGAGGATCTGCTTCGGCGCGCCTTCCTGCATGGGTTTTCCCGGCAAAAGCGCGCAGTGTAGCGCGTTGGGCTCAAGCCCTTCGCAGTCGAGGCCAGTCGCGCAGGATCTCGCGCGCCGCGTTGTGCCCCGGCGCGCCGGTCACGCCGCCGCCGGGATGCGCACCCGATCCGCACAGGTAGAGGCCGCGCACCGGCGAGCGGTAGTCGGCGTAGCCGAGCACCGGGCGCGCGGACCAGAGCTGGTCGGGCGAGAGCCGGCCGTGGAAGATGTCGCCGCCGACGAGGCCGAAGGTGCGCTCCAGGTCGAGCGGCGAGAGCGCCTGGAGGCTGACGATCGCGCGGCGGAAGTTGGGCGCGTGCCGCGTGACGGTCTCGACGATGCGCTCGACCGCCTCGTCGCGGCGCTCGTCCCAGCTCTGCCCGCCGGGCAGCTCGGGCGCGAAGTGCTGGCAGAAGAGCGTCGCCACGTGTGCCCCCGGCGGGGCCAGCGTGTCGTCGATGGTGGACGGGATCAGCATCTCGACGATGGGCTCGGCCGGAATGCCCGCGGCGCGCGCATCGAGCCAGCAGCGGTCCATGTAGCCGAGGGACGGCGCCATGAGGATGCCGGAGCGGTGGTGGTCCTGCGCGCGCGCGCCGGGCGCGCAGGCGAAGTCGGGCAGCTCGGCCAGGGCGACGTTGACGCGGAAAGTTCCCGAGCCGCCTTTCCAGCGCTCCATGCGCATGCGGAAATCCGCGTCGAGGTCGCCCGGATCGACAAGATCGAGATAGAGCAGCCGCGGGTTGAGGTTGCCTGCCACCAGGCGCGCTTCGATCACGGTGCCGTCGGCGAGGGTAACGCCCCGTGCGCGGCCGTTCGCCACGTTCACGCGCACGACCGGCGAATCGACGCTGATCTCGACGCCGCGAGCGTGCGCCTCGGCAGCCATCGCCTGCGTGATCGCGCCCATGCCGCCGATGGCGTGGCCCCACACGCCGCGCCGGCCGTTCACCTCGCCGAAGCAGTGATGCAGCAGCACGTAGGCGGACCCGGCGGCATACGGGCTCGCGTAGTTGCCGACGACCGCATCCCAGCCGAGCGCGGCCTTGAGCGGGTCGGACTCGAACCACCAGTCGAGCAGCTCGCCCGCGCTGCGGGTGAAGAGCTCCAGCAGGTCGCGCCGGGCGGGCATGTCCAGACGGCGCAGCCGGCCGCCGACGCGCGCCGCGCGCGCGAGGTCGTGCAGGCCGCCGCCGACGTTGGGCGGCGTCTCCAGCACCGCGTCGCGCAGCACGTCGGCCACGCGCTCGATCATGGCGTGATACTCGGGCAGGCGCTGCGCGTCGCGCGGGGAGAACTTCGCGACCTCGGCGTGCGCGTCCGGGCCGCCGAGGCGGAAGCTCCGCCCGTCCGGCAGCGGCAGGAAGTTGGAGTACGGGCGCTCGACAATGCGCAGGCCGTGCGCGGCAAGGCGCAGGTCGCGGATCACCCGCGGATGGAGCAGGCTGACCGTGTAGCTCGCGATGGAGTTGCGGAAGCCCGGGTGGAACTCCTCGGTGACCGCCGCGCCGCCCACCACGCCGCGCCGCTCGAGCACGCGGACCTTCAGCCCGGCGGCGGCGAGATAGCAGGCGCAGACCAGGCCGTTATGGCCGCCGCCGACGATGATCGCGTCGTACACCACGTCCTTCACCACAGAAGCACAGAGACACAGAGAACTGCAGCCGCGGGAAAAGTTCCCCGCGGCCGCGCGCCGTCAGCGCCTGCCCGGACCCGCTTCAGGCCGACGGAACGAAGGTCTCGTCGTCCTGGAAGTCGCGCTCGAACTTGAGGAAGTCGTAGTAGCCGCATTTCGAGCCCTCGGGATAGCTCCGGCATACCGAAGGACGCGATTCGTAGACGGTGCAGCGGCGCTTCTCCCGGTCGAGGAACATGCACGCGCTGCGATACACGTCGTCCTGGCGATGGCGCAGGCCGACGCCGTCGCCGATCTTCTTGGTGAAGCGCGCGGCCGCGGTCCGCTCGTCGAGGCCGAAGTGCTTCGCGAGGCGCGCGACGTCGCGCTTGGTGACCGGGATGTGGTCGTAGGTGCAGCAGTAGCCCGGGCACTTCGAGCAGTCGTAGCGGACGCGGATGGGAATCACGGCAGGCATGGAAACGGGTCGCTCCGGAAGGCGGCAGGGGCCGCGATTATTGCATCGCCGCTCGCCCGCCGCGCGGCTGCGACCGCGCGGGACTCGTTAGAGGGCGACGCGGATGCCCGCCGCGCCCGGTTCAGGGTAGGCGGTGCGATAACGATGAGTGCGCTGCAGGTCCGGATCGTCCCAGATGGCGGTGCGCTTGGTGCGGTAGTTGAACACCAGGCGCGGGCGCTCCGGGGCCGCCGTCACCACGCGCGCCACCGCTTCGGGATCGGGATGGTCGAAATAGGTGCCGTCGCTGGAGAACAGCCAGTGCTCCGCCGCGATGCGCGACACCAGCTCGCGGTTCACGTTGTTCTCGCTGCCGTGGTGCGGCAGCTTGACCAGGCCGGTTTCCAGACGTTGCCGGCCGCGCTGCTCCAGCAGGCGATCCAGGTTCGCGACCACCACGCCGGGATGCGCGTCGCCGAGGAGCAGCGCGCTGCGCCCGCCGGCCTCGAGCAGGAAGGCGATCGACGAGCCGTTGGGCGCGCCCTGGTCCTCGGCGAACGGCGCCGCGGCGAGCGCGGGCAGGTCCGGGCCCTCGACCCCGAACGAGACGTGCGCCTTGAACTTGCGGTCGCGCTTCAGCCGCTCGAGCGCTTCCTCAGGGTCGTCCGGCGCGAGGCCGGCCGCCTCGAGCTCGCGATCCCACACCTTGGCCAGCGCCGCGAGCTGCGGCGCGCCGGGCGAGAGGAGGGTGAGGGTCGCGTCGCCGGGCAGCGTGACCGGCGCGAGGTCCTTCGTGACCGCCGCGGTGCGTACGCCGCCGAGCGCGGTGAACGCCTCGTTCCAGGGTATGCCCGTGCGCCCGATCAGGGCGGCGAGGTATTCGCCCTGCAGCGCGCCGAACGACGCGGGCATGCCGCCGCTCACCTGCGGCCACCCGTTGTGCCACACCGCGCCGATCCGGCAGCCGAGCTCGCGGTCGCCGAGCAGTCGGACCAGGCCCTCGATGTGGTCGGCGTCGATGTGGGTGCACACGACCAGGTCGAATGCGCGCTCGCGCTCGGGCAGGGCCGCGATGCGCGCCCGCAGCCCCTGCCCGTACGCGAACCCCGGGCCGCCGTCGACCAGAATGCGATGGCGATCCCGCCCGGCGCCGTACTCGATCCACAGGCAGTCGCCGTGGCGCGCGGGGAGCATGTCGATGGTGAGCATGGCGGCGGCTCGCTACAGGGCTTCGCCCGGCACCGGCCAGGCGGTGGCCCCGTGGTCGCCCGGGACGTACCGTTTCAGCGCGGCGTCGGCGAGCGCGTAGCCCCAGTTGATCAGCTGGCCCTGCTCGGTGTCGTCGAACGGGTCGAGTCGCGTGCGGATGGCGCGCAGCGCGTCGGTCACGGGCGTGTCCCGGCACAGCGCGTCGGGGGCGCCGTAGTCGCCGATCGCCGTCGCGATACCCCAGTAGGCGCCCTTCATCCGGCCCGCGGCGAGATCGGCCACGAGCTGGCGCTTGCGCAGCGCGCGAGTCTGCTCGCCGACGATTTCGAGCACGCGCAGCGCCTGCTTGTGCCACAGCTTCGAGGCGTCCTCCTCGATCGCGAGCGGCGCCCCGGCGTCGGACACCAGCACGGTCTCGAAGCGCTCCCACACGTTCTCGAGCCCCATGTTGTCGTACACGCCGCCATCGGTCAGCACCAGCCGCTCGCGCAGCGCGCGGCGGTCGTGCAGGTCGGCGCCCGGGTCGCGCTGCCACGCGTTCGGATCGAGGTCGATGACCACCGGGGAGAGCACCGGCGGAAACGCGCTCGACGCCGCCACGGCGAGCGCGAGCGGAACGCGCGGCTGCAGCAGGCGCCCGATGCGGTAGTCGGCGATGTAAGGCCGCGAGAGCCGCACGCTGGAGCCGGTCTGCAGGCTGGTGGCGTAGAACACGAAGCGCGGGCCGGCCCCGTCGGCCGGCAGGTCCTGCAGCGTTGCATCACCGAACAGCCCTTCGCGATAGCGCTTCGCGACGCGGTCGCTCACCGTGTCCATCAGCGACAGCAGGCCCTCGAGCCCGGCGGCGAGGTCGATGCCCCGCTTGCAGAAGGCGCGCAGCGGCGCGGCGACCCGCGTCGCGAAGTCGCCGGCGCGGCCCTTGGCGTCGAACGCGAGATCCTTCCACGCCAGGGCGAGCACGCCCGCGGTGATGGAGCCGCCGGACACGCTGGTCACGCGCGCGAGCTTGGGCAGCAGGCCGGCGTCGTTCAGCCGCCAGAGCGAGCCGAGGTTGAACAGCGTGGCACGGTAGCCGCCGCCCGAGAGGGCGAGGCCGATGCCGGGGTCGCGTGTGCTCATGGTTATTCCTCCGTGGCGGCGCAGGCGCGGATCGCCGGGTCGCCGATGATGACGTAGTTGCGCGCGTCGTTGTTCGCGGTCCACAGCCGCGCGAGCTCCGCCTCGTCGGCGCGATAGCCGTCGCGGATCTTCTCCAGCAGCGCGGTGAGGTCGGTGGACAGCGCGGCGTGGCGGTCGTTGAACGGCTCCAGCGCATGGCCGATGCGCCGGCCGAGCGCGAGGCGGCGCAGCGCGTCGCGGAACGCGCGCGTCGCCGCGCCGGCCTGCGGCCAGTGGAACGAATAGCCCCAGGCGCGCTCCACGTGGCCGACGAACGCGAGCGCCGGGCCGCGCGGATGCGCGGTGAGCGCGCGCGCCAGCGGCGCGACGAAGGGCGCCGGCGCCAGGGTGCGCAGGTCGGCGGCAGCGGCGCGCGAGAACTGGTCTCGCGCGGGCGTGCCGGCGCCGTAGCAGGCGAAACAGAAGGCGACGAGGCCGCGCACGTCGGCATCCGCGCCGAGGTCGTCGGCGGAGAAATACATGCTCTCCGGAATGCGCCCGCGATGCTCGACCGGCCCCGGCCAGTCCTGCGCGAGCAGCGCGCCCTGGTGGCGCGCCTGGCGCGGGTCGCCGCTCGGGAAGCCCATGCCGTGGCTGGCCGTGAACAGGATGGCCGGCGTCTCGGCGCCGCCGAGGTGCGCGGCGAGGCGGGCCTTGGTGGCGTCGGCGCCGATCAGCGCGTCCACCTGCCAGCCCTTCGCGAGGCGGCCGGCCGCCGCCGCGGCCTGCAGCTCGGCTAGGAGCACGTCGGCGGAGAGCGAGGTGGCGTCGTCGTCGGCATTGCGCGGTCCGAGCAGCGCGAGACGCCGCGCGCGCGTCGCCGCGCCACGCTCTGCGTCGATCACCGCCTGCGCGTAGCGCGCGTAGTCGTCGGGCGCGTCGAAATGCAGGCGCCCGACCGCGTGCTGGACGTCGAGCTGGTACTGCAGCTCGAACGGAATCGCGGCGGGCGAGCCCACCAGCAGCAGGTAATACGGCATGCGGTCGGGATCGCATTCGCCCGGCACGCCGCCGTTCTCGACCAGGAAGTCGTTCTTGGACTGGCCCGGGCGCACGCCGTGCTCGCCGGCCAGGACGCGAAAGCGCTGCGGGTTCTTCGCTGCCGCCTGCGCCTCGCGATGCGCGACCAGCGGCGCGAGCGCCTCGCGTATCGCCGGATCCGCGTCGTGGGCGAACACGATGCCCCAGCCGGTGTCGCCGAGGTCGTCGGGATCCGCTTCGTCCGGCACGCCGTAATGCGCCTCTCCGGCGCGCTGGCGGCGCTCGAGCTCGGCGGCGATGGCGTCGACCGGCTCGCCTCGCGCAGCGCGCGCGACGTCGGCAGGGGTGAGCTCCGGCAGCAGGTAGCCGCCGCTCGCCCCGTCGATGCCATTGGCGTGGAAGCGTTCGGCGCTCATGGCTTCGCGACCTTGCGGAACTCGGCACAGGCGGGAATCGGGGTCGGCCCGACGTCGACCAGCCGGCAGGCTTGCCGGCGGACGAACGGAGCGTCGAGGTTCCATGCGAGTGGCATCGCGCCGCTGGTCACCAGGTGCCGGCAGTCGGGCGTGACGGCAAGATAGCGCCGCTTGCGGAAGCTCTCGATCAGCGTGCGGGTATGGCGCTGGTCGGTCAGCGACAGGCGCGCGACCACGTCGCCGTCGCGGTCGGCGGAAAAGAGGCGCGGCTCGCCCTTCACAGCGCAGAAGCCGAGGCTCACGATGCCGCTGCGATGCTCGGTGTACGTTTCCTGCGGCTTGAGATCCGCGACGTTCCAGAACTGCAGGGTCGAGTCCTCCGCGCCGGTGGCGAGCCGCGCATCGCTCGGGTCGAACGCGATGACGTTGATCTCGCTCGGCTGCACCGCCTGCGATTCGGCGAGCTTGCGCACCCCGTCGGGGGCCATGCTCCAGAGCAGCACGGCGCCGTCGGAGGCGCCTCCCGCGAGGCGGCGTCCGCGGCTGTCGAAGGCGAGCGCGCGCACGCGCCGTCCGGATAGCGCCTCGCGCGCGAGCTCGGTGGCGCCGCCGTCGGGGCCGAGGCGCCACACCACCACCTCGCCGCCGACCGAGGCCGCCGCATGACCGCCGTCGCGCCCGAGCGCGAGCGCCGTCACCGGCTGCTTCGACGCGGGGAGCAGATCGATCGCTTCGCCCCCGCCCAGACGCCACGCGCGCACCGAGCCGTCGCGGCCGCCGGTGACTGCGACGCTGCCGGCCGCATCCATCGCCATGCGCACGAGTCCCGTGTGGCGAATCGCCTCGGTCGAGCGCAGCGCATAGCCGCCTTCCGGCCGGGCCGACCAGCGCCACACGGTGTCGCCGTGACTCGCGAGGACGGTGCCGCCGTCGTCGGCCACGGCGATCGCCTGCCAGTGATCCGCCCAGTTGGAGCTGGTCGTCACGGCGCCGTCGAGCTTCTCGGCCAGCGGGCTCGGCGGGCGGTCGACGTCGACGATGAATACGCTCGGACCGCCGGCGAGCGCGAGGGTCTCCGCGTGCGTCGGGTCGAACGCCACGCCGTACAGTCGCTCGGGCAGCGCCGGCACGCTGTCGGCCAGCGGGAGCGGGTCGCCGGGCCGCCAGGTCGCGACGTCGCGCAGCCGCCACAGGATTACGCGGCGGTCGATGGCCGCGGTAGCGAGCGTGGTCTCCGCGGCATCGAAGGCGACGCCGAACACCGTGCCCTTGTGGCCCCCCTCGCCCTTGAGGCGGCGCAGGCTCGGCGCCATGTCCGGCAGGGTCGCATCCCAGACGAACACCGAGCCTTCGTGGCCCCCCGCGGCAAGCCAGCGGCCGCGCGGGCTGAA
>Ga0209254_10002135_pt1 | contig 17948 bp, 15 predicted proteins | sample FrelakmetDIP11DI_FD_187148 | JGI IMG/M metagenome (GOLD analysis project Ga0209254, IMG submission 187148) | Freshwater lake sediment microbial communities from the University of Notre Dame, USA, for methane emissions studies - DIP11 DI (SPAdes)... | ecosystem: Environmental > Aquatic >...
CTGCGAATTTTATCTTTCATGGTAGTCTGATTTCCTCTTGTTCGTGTGTAGGCTCTTTGTTTTCATTAGAGTAACCCAACAGAAAATTCAAGTCAACTTCTACGCTTTTAGTGTCAAGCCAAAGTAAAAATGTCCGGTTTTAGGCAACACACCGAGCCTAACTATCAAAGTATTTGACTTTTATTGCCAATAAATAATTCCTTAATTATGGAAGATAGGTAAATAGTTTAACAAACAAATGCCGGGGTCTGTTGAGTTCATAATGCCACAGATGTAAATGGTGGACCAGTCCTTGGGAGGGCAGGGCAAGACTACATTGACAATTCTTTAATCAAGTCTTCAAGATTTACAAACTTGACCATGACATCATCATAGCACCGAGAATACGATCTTTTGACATCGGATGCAACCACAAAATTAAGCCCCTTCGGATAGTGCCTTCGAAAGATCTTAAGATTTGCTGGATAAAAATCTGCCGTAGTCCATTTGCACTCGATAACAGTCGGCGCAATCTGTTTTTTCGTTATTATGAAGTCCACCTCGTGTTTCTGTTTGTCACGCCAATAGTAAATCTTTCTGGACTGAGTCCGGGCAAGTATCTCATTTAATACAAAATGCTCCCATAAGGTTCCCATATCGTCTTGGCGGAGTTTGTCCCAGCCACGGTAGTAGCACATGAAACCGGTATCAAAGGCATAGACCTTGGGGGCGGACACTATCTCTGTAGGTCGGTGTGAAGTGAATGGCCGAATTACGTGCACCACATACGTTGATTCAAGAACGGCAAGATAATTTGAAATAGTCGACCTGCTGACCTCACAGGGACCTGCAAAGCTGCTCGCCTCAAAAATCCCGCCGCTTTGGATCAGGAGGAGTTCAGCAAACTTTAGGAATGAATACCGTCTCTCAAGCCGGAAGAGTTCCAGGATATCCTTGGCCCAGAAAGCATCCATCCATTCCTGGAAATCGCGCTCTGGAAAACCCTTCGCCATGAAGAATGGAGGCAGCCCGCCATGCAGAAAACGATGGGATATATCCGTTTGCTTGAAGTCCTGTAGGTCCTCGGTTATCATAGGCGTCAGCCAGAGCTCATATTTTCGGCCGGATAGAGTGTCCTTAAATTTTGCTGAGGCCCCCAGAGTCGAGGAGCCGGTGGCCACAATCTTCGTTTCCGGAAAATGATCAGCCGCGATTTTTAGAATCTCAGATGGATTAGCCAGACGGTGCACTTCATCCATAACCACCGTTTGCCCCTTAAGGTTCTCCAGGAAGGACTGAGGGTCTTCCATCATTTTCCTGACGCGGGGCAGTTCGCAATCGAAATACTCGATGTTAGGAAGGCTCTTGCAGAGCACCGTCTTGCCAACGCGACGAACACCAGAAAGCCAGAGCACAGAACGTTTCTGTAATCCTTCAGCTATCTTTTTAAGCCAAAAATGTCTTATTACCATTTGCAACTATCTTATCATTTAGTTATACCAAATGCAATAAACGCCGCAATGAGATTTTTTATCCTGTCATGGGCATTAAGCAGATGGGGATCCGTGTCCTGTTCACTTCAAAAACACCAAAGATAAAGATTATTGAAAATGATCCTGAGGATGACAAGTTTATCGAATGCGCCATTGCATTAAAGGCGGATGCTGTCATAACAGGTGATAAGGAAATCCTTTCCATAAAGGAATACATGGGGATCAGGATACTAACCCCGGAGAAGTTTTTAGTCTCCTGAGTCAAACCTTAAACATTGAATCGGAAATTGATGATATCTCCGTCTTTTACTTCATATGTCTTGCCTTCCAGACGCAAAAGTCCTTTTCCCCTTGCTGCATGGATATCCCCTGCGGAGACAAAATCATCAAATGAGATTACCTCTGCCCTGATGAACCCCCGTTCGATGTCAGAATGAACTTTACTGGCTGCCTTCTGTGCAGGGGTGCCTTTTTTGACCGTCCAGGCCCTTACTTCATCCCCGGCATAGGTGAAAAAAGATATGAGACCCAGGAGCTCATAGCATGAATGAATCAGCTTATGCGCTGCAGGTTCATTGAGCCCCATATCATCAAGGAACATCTTTTTATCAGCAGGCGAGAGTTGGGCTATCTCCATCTCGATTTTTCCGCATAAAGGCAGAAAGGACAGCGAACGGAAGCGGTTAGAGAGTTCTTCGAGCAGATTCTTTTCCTTTTCGCTTCCGAAATCCTTCTCGCCAAAATTTAAAACGACAATCTCAGGAATGATTGACAGGAATTGCAGCGGTCTCATTGCTCTCACATCTTCTTCGGTAAATTCGGCATTTCTCAGAGGGATTTCTTTCAGGAGGATATCCCTGCATTTCAACAGAATTTTTTTCTCCGATTCATCGGGTTTTTTGCCTCGCTTTACTGCTTCTTCCATCTTTTCAAGACGCTTTTCGGCAAATGCAAGGTCTCCAAAGATCAATTCAAGCTCGATGGTTTCAATATCACGGGGCGCGTTTATGCTTCCCAAAGGATGAATGACTGAATCATCACCAAAAAGCCTGACAACGTGCACAACAGCATCGGCGTCCTTGATGAGATCAAAAACCTGTCTGTTCTGTTTTACGTCACCTTTTGTAAGTCCAATAAAGTCGATATATTCGATTGTTGCATGGGTGGTTTTTTTCGGCTTGAATAGAGCGGAAATGCTGTCAAGTCTTGAATCAGGGACTTTGACGATACCTGCATGCGGTTCTCCCGAAGTTGCCGGATATATCGTGGTTTCAATATGCTGACCTGTCAGTGCATTGAAAACTGTTGTCTTGCCTGTATTTGATAAACCGATAATCGTAACTTTCACTTTATCGCTCACCTACGGCACTACTAAGAAGGGCATAAGTAAGATATCTTAATTGAAAAATCTCCCCTATCCCCTCTTTGCCAAAGAGGGGATTATTCCTCCCTTTGGCAAAGGGAGGTTAGGAGGGATTTTATAATTAATGTCTTGACACTATGACCGTTTAATTATGATTGAAAATAGCATGTTTGGCATACAATTAGCACCATAAAACCAGTTAAGCTTTTCATTAATAATACGTGTTATAGTAGATATATTCAATATTACTATTACAGGACAGGAGACATAATGAATTCAGAAAAATGTGCTTCACGCACGAATATCTTTAGTAAATATGCATTGCTTAAAGCACTGATCAGTCTTTTTATCATCGGTGTAAGTTGGGCAGATACCTATGCAGGCGATTCAAAGATTTCCCCTCATGCCTCTGATACTCTGTCCAGGATCGGACAGGCTACTGCGGAAATTGCCGAAGCAGTAAGGCCTGCTGTCGTGAACATCTCAACGATGAGAACAGTAAAGAGTCAGGGTGGGATGAATCCCTACTTTGATGATCCTTTTTTCAGAAGGTTCTTTGGCGACCAGTTCAGGGCTCCAAGAGAACGGAAGACCGCAAGCCTCGGTTCCGGGGTTATCGTCGATGCAAAGGGGTATATCCTGACCGCGAACCATGTTGTTCAGGGTGCTGATGAAATCAAGGTTACCCTTTCCGATAAACGGGAGTTCAAAGGGAAAATCATCGGCATTGACGCCATGACAGATATCGGGATCATTAAAATAGAAGCCGATAACCTTCGCACGATAAAATGGGGAGATTCTGACCGGCTTCGGGTAGGGGAGACCGTGCTTGCAATCGGAAGCCCTTACGGTTTGAACCAGACGGTAACAATGGGCATTGTCAGTGCCGTCGGGAGGGCAAATGTGGGCATAGCCGATTATGAGGATTTCATCCAGACAGATGCAGCAATAAATCCCGGGAATTCCGGTGGAGCACTGGTGAATGTTCGGGGAGAACTTGTCGGTATCAATACCGCAATCTTCAGTACGAGCGGAGGCTACCAAGGCATAGGGTTTGCTATTCCTACAAATATGGCCAAGTCTGTCATGAACAGTCTGATCAACAAAGGCAAGGTTATACGAGGATGGATGGGAGTGACGATACAGAACTTGACCCCGGAACTCGCAAAGCAATTCGAATTGAAAGAAGACAGGGGGGTTCTTGTTGGAGATGTCGTTGAAGGAAGCCCGGCGGAAAAGGCCGGACTCAAACGGGGTGATATCATTATCGAGTTTGCTGGCAAGCGGATCGAAGAACCGAATCAGATCAGGAATATGGTTGCCAATACCGAACCGGGACAGACTGTCGAGATGAAAATTATCAGAGAGAATACGAAAGAGATCATGAAGGTTACCATTGGTGACGTTCCGGCCGATATGCAGAAACCTTCAAAAGGCGAATATGATAACCTGCTGAACGGGGTATCTATCCAGGACCTTACGACGGAAGTGTTCAGCAAACTGAACCTCCCGAAGAAGATAAAAGGTGTTGTCGTAACCGATGTCGAGGAAGAGAGTCATGCTGCCATGCTCCTCATGAGGGGAGATATCGTTCAGGAAATAAACAGGCAGAGGATTACCAGCGTCAGTGACTATGAGAATGTGGTTTCTACGATAAAACCGGGCAAAGATATCCTGCTTCTCATCTTCAGAGGCGGTTCGTCCCTCTTCATAACACTCTCAAAGCAGTAGCGTTTATTCGTAAAGGTTGGGCAGATTCTGCCCAACCTTTAATTATCTTCATAATATTTTCATAGTATCTTCGCAATTTCTTCATAAAAATCCTGTATTTTAAATGAAATAAATTATCAAGGTGGTGATCAAAAAGATGAAGGTAAATAAATGCACGCAATGCAATAATAATACCTATCAAAAAGACGGCATTTGCGTCTCCTGTAGAATAGGAATAAGCAAAATGTACAATGAGTTAAAGGATTTGATGAAAGAGGATAAAAAATTGGATCTGAGCCTTAAAATCCATAAGTAATGCAGATGATATGACAGGAGACAGTTCTGACAGATGATGCAGCCCTTGACCTGATAGGTGCGGGTCAAGGGCTTTTTTTATCCAGGCTTTTTTTCATGACCTCGATGAGAGGGATATTGAATTGCCGTGCAATTTTCCTGCAATCCTCATACTCAGGAGCAGTTTTAATCATTTCGTCCCCCAGTTTTGAAACCTTCACCCGGATCTTTCCGAATTTTGTATCAACTGTTTTAATCTCCCGCTGCATGATTCTTCTCCGGGTCTCATAATATCTCAGCCCGATTGAGCTGGTCTCGCGCAAAATAATCTTCATGAGCGCCTCTTTCCGCTCTTCGTCACAGAGTGCGGTCAACTTGACTCCCGGTCTCCCTTTCTTCATGATAACCTGGGTAAGATAGACGTCGAGGGAGCCGGCCTTGTAAAGCAAGTCGATAACATGTTCGAAAACCTGCGGGTTCATGTCATCGATGTTCGTCTCGATGACGATTACCTTCTCCTCGGGGATTGTTGTCTTGTATCTGACTGGAGTAGGTGACAGAGCAGTGCCGACGAAGATACGCAGGACATTCGGCCAGTGCCTGAAATCGCTGTCACCTGCACCGACACCGATCTTTTCGACATCCATGAGATGCATATCTCCATGACCGGATGACAGTTCCTTGATGATAGCAGCACCGGTCGGTGTCGTGAGTTCTGCATGAACGTGGTGAGAATATACAGGAACGTTCTTCAGTATTTCCGCCGTTGCCGGTGCGGGCACGGGAAGAAGACCTGTCTCTGTCTTTACAAAACCGCTTCCGACATTGACGGGAGAGGAAAAAATCCTTTTCACACCGAGCAGATTCAATCCGATAATCGTACCAAGAACATCGATCATGCAGTCAACCGCACCAAGTTCGTGGAGATGGACCGTCTGAAATTTCCCACCGTGGACTTTTGCTTCAGCCTCAAAGATTGTTTTGAAAACCGACAGTCCTTTCTGCTTTATATCCTGAGGAAGTGCGGAATCCTGAATGATCTTCTGGACATCTTTCCACGTTTTTCCAGCCTGAACTGCACGCCCCGGTTTGATTACAACAGACACTTTGCATGCTTTTAAATGACCGCGTTCCACCTGTTTCATGGAAAGGCGATACCCGGTGACCGGGAGTTTCTTCAGTTCCTTTTTCAATGCCTTCAACGGCACTCCTGCATCAACGACGGCACCGAGACACATGTCACCGCTGATTCCTGAGAAACAGTCAAAATAGGCTATCTTCACGCTCTGTCTTTCCTATCTGATTTTCCCGAGCCTTTCAGCTAAATGAATCGTTTCATTTAAAAGGGTTTCGACCTCTTCAATGCCCCTGTCCCAGAATCGTTTATCCGTGATATCAATCCCGAGCCTCAGGAAAATATTTTTCGGGGCATCAGATAACCCTGCTGACAAAAATTCCTTTACTTTTCCGATAAAACGAGGATCTTCTTTTACGGATTTCTGGAGGGATTTTGAGATCAAAAGACCACTCGCATAGGAATATACATAGAAAAAACTCCTGATGTGGCCCCAGTATATCCACCAGTTATCCGATCCGGGCGACTGCTCTACGGAGTCACCCATATAGGATGCCATGTGCTTCCGGAAAAGCCTTCCGATGTCTTCTTTTGACAGGTACCCTTTCTGCCTGAACTGATCGTGCAGTTCCTGCTCGAATCTGTAGCATGCCACCTGCCTGAATATCGTGGATACTTCATCATTCAGTCTCATCATCATGATTGAGAGCCGCAGTTCATCATCAGCCTTTCTCACGATCTCCTGGAGAACAAAATCTTCCATGAATGTACTGGCAACTTCAGCTGTCGATATGGGCGTTCCAAAATTCAGGGAATTCTGTTTCCTTCGTATCAGTTCATTATTGATCCCGTGACCAAGTTCATGAGCAAGTGTCAGGACATCATTCAGTCTGTCCGTATGGTTCAGGAGGATATAGGTGGGCTGGGAAATCAGATTATGAGCGCAGAATGCGCCCCCCGATTTTCCCTTTCCTGGATAGACATCGAATTGTCCATTGCGGATAAATCCATCAAGAATATGGGCAAACATCTGATCGAGATTCGTGAAAACCTTTATGATGAGTTTTAAAGAATCTTGATAAGAATATTTTCTGCTGATCGTGCCGTATTCCACATTTCTCTCATGGTATTGCAATTTTCTGACTTTCAGGAGACGCGCCTTCAGGTCGTAAAATCTTGACGAAATGTCAAACCTGTCAGAGACCGTCTTGATCAGGGTATCCACAATTTCCGGGTCTATATCATCACTGATATGCCGCGCCAGATCCGGTCGTGAAAGACCGCGGAGTTCATCATCCACTTTTTTGTTTGCAAGGACGGCATTGATCTCTGCCTCGGCAACGTCGACGTGCTTTTTCAGAATGTCATTGAATGCCTTTGCCGCAGAATCGCGCACCTTCTTCTGCCCGCTGTTCATGAGACTGGCTATCTCGGAAAAGGGTTTCATTCCTTTCTGTCCGTTTTCAGAGATGACAGACCGTTCCTCCTTTGCAAGGAAACTTGACGTCATCTTAACCCAGTTTGCGTAGGAACTCGGTGACTTGAGATTCATAATTTTTTCTTCGGGTTCACTGAGAAGGTATTTCGATTCGGCAAACAGCCGCTCCAGGTAGTGCCGGTATTCTTTCAGGCCGGGATACTGAATGAACCTCTTCTGCAGTTTCTCAGGAATTTTGGCTATCCGGAGATAGAAAAACTGGATATCATTTTGAATCTTTTTGCTGAACTGCTCTATAAGATTAAACTTCGCTTTGAGCACCGGATCATTCTGGTTCTGAGATGTCCTGAGCCAGAAATAATATCCTTCATCACCTTCACTGCCGTAAGATTTTTTCCATTCCTCGTATTCATCCAAAGCCTTCTTCAGGAGGGCAGGGTCTCTGAGATAATCCGTACGGCCCTTCCACGTATTGATGAATGCATAACTCTTTTGCTCAACGAATTTTCTCTTCTTTTCTATGCGCGGATCTTCATCGTTATCAAAGAGGTGTGCAAGATTCCAGGTAATATTTTTCATAAGGGGGTTCCTTTCAACTTAACCAGCCTGCTTGTAGAGACGGGTAAAGGATTTTCCTGCTGTTCAGCAGAATAAATTTGAATATAATAGCACTGAATTACTGATAATTTCACGAAGTGCAGCAGGAAAGACGGCAGAGATGGTAAATGCGTGCGTGCTTGAACGGGTTCGAGAAAATTAATATGATATTATTTACTCAAAATAGATTATTAGTCTGATTTATTCAAACATTTTCTCTATGCCGGCAGATACAGTATTTTCGCTCATTCTATGAATGATGCAGGATAGATACTAATGCATAAGTTAATAAAGCCTCATAACCGTCATTCCGGGCCTGACCCGGAATCCAGCGACTTTAAAGGCAACACTACTGGATACCGGCTTTCGCCGGTATGACAGATAATGTGGCTTTTATAATGTAGTTCTTAGATAACTAAGCAGGAGGGACTATGAAATACCGGGTAGGGCAGGTCGGAAGGGTTATTGTCGCGAGATTTGAGGACGGGGAAGACATCCTTGAGAACATCGCTGCGGTTGCCAAAAAGGAAAATATACAAAGCGCTGTATTCAATCTGATCGGAGGGATCAAGAAGGGGAGCCTTGTGGTCGGTCCCAGGGAGGAAACCCTTCCGCCAAAGCCGGTCTGGAGGGATATTCAGGAGAGCACTGAAGTCGTCGGTGTCGGCACGATATTCTGGCAGGACAATGAACCGAAGATCCATTTCCACGGTTCCTTTGGGAAGAAGGATACGGTCAGGGTGGGCTGTTTGCGCGGCGCATCAGAAACATTTCTTGTCCTTGAAGTGATCATTTTCGAAATACAGGGGATAGATGCAAAAAGAGAACTTGATCAGGCAACAGGATTGATGCTCTTAAAACTGTGAAATTCCCAGTAGGGCGCGTTAGGAGAGGACCCACCAGGTTTTGAGATTTTTTCCCTCTTTAAGAAGTTGTGTCAATGAGTCTATGGGTAACGGAGGACTGAATAAGTACCCTTGCATTCCATCGCTCCCCTGCTCATGCAGGCATACAAGCTGCTGGATTGTCTCAACACCTTCGGCAATAACTTTGAGATTAAGACTCCGGGCCAAAGCAATGATTGCGTTTATGATAGCTTTATCATCAGGATCTGAAGTGACATCCTGTACAAAGGAGCGGTCGATCTTGAGCGTATCGATCGGAAAACGTTTCAGATAACTTAAGGAAGAATACCCGGTACCGAAATCGTCAATGGAGATCCGTACCCCCATGGATTTCAGTTCTTTCAATGTCTGAATTGCTGTTTCTGTTGATTCCATGAGGATGCTTTCTGTCAATTCCAATTCCAGATAGTGTGGATCCAACCCTGTGTCCTGCAGCACATTTTTTACTGTACTGATGAATGATGGCTGCTTGAATTGAACACTCGATATATTCACTGATACATACATAAGGGGGAAACCGGCATCTTGCCATGCCTTGTTTTGTGAGCAGGCGGTATGCAGTACCCATTCACCGATAGGGACAATTAACCCTGTCTCTTCGGCCAACGAAATGAACGCACCTGGCAGTACGACATTATTCTGTGCATCGATCCAGCGTATCAACGCCTCAACACCAACAACGTTGCCACTGCGGATATCCAGTTGAGGCTGGTAGTATAAATGAAATTCCTTGTTATCGAGTGCCTTGCGTAATCTGTTCTCCATTTCAAAGCGCTTGCAGGCCGCGATATTCATATGCTGTGCGTAAAACTGAAAATTGTTTTTTCCCTGGTCTTTGGCGTAATACATCGCGGTGTCTGCGTTTTTGAGAAGGTTTTCGGCATCAATACCATCATGGGGATATATGGATATGCCGATACTTGTTGTGATAAATACCTCGTGGTTATCTATCATGAACGGTTGTCCGATAATATCAAGAATTCGTTGTGCTACTTGCGCTGCATTTTGAATAGTATTGATTTCAGAGAGTAATACCGTAAACTCATCTCCGCCGAGACGCGCTACGGTAGCCTCCATTTCATCGTTTGCAGAGCGCGCTATTGTGTCGCTTTTCCGGATATAGTCCTGCAGACGTTCTGCAATGCTTCTCAGGAGCGCATCACCGGAATTGTGTCCAAGGGTATCGTTGATCCGTTTAAAGTTGTCAATATCCAGAAAGAGTGTTGCTACGAACCGGTTGTAGTGTTTTGCAGTCTTGACTGCCTGGTTGAGGCGATCTTTGAGCAGATGACGGTTCGGCAGCCCGGTTAAATCGTCATGGAAAGCCATATGGACTATTTTTTCCTGTGCTAATTTCCGGTCTGTAATATCATAGATTGCTCCTTCAACCCTAAATGGCATTCCGGATTCGTCACAAATGTTCCTGATAACTTCATGAACCCAGCGTATCTTTCCATCCTTCCGGACAATTCGATATTCCCGTGCGACTGCATAGTTCGGGATTGATTTGAGTTCATCGGTTCCTGGGATATGATCAATGTCAACGGGATGCATAACCTGATCCCATCGTATCTGCCCGCTCATGAATTCTTCAGAAGTGTGCCCTGTAATTTGTTCAACTGCACCGTGGAAAAAAATTGGCTGAAAATCCAGTGTGCCACGAAAGGCAATGCCCTGGAAATTCTTTAAAAAGCTCCGGTACCGCTCCTCACTCTTGCGCAACTGCTGCTCTGCCCTTTTACGCTCTGTGATTTCGCGATCTATATTTTCAATCATCTCATTGGTTACTTTCTTCAAGGATTCCGATAATTCTACGCTGGAGCTGCCGGTAACTCTTGCATGGAGGTCACCTTTTGCAACTCTGTGCAGCACATCGAAGTGCTCGGCGAGATCGATTGCAAACTCGTGGGAGAGGTCGACGATTTCGCCGATTTCCTGAGCAGTCAAATTAACCATATATTTCAGTTTGCTGATAAGCTCAATTTCAGAGTTTTCAGAAATCCTTATCGAGGGATCGCCGGAAGCGATTTTTTTCAATGCATCAAAGACCTCTGATAACCCAATGGAGAGCTCCATACTGATTGTTTCTACCTCTAAATCTCTTTCATCAACGAGCCGTCTGAATTGGTTAAATTGATGCTTTGTTATTTCAAGGGTCTTTTTCAGAGCTGCGGTATCCATGTTCTTTTGGAATACTGTGCAGTTTAGGCACATTTCCATTTTTTCGATAAACTTTCCCTGGATCTGATCGTGGCAATGGGTTCCTGCATAGAGCCAGCATCTGAGGGACATGGATTTGTATGCCGGGCATTTGGCATCTGTACAGCCGAATTCCTCCCAGCACAGTCTTTTTCTTGTCTTTCCGGTGTTTTGATCCAGTTGTGTTTGTGTTGACATATTTTCCAAATCAATATTGATAGCACATCTTGTGCCATGAAAATATAGAATGTATTGAAAATGAACAACCCTGCAACTCCCAAAGCTTTTTGGATGAGGTATTAAAGATGTCATTCCGGCTTGTCCGGAATCTTTCTTTATTTTACAGTGTGTTATATATAAATCACTGCTCCAGAAGGATTCCCGACAAGCGGGAATGACAGAATGAGAAAAATGTTATACCCGATGCAGAGCATGGTGGGTATTCTTTAGATTAAAGAAATAGATTACAGTTGGACGTGGCAGTGGTATGACAAACTCTGTCATTATCGGCGAACAATAGAAAGGCGGCAAAATTGTTTTTGCCGCCTCGATATGGTTAACCAGGAAGAGAGATTTATCTTAAAGCGTCTTTAAGAGTTTTCCCGGCACTGAATCTGGGGACTCTTCTTGCAGGAATTTTTATAGCTGCACCAGTCTGGGGATTTCTGCCTGTTCTGGCTTTCCTTTTCCCCACCGAAAAAGTTCCAAACCCGACCAGAGCAAGTTTGTCACCTTTTTTTAACGTCCTTGTGACAGCATCAATAAGGGAATCCAATGCCTTACCTGCTGCAACTTTTGCTATGTCTGCATCTTTGGCCATTTTTTCAACGAGATCTGCTTTTGTCATTTACTCCTCCTTGGTAATAAAATTCGTAGCATTATACCAGAAAAAAACAATTAAGTGCGGCTCTTTTTTATAAAATTATCAGGAAGGAATACCTCTTGTGGTCTTTTCCTTTGATCATGATCAAAGGATTAAAACATGCATCTTGCGGAATGCATAATCCCTACTCTCCGGTCTTCCACCCGTGCTTCCCGATGAGCGGTACAAAGACGCACAACGTGTGAAATTCTTCGGTTATTGTTCCTTTAATCTTTTGCATTTTTACCAATTGCTGGGAGAAACGATCACCGACCGGCGCCAGAAGGATACCGTTTTCTGAAAGTTGTCCTGTCATTGGATCAGGAATCTTCGGAGCACCGGCAGTGATGATAATCCTGTCAAAAGGTGATTCCTCAGGCCATCCTAACGTACCATCGTCAACCCTGATATGAATATTTTTGTAACCAATGGCATGCAATCTCTCTTCAGCATGACGTGCAAGCGATGAAATCCGTTCAACAGAGAAAACTTCCTTTGCGAGCTCTGCAAGGATTGCCGCCTGATAACCGGAACCTGTTCCTATTTCCAGTACTTTTTCGTCACCTTTCAGTTCAAGCAACTCGGTCATGATTGCAACCATGTAGGGCTGAGAAATCGTCTGATTTTCGCCGATGGAAAGGGCCATGTCATCGTAGGCCTTGAATTGCATGGGTTCATCAACAAAGAGATGACGGGGCACCTTTCTCATTGCGTCGAGGACCCGCTTGTCATGGATGCCTCGTGGAATGAGCTGGGTCTGGACCATGAACTCTCTTAATGCTTCAAAATCCATGCTATTCCAGTCTCCGTCCTATTTCCCGTGCTGCTATGGTACCTGATACCGAAGCCTGTATGAGACCCCTGCTGACTCCAGCACCATCACCGACGGCGAAGAGGTTGACGATCTCGGTCTCAAGGGATTCAGAGAGTTGTGGCAGCATTGAGTAAAATTTGACTTCAGCCCCATAGAGCAGGGTGTGATCGGAATTGACACCCGGAGCGATTTTGTCAATCGCCTCGATCATCTCGAGGATATCCGACAGATAGCGGTATGGTAAAACGAAACTGAGATCACCCGGTGTGGCATCTTTCAGGGTAGGGTGCACATCACCCTGTGCAATTCTCTCAGGGGTTGAGCGCCTGCCGTGATGCAAGTCACCAAGACGCTGGATAATGACCCCCTTGCCGAGAAGGTTCGCAAGGCCGGCAATATAAGTCCCGTAAAGAATGGGCTCATCAAAGGGTTCTGTAAAGAAGGTGCTGACCAGGAGCGCAAAGTTTGTGTTCGAACTTCGGCTGTTTGCATAGCTGTGGCCGTTTACTGTCCATATGCCCTTGAGGTATTCTTTCACGACCTCACCATAGGGATTGACACAGAAGGTTCTTACCCTGTCATTGAATGTTTTTGAATGGAAAACGAGTTTCGGTTCATACGTTATTTTCGTAAGGGGTTCAAACACGGAGGCTGGGATCTCGACCCTTACCCCGATATCAACAGGATTTTTCAGGAGCGTGAGGTGCAAACGCCTTGCTTCCCGTTCAAGCCATCTGGACCCCTCACGCCCAGGAGCAAGGATCACATAAGCAGCAGAGAATTTCTCACCATTTTTCAACCGTATGCCGTTCACCTTCTTCTTCGATGTGAGAACCCGCTCAGCCTCAGCATTGAAGAGGATGTCCACGTTTCCGTTGAGTGATTTCTTGATTTTCCTGAGTACAGGTATGCACCTGTCGGTGCCGATATGCCTGATTTTTGAAGGAATAAACATAAGATCATGTTCTGCCGCAAGCCTTGATATGGTTGCTATCTCGTTTTCATTCGCCCCGTACAGTTCATCAGGGGCCCCGTAGTTCATATAGGTCATATCGGCAGCGCTTATCATCGACTCAAGGGAATCAATGCCGATATATTTGACAAGAGAGCCGCCTATGTGCGGTGAAAGGGTCAGCTTGCCGTCACTGTAAGCGCCTGCGCCTCCCCAACCGCTGAGCAGGGCACATTCAGGACATGCCGCACAGGAAATCCCCTGTGTCTTCATCGGGCAGATTCTCTTATCGATATCCTTGCCTTTTTCGATGATAAGGATTTTGATGTCTCGCCTGATTTTCAGCAGTTCGAGGGCTGCAAAGATGCCCGAAGGCCCTGAGCCGACAATGATGACGTCATAGTGCTTCACGATTCCTCTATATTTATAGATTGATTGATAATTTGTCTTTTAAGAATTGAAGCGCATCAAAATTAGTAAGGTCGAGATGAAGAGGAGTGATCGAGACATAGTGATCCTGACAAGCCTGGATATCGGTATCTTCACCATGCTCCCAGTAAGGGTTGCCCCCGCCGATCCAGTAGTGTTTTTGACCATGGGGGTCGAATGTCTCCTTGATCGAATCGTCATAGATGCGCTTCCCCTGCCTCGTCAGCTTAGATCCTTTTATGCTGTCGCGCGGAACATCCGGGATATTTACATTGAGGAGCGTGTCATAAGGAAGGGAATGTTCGAGGATGTACTTGCCTATTTCAACAGCAATCTCTGCTGCTGTTTCGAAATTCCCATGAGATGACGGCTGCTTCTGCATGACCAGGGAAACAGCAAACGCTGGGATTCCCATGATTGTACTCTCCATCGCCGCTGAGACAGTGCCGGAATACGTGATGTCATCGCCGAGATTTGCACCTTTATTGATGCCGGATACCACGAAGGCCGGCCGAGCAGGAAGTATTTTGTTTATTCCAACAGCCACGCAGTCAGTCGGGGTGCCATTGATGCTGTAAATACGTTCTTTTAATTGTTCCACTCTCAGGGGTCTGTGCATGGTGAGTGCATGGCTTATCGCGCTCCGCTCCCTGTCGGGCGCGATCACGTATGCATCGCCAAGGGTTTCCATTGCACGGAAAAGGGAAGTCAGACCCGGGGAATGCACTCCGTCGTCATTAGTAACAAGGATGACCGGCATTTGTTTATTGTATCAAAAAATATAAAGGACTTGCTCTGAATATCCTGTTTGTGCAAAATAGAGTTGCTTAAGCTTTCTTTTGGCCTGCTTAATTCATATATTTTCTGTATGCCGGTAGATACAGTATTTTCGCTCATTCTCGGTCCCGATATGCATCGAGACCTCCGAGGTGAATTCTGTCTTCGACAGTATTCAAATCCGCTCAAATACAATATATACCGCATAGTGTATAAATGATGTGCATTAAAGGATAACAAACAATGAAACAGCTTACGTATAAAAAAGCCGGTGTCGATATCGATGAAGGAGAAAAATTTGTCAAACTTCTCTCCCCGATGGCCAGGAAAACATTCAGACCGGAAGTCATAACCGATATCGGATCATTCAACGCACTCTTCAGGCTCGATATCCATAAATACAAAAACCCTGTCCTTGTGAGCGGAACAGACGGTGTCGGCACAAAATTGAAGATTGCCATCATGATGGAGAGGCATGATACGGTTGGGATAGATCTTGTTGCCATGTGCGTGAATGATATCCTCACAAGCGGTGCTGAGCCGTTGTTTTTTCTTGATTACTTTGCCACAGGCAAACTGAAAGCAGGGAAGGCAGCAGAGGTTGTGAAAGGCATTGTCAGGGGATGCACGGAAGCAGGGTGTTCACTGATTGGCGGTGAAACAGCTGAAATGCCGGGGTTCTATGCAGAGGATGAATATGACCTTTCCGGCTTTGCTGTCGGCGTTGCGGACAGAAATAAGATCATAGACGGGGCATCAATAAAGGAGGGTGATTTGATTATCGGTATCGCCTCAAACGGCCTCCACAGCAACGGATTCTCACTCGTCAGGAAACTCTTTTTCGATATGAAGAAGATGGATGTCTCGACATATCTTCCTGAGATCGGGGCAAGACTCGGTAATGAACTGCTGAAGCCGACAAAGATCTACGTGAAAGCCTTTATGGCACTCAAAAACACCATTAAAGTTAAGGGGATGGCACATATTACCGGAGGGGGGATACCAGGGAACCTGCCGAGAATTTTGCCAAAAGGCATGAGTGCTGTCATTCAGAGCGGATCATGGCCTGTCCCCCGTATTTTCGCCCTCATCAGGAGATTCGGAAAAGTCCCGGAGGATGACATGAAAAGGACTTTTAACATGGGGGTAGGGTATGTCATGGTTGTCTCAAAACGCAAAGCAGGAGATGCAGTATCAATGCTGAATCAGTCAGGGTACCAGGCTTTTATCATCGGTAAAATAGAAAGAGGAGGAAAGGGCGTTCACTATTCGTAACAATGAGAAGATATGCATGCAGAGAATAAAAAATCATGCTATGCCTTGATATAAAAGAGGGAAGGTTGGACCACTAAATCACTCTCCATCTGGCATTGCCTTTCAGTTAAGACGGCATTGCTTTTTTCGACAAACGTCATATCCCTTTGCTAAAATTAAACATCATGGAACCTTGTGTGAAAAAAAAGGTTATCAAAATAGTAGGGTCTGCTTCAGAAGAAACTGAAGACCTTGTTGCCACAGAGAGACAGATAATTATTTCTGTAAATGATAAAAAAGTATTAAGTCTCTATTGCACCCCTACAATGATAAAAGAATTTGTTGTTGGTTTCATCCTTAATGAAGGAATCATCAAAGGCCATTTTTGCGCAGATTCTATTACCGTTCAGTACAGTGAGGGCATGGATATCTCTGTTAACATCCCGACTGATGGAGAGGTCTCAACCGAGGGAATGGTGAGGACCACCGGCTGTGTCGGCGGGATTACATTTGAGAGGAAAGAATTCAAAAAAGTTTCAGACGGCTTTTTTGTTACTTCGGATACGGTAAGAGCCCTATACAGGGAATTCAATCAGAGGTCAATACTTTTTAAAGCGACCGGCTGTATGCACAGCGCTGCAATCTGTGATGGAGAAAAAATTCTGGTTATGGCAGAAGATATCGGAAGGCATAATGCTGTTGACAAGGTGATCGGGCATTGTATTATTGAGAATCTTAACTTTGAGGATAAAATGATGCTGGTCAGCGGCAGGCTTTCATCAGAGATTGTATCAAAATGTGCGCGGTGGGGAATTCCTGTTCTCGTGAGCAGGACTTCACCAACAAGCTATGCTGTCGAAATAGCTGAGAAAGCGAATATCACGCTCATTGGCTTTGTCAGGGGAAATCGCTTAAATATATATACGAACAGGCAGAGGATTCTCTGAGTCTCACGAAAAATACTATTCTTCCATTGATTGTTGTACCAGCTCATACTCTACTTTTCAGACAATGTCCGTTAATCTTCCGACTCTTGACTGCACCTACCAACACGCAAAAGAGAGATAGTTAAATTCCTGCCAAATACTCCGTCAACTCCACACCCCTCTCTCGCACCACTACGCAAATGAACTTACTATGAATTCCCTCAGAATGCGGATATCACCTGCTCCTATTTCTTAAATACTCCATAGAATTATTTTATATCCTACTGCGGTAGGATTGAATATGATGCCAAAAATATCCAGAATTATTATAGGACACATATTAAAGGTAAATAATGTATATGAACCATTTGATAATATCTATAGTCCTGCTATCATTGGCAGTCATTATTTTAGCGATCATGAGACAATATCACGTGAGACGCATTAAGGACTTGGAACGGTGTAATATTGAGGTTGATAGAAAATATCAGGGGGAGATACTGAGCAGGGACGATCAAATGCGAAAATATGAAAGAAAAACAGAAATTCTTCATAATGTTGTTGCCCGTTATGGGTCGTTTATGTTGAAAATTCCTACTATAGTTCAAAGGCTTAATACTACAGATGATTTTGAAGAAGTCACCACAACGATTACGCAGTTAGTAAGTGACATTATACCAACAAAAAAAGTTGAACTTTACTCCCTTGATACAACAGATAACCTTCTGAAAAAGGTCTCTTCAACAAATCGTGATGATAATAAGGATCTTACCTATGCGTTAGGAGAAGGACTCATAGGAAGAGCTGCACGGGAACGGATGGTGTTGCGTAAGGAACAGTTAGAGACTCTGCATGCTCAAACGAAAAACGATCACCAAACT
>Ga0209254_10002136_pt1 | contig 17948 bp, 15 predicted proteins | sample FrelakmetDIP11DI_FD_187148 | JGI IMG/M metagenome (GOLD analysis project Ga0209254, IMG submission 187148) | Freshwater lake sediment microbial communities from the University of Notre Dame, USA, for methane emissions studies - DIP11 DI (SPAdes)... | ecosystem: Environmental > Aquatic >...
TGCCAAGATGAGCAGACTCCATAACGATGCCAATATCCTCGTCCTGGGCGGAAGGGTGGTCGGAAGAGATCTGGCAAAAGAGATTGTAAAGACATGGGTAAGCACTCCTTTTGAAGGGAAAAGGCACTGCAGAAGGATTGAAAAAATATCACATATAGAGGACAGTTTTAAAAAACATGGAATTCAAAAATCTTAAATCTACCGATACGGAAGTCTTTGAAGCAATCAGAAAAGAGATAGAGAGGGAAAGAGGGAATATTGTCCTCATTGCATCAGAGAACTATGCAAGCCCTGCTGTGCTCGAAGTGCAGGGTTCTGTCTTCACAAACAAATACGCAGAAGGATATCCGGGCAAAAGATATTACGGAGGCTGTGAGTTTGTTGATATGGCCGAAGACCTTGCACGCGAAAGATTAAAGAAAATTTTTAATGCTGAATATGCAAACGTTCAACCTCATTCCGGGGCCCAGGCCAATATGGCTGTATTCATGGCTGTATTAAAACCAGGCGATACTTTTATGGGCCTTAACCTGGCTCATGGCGGCCACCTGTCGCATGGATCGCCGGTCAATTCCTCAGGAATTCTTTACAAGCCTGTTGCCTATGGCGTTAAAGAGGATACGGGACTTGTCGATTATGATATGATGGAAGAGGTTGCCCTGAGAGAAAAGCCAAAGATGATAATTGGCGGTGCTTCGGCGTACTCGCGCGACTGGGACTATGAAAGGATGAGAAAAATTGCCGATTCGGCAGGGGCAATTTTTGTTGTGGATATGGCACATCCGGCCGGACTTATTGCTGCCGGATTGCTGAATAGTCCGCTCAAATATGCGCATATAGTAACGTCAACCACTCACAAAACGCTTAGAGGCCCGAGAGGCGGGATAATTCTTATGGGAAAGGATTTCGTTAATCCCTGGGGTATAACCACCCCTAAAGGAGAGATAAGAATGATGTCGTCGCTGCTAAATTCGGCTGTTTTTCCAGGTACCCAGGGCGGACCGCTTGAACATGTAATTGCTTCAAAAGCAGTTTCATTCGGGGAAGCTCTTCTCCCGGAATTCAATATTTATCAGTCACAGGTGAAAAAGAATGCCTCAGTGATGGCTGAAGCATTCATGAACAAGGGGTACAAGGTTGTTTCAGATGGCACTGACAATCATCTTCTGCTGATAGACCTGAGAACTAAATTTCCGGAAATATCAGGAAAGAAGGTTGAAAATACCCTGGTGCTTTCTCATATTACTGTAAATAAGAATATGGTCCCTTTCGACAGCAGGTCTCCATTCATGACATCAGGATTAAGAGTTGGCACCCCAGCTATTACAACCAGGGGTCTCAGGGAAGAACATATGGGAACCATTGTTGAATATATTGATGAAGTGATATCAAATATTGAAAATGAGGCTGTCATAAAAAGAGTAGGGGAGGAAGTTGTAAAAATGATGAATCCTTTCCCTCTCTTTTCAATGTAATTGATAAATACTTGTAGGCCTTATCTGAGGATGAAATTATAGGTGATCGTTCCCTTCTGTACCTCCGGGGCATCAGCCTTTGGATCAAAAGTAGCTTTTAGTGCAGCGTCTTTGGCCACTTTAAGAAGGTATTCATCAAGTGTTGTAGAACCCTTTGATCCAGGGATAGCCAGTATTACTTTTCCTGACCTGTCGACACTCACTTCAACAACAACACGTCCATCATTCTGGACCTTATATTCTGGAATAGGAATTGATTTGGATTTGCGTCCCTTGAGGTCATAAGAGATACCCTGGTTTCCAAGTCCGCTGCCATCACCCCTGTTTTTTGAATCGACAGATCCTGTCTGAGCTCCCTGATTTCCTGCTCCTCCTGTTTCACCTTCTCCCCTGGAAGCGGTTCCTGCATTTTTGGAATTTGCTAAGGCATCGCGAGTTTTATTCATTATATCAGCCTGCCTCTTTTGCTCGGCTTCAATTCTTTTCCTTTCCAGCTCTTCCTGTTCTTTCTTTTTTCTCTCAATTTCAATCTGTTCATTCAGCTTTCGGTCAGCCTCGACCTTCTCGAGCCGTTTTTTTTCAACTTCAGGATCGACCTTTTTTACCTCGGGAGCCTCTTCATTATTCTGTGTCATCAAAGCCTCCTCATTTTGGACTTTGGTTGCAGTTACCGGCGGGGGAGGAGTTGCCTCTTCCTGAACAGCTGGTGGTGAAGGTTCGATCATCCCTATACCGGTTTCATCAGTTCCGAAGTTTACAAGAATTCCTTCTTCAAATTCAGGTGGTTCCGGTGGTATGAATGCCACTGCGATCAAAATAACAAACAAAGCAATTGCTATTATTGATGTTCCGATAATCCCTTTCTTTTTTTCTGAAGGAATTCTCCTAAGATCGCTATTTTGAAGATGTTGCAATTATTAATTTATAGTTATTAGCCTGAGCAATATTTAAAACAGCCACAACGGTTTCGAAAGGTACGTTTTTATCGGCATGAAGCGAAATATAAGTTTCGGGATTGGCTCCAAGCTTGGCTTTAAGGACATCCTCCAGTTCCTGAAGTGTTACCGGCTGCTGTTCCACATAATACTTCTTATCAGCAGTGATCGATATGGTAGTCTGTGGTTTGGCAGAAGTCTGGTTACTCCCTTTTGGCAGAAGCAGTTTCAAAGCTGTAGGATGAACCAGCGTTGATGTGAGCATGAAAAATATAAGAAGGTTGAATACAACATCAGTCATACCTACCGAGCTGAAATTTATGCTTATCTTATTTCTTTGAGATATTGCCATTATACTGTCAGTTTTTTGCCGGTTCGTTCAGAATATCCAAAAATTCAGTATTCGTTGCTTCAAGGTTAAAGACAACTTTTTCGGTCTTTACTACCAGTGTATTGTAGGCAAAATATCCAAGGATCCCGACTATAAGCCCGGCAACAGTTGTAATAAGGGCTGTATAAATCCCCCCTGACATCATTGAAACATCAATGTTGTTTCCTGCCTGCTCCATATTATAGAAGGACTGAACCATACCGATAACTGTGCCAAGGAATCCAAGCATCGGCTCAGCACCCGTTATGGTTGCCAGCGTAGGGAATCCTCTTTCAAGCTTTGAAATTTCGAGCTTACCGACATTTTCAATAGCTGTGGCTATATCCTGGAGTGGCCGGCCAAGCCTGCTTATGCCTTTCTCGATCATACGCGCCGAAGGGCTGTCGGTCGATTTGCACAGTGCAAGTGCAGCATCAACTTTGCCGTCATGCATATAATCCTTGATCCTGTTCATGAAATTTGTATCTTCCCTCGAAGCTCTCTTAATAACAAAATATCTTTCAATGAAGATGTAGGCTGCTACCAGCGCCAGCACGAAGATTGGAATCATTACCCATCCTCCCTTGATTGCAAAATCAAGAAGGGTAAGTTTTGCCGCGGAAGTTGACTGAACTGCCGCTGGTCCATCCTGCATGAAAAATTGTAAAAACCCCATATTTTCCCCTTTTTTAATTAGTGTCTAACAATCAATAATCTTCTCAGCCTTTATTTTTCAGGGGCGAAGATATTAAAAAACGGAAAAACAGTATGGTCTATTATTCTGTGTTAATAACAATGTGAAAATAGTTATTAACTCCTATTCGGGAAGGATTACTTCTTCCTCAATTTTCATTTCGGATTCCTCTTTTTTCTTGAGAATACCTGAGAATTTATCAAAGTCCTTTTTAAAAAAAATTCCAATGCCCTGGGTATACTGGTTAAGCCTGCCGGTGTACGGATTATTGTACCGGTTGAACACTTTAAACCTTATTTTCTCGGTAATTTTATATTCAATATCAAAATCTCCGGTCAGAGGGGTTTCATCAGGACTATCCTGCCCCCTGACATCCAAGTTACCATTGATAGTTACTCTATCATTGAGAAGCTGGGTTGAAAGTGCTACCTGTAGTTCCTGGTTGTTTATGTCTTTATCACCGGGCCTGTAGAGGAAGCCTACATCAAAATCATTACTGATCTGCGACAGCCAGTTGCTAAGCTGATTTGAAAGCATCTCAGTTGTTGTTACAGCCATTGCGGCTGTTCCTGATGTGGCAGATGAACCACCTGACGTGGAACGGTATGACGGATCAGGATAGAAGCTGTTCATTACAAGCAGGTAAAGGAATTGCCTGCTTAATTCCTCCTCGGTGGCAATGGCATTTTTCAGGAACGTTCTGGTCTCCTCATCGGCATTTGGAAGATAAATATTAAATACCACGACAGGATTAAAAAGATTTCCTGTCAGAACCAGTTGAGGCTCGACGGGAATCCTGTTATTATACCTTTCATCCTGCAATATAGGGTAGAGCGAAGTTTTCAGGTTCTTATACTTTGCTGTCAGATCAATATCGGCACTTTCGACATCACCATTGAAAGTTATTTTTCCTCCATCTTCGACATCAAACCTTTTATTCAAAATATTCTTAAGTGTAAAGAGGTATTCTCCTTTGTCAATTATATAATCGCCGTATATCCTGAAATCACCTTTTTTGTTAAGGCTGATATTAAGTTTCCCTTCTCCGCTTCCGCTTATTACATCGCCGGCTTTTGGATCAATAAGCAACTGAACCTCAGCATCGGGAGTAACATCAAGATCAAAATTAAGCTCCAGCATTGTGCCTGCCGATTGCATCTGGGCTGTCTGGGATTTCTTTTTGTCTTCTTCCCTTATGGTATCGCGGGTTACAAATTTTATAAATGAGTATTCTGAAACCGACAGTCCTGAATTCAGGGGAATGAAGAACTTAGTCCCCTTGCCGGTTTTGGCTGATATATCGAACGAAAGCAGGTTCTGTCCGCTTTTAATTGTAGTTACACCTGTTGCATAGGCTGTCCCGTAGAATAATTCATTATCCTTCTCCTGCGTGTTCATGACAAGAAAATCATTATCATCCATCGTGATAGTAAGGTCAATTGAAAAGTCATTAAAAGATTTATGATATACTGAACCTGAAAGGATAGCTGAATTACTTTTCTCATCCACGATCTTTATGTTTCGGAACTTTATCCCTGCTTTGTCGAACCTTATTGAGTCATTTACTTTGTATCTCGTCTGCAGGTAGTCTATTTTCATTGATATATTTTCTGCCATCAGAGCCCCTGTCAGATAGAGTTCACCTGGTGCTCCTTCCAGATTTACTTTTCCCGAGACACTCCCGTTAATTCCTGATGCAAAGAAACTCAACAGAGGATTAAGTGCATCTACAGGCAGATTGGAAGTATTTCCTGCCAGATTGAATTTTTTTGTTCCCGGATCATAAATTCCTCTGATATCTATGTTTTTTTTGCCCTTTAAGTTATTGCTTGCATTTATTTCAGCAACTTTCCTTTCAGGATTCCAGGCTGACTTAATTGATACATCTCCATAATCTCCACCCAGAATTGAAAAACCATCGACTGTGATATTGCTTTCTATTAACGGATCCTTCAAAGCGCTTGAAATATAAATATTGCCATTAACAAATCCTCTGGTGTTGAATTGCAGTTCATCCTCCTCTTCTTCCTTTTCCTTTTTACCCATCTGGTTCAAAGGACTTAGATCAATTCCTTTGAATTCCATCTTCAGGGTATCCCCGTTATTACCTGATATGGTTCCATCAATTGAATAAGAGTTATTCCTGCCGGCTATTGTAAACCCGTCAATCCGGGTTCTGCCTGAATCTATGCTGACAGACGATTGCCTGACCTTCCATAGATTATTGCTGGTATAGACATCGGAGGAATCAATTTCGATTTTCAGCAATGCACCCTCCAGTCCTGATTCCTTTTTGCTGAATGATCCCCTTGCAGTGAAAGAACCTTTTTGGAGTATCTTTTCCTTATTATCCCAGTTAAAACTCAGAGTAAAATTATCGGGTCTGGTATAGAATCCTGCTGTAAAGTCCTTAAGATATGACTGCCCCACGATCGATAAAGATGAGCTGCTAAGGTCTGCCGTGAATTTATTTCCGGTGTAGTTTGTACTGATTGTCAGATCATTGAAAATGTTGTTTCTGTAATTAAGCATTTTTGCATTTGCATTAATCAGTATTATGCTGTCGTTATAAATTATGCCTGTTACAGAACTTTTGTCGGATAAGAGAACACCGGTTTTTAGGAAATTATTTATCTTATCAGTATTCTTGAAGCCTAATACAAAATTAAAATCATTTCCCGGTTTGTTTTTTTCTGAAACAGGAGCTTTAAATCTCGATGGCATGAGTGAAGCAAGCGCTGATCTGACAGAATTTTTGATCGCCCCGAATTCATAATAGCCTCTAAGGTCAGCATCCACAAAATCGGTCCTTAGTGAGATGGCCGGCTTATTGTCCTCCGTAAATGCTTTTAATGAGAAGTTATACAGTTCGAGTTTGTTATTATACTTCCTTATGGTTGAATTGAGCAACCGAATTTCACCGAAAAGGTTATCAATATTATTGCCTTTGAAATTTGCCGTGGCCAGCATTGCAATCTGGGCTGTGGAATCAGCTTTGTCAAAATTCAGTTTAAAAAGATTAGCTTCCTTGACATTCAGGGTAAAATCAAACTCCGGAAGCTCATTGCTGAAATCAAGCAGCCCCAGCATATCCATTTTAATATTGCTGTCTGATATCTTAATATCGCCATCCCATGTATTCTCTGTAAATAATCCGTTAAGAGCCACGTTTCGGTAAACATATCTATTGACCTCAATACTGTCAATTTTTCCTTTGAGATTACCTGAGATCTTTTTCGAGGATGTTGCAAGACCATCGACAGTCGTCTCCATAGTAAGTTTCCCAAAGAGCTCACTGTTATTTGCAATCTGCCCCAGATCCACATTAATTCCCCTGACAAAACCCTTAATCCTGAATCCGTTTTTTTCTTCAGGACGTAGCGAGATATCGGTGCTGATATCACCAATTTCTGTTCTTATCGTGCCATATGTTACAAAGTCGGTTAAGAAACCGGTAAAATTTCCGTTAAATGAGATATCCCCCATTTTATAAAGCACCTCCGGCAGTTTAAGATAAGCTGCATTGGGCAACCTCATCCCTTCAAAATATTCAGCATTGGTATTCAGGCTGTTAACTCTAATGTAAATAAATGCATCTTCAAATTGAGGCAGTCCCGAGAAATCAAAATCACAATCAAGATTACTGAAGTTTTTGTAAGACAACTGTATATCCCTGCCTTTTAATTCCGCTATTGTTCCGGTGACTTTACCTGATAATTCCAGAGATAGATTTAGCTCGCTAACCGATGGCACAAAGTACCTCAGATCGGCGCTGCTTATAAGGGATTTCTGAAATGCAAAGTTAAGACTGACTTCATCACTGAACCGGCTGTATGAGCCAGATGCATAAGGAGAGATAATAATATGTTCCGCATTTATAATTGAGCTGTCGAGATAAAGGAAGAGATCCCTGAATATTATATCATTATCGGCAAACACAGCCCTGCAATTAATGCTTCTGACAAGGAACCCGTTCAGCTCAGAGAATTCCATGTCATAAATCCTGAAAGTAGTCGAATCAGTTCCTGCCCTTAAATCATCCAATTCACAATTTATGCCGGCCAGTTGCAAATTGTTGAAATTGATCTTACTACTTGTTTCAGAATCCCTCATATTTCTGAGCAGAAATCTTCCCTCCCTGATTTTTATGCTGTTGACTGAAATAAGAGTGCTGCTTTTTCCCCCTGTACTATCCGAAGATCTTAATTTGTCGAGTGCCCAGGTAAGATTCATTAATCCCGCAGAATCGGTGATAAGGGCAAAAGTTGGTTTATCAATTTCTACCTGCCCCAGCCTTAATATTTCCTTCCCCGGGTCAATCCTGACGATGCCTGCAGCTATCTTTTGCAAATACATCAGAGTGTCGTTGTGCTGGTCCATTATTAAAACTTCATCCAGCACCAGCTTATTGAAGAATGAGTATTCGACTCTTCCGACTGAGATTGTCGAACTTAATTTTTCAGATAAATAGCCGGTGATCCTTTTAACAATAAGGGTCTGAACTTCAGGAATCCGAAGCACAAGTGAAAAGGAGGTAGGGACCAGTAAAATGATACCGACCAGGATTGCCAGATACTTAAGAGATTTTTTAATACTTTTGAGCATTAAAAATTCTTTAATTTTTATACATCAAAATAACCTAAAATATACGGAATATCAAAGTAGGTATGGGAGTTACGATATTGGCCATAGAATCGTCATGTGATGATACATCAGTTGCTGTAGTAAGAGACGGATATATTCTTTCGAACCTCATTGCAGGCCAGGAGATTCACATGTTGTATGGCGGCGTGGTCCCGGAACTGGCTTCAAGAGCGCATCAGGCAAACATAGTTCCCGTAACGGATGTTGCGCTGAAAAAAGCAGGAGTGAAGCCTGATGAAATAGATGCAGTTGCCTTCACACGTGGACCAGGATTACTGGGCTCTCTCCTTGTAGGTACCTCATTCGCAAAAGGTTTTGCGCTGGCCCGGGGGATCAGACTGATTGAGGTAAATCATCTTCAGGCACATGTCATGGCTCATTTTATTCTGGAAAAAGAGACCTGCAACCGGGTACCTTCACTTCCTTTTCTCTGCCTGCTTGTTTCCGGAGGCCATACCAGAATAATAGTGATGAAGAAGCATCTGGAAATGGAAATACTCGGGAACACGATTGATGATGCTGCCGGCGAGGCATTTGACAAATGCGGAAAGATTATGGATTTCCCTTACCCGGCCGGCCCTTTAATTGACAAGCTTGCAGCTCAGGGCAATAAGAATGCATTCAGCTTCTCAAAACCGTCGGTAAAGGGACTTGACTTCAGCTTCAGCGGATTGAAAACAAATTTTCTCTATTTCCTGAGGGACAAGATAAAAGAAGATCCGGAGTTCATAGTAAAGAATAAGGCTGACCTCTGCGCTTCGCTTCAAAATACTATTGTAAGTATTCTGACAGGCAAACTTATTAAGGCCTCTCAACTGACAGGAATAAAAGAAGTGGGGATTGCAGGAGGCGTTTCTGCAAATTCAGGACTGCGGAATGCATTTGTCGCCGAGGGAGAGAAGAGAGGCTGGAATATGTTCATCCCTCCTCTGAGCTATACAACAGACAATGCCGCCATGATAGGAATAACGGGATACTACAAGTACCTGAAAGGTGAATTTACCGGTCAAAATGTAGTTCCGCTTGCCAGATTCTGAGTTTTCAGGACAAAAAAACAAACACCATATAACAGATTCGGTAAATAAACCGTTATCTTATATTATTTATTTGAAGAAAAGGATTTTTCAGAATGAAAGAACTGAAACTACCGGGCACTAAAAGTTCCCCGGATGTAATTTTAAATCCGTCGGGCATCATCAAGATAAAGGGACGTTCGATCAGTGAGAATATCCTTGATTTTTTCAAACCGGTCGAGGAGTGGGTTATTGAGTATATTAAAACACCTGCCGACATCACATGCCTGGATATCACCCTCGAATACTTTAACAGCGCAAGTGCCAAGCTCCTGATCCAGCTTTTTCTGAAGATATCTTATGTCCAGCTGAAAAACAAGAAGTTTATAATCAACTGGTACTATGAAGAGGGAGATGAAGATATACTGGAGCGGGGTGAGTATTTTTCATCAGTCCTTAATATTCCTTTTAACTTCATAAGAGTCACTTAATCCTGTTAAAGGGCTGTATCAAAAGTGTTATTTTGGATACTTTTCCTTTGTGATACTTTGTGTTGTACTTGGTGATCCTTTGTGGTATTGATTTAAAATATAACCACTAAGGTCCTCAAAGGTCATCACAAAGGCCACTAAGGACTTATAACAGACCCTCTTTTTCTTTTAAAGTAAAGGAAAACAGGAACCCCCAGAAGCAGGAAACAAAAGCCTACTGCCATATGCAATGGTTTGTTTATAGCAATATTAATAATGAACCAAATATTGATAATTATGAATATAAGGGGAGTTACAGGATATCCGAATGTTTTGTATCGTCGTTCTGTATTCTTAAGTTTTTTTCGGAAAATGAAAATGCCTGCTGCTGCAAAAGTGTAGAAAATCCACTCAACAGATACAGTATAGGTAATTAGATTCTCAAGGGTTCCCCAGAAAAGCAGAAGAATAACCGACCACACCGACTGGATAATAATTGCATTTACCGGAGTCCTGAATTTGGGATGGACTTTTGCAATACCTTTGAAAAAAAGACCATCTTCTGCCATTGCGTAATAAATACGGGGGGCTGAAAGAGTGTAAATGCCGATTGTTCCGAAAGTACTCACGGCGATCAGTCCGGCAACAAGCATTCCTCCAAAGGGGATAATTGTACTGACTGCTTCTGCTGCAACTTTTTCTGAAGAGACGATCTTTTCAACAGGAAGGAGAAACATGTAGGAAGTATTTACCAGGAGATAAATAAGTGTAACAACAGCAGCGCCGGTGATCATGGCAAGCGGAACATTCCTGGAAGGATTTTCGGTCTCGCCGGCAAGAAATGAAGCATGCTGCCAGCCGCCATAAGAGAAGAGGACTCCGGTGAGGGCAACTCCGAAAGCAGATAGTCCGGCGCCAGTTGGCATGGTAAAACTGAAATCGTTGAAAGACAGGTCACTGTTCCCGAATATGATCCCCGAACAAATAATAATAAGGATTCCGATAATTTTAAGCCCTGTGAAAATATTTGAAAATATCTCCCCGAATTTCGCTCTGAAAACATTCAGTGCAGTGAGTAATGAAATAGTGATTATGCTTGATATAGTTTTCCAGGTATTATCCATTGGGATAAAGAAGCTGAGATAATGTGAGAAGGCCAGGGAGAGCACGGCAATCGATCCTGATGTAATTATTACCAGGTATGCCCATCCATAAAGGAACCCCAGCCATCCTCCATAAGCCTCTTTCAGGAAAACATAAATACCTCCGGCCTTTGGAAAGAGTGCCCCAAGCTCCCCGAAAGTAAGAGCTCCGGTAAGTGCAATAAGCCCTCCGAGAGCCCAAACCAGAATAATAAGTGATGATGATGGAATTAGTCCGGCAATCTGCGACGGAGTAACAAATATTCCCGATCCGATGCATGATCCTATTGCGACCATTATCAGCCCGTAAAGGGTAAGCTCTTTAGCCAGTTTAGTCATAAGTGATATTAAGGACTAAAGTCCTTTGGGTTTTTCTATGCGATAACCAGGGCCTTAAGGCTCTGGTTATAAGATAAAAGATAACTCCAGGGCTTCAGCCCTTAAATTTAACGCAAATAAATCATTAACAAAAAAAGACCTTCTCCTATCGGAGGAAGGCCTTTACGGAGGTTATGACCCCACTTAATTTGCTGAGGGATCGGCAACCCTTCCCATGAAAATTATCGTATTGGTGGAGATCTCTCTGATTATATAAATAAAAGGATGATCGAGTTTCAGAACCAGAGGTGCCGGAGGCATCGAAGTTACTCCAATTTCAACAACAGTGGCTGCTGCGGCTTCTGTTCCTTCTTCATTTGTTTCAATAAAGGACTGATGCGCTACATCATTTATCAGAAGGTCATACATATCACTGATATTTGAAAAATCAGCATCGTCAGAAAAAGCTATACCCATACCCATATCGGAAAGTATATCTTTCAGTTTTTTCTTGAACCCGTATTTAAACCTTGGGAACGACAGATCTGTTTCCCTCTTGCTCATCTGGTTGATCCAGCTTGTATAGTTTTCATCACTCACCATAGCCAGAGTGCTGTTAAAGCCGCCCTGATCGTGGGGAATAATTATATCCATTACAAAATTCCCCTGTCCGTAGGGAAATTCTGCCACGACAAAACCATTTCCTTCATAAACCCTGAAATCACTTTTCTGCTTCATTGTCGGGACATCAACCTGATTGCCACCGTACTTATAAAACGGCATCTCCACCGTTTTGGATTTGTCAAATTGTGATTTCCATTTTCCCTTGAAATAGATCGCATTGATAAGAAGCATAACAGTGTTATCCTCCAGTTTTTCGATCATCTCTTTTATCAGTCCGTTTGTTTTATCCTCGATCCAGATATTGATCTTATCAGGTGCAGAAGCATCATTTATATCAAATGACCGGGATTCAGCATCATAGTAATTTGTCAGAATATCTGTAAATGACTTCTTAACAGTAAAATTCTTTTCAACCCATACGGAATTAGCGATTGAGATCAGTACGCGCTTATCAACCGATAACAAAGCCCCGGTTAGATTTTTATAGGAATCATTTATTTCGTCCGGAGTTATCCCATTCATCATTAATGCTTTTAGCATCGAATCGCGGGTGGCGCCAGCAGCACCGTTAAGAGTCATCGAAAGCGCATAGGAGATACTCAGGGGTGAGATCATAACATTTTCATTTTCCCCGGCGCTGCCAATTACTTTCATGAAAATATCGAATGCAAAGGAATTGCCCGATTCAATCAGGGCAATCTGGTTTTGTGAGAGATTTATCGGAACAGGTTCATTTGGGAGCTCTTCATCGGATTTACTGCACGACATTGCCATAATTGTAGTTATTACAAAAACAGCAGCCAGTTTTACAATTATTTTGCTTGCCATATTGTATTTTTTGATTTAAAACGACCAAACTCTGGTAATAGTTTATTGAAGCCCTGAATGGTTATCAATCAAGCTCAAAAACCATGCCATTGACTCATAGTTTCTTCCGGTGTTTTTTGCTCGTTTCAATGTAACCTTTCAGGGAAAAGATGGCAAAAATTAACAAGATGAGGCTTATTGTTAAAAGGAGAATAAATGACATCAGTGTTTGGGTTTCTTCTCCAGGTACCGGATTTTTAAGCTTCAGGATATATCCGAATATTGTAAAGACAAGAACTGTGATTGCGACTGCAAAGTTGAAAATGATTGATGAGGCATTAAGTATCCTGGTTGATTTGTAGTATTTGCTGTTTTTAAAACGTTCATAAGAACTCCGTGCATAATATTGTGCTCTTTGTCGAGATCTGTCCTGTCTGTATTTCCTCCATTCTTCAACAACCCTGAAATAATCCTTGTCATCAAGCTCTCCTTTTTCATGGTTTGCAATCAGGAAATCATATGCCTCGGTAACTTCAATGAACATCTCTTTTGCATCAGGCGATTGGTTAATATCCGGGTGATACAATCTGGCTTTTTTCCTGTAAGCTCTTTTTATCTCTTCAATTGAGGAGCTATTCGTAAGCCCAAGAATTTCATAATATTTGGAAATCAGCATACTTTAAACTATAAGGTAAACCTTAGTTGGTTGTTGCTGGTTGCTTGGTGCTTGCTTTGCCCACTGAAGCTTCAGCGAAAGTGGGTTGCTGGTTATTTCTGTAAAACACCTGGTAACCTGTACCTGGCACCTAGTACCAGGATTTACTTGACAATCCCGGTAAATCCCATGAATGCAAGAGCAAGAATACCGGCAGTGACAAGTGAGATGGGTACGCCACGCATTCCTTTGGGAATATCAACGAGTTCAAACTGCTCCCTTATTCCGGCAAGAATGATAAGAGCCAGTCCGAAGCCAAGGGCTGTTGCTGCACCGAAAACCACTCCTTCGAGCAGATTATAATTCTTTTTTATCACAAGAATTGCCACCCCGAGTACAGCACAGTTTGTGGTTATCAAAGGAAGAAAAATTCCGAGGGCCTGGTAGAGTGGCTGACTGATTTTCTTCAGGACGATCTCGACCATTTGAACGAGGGCTGCTATCACTAGGATAAATGTGATAGTTTGCATGAATGCAATGCCAAGTTTATCAAGTATATAAACCTGGATCAGATAAGTCACTATAGTGGCGAGGACGATAACGAAGGTTACTGCTCCGGCCATGCCCAATGCGGTGCTCACTTTATTGGAAACGCCCAGGAAAGGACATATTCCGAGAAACTGAGCAAGGACTACATTATTGACTATCAGTGCAGAAATAATGATAATTATATATTCCATGTATCTGTTTTTTTAAGTCTTTTTTATTTTATTTACAAGTGCTATCATATAACCGAGCGCAATAAAAGCACCTGGGGCCAGTATGAATACCAGGATACCGTCGCCATTGATGAATTTATATCCGAATATTGCTCCGCTGCCCACAATTTCGCGGAAAGCGCCAAGAATTCCAAGTGCTATTGTAAAACCAAGCCCCATCCCAATCCCGTCAATAAAGGATGACCACACAGTGTTCTTGCTGGCAAAGGCCTCAGCACGGCCAAGGACTATGCAGTTTACAACAATGAGCGGGATAAATATCCCGAGAGTCTTGTAAAGATCGGGAACATAAGCTTGCATAACCAGGTCGACTATTGTAACAAATGATGCAATTATTAAAATGAACGAAGGAATCCTTACTTTGTCCGGAATGACGTTAGCCAGCAGTGAAATAACTACATTGGAACCTATCAGCACGAAGGTGGTGGCAACTCCCATTCCCAAACCGTTTAGCGACGAAGATGTCGTTGCGAGTGTAGGGCAGGTACCGAGGACCAGTACCAAAATTGGATTCTCTTTTAATAATCCTTTTGTAAAATTTTGAATCTGATTCATTTCATATCTCCTTTCTGCAGAGTATTATAAGCTTTTGTGACAGCATCGCAAAAGGCTCTTGAGCTTATGGTAGCTGCTGTAATTGCATCAACCGGGCCTCCATCCTTTTTAACTTTCAATTCAAAATCAGCCGGGTTTTTATCGTTAAACTGCTCTTTGAATTCCGGTTCAGTCATTTTGGTACCCAGGCCGGGTGTCTCTTTGTGCTCAAGTACCGTGATGTTAAATATAGTCCCATCTGGTTTGAATCCGGCCATCAGACTAATATTCCCGCTGAATCCTTTTGATGTAAATGTGTTAACAGCATAGCCAACTGTAATATTATCTTTTTTAGCCGGATATATATCAAGGCTGTCACCGTCACCGGTAGGAAGTCGAAACATCTCCTCATTCGGATTATTGGTGAATTCCGGAACCACAAGTTTTATGGCGTTGAGTTTCTTATTCAGGTTTGAAAGCTCAATGGGCTTCTTAGTGAATTCATAAACAAATCCCAGGCAGGCTGATGATATCAATGATATCAGGGTCAGTGACAAAACCATATTTTTAAATGTCGATTCGGTTTTAGCCATTTTTTACCTCCTCACCAAATCTTTTAGGTTTAATATATGTATTCATAAGCGGCACAAATGCGTTCATTATCAGTATAGCGAAGGATACACCTTCGGGATAGGCGCCCCAGACTCTAATTATTACAGTGATTAATCCTATGCCAAAGCCATATATAATCATCGATTTCGGATTCATCGGGGAAGAAACATAATCTGTCGCCATGTATATGGCTCCAAGAAGAACACCACCTGCCAGGATATGAAACCCCGGATCAGCATTTTTACCAGGATTGACTAGCCAGAGAATTGCAGTAAAAATCGCCATTGTCGCGATTATGGAAACAGGTATATGCCAAGTTATCACCTTCTTCCAAAGAAGATAAACAAATCCTATAATAAGCGCAAATGCTGCGACTTCTCCCAACGATCCTCCCATATTTCCCAACAGCATCTGTGACGGAGTGGGAATTTTTTCCATTAGCTGTGATAATGGTTCTCCATTCTTTAGTCCTTCCTTTATTACGGCAAGCGGTGTAGCCCCGGTTACTGCATCAAGGTAACCTGTCCCGAATCCTTTTGGAACCGGCCAGCTGGTCATTTGGACAGGGAATGAGATCAGCATAAAGACTCGTCCGACAAGCGCCGGGTTAAACGGATTATTACCGAGCCCACCAAAGGTCATTTTTGCTATGGCAATTGAAACAAAACTGCCAATGACAGTTATTAATACCGGAATATTAGAAGGAAGGTTAAAGGCAAGAAGGACCCCTGTCACCAGTGCTGATCCGTCGGTTATTGAAAGGGGTTTCTTCAGAATAAATCTCTGTATAAGATATTCAAAAAGGAGGCAGGATACAACAGAGGTTGCGGTTACTATTATAGCTCCGGCTCCGAAATAAAAAACTGAAGTTATAAAGGCTGGTATAAGTGCCACAACAACATTCAGCATCAGCTTTTGAGTCGATTCTTTTCCGTGTATATGCGGCGATGGTGATACATTCAGGAGATTACTCATATCTATCAACGGATTCCTATTATTTTAAATTTCTTGCTCTTGCCATTTTTATAACAGATGATTTACCAAGCCTGATATAATCAAGCAATGGTCGGCCGGCAGGGCATGTGAAGCTGCAGGAACCACATTCCATGCAATCTGTTATTCTCTCTTTCTCAACCCTTTCGAATAAGCCTTTTTCCGATAATGTCATTAAAAGGTAGGGTTCCAGGTTAAGCGGGCAGGCTGAAACACATTTTGCACACCGTACACATGGTTTGATTTCATCTCTCACAGATTCCCCGGCCGGAACAATAACAACCCCTGACATCCCTTTTACTACCGGGACATCAGTATTACCAACAGCTTTTCCCATCATCGGGCCGCCATTGATGATCTTTCCGGTATCATCAGGAAGACCGCCGGCCGCCTCAATTAGCTTAGTAAGAGAAGTGCCGGTTCTTACCATGTAATTGCCTGGTTTTGAGAGCGATTTGCCGGTGACGGTTACAACTCTCTCAAAGAGAGGTTTGTTTTTCTGAACAGCTTCATATACAGCAAACGCAGTTCCTGCATTGTGAACCACAGCACCAACGTCAAGTGGTAATCTTCCTGATGGTACTTCCCTTCCGGTAAGAGCTTTAATTAACTGTTTCTCGGCACCCTGTGGATATTTGACTTTTAATGGATAAACAGAGATACCTTTAAATGACGTGGCAAGCTTTGTAATATGGGCGATTGCATCCGGCTTATTGTTTTCAATTCCGATCAATGCCCTTTCGACATTCAGAGCCTTCATCAGAATTGTTACACCAGTAAGTATTTCTTCCCCTTTTTCAAGCATGAGCCTGTGATCGGCGGTAAGATAAGGCTCGCATTCGACTCCGTTTATAATAAGGACTTCACATTTCTTCCCTGACGGAACTGTGAGCTTTACGTGCGAAGGGAAAGTGGCACCGCCTAATCCAACAATACCGGATTCGAAACATTTTTTGACAATCTCTTCCGGAGAGAGTTTTATATCTCTGATTATTTCCTTGCTCCTGTCGATGGTATCAAGCCACTCATCGCCTTCAACATCAATAAAAACAGCGGCTTGCTTATACCCCGTACTGTCAGAGGCAAAGTCGATCTTATTTACCTTTCCGGAAACCGAGGAATGAATGTTGGCCGATATAAACCCTTTCCCGGAAGCAATCAGCTGACCGGTCCTTACTGCATCTCCTTTATTGACAACAGGATTGGCAGGAGAACCAATATGCTGCGAAACAGGTATAATGACAATTTCAGGTAAAGGAAGGTATTCAATTGGAATATCAGCCGTAAGCTTGTTCTCAGGTGGATGAACACCTCCAAGGGGAAATGTTTTCAGCACTATTTTATAATTTAATTGGCATCAATACTAAACGTTGGTAACTTCTGCCTGAACTTCAGCTTTCGGTTTTCTGGGCGGGAAGTTCAGTTCAATTATGGCATTTGTCGGACACTCGATAAAACATTTTCTGCAGAAGGTGCATTTGGTTGCATCAATATACGCAAGATTGTTTTCAATGGTGATCGCCCCGAACTCACAAACCTTAAAGCATTTATTGCAGGCAATACAGGCCACTTTGCATGCTCTTCGTGCAGGACCTCCTTTATCGCAGTTTGAACAGGCAACATATATTTTCCTGTCTTTTTTTGCCTTTTTCCGTAATTCGATAAGATTTCTGGGACAGGCTTTGACGCATGCTCCGCACGAAACGCATTTTTCGTCGATTATTTCCGGCAAACCTGTTACCGGGTTCATGAATAAAGCGTCAAATTTACAGGCCCTTTCACAATTTCCATTGCCCAGGCAGCCGTAACTGCAATCGGTTTCACCTATATAAAGATTATGAGAGATACGGCAATCAGATGCTCCGTTATACTGTGATGTACGC
>Ga0209254_10002137_pt1 | contig 17944 bp, 12 predicted proteins | sample FrelakmetDIP11DI_FD_187148 | JGI IMG/M metagenome (GOLD analysis project Ga0209254, IMG submission 187148) | Freshwater lake sediment microbial communities from the University of Notre Dame, USA, for methane emissions studies - DIP11 DI (SPAdes)... | ecosystem: Environmental > Aquatic >...
TCTCCTGCTGCAGGCGCTGCGGAAACGGCGTGGCCATGACCCAGCCGCGGATGCGTGCCCCGGTCTCGGCGAGCCGCGCGACGTCGTCGACGTCGAGGACGGCGAGTTCGGCGCGGATGCGCCCGGCGAGGTCCTCGTGCGCGAGGAACTCGCGGTAGGCGTCGGCCGTGGTCGCGAATCCGCCCGGGACGCTGACGCCGAGTGCGGCGAGGTTGGCGATCATCTCGCCGAGGGAGGAGTTCTTGCCGCCGACGACGGCGACGTCATGGCGGCCGAGTTCGCCAAAGGGGATGGTGTAGCGCGTCAAGGGGAGCCTCTTGCTACGTCAGCATGCCGGTGAAAGACTGCGCGCAACCCGAGCTCGATCGAGCGGTGCGCGAATGCCGAAAAAAACTGCCTTTTTTGTATCCGACCAGACCGGCGTGACCGCGGAAACGATGGGACACAGCCTGCTCACGCAGTTCGACGGGCTCGAATTCAGGCAAGTGACTCTGCCATTTATCTCCAGCGTTGACAAGGCAGAGGAAGCCGTCCGGAAGATCAATGCGACGGCCGTAGCGGACGGCGCGCGCCCGGTCGTGTTCAGCACGCTCGTCAAGGACGAGCTGCGCTCGATCGTCAAGCGCAGCGACGGGCTGTTCCTCGACTTCTTCGACGCGTTCCTCGGGCCGCTCGAGTCGGAGCTGCAGGTGAAGTCGTCCGAGCGCGAGGGGCGGGCGCACGGCATCGCCGACCGCATCGTCTACAGTACGCGCATCGACGCCACGAATTTCGCGCTGGCCGCCGACGACGGCGGCGTGACGGCGGACTACAGTCGCGCCGACGTGGTGCTGGTGGGCGTGTCCCGCTCCGGCAAGACGCCGACCTGCATCTACATGGCGATGCAGTACGGCGTGTTCGCGGCCAACTACCCGCTCACGGAGGAGGACTTCGAGAGCAAGCAGCTGCCGCTGCTGCTGCGGCCGCACGCGGCGAAGCTGTTCGGGCTCACGATCGGGCCGCAGCGGCTGCAGCAGATCCGCAACGAGCGCCGGCCCGGCAGCCGCTACGCCTCGCTGCCCCAGTGCGAGTTCGAGGTGCGCTGCGCGGAGACCCTGTTCCAGCGCCACGGCATCCCGTGCCTGGACGCGACCGAATGCTCGATCGAGGAAATTGCGAGCCGAGTCATAGACCGCAAGGGCATCGAACGCCGGCTGCGACCGTGACGTCCGCGCACGACGTGCGCCGCGTCACGGTCGCGAAAAGTCGCTGTGCTATATTCGAAACATGAGCGTCGACAGCCTCTGCGTCACCTCGTGGCGTGCCCGGCCGGTGAGCTTCGTCAGCCTGATGACGCTGTACGAGAGCAACTACATCCGGCTGCGTGCGCTGCTGGGCGACGCGCGCGCGCTGCGCGGCAGGGCGGTCTCCAGCTCGCCCGCCGATCTCGACCTGCACGTCGAGGCGATCGAGCACTGCCGCTACACGACGATCCTCCGCATGACCTACCTGTTCGGCGGACCGGACGGGTCGGTGGCGGAGCCGGACCTCGAGGTCCGCGTCTACCACGACGCGCGCCTCGCCGAGGCGAGCTACGGCGCGGCGCGGCCGAGGCACGCGGGCCTGTCGGGATTGCGCGCCGGACTGCCGGCGGGACTCGGCGAGCGCTGGCTGCGCAACATGCTCCTCAACAAGTGGCTCGACTACTGCGCGGAGCGGGGCCACCGGTTTGCGCCGGCGGGCGAACACGCTGCCCGATGAGCCTGTCGGACGGCCTGCACCGGTTCACGGCCCGGCTGGCCGGGCGGCGCGCCTCGGCCGAGGACGAGCGGCTGGTCGCGCTGTTCCGCAACCGTGCGGAGCTCAAGAAGGAACTGCATGCGCTCGACGACGAGCGCCATCGGCTGCTCGACCGCCTCAAGCTGCAGGAAGGCGCTACCATGCGTGTCGAGGAGCAGCTCGCGGCGCTCGAGCAGTACCTCGGACGGCCCGACGAAGGCCACAAGTGCCTCGCCTACTTCCAGCTGCGTGCGGTCTGGCGCGCCGCGGCCGGGCGCCTCGCGCGGTTCGCGTCCGAGCTGACCCGGAACCAGAAGGACCGCGAACGCCGGGAGCAGCTCGCGGTGTTCGAGGCGGCGAAACGCGAGCGCGTCGCCGACGTGGACCGCGAACTGCTGGAGGGCCGCATGCTCGCCGACCAGCTGCGGGCCGAGCAGAGCCTCGCAGAGCAGCGGCTCGCGACCCTCAAGGGCTTCTGGAACCACCTGCGGCGCAAGCGGCTCGCCGAGGCCATCGAGGCGCGCCGGACCCGCATCGACGCGGCGCTCACGCAGCTCACGGACCTCGGCGACCGGCGCAGCGAGCTCGAGGCGGAGCCGCCGCCGGCGTTCGAGGGCCTGAGCGTCGAAGGACGCCGTGCCGTGAACCTGGCGGTGCTCGCCTACGCCGAGTCGCTGCACGAGCGGCTCACCGCGGCCGGCGTCGCGGACCTCGCGCGCCAGACCACGCTGCGGCGCGTGTACGACACCAGTTACGGCAGCCGCGAGGAGTGCCTGGCGCTGATGCAGCGAGCGGCGCGAGCGGTCGACGGCATCGATCGCATGCAGGACGACCTCGCCGACCTCAAGAAGCGCACCGACCGGCTGCGCAGCACGGCCCGCTACCGCGCCGACGGCGAAGCGGTGCCGTCGCCGGACAGCCTGCAGGCGGCCGGGCAGATGCTGCTCGACGAGTACTGGGACGTCTATCGGGCGCTGTTGCGCTGAAACGGCGGGCGACCGGCACGGGTCCCGGCGCGCCGCAGACAGGCAGAACCGGCGTTCCAGCTCTACGTGGCCGGCGGCGCCAGGGGGCGCGATGCGCGCGTCACGCGACCGGTGCCGGCTCGACTGCCGGCCGCTCCACCGGGGAATCAGTCTCGCGGGACGGTCGTCCACCGCCAAACACACGCCTGCGCCAGATGTTCAGGTCGTCGAACCAGACGTAGAACATCGGCACGATCAGCAGCGACACGACCGCGGAGAACGCCAGCCCGCCCATGATCGCGCGCGCCATCGGGAAATAGGCCGGGCCCTCGCCGCCGCCGCCGATCTGCGCGTCGCCGACCGCGAGCGGCAGCAGCCCGAGGAGGGTCGTCAGCACGGTCATCATGATCGGCCGCAGGCGGTCGCGCCCGGCCTGCAGGATGGCCTCATGGCGCGGCAGCCCCGCGGCCCGCAGGTCGATGACGTGCGCGATCAGCACGATGCCGATGTTGACGACCACCCCGATCAGCACCATGAAGCCGATCATCGCCATCATCGTGATCGTGGTTCCGGTCAGCGTCAGGAACCAGATGGAGCCCACGATCGCGAAGACGATCGAGGTGATGATCGAGAGCGGGTAGAGGGCCGACTCGAACAACGAGGCCATCACCAGGAAGATCAGCACCACGGCCAGCAGCATGTTCTGCGTCATGGTCTGGATGGCCTTGTCGTTCTCCTCGAAGCCGCGTCCGAACTTCCACGAGTAGCCCGGCGGCAGCGGATAGGCATTCATGACCGGCTCGACGCGCTTGCGCGCCTCGTCCATGGTCGTGCCCTCGGCGAGGTTCGCGTTGATGACCACGGTCGTCATGCGATTGATGCGCTGGATCTCACGGTCGCTCGGCTGCACGACGAATTCGGCGACGGCGCCGAGCTCGGTGCGCGTGCCGTCGGCGAGCATCAGGGGCACCTTGCCCAGGTCCTCGACGGACTGTCGATCGGACTCGCGGAACGCGAGGCGCATGGTCAGCTCGCGCTCCGACGTGCGCAGCTCCGGCAGCTTGTCGCCGCGCATCGCGCCGGCGACGGTCATGGCGATCTGCTGCGTGGTGAGCCCGAGCTGCGCCGCGCGATCGCGATTGACGATGACCTGCACCTCCTGCTCGCCGGTCCCGGCCTCGGAGCGCACGGCTTCGAGCCCCGGCACCGAGGACAGGCGATGGGCCACGTCGCGCGAGATCTCGGCCAGCCGCTCGGTGGATTCCCCGGCGAGCTGCATGCTGAACGAGGTCGAACCGGCCGCGTTGTCGTCGCGCTGGAAGCTCGGCCTGCCGATGATGATCTCCGGCATGTTCTCCGTGACCCGGCGCATGACCTCTGCGGCAGGCACGGTGGCCTGGTCCTTGGGCTTCAGGTAGAGCCGCGTGTAGGCCTCGTCGTTCAGCCAGAACGAGTAGTACTTGTCGACGTCGAACCGCTCCTTGTTCTCCTCGATGTATGCCTCGATCCGCGTCACCGCCTGCTCGACCCGCTCCATCGGGTAGGATCCCTGCAGGTGGTAGGCGAGGCCGATCGTGCGGCTCGCTTCCTGCGGGAACGGGTCCACCTTGGTCAGCTTGAGCAGGAACAGCGGCACCGGTGAGGCGACGATCAGCACCGTGAACAGCGCCATGAGCTTGCGATGCGACAGCGCCCACTCGAGCGAGCGCATGTAGCGGCTCTGCAGCCGGCCGAACCACGAGCCCTCGGCGACCGGGGGCGGCGGGGACATGCGTGCCGCGAGCATCGGCAGCAGCGTCTGGGCGATCACGAGCGAGGCGAGCATCGCCACGACGATCGGCACGGCGACGTGCACCAGGAAGATCGACATCTGGTTCTTCTCGCCGAAGACCAGCGGCAGGAACACGATGATCGTCGAGAAGGTGCCGGCCAGGGTCGCGACGCCCACTTCCTTGACGCCCGCCAGGGTGGCCTGCAGCGGGCGGTCGGGCATCAGCTGGCGGTGCCGGAAGACGCTCTCGGTGATCACCACGGAGTTGTCGACCAGCATGCCGATCGCCAGCAGCATTCCCATCATCGTCAGGATGTTGAGCGACAGCCCGAAGAAGTACATGGCCGCCAGCGTCACCAGCAGCGACGACGGCACGGCAAGGCTGACGATGATGGTCGTCGGCAGGTGCCGCAGGAAGAACAGCAGCATGAAGAAGCTGAGCGCCGCGCCGACGATGCCCGCGTTGCGCAGCTCGCGCAGGGACTGGCGGATGCTGTCCGCCTCGTTGCCCACGACCAGGATCTTGACGCCCTGCAGCTGGGGCACCTTGCGGGCTTCTTCGACCGCCGCGATGACCCGGTCCGCGACGTCGACGACGTTGGCCTGCGTCGACTTGTAGACATCGATGCCCACGGCGCGCTGGCCGTCCATGCGGCGACCGACGGGCAGCTCCGGCGCGACCAGCTCGACCTGCGCGACGTCGCCGACGCGCAGGCCGGGGGCGACGAGCAACGACCGCACGTCCTCGAGACTCCTGAATTCGCCGATCGGCCGCACCGTGAACCGCGACCCGTTCTCCGTGATCTGGCCTGCCGTCACCGAGAAGTTGCTCGACTCGAGCAGCGCCCGCAGCTTCTGCACGTCGACACTATGGGCCGCGAGCCGGTTGGGATCCACCAGCACGCGGACCTCGCGCGGCACCACGCCCTGCAGTTCCACCCGCGCGACGCCCTCGAGCCGCTCGATCGGCCGCTGCAGGTACTTCTCCAGCGTGTCGTACTGGTCGGTCAGGTCGCGGTCCGAAGCGATGCGAATGACCGTGACGGCCTGGTCGGACGCGCTGAACGCGAAGATCAGCAGCCGATCCGCGCCCGCCGGCAGCTGCGGGCGGATCGAGTCGAGCTTGGTACGGATGTCGAACGCGGCGGCGTCCGGGTCGCGATCCCAGCTGAAACTGATGTCGAACTGTGCCTGGTCGGACTGCGCGCTCGCCCGGATCTCCTCGATCCCCGGGAGCGTGGCCAGCGCCTCTTCGACCGGCCGCACGATCAGCAGCTCGATTTCCTCCGGCGTGGAGCCGGGATAGGGCACGACCACCCGCATGCCCGGGAAGGAGATGTCGGGCATCGCCTCCAGGCGCAGCAGCCTCGCCGAGATGAGCCCGACGGCAAACAGGGCGAGGGCGACCATGACGGTCGTGACCGGGCGTTGGAGCGCGAGGCGCGTGTGTCCCATGGCGTCCCTCAGCGGGCAGCGGCAGGTTCGGTCAGCGTGTCGACGGCCGCCTCTGGCGCGACGTACTTCTTGCGATCCAGCACCGAGTAGACGACCGGGATCACGAGCAGGGTCAGGAACGTGGTCAGCAGCACGCCGCCGATGACCGTGATCGCCATCGGCGCGCGCACCTCGGCGCCCTCGCCGAGTCCGAGCGCCATGGGCAGCAGGCCGAGGATGGTCGTGAGCTTGGTGATCAGGATCGGCCGGAGGCGCAGCCGGCCGGCCTCGACGATTGCGTCATGCTTCGACAGGCCGCGGCCGCGGGCCTGGTTGACCGCGTCGATGAGCACGATGGACTGGTTCACGACGATGCCGGCCAGCATGATGATGCCGATGTAGGCCACGACGTTGACGCTCGTGCCGGTGAGCCACAGCGCCCACACGGCGCCGATGATGGCGAGCGGGATCGTGAGCAGGATCACGAAGGGGTGCACCAGTGACTCGAACTGCGAGGCCATCACGAGGTAGACGAGGAAGATCGCCATCACCAGCACGAAGCGCAGCGACTTGAACGAGTCCTTCATCTCCTCGCTCTGGCCCGACAGGAACGCCGTCGTGCCGACCGGCAGCTCGACGCCCTGCACGATGCCCTCGAGCGCGGCGACCGCGGACCCCAGGTCGCCGTGCGCCAGGTTGGCGGAAATGACCGCGACGCGTTCCTGGCCGACCCGGCGCACCTCCGCCGGCCCGACCGCCAGCTGCACGTCGGCGACGGCACTCAGCGGCACGGGGAAATCGCTGCCCGGATTGACGATCAGGTTGCGCACCTCCTCGATCGAGGCGGCCCGCGTGTCCACGCTGCGCACCAGCACGTCGATCTGCTTGTCGCGCAGCTTGTAGCGCGTGGCAACCTCGCCACGCACGCTGTTGACGACGCGATCGGCGATGTCGCGGACCACGAGCCCGAGTTGCGACGCGCGCTCCTGGTCGAACACGATCTGGATCTCCGGGTTGCCCGCCTCGACCGTGGTCTTCACGTCCGCGAACCGGTCGTCCGCGCTCATCCGTGCGCGAACCTGCTCGGCCGCTGCGCGCAGCCGGTCGAGGTCGTAGCCGGAAACCACGACTTCCAGAGGAGTGGACATGCTGAACAGCGCCGGCCGGCTGAAGCGGTACTGCACGCCCGGCAGGTCCTCGAGGCTCGCGCGCATGCCCGCCATGGCGACTTCCTCGTCGGCGCGGCCCGCGCCGTGCTGCAGCGTGATGCTCAGGCGACCGGTGTTTTCGCCGGCGTCGACGGGATTGGCGTCCAGGCGATTGCCCGTACCGGCCACCGCGTAAGCGAGGGCGACGTTGCCGAGCGCGTCGCTCGCCTGCTGGGCGGCCTGCACGGTGCGGTCCGTCTGCTCGAGCGGCGTCCCGGGCGGGAGGCGCAGGTCGACGTTGAATTCACCCTGCGACATCTGCGGAATGAGTTCGGTGCCGAGGCGTGGCACGATCAGCACCATGGTCAATACGAACAGCGCAACCGCGGAGCCGATGGTCTTGCCCGGATTCGCAAGCGCCCAGCGGATCGCGCCCGGGTAACGGTCGTCGGCCCAGCGATTGACGGCCTGTGTCGCCCGCACGAGCGGGCTCAGCAGCAGCGCACAGGCGCGCGAAATCCAGCCGAACCCCCGGCCCAGTGCCGCCGCGATCCGCGCCAGCGCCGCATCGAGGCGACGCGGCGGGCGCGGCGACGGCGCCGCCTCGCCCGCGGCTTCCGGCCTGCTCCGCCCGGCCGCCAGCATCGGCACCAGGGTGAGCGCGACGACCAATGAGATTGCCAGCGCGAAGGTCACCGTCAGCGACTGGTCCTTGAAGAGCTGCCCGGCCACACCGGTGATGAATACCATCGGGAAGAACACCGCGACGGAGGTGAGCGTCGCAGCCGTGACGGCCATGGCCACCTCCGCGGTGCCGCGCCTTGCGGCCTCGCGGCGTTCCATGCCGTGCTCCTGGTTGCGCACGATGCTCTCGAGCACGACGACGGCGTTGTCCACCAGCATGCCGACCGCGAGCGCGATGCCGCCCAGCGACATGATGTTGAGCGTGAGATCGAAGGCGTACATCAGCACGAAGGTACCGAGCACGGAAACCGGGATCGCGATGCCGCTGATCAGCGTCGCGCGCGCATCGCGCAGGAACGCGTACAGCACGAGGATCGCGAGCAGGCCGCCGATGAGCGCCGCGCTCTTGACCTCGCCGATCGCCGCCGCGATGAACGTCGACTGGTCATAGACCGTGCGGATTTTCGTCCCTTCGGGCAGCCCCTTCTCCATGGCCTCGATGCGCTGGCGAACTCCCTCCGCCAGCTGCACGGTGTTCGCATCGCCCTCCTTGTAGACCGCGAGCTCGATCGCCTCGCGGCCGTTCACGCGCGTGATGGCCTCCCGGTCCTTGTAGCCGCGGGTCACCGTGGCGACGTCCTTCAGGTAGACGGGCTGGCCGTCCTGCGTCGCAATGATGGCGTTCGCCATCTGCTCGATGGACGTGAACTCGTTGAGGGTCCGGACCAGGAATCGCTGCGTTCCCTGTTCGAGACGGCCGCCCGAGAGATTGACATTCTCGGCGCGGATACGGCGCGTCACGGTGTCGATCGACAGGCCGAGCTGTGCGAGCTTCTGCTGGTCGACGAAGACCTGCACTTCGTCCTCGTAGCCGCCGCTCACCTTGACGGCCGCGGAGCCCTCGACCGCCTCGAGGTCGGGCTTGAGGCGATCCTCGGCGAGACGCCGCAGCGCCTTCAATCGCTCGACTCCCTCGTCGCGCGCGCGCTCGCCTTCGTCGAGGAAGGCGAGGCGCAGGACCGGCTCGCTCGACGGGTCGAAGCGCAGCAGCAGCGGCCGCTTCGCCTCGAGCGGCAGCTGCAGGAGGTCGAGCTTTTCGCGAACGTCGATGCCGGACAGGTCCATGTCCGTGCCCCAGACGAACTCGAGCGTCACGTCCGACTGGCCTGCACGGGAGACCGAGCGCACCTCGCGCACGTTGCGGATGATGCTGACCGCCTCCTCGACGGGGCGCGTCACCAGCGTCTCGACCTCGAGCGGCGCAGCGCCCGGCAGCTCGGTACGGATCGTGAGAGTCGGATAGGAGAGGTCCGGCAGCAGGTTCAGCTTGAGGCGCGACAGCGAGACCAGCCCGAACAGCGCGATGGCCACCGTGCACATGACGATGGTCACCCGTCGCCGGATCGCAAAGTCGATCAGTTTCATGATGTTCCCTGCGACACGGGCCGTACGGCCGGCCCCGGTTGGACTTATCGGGCCTTGGCGTTGTCGGCGGCCGGGCTGCCGGCAGGCAGCTGGCCGGCAACGACCTTGACCGCCGTACCGGTCTTGAGCCCGGCCTGGCCCACGACGACCACCTGCTCGTCCCCCTTGAGCCCCTCGACGACCTCGATCCAGCCGTTGTTGGCCAGGCCGGTCGTGATGCGGCGCTGCTCCGCCTTGCCATTGGCCACCACGTACACCGAGAGTTCGCCGTCGGCGTCCACGATCGAGTTGCGAGGCAGCTGCAAAGCATTGTCCCGCCGCTCGTAGACGATGTTGACTCGCGCGAACATGCCGGGCTTGAGGTGGCGCGAGGTGTCGGGCACCTCCACGCGCGCACGAAACGTGCCGGTCTGCGGATCCACAGTCGGGCTGATGCGCGAAATCGTGCCGGTGAAGCGCTCGCCGCCCAGGGCGTCCACCACGACGTCAGCGGTCTGGCCGGGCTGCAGCTTGCGGAATTCCTTCTCCGGGATGTGCACGTAGGCCACCAGCGGGTCGAGGTTGGTGACGCGGAAGGTCGGGTCGTTCGGCTTGATCGTGTTGCCGACCTTGATGTGCCGGGCCGATACCACGCCGTCGATCGGCGCACGGATCTCCGTGTAGCTCAGTTCGAGGCGCGCGCGGTCGTAGGCGGCACGCAACGCGTCGAGGTCGAACTTGGCGTTCTCGGCCGTGCCCTTCGCCACGAGGCCTTTTTCGCTCAGCTCGAGCTGGCGCTTGTAGTCGCGCTCGAGCTTGCGCAGGTTCGCCTCGGTTTGCGCCACCTCGAGGCGCAGCCGGTCGCCGTCGAGGCGCGCGAGCACCTGGCCGGACTTCACGGCATCGCCTTCCTCCGCGAAGATCTGCCGCACCTCGCCGCCCACCTTGGCGACGACCTCTGCCTCCTCGTGGGCCTCGATCGGAGCAGTGCCGGAATACACGGCGATCATCGGCGCCCGGCGCAGGGGCTGCACCTCCACCGGCACGGACGCCTCGGGCTCGGCGGATTCCTTGTCCTTCGCCTTGCCGTTGCTGCAACCAGCTGCCACGAGCGCGGCGAGCACGAACAGGGCCGGCACACGATGGCCGAAGCGGGCTGTGATCACGTCGGTGTTCCGGTTGAGGAAGCGATACTCGAATGCTAAGGATCTATAGTGTTGTAGTCAAGTACAACACCGCAGCCAATGCCGGGCCGCACCGGGTGCCGGATCGGAATCAGCCCGCGGGCGGCGTCCGGGCCACGTACCGCGGTTCGATCTGGGTGAGGTCGGCCGTGATCTCCGCCGCCTCGCTCAGCATGGCGTCGGGCAGGTCGTCCTTGATTTCGGACGCTTCCGGCAGCGGCTCCTCGCCGAGGGCCGCGCGCAGCTCGTTCTCGCGCTGCAGCTGCTCCGCGGTGAGCGATGCCCGCTCGGTCCGGCGTTTCTCCAGATTGAGGGACACGGACCGCTGCTTGCGCATGGCCTCGATCGCCCCGATCTCGGCGAGCGCGTGCTGGAAGCCGGGATCGGTCGTCGCCCGCTGGTCGTGTCGCCGCTGCAGGTCGGCGATCAGCGGGGCCATCGACCCTTCGGGCTTGTAGGGTGCAGGCCGGATCCGGTTCCAGGGCAGTGCGCCGTCGCGCGAGCTCTCGCCGACCTCGTCCGTGCTGATCGCAGACGGCAGGCGGATGTCCGGAGCGACGCCCCGGTTCTGGGTGCTGTCGCCGGTCACGCGGTAGTACATGCCGATGGTCACGGTCAGCTGGCCGTAGCCGGGATCCTGTCCGAGCGCGTACCGGTCGAGCGGGTAGAGGTTCTGCACTGTTCCCTTGCCGTAGGTCTCCTGGCCGATCACGACGCCCCGGCCGTAGTCCTGCATCGCCGCGACGAAGATCTCCGACGCAGACGCACTGAACCGGTCCACCAGGATCGTGAGTGGCCCCTCGTAGGCCGGCTCGGCCACGTCGGACTCCAGCACTTCGACCCGGCCGCCGGTCTCGCGCAGCTGTACGACCGGTCCGCGGGCCACGAACAGGTTCACCAGGCCGATGGCCTCGGTCAGGTGCCCGCCGCCGTTCTCGCGCAGGTCGAGGACCAGCCCGTCGACGCCGCCCTCGGCCTTGAGCTGGCCGATCAGCTTGCGGACGTCCCGGGTCGTGCTCCGGTAGTCGTCGCTGCCGGCGGCGCGCGCGTTGTAGTCCTGGTAGAACGAGGGCACGGTAATCACGCCGATGCGCAGCGAATCCTCGCCGCGCTTGATCGTCCGCAGCTCCTTCTTGGCGGCCTGTGACTCGAGGGTGATCTTCGCCCGCGGCAGCAGGATGGTCCTCTCCGCGGCGCCCGGCGAGGCCTTGCCCGGCTGGACCAGCAGCTTCACGTCGGAGCCGACCGGCCCGCGGATGAGCTGCACGACGTCGTCGAGTCGCCAGCCGACCACGTCCACCAGCTCGCCGCCCTTGCCCTGGCCCACCGCCACGATGCGGTCGGTCGCCTTGATCTCGCCACTCTGCTGGGCCGAGCCGCCCGGCAGGATATCCATCACCGTCACGTAGTCGTCGATCATCTGCAGCGACGCGCCGATGCCCTCGTACGACAGGCTCATCTGGATGCGGTACTCCTCCGAGTTGCGCGGCGAGAAGTAGCTGGAGTGCGGGTCGAAGACGTGTGCAAACGCATTCATGAAGCTCTCGAACACGTCGTCCGCGGTGATCTGCTCGCCGCGCTTGGCGGCACGCTCGTAGCGCTTGCGCAGGACGTCCTGCGTTTCGGCCCACGTCTTGTCGGTCAGCATTAGCGAGATCGCGTCGTTCTTGACGCGCTTGCGCCACAGCTCGTCGAGTTCGGCGGTGCTCGTGGCCCAGGGCGCCTTGCGGCGATCGAACTCGAAGCTCTCGTCGAGCGTGAAGTCCGGTTCCTTCTCCAGCGCCTTGAGCGCGAACTTCACCCGCTCGCGGCTGCGGACCTGGAAGCGGTCGAAGATGGCGAAGGCGGGCTCGAGCTTGCCGTTGGTGATGGCGTCGTCGAGCTGGTAGCGGTAACGCTCGAACTCGGCGATGTCGGAGGCGAGGAAGTAGCTGCGCGACCCGTCGAGCGCCTCGAGGTAGCGGTCCAGCACCAGCGACGACACCGGGTCGTTCACCGGCGCCTGCCGGTAGTGCGAGCGCTCGAACATGCTGCCCACCAGGCGCGCGACCCGCGCGTGGCGTTCGGTCGGCGCGAAGTCGACCGTGGCCGCGGTGGAGGGCGCCTGGGCGGTGCCGAGCAGCAGCGTCGCGAACGCGACGACCACCACGGCCAGCAGCAACGGCGCTGCGCGGCGCAGGGCGGCGTGACCCTTGCCTGTCTCGTCCGAGCGACCTGGCTGATACACTTGCTGAGATTCCTCTATCGATCTGGGCGAACAAGGCTAGAGAGTGCTCCGCCGCCAATCAAGCGCGGCGCGCCGAAAACCGGACGAACCACTCCTGTGCGACCGCTCACCGTCCTGACAGGCATCGTACTCGGCTCCTCGGCCGCCACCACGTTCGGGCTGGGCGCTACCCTGGTCGTCTTCGTGGTGCTGGCCGAGGAACACCCGCAATTCCGCTCCGAGCTGCCATTGCTGGCCGTCTACTTCGGCATCTTCGTCGCTTTGACCGGTCTGGCGGCCCTTGGTTTCATCGGGCTGGCACGGGAGCGGCCCTGGCGGCGCTGGGCCCAGGCGGCCCTGTGGGCGGCTCTGGCCGGGCTGGCCACCCTCTACGCCGTCACCCGCGGCTGACCCGCGGCCAGAGCAGCGCGACCAGGACCCGCCAGGCGGCCACCAGCACCACCGGCCCGAGCAGCAACAGCCACGCCGCCGGGCGGAGCCCGGCGAGGTCGGCGAGGAAGTCGCCCAGGAACTGCTGCAGCCCGCCACGCGAGTAGGGTCCCAGGGTGGCCGCGCCGGTGTAGTAGACCAGCACCGGCAGCACCGCGACGGCGAACACCGCCGCCGCGACCAGCCAGCCGACGTGTCGCCTGAAGCTCATCGGAGGGGATGCTGACCGCAAGGAGGCCGGATCGCAAGGGCCGGCCTTCGGTATGATCCCGGGGCATGCAACCGGTGCGTACCGCAGTGATCGGCGTGGGTTACCTCGGGAGGTTCCACGCCCAGAAGTACGCCGTCCTGCCGGAGTCCCGGCTGGTGGCGGTCGCGGACGCCCGGGCGGATGCCCGGGACAAGGTCGCGGCCGAGGTCGGCTGCCGGGCCGTGGCCGACTACCACGAGATCCTGGGCGAGGTGGACGCCGTCAGCATCGCCACCCCGACCCCGCTGCATTTCCCGATCGCCCGGGACTGCCTGGAGCGGGGCGTGCACGTGCTGGTGGAAAAGCCGGTCACTGAAACGCCGGAGCAGGCGCGGGCGCTCATCGACCTGGCGGCGCGGCACGGCCGCATCCTCCAGGTCGGGCATCTCGAGCGCTTCAATGCGGCGATCCTCGCGCTGGCGGGCACGCTTGGACGACCGCGGTTCATCGAGTCCCACCGGCTCGCGCCGTTCAAGGAGCGCGGCACCGACGTCAACGTGGTCCTCGACCTGATGATCCACGACATCGACCTGATCCAGAGCCTGGTGGGCGCGCCGATCGAGTCCATCGACGCCGTCGGCGCCTCGGTGTTCTCGGCGGGCCTCGACATCGCCAACGCCCGCATCCGCTATGCCAACGGCTGCGTCGCGAACACCACGGCGAGCCGCGTGAGCATGAAGATGGAGCGCAAGCTGCGCCTGTTCCAGGACGACGCCTACGTGTCGATCGACCTCCAGCAGAAGGTGCTCACGATCGTGCGCAAGCCGCCCGCGGGCGCAGCCACCGCTCCCGGCCAGGTGATGATCGAGGAGCGCACCTACGAGCAGGGCGACGCGCTGAAGCTCGAGATCGAGGCCTTCCTGCGCTCGATCCGCGGGGGGCGGCCGCCGGTCGTGTCGGGCGAGGACGGGCTCCGCGCGCTCGAGACCGCGATCCGGATCACCGACCTGGTGCAGGGCCCGGGAGCCACGTCATGAAGCGGGCGCACTACGCCGGCGGCGATTTCCGTCGCGCGGTCACGATCGAGGACCTGCGACGCGTGGCGCGCCGCAGGCTGCCGAACTTCAGCTTCGAGTACCTCGAGGGCGGCGCGGAGGACGAACTCGCGCTCCGGCGCAACCGGGACGTGTTCGAGGGCATCGCCTGGTTGCCGCGGACGCTCGCGGGCGTCGGCGTTCCCGAGCTTTCGACGGAGATCCTCGGCGAGACCTGCCACCTTCCGCTCGTGATCGCCCCGACGGGGTTCAACGGCATGCTCTGGCCGCAGGGCGACCTCGCGCTCGCGAAGGCGGCCGCCGACGCCGGCATCCCCTTCACGCTCAGCACCGTTTCGAACTGCCCGCTGGCGAAGATGACCGCCGAGGTGCCGGACCGCACGTGGTTCCAGCTCTATCCGTTCAAGGACCGGAGTTTCATCGACCGGCTGATCGATCTGGCGCTGGGAGCCGGCTGCCCGACGATGGTCGTGACGACCGACGTGCCCGTGCTCGGCGCCCGCGAGTGGGACCAGCGCAACTACCGCGCGCCGATGAAACTCAGCCTCGCGAACATGCTGGACGTGCTCGCGCACCCGGGCTGGCTGCGGCGCGTGATGATCCCCAGCGGGGCGCCCCAGTTCGAGAACCTGAAGGAATTCCTGCCGCCCGGCGTGGCATCGGCGCTCGCGGGCGTGCGCTTCATGGGCACGCAGCTCAATCCCCGGCTGAGCTGGCAGGACATGGAACACATCCGCGGCCGCTGGCCCGGCAAGCTGGTGCTGAAGGGCATCCTCTGCGTCGAGGACGCCAGACGCTCCGTGGACGCGGGTGCCGACGGCATCGTGCTCACCAACCACGGCGGGCGACAGCTCGATTCGTGCGTGTCGGGCGTGGAACTGTTGCCGGCGGTCTCCGCGGAACTCCGCGACAGGCTCGTCATCCTGGTCGACGGCGGCTTCCGCCGCGGCCTCGACGTCCTCAAGGCCATCGCGCTCGGCGCGCACGGCGTGATGGTCGGCCGCGCGACGCTCTATGGGCTCGCGGCCGGCGGTCAGCCCGGCGTCGCGCACGCCCTGCAGATCCTGCGCGCGGAAATGGAACGCGGAATGGCGCTGCTCGGCTGCCGCACGCTCGGCGAACTGGGCCGCCACCTGATCCGCAGCTGAGACGGAGCACTCCGATGCGTGCCGCCGCTGCCGTTCGTGGTCGGCACCGAGATGCCGTGCGCGGGGAAGGTAGTCATCCTGCCCTGATCAGGGCTCGCCGATCGCCTCGAGCTCTGCCTGCACCGTGAGCCAGCGGTCCTCCGCCTGCTCGAGCAGATCGACGACTTCGCCGCAGCGGCGCGTGACCGCCTGCACTTCCGCGACGCCGGCCGTGGCATAGAACCCGCTGTCGGCGAGGCGCGTCTCGAGGGTGGTCTTCTCGGCCTCGAGGGCCGCGATGCGGCGCTCGAGCTCGCCCGACTCCCGGACCAGCGGCCGGCGCTGCTGGAGCTTCGCCTGTCGTTCGGCGGCGGCGCTCTCGCGGCGGGCGCGGCGCGCGTCGCGGTCGGAGTCGGCCGCGTCGGTGCCCGACGGCGCCTCGCGCGAGCGGCGCTCGGCCATCCACGCGAGATAGTCCTCGAGGTCGCCGTCGAACTCGACCGCCCGGCCGTCGGCCACGAGCAGGAAGCCGTCGCACACGGTCCGCAGCAGCGCGCGGTCGTGCGACACGAGCACGAGACTGCCGTCGTAACCGGCGAGCGCCCGCATGAGCGCATGGCGCATTTCGAGGTCGAGGTGGTTGGTGGGCTCGTCGAGCAGCAGCAGGTTGGGGCGGCGACGGACGATCAGCGCGAGCGCCAGCCGCGAGCGCTCGCCGCCCGAGAATGCGCCGACCGGTGCATCGGCCATCGTGCCGCGGAAATCGAAGTGCCCGAGGTAACTGCGCAGGTCGAGTTCCCGCGCCGCCGGCTCCTGCCGGGCGAGGTGAGCGAGCGGCGATTCGTCCGGCCGCAGCTGCTCCAGCTGGTGCTGCGCGAAATAGCCGATCACGAGGCCGTGGCCCTCGAGACGTCGTCCGCGCAGCGGCGTCGTCTCGCCGGCGATCGCCTTGATCAGCGTGGACTTGCCGGCGCCGTTCGCGCCGAGCAGACCGAGCCGGGCTCCCGGCGGCAGCGTGAGCTGCACACCGTCGAGGACCGTGCGGTCCGCGTAGCCGAGCGCGGCGTCCTCGAGCGTCAGGAGCGGGGAGGGCGCCCGTTCCGGCGCCGGGAACTCGAAGTCGAAGGGCGCATCGACGTGCGCGGGGGCCACGCGTTCGAGACGGTCGAGGGCCTTGAGCCGGCTCTGCGCCTGGCGGGCCTTGCTGGCCTTGGCGCGGAAGCGCGCGATGAAGCGCTCGATGTGCGCGACTTCCCGCTGCTGCTTCTCGAACAGCGCCTGCTGGCCCGCGAGCCGCGCCGCGCGCTGTTCCTCGAAGGAGGAGTAGTTGCCTGTGTATAGCGCGAGGCGGCGGCCCTCGATGTGCGCCACGTGCGTCACGCTGGCATCGAGGAAGTCGCGATCGTGGGACACCAGCAGCAGCGTGCCGCGATACGCGGCGAGCCAGCGCTCGAGCCACACCACCGCGTCGAGGTCGAGGTGGTTGGTGGGCTCGTCCAGCAGCAGCAGCTCAGCGCGGCTCTGCAGCGCCCGGGCGAGATTGAGGCGCATGCGCCATCCGCCGGAGAAGTCGGCGACCGGTCGTCCGAGGTCGGTGCGCGCGAATCCGAGCCCGGCCAGCATCGCCGCGGCCCGCGCGCTCGCCGTGTAGCCGTCGATTGCCGCGAGGCGCGCGTGGGCCTCCGCGAGCCCGTGCCCGTCGGCGTGCTCGGCTGCCGCGATCTCGCGCTCGACGGCGCGCAGGGCGACGTCCCCGTCGAGGACGTACTCGATCGCCGGCCTCGGCAGCGGCGGCGTCTCCTGGCTGACGGTGGCTATGCGCCAGTCGCGGGGAACGCTGCACTCGCCCGCTTCCGCATGGAGTTCACCCTGCAGCAGCGCAAAAAGGCTCGACTTGCCGCTGCCGTTCGCGCCCACGAGCCCCACGCGCCAGCCCGCGTGCACCTGCAGGTCCGCGTGCTCGATGAGGCGGCGGGCGCCGCGCGCGAGCGTGAGTTGCCGGAGTTGGATCACTGGAACAGGCGGGGCGGCCGACGGGCGAACGGGCGCGCATTCTAGCCACTCACGGTCGGCAGGGCGGCTGCGGTGCGGCTTGGGGCGGAATCCGGCACAATTGGCGTTTTGCACCGGCGGTCGCCCCGGGTGGCCCACGGAGATCCAGAAACGATGTCCTCGATGAGCAGACCCCACGTTCTTGCGGTCGCGCGCCACCTGCTGCTCGTGCTGGCGACGGTGCCCGCGCTGGCGCTGGCGCAGTCCAGCCCGGCGATCTCGACGATCGTTGCGTTCAGCGGCTCGGCGGTCAATGCCGGTCCGGTACGCGGCCCCGACGGCGCGCTCTACGGGACCACATCGACGATCACGTCCACCACCGGCGGCCTGATCTATCGCGTCGCCGCCGACGGCTCGTCCGTGCGGACGCTCTACCAGTTGAAACTCACCGACGGCCTGAACCCGCTCGGCGGACTGCTGCTCGGCAGCGACGGCCTGCTCTACGGTACGACCTCGATCGGCTCGGCGGCCGAGGCCGCCACCACGGGCACGGTGTTCCGGATCGCGCCGGACGGG
>Ga0209254_10002138_pt1 | contig 17942 bp, 9 predicted proteins | sample FrelakmetDIP11DI_FD_187148 | JGI IMG/M metagenome (GOLD analysis project Ga0209254, IMG submission 187148) | Freshwater lake sediment microbial communities from the University of Notre Dame, USA, for methane emissions studies - DIP11 DI (SPAdes)... | ecosystem: Environmental > Aquatic >...
ATTATATGAACCGACGTTTCTTGCTAAAACAAATCCGTTCCTGTCTGTAATTGTTCCTCTTTGGGTTTGCAGACTTATTTTGGAAATCCGGTTTTCATCTGCCTGGTCGAGATTATCAGCTCCTTGTATTACCTGGGTCGAAAATAGTTTAATAATAAAAATTAAGATGGTCAGACCCATTAAAATGAAAATGATCCGGAGTCTCCAAGGGTTTTTACCAAAATTTGGGTTATCGAACATGAATCTTACTCATTTTTTACTGGATATATCAATTTGTTTATTTCTCTTATCAAAACATAAATCGGAAACGCAAAAAGTAAGTTCAGTAACATACTTGGCAGAATAGTTCTTGTCAAGCTTTCACTAAATTTTAGATTAATTCCCATGATCTGCAGGGCGATGAATTCTGTCACCAGAAGCAATATTGTACCTATCGCAGTAATTATCATCATTGCGAGGATTGGACTTTGCCAAATTCTAGATTTGAACCTTTGGGTTATTCCTACAATCCCAAGATAACAAATCGGAAAAATGAACCAAGGTACTGCGGATGCAAAACCGATAACCAAACCTCCAATAATCGCCCACATCCAAGAATTCTTTGATCCATCCTGTAACGCCCAGGCGATCAAAATTAGCATCATCAAGTCAGCCACTCCATTCAATAATGAAAAACGAGCCATTATGGTTGTTTGAACAATAAATGCAAATATTAATACGGGAAATGCGATTAAGATTTCCAAGATTAGGATTAGGGAATTAGTGAAGGGATCAAGGGTTCTATTTCAACCGGACGGAAATTTGTGATCACAAGGACAGCATTAAGGTTCGAAAAATCAACAACCGGTTGAATGACGGCAGATTGAAACAGGTCTGTCTCGCGCTTGATTACATTAATCACCTGCCCGATTAATAAATTTGGAGGATAGGATCCACCTAATCCTGAGGATAAAATGATTTCACCTGGTTGTAAATCAATATTCTGGGGGATCATCTCTAGGCTGGTTTCTCCGGTTAAGGATCCTGATATTTGGCCATCAACTCCGAGGGATTCTAATTTGACATTCATAATAGACCCAGGGTCAGTAATTAGCTGAATTCGAGCCGCTTTCGATGTCACAGCATCGACCCGTCCGACGAGACCCTGGTCTGTTACGACTGGCATTCCATGACGGATTCCGCTGTCTGATCCATGATCGATGATCACATAATGCATAAAAGGACTTGGATCTCTTCCGATTACTGCGGCAGCGATATATTGGTTTTCCGGGCTTTGTCTTGCGAAATCGAGCAGTGCATACAAAACATCAGCCTCACTAAGTTGTTGTTTAAGTTGGATTACCTGTGATTGAAGTTGTGATATTTCACTTTCAAGCTCGGCATTCCTTGCCCTAAGGCTGGCCATATCCCTTGGGACTGTAATAAACTCCGTAACCGCCTGCACCCGAGTAGTAAAATATCCCTGAAGTTGAATGATTGGATTTGTCGCTGTCCCAATAACGGGTTGAATAAAACCAGCAAGAGCCAGCAGGACAACACCTGCGGCGACTAATAAAAAAATGATTACCTGAACATTCCTGGGATTAACTGATTTCATTCTATTAGGTTACTACCGTGAAATGGTAAAACCACTATCGAATACTGGAATGATCCAGATCTACCAGATATTTTGAAAAGATATCAAGGTTTTCCAGCACCATCCCTGCACCTCTTGCTACACAGGTCATCGGGTCCTCTGCTGACCAAACTTTGATTTTCAAATCATCGTGAATCCGTTCTTCAAGTCCTTTTAACTGCGATGACCCTCCTGCAAGACAAATACCTGAGTCAATCAAGTCCGATAAGATTTCAGGAGGGGCTTCATCAAGAGCATCTTTGATCGTATCAACAATGACCTGAACAGAGCTGGAGATTGCTTCCCGTATTTCGACAGAGGATATTTCAACAGCATCCGGCAAACCGGTAATCAGGTTACGTCCGCGAACAGTTATGGTACTCTCGGTCGCAAGAGGGAACGCGGACCCAATGGCTATTTTTGCCTGTTCCGCCATCCTCTCCCCAATTAGGAGGTGATACTTATTTCGAACATATTGCACGATATCCGCATCCAACTCATCACCAGCCACCCGCAAGGACCGGCTCACAACAATGCCTTGCATCGACATTATTGCCAATTCGGTCGTACCGCCTCCGATATCAACAATCATCGAACCATGAACTTCATTTATTGGTAAACCTGCCCCAAGTGCGGCAGCGCGGGGTTCTTCTATCAAGTAAGTCTCCCGTGCTCCAGCAGACATGGAAGCATCATAAACTGCCCGTTTTTCGACCTCGGTCGCACCTGAAGGAATGCCGATTACGACCCTCGGCCTGGGCATGGGGACTACAGTTTGTTGATGTACCCTCATAATGAAATATTTTAACATTGCAGAGGTAATCTCAAATTCCGAGATCACACCGTCTTTTAAAGGTCTGATAACGATTACATTTGCTGGAGTTCGGCCAACCATTTCTTTGGCTTGAGCTCCGATAGCTAGAGGCACCCTGGTTTTTTTATCAATAGCGACCCAGGAAGGTTCCTGGATGACAATTCCTTTATTCCGGACATGCACCAGTGTATTGGCTGTACCGAGATCTATCCCGATATCCAGGGAAAACAATCCCATGATCCAATTTAAGGGATTGGTCGCCAATTATTTCTCCTCAATTTCATTATATGCACAATGAGAAGTGATTATACCATAGGGAGGATTTTGAACCTTTTATGGTGAGATTCATACTTAATTCTCAGAAAACCGTTTTCTTGACAGGTATATTTGGCATAGTTATAATCCTTCTATTCGCGGGTGTGGCCAAGTGGTAAGGCATCACCTTCCCAAGGTGATATTCGTGGGTTCGAATCCCATCACCCGCTCCTTCGACCTCCTTACTTAAAGGAGGTTTTTTGTTATCAATCTTGTAAGCACCCTCTCTATTGCAATTATGCTAAAATCTATTAAGGTATATTCGATAAATTTTCACAGGAATATCAATGCCTGAATCGAAAAAAAAGATTTTACATGTTGAGGATAACTACGAGAATCTCGTTTTGGTACGCCGGTTATTACAATATCACGGGTACGACATCCTGGAAGCCGATAGTGTGTCCAAGGCTGTGACTATCTTGAAGCAACAAAAACCCGATCTTATCCTGATGGATATTAATCTCCCCGAAATTGATGGGGATACGCTGACCTCGAAATTAAAGTCAATACCTTATTTCCGTGATATCCCCGTAGTCGCAATTACTGCAAATGCCTTAAAGGGTGATCGTGAAAAATCCATGCTTGCCGGGTTTGATGGATATATTGAAAAGCCGATTGATGTGGATATTTTTCCGGACCAAATATTGGGTTTTTTAAATCACCGTGCCGAATGATCCTTCTATAAAGAGTTGAACATGTCTACTGAACCTGACCCTATGTTTTTCAAGAATAAAGTCGCCCTCGTTGTTGAGGATAATGCCGCAAATTTTCTGCTTTTAGCGCGCCTGTTGAATGCCTTGGGAATTCATTGCGAATGGAAATCATCCGGTTATGAAGTGCTGGAGTTTTCAAAAACGCTTCCCAGGTTGGATATTATTCTCCTTGATATACACCTTCCATATGAAGATGGTTATAGCGCACTGGAAAAGATACGTTCAGCCCCAAACCTGCAAAATGTGCCTATTGTTGCTGTCACGGCTGATGTCAGTACGGAGTCCATGTCAAAAGCTCAAAAAGCAAGCTTCAATGGATTTTTAGGAAAACCGATTGACCCTGATCGTTTTCCGGACCAACTTTTTCGGCTCTTATCCGGTGAATCTGTTTGGGAAATGTATTAGGATAATATATGACTGAAAATGCTCAATCGAATTTTGAAAATAAAATCCAACCCGAAACTATAAATAACTCAAAGGGTTCGATCGATGATTTTTCACTCATAGATGCTTTGCTTAGATATAGAAATTCATCCAAAACTTCTTCTGAATTTACCCAATCCTTTTTTCAATACCTTATTAACCATCCTGATATTGTTCTCATCACTTTATATAAAATTGACCCAAAAACCAGAGATATATTTTTATCTACTTATGAAGCAAAAGCATCGTCTCTGGATATTCCCAGCGAAGTCAGGATACCAACCAGATCGTCTGAAACACTGGCAAGGGTGGCATTAACAGTGCAACCCTTTGTCTCCTCGGATATCGAAACAGAACCGGTCGATTATAAAAACGGGATCTTTGATCCGAAAACACGTTCAGTCTTTATCTGCCCGGTGCAGGTTTCAGAGCAGTTTGATGGCATATTGGAGATTCAAAGCAGTCGTAAGTTCGGAGTTACGAAGGAGGATATGCCTGGATTGGTTGCTGCCTGCCAACTTTTTGGAAATTTTTTGGGTAGTTTCCTTCTCGATGACGAATCGGGACTCACCCACAGAAATTTGGTTACTTATTCGAGTTCAGTTCAGGACCTCCTTAATTCAGATCCATCCAGACCGTTGTATGAAACTTTCATAAAATCATTTTATGATACTGATTTCGTGGTTTTTATTTTCAAGTCATTTACAGACGAACTTCTTCTCGAAGACTTATTTGATGCAAAAGGTACAGGATTTGATGCTTCATTGAAAGGTTTGAAAGTAAATCCGGGTATCCTTTTTAAAGAATTTAATGGCAGAACACCTTTGTTATATTCTGACCTATCAGAAAAAGTCGATTTTGGGGACCTATTCTCTTTCTTTATCAGGCGTGAATGTTCTTCAGTTGTAGTAATTCCAATTTTAATCAATGAAATTCTTGATGAAGTTTTGGTCATTGGTTCCCGCGAACAAATTAATATTTCATTAAACGACATCAAGCCATTTCTGAAAATTATTGAGGTTTATGAACAACGGGAGAGCTTCGATGTCAGGTTAGGTGCTGCTGATTTTCTTCAACGGGATTTAAGATTCCTTTCATCTATTTCTAGTCTGGTTTCCAAACCAATTGATAAGCTTGCTTTTCTTAGCAATTTCACGGAGGAATTTCGCAATACCTACCAAGGATTTTTTGATCTTGTTTTCGTTGAGTTTGATCAGGCATCCAAAAAATTAAAAAGTTCTATGATCCTCTCTGAAAAAGATTTGCCAGTTGCCACTGAGAAAATTCTTCCAAATCCGGATTTTGAAAATGTGATTTCTGAAATTGAACCTTTCTACCCAAATGATGCGGATCTTTCACTCGACATCATCGCTCCCGATATAGATCAACCACAATCTTCCATCGTAATTCCCATCTTGATGGCTGATCAAATTTTAAGGTTATTAATCCTTCAGGAAAAATCAAATCCGGAGATCTTAAGACAAATCAATACCGCAACCTATCTTTCAATCGGAAAGTTGTTTGCATCATTTTTAAGTCAATTCAATATTCATTCAGAAATGGAAGAACTTGATCAAACCATTTCCCGAATTGTAACCCGACAGAAATCCCTCAACCAAATTACGATCCAAATTAGTGGTGGTCGTTCATTATTAGAAGTCATCTCAGGAATCCCAAAAATGCTCGTTGATATTGGGATTTGTCAGCAAGCTGGTATTTTCTCGCCAAACCCTGATGGATACTATCAAATGCGGATATCTGAAGGTTATAGCGAAGATCTAAAAAACATTGTTTTATCTCCTGGAGAAAAGCTGGCAGGAAAAGTTCTGGACTCCAAAAAACCAGAATTGTTCGATCCTACGACTGGTTCTGCAATAAAAGATTTAATTAATCCAGCGAACCTCTCCGGTCTCGCCGTTCTTATTGCTTTTGAGGAGGGCATATTTGCAGTACTGGAAATGGAGCATGCAGAACAGGATCAATTCTCTGATAATGATCTTGAACTATTAAATATATTTGCCTTAGGGGTGGGTTCGCGCCTTGCGAACCTGAAATTGGTCGAGCAGGTTCAATCTCAGGTACTCAGGCAGGAAAAATTGTATGAAATTACGAACAAACTCCGGCGATCTCTCGATATGGAATCGATAATGAAAATTTCCACATCTGAGATAGCAAAAATCGCCGCTGCCAGGAAGGCTTCAATTCAATTAATAATTGAAGAAGAATCGTTACCCGAGGCTGAAGAAGAGATTCCTGGAGGTGAGGAATGAAACTAAGCCGCCGGGTTTTTTCAATTATTCTGATCGCTACCGCGGTTATGTTAGTTGTGCTAATTGGCCTGTCTGTATTCCTGGTTTACATTAATAGCGCGGATATTGATAATAGATTGGCAATTGAAAATTCAACGCGTGTGGAAAGGGTTCTTGAGGATGAACTAGCGACATTAACAGCGAATGCTGTATCTTGGGGGTACTGGTCGGAGGCAAATAATTTTACTTTATCGAAAAACCAGGAATTCATTGATACAAATCTATCTGATGAAGCTCTAGCTTCCGCAGGATTTCAAATCGTCATTTATCTTGATGGAAATCGTAATGTTTTATTCAGCAGATATCTTGATCCTCAAACCGGGCAAGGTAATCCTGTCCCAACAGGATTGATGCAGTATTTATTTTCAAACCTATCCTTATTTCAACAAGAATCACTTACAGATGATATCACCGGGATCATTTCACTTTCCGAAGGTCCATTCCTGGTTTCATCAATAAATACATTAAATGGTGACTTATCCGGGCCTAGCAATGGTTTTATTGTTGTTTCAAAACCGGTGGACCAACGAACATTATCAGATGTTGGCTTTGTTACTGGTTTGAATATCGAAACCTATGTTTATAACGCTTCAACTAATCCCCAAGAAATTCTTGATGCGCAGGCAGCCTTAGATTCCGGTTCCCCCATTTACCTCGCACAACTTGGTGGTGGAGATGCAGCTGTTTATATTAAGTATAACGATATTCAAAATCAACCTACAGCGATTCTCAAAATCACATTCCCATCCACGGTCTATTCACAAACCCTTAATATCTTAAGATTCCTGGTCCCCGCTCTTCTTATTATCGCGATCGGATATGGCATAACGATTTCTCGACTCCTCAACAGGTATGTCGTTGAACCATTAACCAATCTCGATTCGAATCTTGAAATTATTTCTCAATCTACGGATCTCGGGCAACGTGTTCAGGAAATTGGGGACAAGGAAATCCAGGGTCTTTCTGTTTCTATTAATGGTCTATTGTCTTCGAACGAAATTTCTGAGTCTGATTTGAAACGATCTTTGAATCAATTGCTTACGATCACAGAAATCAATCGGTCCATTTCCGGTTTTCTCGACCCCGAAGATCTCCTGAGAGAAGTTGTGGATCTCTTACAATCGAGGCTCAGCCTTTATTATGTTGGAATATTCCTCCTGGATCCGTATAAGGAGTTCGCAGTTCTACGGGCGGGAACTGGGGAAGCTGGTGAGAAAATGCTTGCACAGGGGCATAAACTTGCGGTGGGAGGCGTTTCCATGATCGGATGGTCAACCGCTGCTCAAAAACCTCGAATCGCACTAGATGTTGGTAAAGACGCTATCCGTTTCAACAATCCTTACCTGCCTGAAACCAGGTCTGAATTAGCTATTCCAATTATTTCCAGAAATATTACCGTCGGAGCCATTACGTTGCAATCAAATCACGAGAGCGCTTTCAACAACAATGATGTTATCGCTTTTCAAGGTATTGCAGATAGTATCGCGGTTGCTTTGGAGAATGCTACCCTATTCCAAACCGCGCGCGAGAATCTTGATGAGATTCGGGCGCTCAATCGGGTTTATGTAAAACGGTCCTGGGGTCAAGAGACCTTTACTCAAAAATCTCATCAGTATATCTATGAGGATAAGACAGCAAAGACAACCGACGGAAAATCGAATAAGATCCAAATACCATTACTTTTACGAGATCAGACTTTAGGGGAAATAACGCTTGAAATTCAAAATGACCAATTGTCTCCTGAGGATCAAGCGGTTATTTCAGCGATTGCCGATCAAACCGCTCAAGCTCTTGAAAATGTTCGTTTACTCCTAGAGACCCAGGATAGGGCAGCGCGTGAAGAAAAGCTTAACGATCTCGTTCTCAAATTTTCTGGTGCAGGGACGATTGATGAGATTATGAAAATTGCCGTGCAAGAAATTGGGGAACTTTCAGCGATATCAGAAGTGAACGTTCATCTAATTCCGGAACAAAAACTTGAAAAAAGTGAAACCCTTTATGATGGCTCTATTCCCCAGGAGACCTCGATATGAACCTGGAAAAAACTTCCCAACCTCAAAGAATTATTGACAGAAAACAGAATATCCTCCTTCTCTCCAACCCCGCCATGCAAGCGGTTCTTTCCGGAAGTGCTCTAATCGGAATCATCATCTATTTCTTGAAGATTTCTAAAACCATCTCCTCTTCCAATTGGACTCTGACAGTAATATATTCTCTAGTTTTTATTGGGTTTCTTTTCACAGCATTCTTAAAACCGGTTTATGTTAGAACCCGGTACATTATTTACCTTGTGTTGTTATTTATTGTAGGAGTAGTTGATCTGTTTATTGGGGGAATTAGTAGTGATGGTGTAATCCTATTATTGTTATTTTCAGTGCTATCCGCAGTGTTTTTCAAAATCCGCATCGGTTTGATCACAGCCATCTTGCCTCTGGTTGTTCTTGTTTTTATTGCTTTTGGGATGACCACTGGTCTTTTTTCACCAGACCCTGAGAATGGGGTTCTCATATCTGACTCAGTTATTGATTGGGTACTGGTCGGAATCGTATTGTTATTCGGGATTGTCGCTTCGCATGCTGGAATCTATCAGCTGATCCCAAAATTAATATATTCACTTTTTGCTGAGGAAGTTCAATCATCTTCTTTTCAGGCTGAAAACCAAGATTTAAATAATTCGATCAATGATGCATCAGTCAATTTACAGCGCAAAACCGCAGAATTGGCTGTTGCCTCCCAGATTGCGAGAAGTATTGCACTTCAGGATGATCCATTAAGCGTGATCGATACCACCCTGAACTTGATTCGCGATCAATTCGGCTTTTATCATGCTGGTTTGTTTCTTGTGGATAATCACCGTGAATATGCAATTTTAAAATCTGCAACTGGGGATGCAGGTCGTGAGATGTTGCTTCAGGACCATAAACTGAGAATAGGCGAACAAGGTATTGTTGGTTTTGTAGCTTCTCAGGGAATAGCCCGTATCGCTGCAGATGTTGGTCAGGATGCAGTCCATTTTCAAAATCCGCTTCTGCCAAACACACATTCAGAAATGGCCCTCCCCTTAAGACTACGCGATCGCATAATCGGAGTTTTGGATGTACAAAGCGAGCTTGAATCTGCATTCACTCAGCAGGATGCAAATATCATTCAAACCATCGCAGACCAATTAGCCGTATCCATAGACCATTCACGAGTCGTCGCAGAACTTCAGAATAATCTTGAGGAGTACCGTTCCAGGTCGCAAATTATTACGCAAAAGGAATGGTCAAATTACTTACTTGGGATGCACGCTCCGCGTTCAATCCGCTACACCTCAAAAGGAATTCAAAAGACCTCAGGAGAATCCGTTCTTTCTAAAATTGCATTCTCAAGTGGGCAAACGCAGGTAAAAACCAAAAAAAGCCGTTCAGGAATTGTCTCCTCGGTTGCCATCCCTGTTAAACTCAGAGATGTGACTATCGGTGTGATCGAATTAAAAGTTGATAAACCTGAAGAAATTCAAGGTATAAAAGCCCTCATTGAATCTACCTCCAGCCGCCTCGCCCTTTCGCTCGAAAACGCAAGACTTATCGAGGAAATGCAGGTCCGCATGGACCAGGAAAAAATGGTTTCTGAAATAACCTCGAAGGTGCGTTCCTCAACCGCTGTAAATGATATCCTTCGTCAAACAGCGATCGAATTAGGTCGATCAATGGGACTTTCTGATGTCAGGGTGGAATTGCGAACAACTGGATCCAAGGTTGATCAAGTTGAAAATCAGGAGACAAAAGGATGACGACAATCACGACCGGAAGTTTACCTTTACCTCCTGAACAGTTTCGTGAGAAACTTACATACCGAATTATCCTAATCCAGGCAATCATTTCAGCAGGCTTAAGCGGTGTTTTCCTTGTATGGGCGGTCTTGTCACCCCAAAATCCCCTTTTCATCATTTCTGGTGCTTTTGCCTTTGTATCAATTGCCTGTCTTATCCTTCGCTACCAATTCGCTGGTCTCAGCAGTAATGCCCGCTTACTAATTGCCAGTACTTTAGTTCAACTTTCCCTAATTCTTCTTTCAGCTAGTTTCCTGGATGTAATGATCCCGGTAGCAATCTTTTGTTTCTTGTATTCATTTCTGCTCGCATCCGGACTGATGACAGGGATTTACTCAGATGTTGAATTTATCCTTGGCCTATTAGGTAGTGTTGGAGCAATTCTACTGGGGTTGTATTCCCCGATGGTCCAGATCGCTTCTCAGGGAGTACTTCTTGGAGTAATCGCCGGTCTTGTTCTCCTTCTGATCTCCATTATTGGCTTCTATGCTAGTCGTAACATCATTTTCACGATCCGTGTTCGCTTAATCACAGTCTTCTTGGTAGTCGGTTTGGTTCCTTTGGTTATTCTTTCATTTATTCAAACTTCCTTTCTTGAGAATGCCATGATGAATCAAGCAAGTGCTACCTTGAATGCGGCTGCAAACCAGGTTGCCATTGGCGTTGATAATTTTATTCAGGATAATTTGGGCCTTATATCCAAGCAGGCAGCTCTACCGGTGTTTTCAAATTTTCTTTATCTTCCTTCAAATGTCCGCACCGGATCGCCTGAAGAAGCAGAGATGATTTCCACAATTAATACGCTGGAAATTCCATCTGGAACATATGCACCTTCGTATTCTCTTGCAAATTTGTTTGGAATCATCTTTTTCGACAGTAATCCGCAAGAAATCGGCCAACAAATCAACAATGAAATTTACTTTCAGCAGCCATTACTGACAAACCGGCCATATTTTTCGCCAGTAATATTTGATCCGAAAACTGGTGCGGCATCCATCTATTTCAGCGCCCCCATAAAAGATATCAACCAGAAAAATGCGGGTGTGCTCGTCGTGCGATATAACGCTTTACTCCTGCAAAGTCTGCTGCAAGGGTTCACCGATATCGTTGGACCGCGTTCCTACCCGATTTTAATCGATGAGTATTCAGTTCGTTTGGCCGATACAGTAACACCCAACCTCATCTATAAATCTCTCGCGCCCTTGGACCCACAATTAATAACAGAACTAAAATCACAAAACTTATTACCCCCCTTGCCTAAGGAGGAACTTTCTTCTAACCTACCACAATTTTCAAGTTCCGTTAGCAACCCTGAGACTCAATCCTTCTTTACTGCTGAGATTCATCCTGGCGATGAAACCCATCCTGAAATGGGTTCAACGGCACGAATAACATCCAAACCCTGGCAGGTGATTTATGTTGAGGAATTAACCAGTCTGACAGCACTACGGGCACAACAGAATCGGCTATCAATTCTATTTGCAGCTCTCTTCGCAGGATTGGTAGGATTGATTGGTATTATCGTTTCCCGGCTGCTTTCTTCACCAATAGTCCAACTCACGAATACAGCCAGCAGAATTGCCGACGGTGATCTCTCAGCCAAAGCGGTTGTTCAAAGCAGGGATGAAATTGGTACCCTTGCAGATACTTTCAATTCTATGACCACCCAGCTACGCACATTGATCTCTGAGTTGGAAGAGCGGGTACGTGCACGAACTCAGGAGCTTGCTAACCGTAATGAAGCACTTGTTCTGCGAGGACGTCAACTAACCACAGTTGCTGATGTGGCGCGTGAAATCACCCGTGCCCAGGATCTCGAAACCCTCCTTGATATCCTCGTTCGGCTGGTTAGTGAACGATTCAATTTTTATCATGTAGGCATCTTCCTTTTGGATGATCCCCAGGAATACGCAGTTCTGCGAGCTTCAAATTCTGAGGGAGGCCAAAGAATGCTGGACAGGAATCACCGTCTTAAAGTCGGCGAGGTGGGTATCGTTGGATATGTCACTGGTACCGGCAAACCGAGGATTGCTACGGATGTGGGTATCGATGCAGTATATTTTCAAAACCCCGACCTTCCTTTAACCCGATCTGAGATGGCTTTGCCTTTGATTGTTGGCGACAGGATTATCGGTGCGTTTGATGTTCAGTCAACAGAAGCGAATATATTTACCCAGGAAGATATTGAGCTTTTCACAATCCTTTCCGACCAGGTCGCCATCGCCATTCAAAACAATCTTCTATTTCAGGAGACAGTACGCTCGCTGGAAGCTTCACAGTCTTTACACCGGCAATATTTGCTTCAGGAATGGAGTCGTGAAGTAGAAGAAAGAGATCAACCAGGTTTTGAATACACTCCTCTGGGAATTAAAACAATCGATCGTGAAGACTCTCCTGTTTTCCAGAAAGTTTTTCAGGCGGGTGAACCAGTTCTGATTCCTATGATCGACCAGCCATCAGGTAAAACCAGAATCGCGCTTGCAGTTCCGATTATTCTGCGTGGAGAGATTATTGGAGTAATCCAGATCGAAGAATCTGTAAAAGACAAACAAGATTGGCGGCCTGAAGAGATACAAGCAGTGCAATCGGTAGCAACTCAGGTTGCGCTGGCTTTAGAGAATGCGCGATTGTTTGAGCAAACTATCCGCCGTGCGGAAAGGGACCGGAAAGTACTTGAGATCACCGGAAAAATTCGTTCAACAACCAATCCTCAGGAAATGGTCCAGATTGCTATTGAAGAATTGCAAAGGGTATTACACGCAACTAAAGCACAGATTCTCATTCAGGAAACAAGTCCTGATGAACAATCACCTTTAACCAAACTTGATAAGGGTTCACCTCAAGATTGATTCACAATCTTTTTCATTTATCCGTAAATGATCCAAGTCCCTGGATCAGGAGTCAATAAGAAATGCCGAAACGAAAAATTACCAGCCAATTAGATCCGCTTTATTCAACTTCAAGCCGCAGGGTTTATCCGGGTGAAGGAGAAGAATTTTTAGATGGTTGGAACTGGACTCTGGACGAAAAAGGAAAATATTTATCCGTCGGTCCCCAGGTCAATGATATTTTAGGATTGACTCCAGAGAATTTTTTAGGTCAATCATTTTTATCTTACAGGATTGTTGATATAGATCAACCAATAATATCTGAAATTCTAGCTTCCCGAAAAAATGCATCCTGTGAAGTAAGCTACCTCACAAGCTCCGGCAAAGAATTTCCTGTTCAAATTAATATTAAACCGATTTTGGATTCGAATGGCGAATTGTTAAATTGGGATGGTAAAACTCAACTTCTTACCGATATATCTTCTTCAAAAAAATACCAGGAGTTTGAATATGTGCGTCCGGGCGGTACCTCCTCGCTTGTAGATCTTGGAATGGATAACATTTCAATTGGTCTTTCTCTGAGGGAGGGGGAAATTTCTCCTGCAAATCGCATACTCACCAAAGCAGGTCGGCAATCCATCGCTCTTAAAAAAACCACTATCCAGGAATCCAAAGGGACGAGTCCAACTGCCATCGCTACACCGTTGCAGATTCACCAGCAGACCTCAGGAGTGATTGAGATCATTGACGAGCACTCCAATCGAGTTTGGAAGGAAGATGATCGCCTCATCGTACAGGAAGTGGCGCAACAATTGGGGCAAGCTCTCGAAAATGCCCAGCTATTCCAGGCAGCCCAAAAGCAGCTGGATGAAAGGATCAAAGCTGAGTCTGAGACATACCAACGTAATGAACAACTCGCATCCTTGAACCGTGCTGGCCAGAAGCTTAGTAAACTTGCCACAAGGGAGGAGATTTTTACCCAGCTCAAAGATACTATCGGTGATATTCTCGATAACCGAAATCTTACGATCGCCATCTCAAATGATGACCAAACCTATTTGACTTATCCAGTATGCACCAAGGATGGATTGCGTCAGGATTTAGCTTATGCTCCTTTTGGCAAAGGCGTGGTCGAATTCACGGTTTTAACCAATCAACCTCTTTTGATTCTATCAAATGTCAAAGAAGAATTACAAGAAAGAAATATTGACCTTGGTGAACCTGTCCCACTCGGTATTCTTTCTGTCCCAATTATTACTTCAAACAAAGCAGTCGGAGCAATCCTGCTGGAGAATTTTGATCAACAGGATGCATTTTCACAAGTTTCTCTTGAACTGCTTTCAACGCTTGCTTATCAAGCATCCACGGCTCTTGAAAATGCAAATTTGTTTACTGAGGTCAATGAAGCGCTTCAAATCATTGAAAAGCGTGAGCGCTATCAAGCGAGTTCCGCGGCTGCGGTTGCATTACTTTCTGAACAGGGTACGGCTGCCTTGCCAGCAGTTTTTGAAGTTCTTTCCCAGGTCACAGGAAGCGATCGTATCTATTTTGCCAGGTTGATGGACGATGAGCAGGAACTTTATTGGAAATGCGAAGCGCTTTGGGTTAAGCCAGGGTTTGAAGAAGTTCTCTCCGGGGATGTGCTGAATCATATTCCAGCAGGAAATTTTCCAAACTGGACTCGTGAATTTGTCGAACAGGGTTGGGCAATTACTGACGAAAAGAATTCAAAATCACCGGAATTTACCTTTATCCATAAACAAAATGTGAATTCAGTATTCCTCCTTTCAGTTTCTGGTAAAAACGCATTTCCAAGTTTTATCGCTTTTGAAGAAATCAAACCCGGACGGGTCTGGCAAAGCGAGGAGATTAATACCCTCCAGGTTGTTGGTGATGCTTTGGCCAATACAATTGCTCGTGAAGATCTTCTTGCACAGCTTCAAAACTCCCTGACTGAAACTGAAACCCTTTACGAATCAAGCCACAAACTTGCTCTCGCTAATGAATACTCTTCTATGATCGCAGCGGTGACTACAGGTATCAAGATCCCTGAAATAAATCGCGGTATCCTAGTATTATTTGACGGTAACCAGGAAGGTGTGATCACCCGAATGTATGTGGTGGCCAACTGGCATAACGGTTCCGGTACTCCCCCTCCCCCAATTGGATCCGAATATCTTACCTCAGCATATTCTTCTCTTTTTAATAGATCGGCGCCATTATTTATCTACGATGTTAGTGAAGCTCCCTTAGATGCCCCCCTTCAAAAAGTGATCAGGGACCAGCACGTAGTCTCCATGGCTGTCCTGCCACTAACTACCGCCACAAAACAGATCGGAGTTCTTCTCCTGCAATCGGAAACCCATCACAGGTTTGGACTGCAGGAAAGGCGAGCATATCCCCCATTGTTAGACCAAATGACAACAGCCGTGGAAAACTTGCGCCTTTATGCTCAGACGCAAGATTCACTTGCAGAGACAGAGTTGCTCTATAAAATGACGAATGAGATCTCGCAAGCTGTGGATGCCCAGGATCTTGTGCGTATTATCGTACAGAGTGTGCTCCCTAAAGCTGCATCAAGAGCCTCTTTACTCTCCGTAGTTCAAACAGGGGAAACAGAACCAACCGAACTTGAACTTACCGGTTTTTATGACCTTCGAGGATTGTTCATCCGGCTTGGTTCGCGGTATTCTCTAAATTCTCTACCGATTTTAAACCAGCTTTATCTTGAACCACTTTCGATCGAAAATACTAATCACAGTGAAGGTTTGGATGATATTTCTAAAACTACCCTTGCTGAAATGGATATCCTTGGCTGTATTCTTGTTCCGCTACGTAGTGTTGGCAAACTTATCGGCCTTCTAATTCTTTCTTCATCATCCGATGCGAAGTTTGAAAATGAAGAAGTTCGTTTGTTAAGGGTGGTAGGAAATCAGATTTCCGTAACTTTGGAAAAACAACGCCTACTGCGGGAAGCGCAACGGCGAGCACTTGAATTGCGTACAGCAGCAGAAATCGCGCGGGATACTGTCAGTACTCTTTCCCTTGAGACGCTTCTTAAAAGAATCGTTAATCAGATCTATGACCGTTTTGGTTTTTACCAGGTTTCACTTTACCTTCTGGATCCCACTGGAGAATACGCTTTAATTCAAGAAGCAACTGGATCTGCAGGTGATGCACTTAAATCCATTGGGTACAAGGTCGATGTTGGTGGCAACAATTTGGTCGGTCAAGTATCGGCCACCGGCGAACCGATCATCATCAACGACATCGCAAATAATGAGCTTTATTTACCCCAAACCGAGCTGCCCAACACTCGCTCCGAGATCGGCATCCCCCTTACGATTGGAGATAGGATTATCGGTGCTCTCGATATCCATGCTGATGCTGAAAACGCATTCACACCAGATGATGTTACCGTTCTCCGAATTCTTGCAGATCAGATTGCCGTTGCGATTGAAAACGCCCGTGCGTTTGAACTCTCTCAGAAAGCAGTGGATGAGTTGCATGAGCTTGACCGAATTAAAAATCAGTTCCTGGCGAATATGTCCCATGAGCTGAGAACCCCCTTGAATTCGATCATCGGTTTTTCCAGGGTTATTTTGAAGGGTATCGACGGTCCGATTAATGACACCCAGGCTCAAGATCTTTCTGCTATCTATAATTCCGGCCAACATCTTTTGAGTTTGATCAATAATATTCTTGATCTATCCAAAATCGATTCCGGTAAAATGGAACTCAAGATCTCGGAGATAAATATCGGCGATATCATTAATTCTGCAATGACCACCGCAACCGGTCTTGCTAAAGATAAATCCATTAAATTTAAACAAATTGTTCCACCGGATCTCCCAAAAATTCAGGTGGATCCCACCCGTGTCCGCCAGGTTTTGATTAATTTCCTCTCCAATGCTTGCAAATTCACCGATGAAGGTTTGATCACCGTAGAAGCCTCAACCACTACCGGACCAGAAGGAATCCCGGAGATTATGGTAACAGTCACAGATACTGGTAATGGTATAGATCAAAAAGACAGGGCCAAACTTTTTCAACCATTCTCCCAGGTTGATGATTCCCCCACAAGACGGGCCGGTGGTACTGGATTGGGTTTATCGATCAGCAGATCATTGATCGATCTTCATGGCGGCCGGATTGGCTTGTTGAGCAGCGAGGTTGGTAAAGGTTCGACATTCTACTTCACCCTGCCGGTTCCGCAGCCTGATAAAAAGCGAATCGTCACCGGGATGCTTCGCGAATCACCCTTTGGAAAACTGCAGCCCGAAAAAGATATCCCCACCGGGGAGCCATCTACAGAACTTCAGAATCAAGTTCCTGAGCCAGAAACAGTCCCATCTGAAACCCAAGTGTCGCGGACGCAATCTGCCAAAGACCTTGAACTTGCAGCGCCCGAACCTCAAAAAGATACTATTAAACCCGCTATATTATTGGTTTCTTCCCAGACCACCCTTCTCTCAAGAATTGAAAAACAAGTTAATTCCATTGAACTTACAGCTTCCATATGCTCTGAATTGGAAAATGTCATTGAAAAAACGAAGGAATTAAATCCTTATGCAATTGTTATTGACTTAAACTCCTCTGGATTCGATCCTTGGGAAGCCGTTAGAACCCTCAAAACAACCAAATCTTCAAAATACATATCTCTTATCTTGATGGGAATTCTTGAGCGCCGAGAAAAAGGATTAAGGGTTGGAGCAGAGGATTATCTTGTAATACCAATCATCCAGGATGAAATGGATGACATCGTTTCCAGGCTTGCAGCTTTACCCAAACCCGCTAATCTCCTGCTTATTGATGATAATCCTGAAAACATCCGTAAATTCCAGAATCTGGTAAAAGACCAAAAGAATATTCAACTGCTTACCTCCAAATCCGGGGAAGAAGCATTGAAATTGATGACCACCCTTCAACCCGACCGCGTGATCATTAATCCCCTCTTTAATGAGACTGACATATTCAAACTGCTTGAATCGTTACATTCTGATTTTCGATTGAGAAATATCGGCATCACTCTCATGACGGGTATTGATATCACTGAAAAGCAATCTATCGTTTTAACAGAATTTAACGATATGATTTTCCAAAAATCGAGC